>ENA-OQES01000011-OQES01000011.1-human-gut-metagenome-genome-assembly--contig:-NODE-11-length-71415-cov-9.037033_pt1 | contig 71415 bp, 73 predicted proteins | sample MGYA00242798_ERZ504641 | MGnify/ENA primary metagenome ERZ504641 (study PRJEB26092, sample SAMD00036327) | human gut metagenome | host: Homo sapiens | study: EMG produced TPA metagenomics assembly of...
GTAGCTATCTCTTTTATTTTTCCCTCAGCTACTTTTGGTAAATATTTATCTATAATAGCTTTTATAATTCCGTCATATACATTAATTTTCTTTGCCTGTATAGCTAAACACTCTGGTAAATCTCTCGCCGCAATTCCTATTGGTTCTAATATTTGAATTTTTGCCAAAACATTTTCTATTATCTTTTCATTTATTTTCAATAAAGATGATATTTCAGCTGTACTCACTCTTAAATATCCTGCTGCATCTAATAATCCAATGATATATCTAGCTACTTTTATCTCTTGTTTATCGTTAAAAGTAAAATCCACTTGTTCTGATAAATATTCTTCTAATGTCTGATTATTTCTCGTGAACTCTTTTACTTTAAAATCATCGTCATTTGCTACAGGTTCAGGCTTTTCATCATCTTTGTTTAAGTATTCTAAAAATCCATAGTTTTATCAAAGTTAGAAGCAGGCTCAAGCTCATGTTCTGAGCTTGAGTCTATTTCTAAAGTCGGATTTTCCATATATTCTTTTTCGATGAGTTCGCCTAATTCATGGGCAGATAATTGTAAAATATTTATGGATTGCTGAAGTTTTGGTGTCATTAACAATTTTTGTTTTAAATTTAACGATAATGACTGCTTCATTGTTTTTTCCTCTTTAAATTAGCATTCAACAGGTTCCATAGCTGCAGCGAGTGCTGCACCAAGTGCAGAACCACCATTTTCTAATACAAGTTCTAATTTGTCAGCTTCTTCGCCTAAAATTTCATAAATAGCTTTTTGCATATGTCTTTATTGTAGGCATTTTTTCATATACAGAACCATCTACAGCTACAAATTGTTTTGGAATGCCACCATTTGGATATAAATGCCACATAATACCGCAATAAGTAGCAACTACTAATCTTGCAGAACGGCTAGCAATTGTTTCAGCTAAAGCTTTTACCCAAATAGCATCATCTGTAGTTATATCTGCATTGATTTTGCTTTAATAAATCACATACTCCATCTAAATTATCGCTGTTATCAGCTAAAATAGTGGATATATCAATACTTGTGAATTCTACTTTGCCAATATTCCAAGCATCATCTAAGCAATAAGACAATAATTCACCCATATAACGACCAGAAACCATTTTTTACTAAACGTTGTTCATATGGTTTTCAGATTCCATATCTAATTTGTAATCGTATTTATTGATAGCGAGTTTATTAAATCCGCCAGATTCCATATTTATAACCATTGCAGGTTTACCCATGCCAGTGAATGTTTCATAATAGCATGTATTATGACCTGTAGCATAGATAGAACCAATATTTACATTACCTAATTTGTATGCAGCTGCTAATAAAACTGCTACTGTATCATTGATAACTGCTGTTGGTTCAACATTTGTAAGATTTTTACGAGCTAAAGCTGCTTTTAATAAATCATTTACAACTTCGCCTTCAACGCCTTTTGTAGCAAATTCTTTAGTCCAAATAATAAGACGTGCATTATAAATATTTGTCTGAGAAGATGGGAAGGAGAAAGTATGTCCTAATAAGTAGTTTTTTATCGCGATTGCCATCAACAGCTTCTTCTACCATATCAGCGATAAAATCAAATAATTCATCAGCATTTGCATCAGCGCAAATAAAATCATATTCGCCTGGCACTACTAATGGTTTAGCAACTTTTTTAATAACTTCGAATTTGCCTTCACCATCTAAACGAATTAAAACTACACGAAGATTTGTGCCACCAAAATCAAGTGCTAAGTATTCTCCTGTTTCTTTACCAGTAGGTAAACCGATATAAGATGGTAACATACGTAAAGAGGATTCTCCTGTTTCATTTTACGCCATGTTCTATATCATAGCGAAAAGATGAACCTGGAGGATATGCTCCAGAACGGCACCGTTATCTCGGGCACGCTGATCGAGAAGCCGCACAGCTTCTCGACTGCTTGCAATATCGCGACGCAGATTATCGCCCAGGTCGCCTCTTCCCAGTATGGCGGTCAGTCGATTTCGCTGACCCACCTGGCTCCGTTTGTCGAGGTGAGCCGTCAGAAGATTCGCGGCGAGGTTGCCCGCGAGCTCGAGGAGCTTGGCGTCTCTGCGTCTGCCGAGAAGGTCCGTGAGGTCGTTGAGGACCGTCTGCGTGACGAGATCCGTCGCGGCGTCCAGACGATTCAGTATCAGGTCGTGACCCTTATGACCACGAATGGCCAGGCGCCGTTCGTGACGGTCTTTATGTATCTCAACGAGGCCCGTACGCCTCAGGAGAAGCACGACCTTGCCATGATCGTGGAGGAGACGCTTCGCCAGCGCTACGAGGGCGTTAAGAACGAGGCCGGCGTGTGGATTACCCCGGCATTCCCCAAGCTTATCTACGTGCTCGAGGACGATAACGTTCACGAGAATTCCCCGTACTTCTACCTGACCCAGCTGGCTGCCAAGTGCACCGCCAAGCGCATGGTGCCCGACTACATCTCTGAGAAGAAGATGCGTGAGCTCAAGCTGTCTAAGGGTGAGACCGCCGGCAATGGCGATTGCTACACCTGCATGGGTTGCCGCAGCTTCCTGACGCCCGACCGTTCGGGCAACGGCTTTAACAATGTTGCCAACGCGCTGAACTATGACCCGACCAAACCTAAGTACTATGGCCGCTTTAACCAGGGTGTTGTGACCATCAACCTGCCCGATGTCGCACTGAGCTCGCATCAGGACATGGACAAGTTCTGGAAGATCTTCGACGAGCGCCTTGAGCTGTGCCATCGTGCCCTGCTGTGCCGTCATGAGCGCCTGATGGGCACGCTTTCGGATGCCGCACCGATTCTGTGGCAGTACGGCGCCCTGGCGCGCCTTAAGAAGGGCGAGACGATCGACAAACTGCTCGTGGGCGGCTATTCCACCATCAGCCTGGGGTATGCCGGTCTGTATGAGTGCGTCAAGTACATGACGGGCCACAGCCACACCGAGAAGGAAGGCACGCCGTTTGCCATGGCCGTCATGCAGCACATGAACGACAAATGCGCCGAGTGGAAGGCCGAAAGCGATATCGACTTCTCGCTGTACGGCACCCCGCTTGAGTCGACGACCTACAAGTTCGCCAAGTGCCTGCAGCGTCGTTTTGGCATTATTCCGGGTGTGACGGACAAGGGCTACATTACCAACAGCTACCACGTCCATGTGTCCGAGGAGATTGATGCTTTCGATAAGCTCAAGTTTGAGGGCATGTTCCAGCAGCTTTCGCCGGGCGGTGCCATCTCCTACGTCGAGGTTCCTAACATGCAGGACAACCTTAAGGCTGTCATTCGCGTGATGCAGTACATCTACGACAACATCATGTACGCCGAGCTCAACACCAAGAGCGATTACTGCCAGGTGTGCGGCTACGATGGCGAGATCAAGATTGTCGAGGATGACGGCAAGCTGGTGTGGGAGTGCCCCAGCTGCGGCAACCGCGACCAGGAGAAGATGAACGTCGCTCGTCGTACGTGCGGCTACATCGGTACCCAGTTCTGGAACCAGGGTCGAACCGAGGAGATCCGCGACCGCGTGCTGCATCTCTAATAACCATCCCAGGCCGCCCCGTAGCGAGGCCCCGGACCTTTACTCGCTATTTCGGACAGTCCTGGCTCACGACGGAGGCGCCACTGGCGCCTCCTGTTCGTGCGGAACTCATATCGAGCAAAGGTCCGGGGCCTCGCTACGGGGCGGCCAAGTTGATGTAGCTGAGATGCAGCACGCAGCCTGCTCGCTCCTCGAAGTTCTTAGCGGAAATGAGTTGACTTGCAACAACGCTTTGCTTGCGATGGCGGTTGAGCCGCAACCCAGTTTTTATTAGACCTCGAACCCTATACTCGATGTTCGCTTCGTTCATTGAGTTACCCTTTGCATGAGGCCGGGACATATCGTCCCGCCCGCAGTTTCGCAGGCCGAAGGCCGAGAATGTTTGAGGACGGGATGATATGTCCCGGCCTCCCGGGAGAGTTACCTATGAACTACGCGAACATTAAGTATTTCGACATTGCTGATGGAGAAGGCGTCCGCACTTCTCTGTTTGTGAGCGGGTGCCGTCGTGGCTGCAAGAATTGCTTTAACTCCGTCGCGTGGGACTTTGCCGCGGGCGAGCCGTTTGATCGTGCCGTCGAGGACAAGATTATCGAGAGCCTCGATCATCCCTTTATTGACGGCCTGACGATTCTGGGCGGCGAGCCTATGGAGCCCGAGAATCAAGCGGGACTCGTTGATTTTGTCGAGCGTGTTCGCGCGGCCTATCCAGCGGGGTCGGGGAAGACTATTTGGTGTTTCACCGGCGATGTGCTCGAGGAGCTTATGCCGGGAGGCCGCCACCATACCGAGGTCACGGACCGTATCCTTGCCTGCCTCGACATGTTGGTGGATGGCCCGTTTGTTCAGGATCTGTATGATATCTCATTGCGTTTTAGGGGCTCGAGTAACCAGCGCGTGATCGATATGAACGCTACGCGCGCCCGTGCTGAGCGCGAGGGCGTTGCGCTTTGTGATGCGGTTGAACTTTGGCGTGATGATCCGGTCTATTCGACCCATACTATGTAGCTTGTGGTCGATGCCGGAGGGCGTGGTACCATAGCGCGAACGTGAAATCGGAAAAGTGAGGCCCAGATGGTCGATCAGGAAAAAGTCGAGGCCGCCATTAAGCTGTTGCTTGAGGGCATAGGCGAGGACCCAACTCGTGAGGGCCTGTTGGAGACCCCGGCGCGCGTTGCCCGTATGTATGGTGAGATCGCCGGCGGCATGGGCCAGAGTGCCGAGGAGCACCTGTCCAAAACCTTTGCCGTCGCTTCGAATGATTTGGTTATCGAGCGCGACATCACGTTCTATTCGCTGTGTGAACATCATCTGCTACCGTTTTATGGCAAGGCCGCCATTGGTTATATCCCTAACGGTCGGGTGGCTGGGCTTTCCAAGCTCGCCCGCACGGTTGAGGTTTATGCGCGCCGTCTGCAGCTGCAGGAGCAACTGTGTGCACAGGTTGCCGATGCCCTCATGGACTATCTCGCTCCCCAGGGAGCGATTGTGTTGATGGAGGCCGAGCATATGTGCATGACGATGCGTGGCGTGCAAAAGCCCGGCACCAAGACCGTGACGCTCGCTCGCCGCGGCGTCTTTGAGACCGATCCCGCGCTCGAGGAGCGTTTCTTTAGGATGTTGGGCCGCTAACCATGAGAGTCGTCAACGACTTTACATCGAAGACCGATGAGGGGACGTCGCGTCGCGGCTTTATGGCTTCGGGCCTGGCCCCCTTTGGTGCCATGCCTCGCATTGATTACATTTGTGCCAACGGGCTGTTCCGACGGCACCTGGGCAACATTGCACAGTTGGAATCGGGGCGCATCTTCTGCCGCCACGGTATTGACCATCTGCTCGATGTCGCTCGCATTATGTGGATCAAGAATCTCGAGGAACAGCTCGAATTTGACCGCGAGGTCATCTACGCCACGGCACTTCTTCACGATATCGGCAAAGATGAACAGTATGAATCGGGTATATCCCATGATGTTGCAAGCGAACGCGTCGCTGATGCGATTCTCGGCGGCATGCCCGATGACGTGGCGTTTGAGCCGGCCGATGCCGCAGCCATTAAGACGGCCATTCTGGGCCATCGAAAGCTGCGCGTGAACAGCCAACCGCTTGAGCGTCTGCTCTATGCAGCCGACAAAGCGTCGCGCGCCTGCTTTGCATGCCCCGCGCGCAATGCTTGCAACTGGAGCGATGATAAAAAGAACCTGTCGATTCGCGTGTAGTTAGTTTGCGCGGTTGGGGTTCTAAACGAAGGAGACGATCGCGTTGAGTAACAAAAAACTGCCCGAGAATGCAACCAAGACTGAAGGTGCTGAGCTCGCCCGCCGTGGAAGGGGCGAAATATCCACCGCAACGGCGGTGCCTCACGTGAGCTATGATGATCTGCGCCATGCCGATCGTATTGTCATTGACGGCCTTGAGGTTTTTGCCAACCATGGCGTGTATCCCGAGGAGAACGCGCTGGGTCAGAAGTTCATCGTTTCTCTGGTGCTCTATGCCGACCTGCGCGCGGCGGGGGAGCACGATAACCTGGATGCCTCGATTGACTACGGCTCGGTGTGCCACGATGTCGATGGCTATCTGCGCGAGCATACGTTTAAGCTCATCGAGGCGGCAGCCGAGGGGACAGCCCAGATGCTGCTGCGCCGTTATCCCTCGCTGCTTGGTGTGCGCATAAAGCTCGATAAGCCGTGGGCTCCTGTTGGCCTGCCCCTGGCAAGCTGCGGCGTCGAGATCGAGCGCGTGCGCTAACCGGTTCTAATACGACTCTATGGGTGGCTGCTTGAGCCGCTGCGACAGAGCTTTATTGTTGGGACAGTACGTGTCGAGCAGGGCGTGGAATCGCTGATTGTGGCTTGGCTCGAGCAAGTGGACGAGCTCGTGGGCGACAACCATGTCGAGGCATTCGATGGGATAGGCGGCAAGTTCGAGTGCGATGCGAATGGCGCCGGTCTTGGGCGTGCATGATCCCCAGCGCGTTTTCATGCTGCGCACGGAGACGCGGGCCACGGTGACGCCCATTGCGATTTCGTACGCGTGCACCATATCGTACAGCGCCGTGGTGACCTCGGTTGCATAGAGCTGGTCGATACGGGCTTGGAGCTCATCGGACGTTAGGCCGTCGAGGATTGCGTGCCGCTTGGCCTGTGGGCCTTCGTCCGATTCATCGGTACCCATAAAACTTGCGAAGGTGGCCTGTTTGGGTCGCGGTGCGGGTGATGCAAAGTTGTGATCGAGTGCATCCTGTACCGTGATGGGCTTGCCCCAAAGTGCAATGATGGACGAGGGGCTGAGCGGCTCTCGTGCCGTCGCCTGACGTTGCTCGCGCTGGGCAAGTCGGCTGATAATCCAGGCGCTGTTGCGCTTCACAAACGCTTCGATACGCTCGCGGCTGGCGCCGATCGGTGCGCTGGCGTGGACCTCGCCGCTCGATGTGACGCGTAGGTTGAAGTTCTTGACGCGCTTTTTGGTAACGACGACGGGGATGGTCGTCCCATCCGGTCGGGATGCGGAAATCGTAAACTGCTGCGTCAAAAGCGGTCCTTCAGATCGGGGACGGGCCGGCATGTCGACCGTTCGGCATGCCGGCCCGCTCAAGGGATGTGAAATTAATAACGCTCGAAGAAGGCAAGCGCGTTGTCGCTGCAGAGCTTTTGCATCACGGTCTTGCCAAAATGCTTGGAAAGCATGTTCTGGAACTCGGGCATCTTGCTGGCATCGGAGAGGAAGTCGGGTACCTTGGCGCCGTCCCAGTCGCCGCCGAGCGCGATGACATCTTCGCCGCCCAGGTCGAGCCAGTGTTCGATATGGGCTGCCAGCTGGTCGAAGGTGACATCTGCGGCGGTCTCGTCGGTTGCTTCGTTGGAGAGGAACTCGCTGCAGTAGTTGAGGCCGACGATGCCGCCCATGTCGCGAATGGTACGGAACTGGTCGTCGGTGAGGTTGCGCTTGACGCCGCAAACCGCACGGGAGTTGGAGTGGCTGGCGACGAAGGGGCGCGTGGCGTGGGCGACAACCTCGTCAAAGCACTCATCGTTGAGGTGGGAGACGTCGAGTATCATGCCGGCGTGTTCCATCTGCGTAAGCGCCTCGATGCCGGCGGCGGTGAGGCCGGCGTGGGTGTCGTGGCCGCTCGCGAGCGGTCCCTGCGCGTTCCAGCTGAGCGATGACATGAGTACGCCCAGGCTCTTGAGCGCCTCGATCAGCGCGGGGTCCTCGGCAAAGAACGTGGCGTTTTCGATGGTGTGGATGCAGGCGACCTTGCCGTCTTTGAGTGCAGGGCGAATGTCAGCGGCGCTGCGTACGTTGACCATGCGGTCGTGGTTGAGCATTGCCTGGCCGCTCATGTGCGCCATGATCTGTGCTTGGAAGCGTGCGGCGTGGGCGGTGGGAATCTCGTCGGGGACAAACGTGGCGAAGCACTGTGCCCACGGCGTGTTGCCGATCTTTGCGAGCGAGATGGCGCAGGCGTTGCCCTCGATGAGGTCGAAATCCTGCGGATGCGTTTCGTCGCCGGGGAAATAGCCGTCGGTGCCGGCGGTAAAGCGCAGGTCGAGATCGAGCGTGGCCCAGCCGATGCGGTCGGCGGTGTCGCAGTGTAGGTCAAATACGGGATATGCCATGGTTCCTCCGGTTGCAGCGTTTCTTTGCAAACTGTCTTTGAATTGTATGACTAGGGTATAGTTAGCGCCATATGTTCACGGCGGCCCGCGTTGTGCGCCGCCCTTATCACGGAGGTTACCATGTCCAACCAGGGCAAGAAGGTCAAGACCCATTATCGCGGCACGCTCGACGACGGCACGCAGTTCGATAGCTCCTACGATCGCGGCGAGCCGCTGGAGTTCACCTGCGGCGCCGGCCAGATGATCAAGGGCTTCGACGCCGCTGTTGTCGACATGCAGGTGGGCGAGAAGAAGACCGTGCACATTCCTGCTGTCGATGCCTACGGCGAGCGCAACCCCGAGATGGTTATCACCTTCCCGGCCGAGCAGGTTCCCAATATCGAGCAGATCGAGAAGGGCATGAAGCTCTTCCTGTCCACGCCGAGCGGCATGCCCGTCCCCGCCGTGGTCATCGATGTGACGGCCGAGGCCGTGACGCTCGACGCCAACCACGAGCTCGCCGGCAAGGACCTCAACTTTGATATCGAGCTCGTCGAGGTCGAGGACTAGTTGATGTCCGTGGACCTGGTAGCTACGGAGCGCTTGGGAAATCTCAACGACCCGTCCTATGAACTCCTGCTTCGTCGGGAGCTGGGTGGCGTCTTTGAGGTTGACGAGCTGCTACTCGATTGGGACCAGGCTGATGCGCGCCTGTTTGTGGGCGTGACGGAGCTGGGGCGCACGGTGAATGCCCGGCTGGATGCCACTGATGGCGAGCGTCTTGCCGACGGTGACGTGCTTGCTATTGACCGCACGGGCGCGGTGCCCGTAGCGGTTGTCGTGCGCCTGCGCAGCGCCGAGGTCTATTTGGTCGAAGTCGACCGCATGGATCCGATTGTGCTCGCACATGCGTGCTGGGAGATCGGCAACATGCATGCGCCGCTCTTCCGGGGTGACTCGGACGAGCATACCGTGCGCATGTATACGCCGGTGCAACCGGTTTTGGGTCGTATGCTCCGGGGTATTGGGGGCGTTCGGCTCTCGGTGGTCGCACGCGAGCTCGATGCCAGTCGACGCTTTGCATCGAGCGCGGCGGATGTTGTTGTGAGTATGGCTTCAGACTTTACGATCGTAAAAAAGACGCGCGGCTAAGCGCGCGTATGCGCAAGACGGGCTTTGAGGGATTGCCATTCAAAGTCCGTCTTGCTGTTGATGAGAGACTTTGGGGGAAGCATATGGGTCTTGAGGGAATCAAGCTGATCGCCTGCGATTTGGACGGCACGTTGCTGCATCCGGGGGAGCGCGAGCCGCGTTCCGAGGCCTTTGAGCTCATCGATGAGCTGCATCGTCGCGGTATCGTGTTTATGCCGGCGAGCGGCCGTCAATATGCGAGCTTGCGCTATCTGTTTGCCCCGGTGGCCGATGAGCTCGCCTATGTGTGCGAAAACGGAGCCCTGGTGATGAGCGAGGGGCATGCCGTTGTCAAGCGTTCCATGGAGCGTAGCCTTGCTATGGATATCGCGAATGCCGTGGTCGCCTTTCCCCATGCCGACGTGACCCTTTCGTGCGAGGGGCACCTCTACACCATGAGCGGCAACGATGCGTTCGTCGACCATTTGCGCTATGAGGTCCACTGCGATGTGGCGGTGGTCGACCGTCCCGAGGACATCGACGAGGATGTCATTAAGATTGCGTTTCAAACGCCCGAGACAGAGCAGCCGGCGGCGCTGGAGTATTTCGAGCGCCTCTTTAGCGACCGTGTCGACGTGATGACGTCGGGAACCGAATGGACCGATTTTATCGGCTTTGATTCGGGCAAAGGGTCCGCGCTTGCCGATTATGGTTGCGCGCTGGGGATCTCACCTAACGAAATGATGGCGTTTGGCGATAACGAAAACGATCGCGACATGCTCAACGTGGTGGGCCATCCCTATCTGATGGAGGACTGCAATCCCAGCATGCGCGGTGTCAATGACCGTGTCCGCTACGTGCGCGCGGTTGAAGAAGAGCTGCGTCGTCTACTTGCTGAGTAGGCATGTCCCAAAATCTACCTACAGTTGGGGCAGAGGCCCTCGAAGATGGTGTAGTGCGAGGTGACGTTCCAGCCGATTTGCTCGGACGCCTTGGCGTCGAGTTGGGCATCGAAGGGGAGCGGTACGTCGATGACGCGGCTGCACGAGGTGCAGATGATATGCGCATGCGGCTCGATGGTGCGATCGAAGCGGCTGCCGCCCGGTGTCTTGATGGAGAGGATCTCCCCGGCGTCGGCCAAGAGATTGAGATTGCGGTAGACCGTACCGCGGCTGATTTTGTCATCCTGCGCGCGCACGGCGTTGTAGATCTCATCGGCGGTGGGGTGGTTATAGCTTTGGCGCACGGCGTCAAGAACCAGCTTCCGCTGCTTGGTGTTTCTTCTTTGCACCGCCATGCGCCTCGCCTCTTTTCTGTCAACGGTCGTAGGTAAATGATACCGTATTTAGCACACAATACTAATAACGAGGACTGAAACCGTCTTCATTGGTAAGTGGGGCTCGGGCCTGGGCGTCTGCGAGGCGAAAACGCGTTCCCATGCGCTCGTAGGAGGCATGAAGCGCCTCGAGATGAGATAGGATGTTTGCCGGAGCCCCCTGTATCTCCATCTCGACGGAGCCGTCTTCCATGTTACGCACCCAGCCGGTGAGTGCGCGTGCCTGCGCGAGGTTGGTGTTGGTAAAGCGAAAACCAACGCCCTGGACTTGGCCCTCCCACCGCAGAAAATAGCGCTGCGGAGTGTCTTGAGTGGCCTCGTCGCTTGCGAGCACAGTAAGCCTGCGGCGCAGCTCGAGCTCGATGTTTGATGGTTTTTGAGGCTCTCGACTGCTGCCGGTGACGCTGGAGAAGAACGTATCGAAGAGGCCCATCGCTAGGCCTGCTTGACTGAATCGGCGGGGAAGGTAATGCCGGCCTGCTGACGCACGGCATCCATGATGCGGAGCGAGACGAGCGTGACATCGCGGTAGTGGCCGAGCTCGTGGCGTCCCGCTGGGGTCTCCCAGATCTCTTCCTTAACGTTATCGATGTTACCGATGGCGGTGACAAAGTCTATGAGTTCGTATTCCATAGTGTTGCTCGAATTGGGTAGGTCGAGCGCGCGGCCGTTGTCGTCCTGTTCGCGCGGTGCCTCGGTCGCCGAGCCGCGTACGACGTCGCCGCGATAGTCGATGCGGACGTTGCGGGGCGTGGACAGATGGTCGATCTGGATAGTGCCACGCTCGCCTTCGATCTGCGAGGGCAGCAGGTCATTCGTAATTTTGGAGTGCGCGAGCTCGACGGAGATACGGCCACCGCCATAGCTGGCGAGAATGGAACCGCAACCGTCGATGGGGCCATGGGTGAGCTCTTGCGTTGAGGGGTCGAGCAGCGTGGTCATGCTGGTGAGACCAGAGGGCATGCCGAAAATCTCGACCATGGGCTCGACGGCGTAGACGCCAATGTCCATGAGGGAACCCGATGCCATATTGCAGTCGAAGATATTGGTGGCGCGTCCAGCGAGGATTTCGTTGTAGCGTGAGGAATACTTGCCAAAGCGCAGTGAGGCGCGGCGAATGGGCGCAATCTCGCCCAGAGCGTCCTCAATGGCGTGGAAGGCGGGGTCGTGAAGCGGGCGCATGGCCTCGAGGGCCACGACGCCTGCTGCCTCGGCAGCGCGGAAGACTTCCAGTGCCTGCGCTTCGGTGGCGCAGAAGGGCTTCTCGACGATGACGTGCTTGCCACCGGCGATGCAGGCGAGCGCCTGCTCGTGATGGAGCGCGTTGGGGCTGCCGATGTAGACGGCGTCGACGTCGTCGGCGGACGCAAGCTCGTCAAGTGCGGTGAAGTTGCGTTCGCCGCCGTGTTCGGCGGTAAAGGCGGCGCCACGATCTGCGTCGCGCGAGAGCGTGCCTACGAATGTAGCCTGGTCGTTGGCATTGACGACTTGGATAAAGTCGTCGGTGATCATGGATGTGCCGATGGTTGCGATGCGCAGCATGTGTCCCCCTTGCGTTGTTTGGCCTACAGGACGAGTGTAGCGCGGGAGGACATAAAAGCGTGCGAAAACGCCGTTACAGGTCGCTCTCGCTAAAGCCGGTGTCGATATCGAGGTTGGCTCCGTCGGCCGCGGTGGTGGCGAGCTCGTCGCAGCGCTCATTGAGCTCGTGGCCGGCATGCCCCTTAACCCAGATGAACTCCACCTTATGCTTGCTCTTTGCGGCAAGCAGGCGCTCCCACAGGTCGCGGTTCTTGACGGGCTGCTTGTTGGCAGTTTTCCACCCGCGCTTTTTCCAGCCGTCGATCCAGTGTTTGTTGAAGGCGTTGACGACGTATTGCGAATCGGAATGGACCTCGACCTCGCAGGGGCGGTTAAGTGCCTCGAGCGCCACGATGACCGCCATGAGCTCCATGCGGTTGTTAGTGGTCTTGGCGTAGCCACGCGAAAGCTCGGAGGTGAAGGTCTTGCCGGCGGGGTTGGTGTACTTGAGCACGGCGCCGTAGCCGCCGCGTCCCGGATTTGATCGGGCCGAGCCGTCGGTATAGATGATGACCTTCACATGGTTCCTTTCGTTGGGTACGCTTCGTGTGAGTGACCATTGTAGCGCCATGCCTGCCGGGGGCTAGCAATTTACGATTTCTATCCCGTCTTCCGACAGTTAGTTGGCATGGATGATGCGGTTGAGCTCGTCGAGGTATTGCCGCAAGAGAGGAGAGGGCTTGCGCTCGTCGTGCATGATATATCCTACGTGCATCGTTGGGGCGTCTGCTAACGGGATCGATGCCATACCCCACTGCATTTCATTGGAAAGGACACCGGTCGACAGGGTGTAACCGTTCGACGTGATAAGTAAGTTAGTAAGTGTTCCGCGGTCCGAGATTCGTATGTTGCGGTCGCAAGGGATATAGCTAAAAGGTTCCTCGGCGTAATAGAAGGAGTTTGAGGTTCCCTGCTCAAAGCTGTAGCGCGTATAGGGCGTGAGGTCGGCAAGGGACAGCTGAGGGCGGCGTGCGAGCGGGTGGCGTTCGCTAACGAAGACGTGGGCCGTCGCGTCGAAGAGGGGATGGAAGCTTGCGCGGGCATCGGCGAAGGCCTTCTGCAGAACGCGGGCGTTAAAGTCATCCAGGTACAGAATGCCGATATCGCTGCGAAATGCGCGGACGTCGTCGATGATCTGCGAGGTGGTGGTCTCGCGCATGATGAACTCAAACTTACTGTCGCGGCAGCGCTCGACGACGTTGACAAAGGCCTTGACCGAAAAAGCGTAGTGCTGGGCCGAGACGGCAAGGCGCGCCTGGGGTGTGCCGCCGTCCTCGTAGCGTGCCTCGAGCATGTCGGCCTGCTCTACGACCTGGCGCGCATAGCCCAATAGCTCGGTGCCGTCGTTGGTGAGCGTGACGCCGCGGCTGGAGCGCGTAAAGATCTCCAGATGGAGCTCCTGTTCCAGGCTTTTGACAGCGTTTGAGATGTTGGACTGTGCCGTATAAAGGCGCTGGGCTGCGGCGTTGATCGATCCGGACTCTGCCACGGCGATCAAAAAATCGAAGTTGCTGGAGGGTCATCGGCGCCCATCCTTTCGATAGCTATCTAAAAAAGCCGATAACAAGTTAGCGCTTTTAAGTGATTGACCGAGCAAAACAATGCTCGTACTATTCAAACACACAAAGGCGGTAGGTAATTAAGCCGACCAAGGAACCGGGATGCAAAGGAGGCCCGCATATGAATTGCTTACCAAGACGAATGCCGGGCTCCTGTTTGCGCCCGTCGGCGTGATCAGGAGACAGCGACTTACTTCTCTTACTCTTATTACTTTCTTCGATCAAGGAGATCATCATGAGCCAGTTTATCAACAACCCCGAGCACACCTTTGGTTTCGATACCCTGCAGCTGCACGTTGGCCAGGAGAGCGCCGATCCTGCATCCGACTCCCGTGCTGTGCCTATCTATCAAACCACGAGCTATGTGTTCCGCAACTCCCAGCACGCCGCCGACCGCTTTGGTCTTGCCGACGCCGGTAACATCTACGGCCGTCTGACCAACTCCACCCAGGGCGTCTTCGAGGACCGTATCGCTGCGCTCGAGGGCGGCGTTGCTGGCCTCGCCGTCGCCTCTGGCGCCGCCGCCATCACCTATACCCTGCAGGCCCTCGCCCAGGCCGGTGACCACGTGGTCGCCCAGAAGACCATCTACGGCGGTTCCTACAACCTGCTGGAGCACACGCTCTCCCAGTTTGGTGTCGAGACCACCTTCGTCGATGCCCATAACCTGGACGAGGTCGAGGGCGCCATCAAGGACAACACCACGGTCATCTATCTCGAGACGCTCGGTAACCCCAACTCCGACATCCCCAACATCGACGCCATCTCCGAGATCGCCAAGAAGCATGGCCTGCCGGTTGTCGTCGACAACACCTTCGGCACCCCGTATCTGTTCCGTCCGCTGGAGCATGGTGCCAACATCGTCGTCCACTCCGCAACCAAGTTTATCGGCGGCCACGGCACCTCGCTGGGCGGTGTGATCGTCGACGGCGGTAACTTCGATTGGAAGGCGAGTGGCAAGTACGCCCAGATCGCTGAGCCCAACCCCTCCTACCACGGTGTTTCGTTTGCCGAGGCTGCCGGTCCCGCCGCCTTTGCAACCTATGTCCGCGCTATCCTGCTGCGTGACGAGGGTGCCTGCATCAGCCCGTTCAACGCCTGGGTCCTGCTCCAGGGCACCGAGACTCTGTCGCTGCGCGTTGACCGTCATGTCGAGAACACCAAGAAGGTCGTTGAGTTCCTGACCGGTGACAGCCACGTCGCCAAGGTGAACCACCCGAGCCTGCCCGAGCATCCCGACCATGAGCTGTATCAGAAGTACTTCCCCAACGGCGGTGCCTCGATCTTTACCTTTGAGATTAAGGGTGGCCAGGAGGCAGCTTGGAAGTTCATCGATCATCTGCAGGTGTTCTCGCTGCTCGCCAACGTGGCCGACGTCAAGTCGCTCGTCGTGCACCCGGCTACCACCACGCACTCCCAGCTCTCTGCCGAGGAGCTCGCCGAGCAGGACATCACGCCCTCCACGATCCGTCTTTCCATCGGTACCGAGAACGCCGAGGACATCATTTGGGATCTGAAGCAGGCCTTTGCCGCACTGGACGAGTAAGGCGACTTGTGCAAGGACCCCTTGCGACTCGATAGGTATAACTGCATAAAATGCCTGCTCAAGGCGCCTGTGCGAACAATGGTCGCACAGGCGCCTTTTTTGCATAGAGAGGGTGCAAAAACAGGGTTTTTGGCACGCTTTATGCAATCGAGATGTGGAAAACTCCTGTTGAGAGGATGTGAGTTTTACGCAAATGACGTGCGCCTTTTGAGAAAAACCGCAGGTCGCGATTTGCTCGGGGTACTATGCAGCGCGATCGAATCACACGCAGCTCAAACGCAGCAAAAACGCACTACGGAGGTTTCCAGCTACATGAGGATTGATTCACGAAAACCGAAAGCCGCCGCCCTTTCCGCCGCTCTGACCGTGGCACTTTTGACGGGCGCCGGCGCAACTGATGCCCACGCGGCAACACTATCCGATACGGTCGGATCTACGCCGTCCGAGACGACGCTGGTACAGCCCGTTGATTATCGCGGCGATGGTTATGGTTCCATGCAGGAGTGGAACGCCTCGATGGGGGCAAAGCGCGATTCCCTGGAGATGCGCGCTCAGATCATTATGAACATGTACGGTGACTATGCCACCGATGACGAGCGCGCTGTACTACAGGGTTGCATCGACGGTGCGGGCAGTCTTTTGACGATGGATGAGGTCGACGCCAAGTCGACCGAGCTCGACGAGCTTCGCTCCACGCTTGAGGATGCCAAGCGCGAGGCGCTCGAGGCTGCCGCAGCCGAAGCCGAGGCCGCTGAGGCCGTTCAGGCTTCGTATTACAACGCCGGCTCCGGCTCGTCTTACACGTCTGCTGCGTATTGCGCGAACGGCTCGGGTCTGACGCGCTCGAGCGGCGTCAATAACTATAACGGCCGCCGCGAGACTTATTACAGCAGCAACGTGTTGTATCACCACCGCACGGGCGAATGGACGCAGGATTCCGAGGGCTTTTGGCGCGATTCCGATGGCTACTACGTCGTTGCCGCGGGCGATAAGGCCCAGGGCTCGACTTTTACGGGCTCTAAGGGCGAGTGCAAGGTCTATGACTCCGGCTGTGCTGCCGGAACCACCGACTACTATACCGGTTGGTAATCTGCCATAAGCCAATAGGACATGACGGGCGGGCGTCTTTACCGAGCCTTTGGGCAACGTAAGGGCGTCCGATTTTTTGTGCGTGCTTGAGTTAACAGAGCGCTTACCGTGGCCGTACGCCGCGCATATGGGCGCGGGGCACACTAAGTCACGAGAAACAAAGTCGTTCTCGTGGAGGAAGTGGTCTTGTGAACGCTCGAGATATCGCCGTTGCCGCCGTTGCATTGACGCTTGGCTGCCTTGGTCCTACGGCCGCGCTCGTCGCGGGTATGCAGGGCACGTGCGGAGCTGCTCCTATCGTTGTGGGGGCCCTGATTGCTGTCGCTGCGCTGGGAAGCGCCGGCGTCGTCCTTTGCCGTGATGATGAGGACGAGATCGTGGGGTCCTAAAGTTAGCCTCAACTCTGGTTTTACCGGAGTGTGTTGCGTGCTCCGGATAGCGGTATTTAGAAGAACAAACGCATGGGAACTCACGGCTTAAAGCCAAACCAGTGTGGGGTGTCGCACGAGAGCGTGTGGGTGAGGTTGACCCAGCGATAATCGGTGCTTTTGAGCTGGGATGCGAGGTTCCAAAGGTCGAGCGCGGGCATGGGTGGCTCCTTTCATCGGGCTTTTTGCTGATGTTAAAGCGGTGCCGTGACAGCTCGATTTCTGCTGCGTTACGATACGTTCTCGATTGCGATTCCACGATGTTTCGGCCGCGTGACCATTGTGTTTCGCCTTGCCGGGGCGCTGATGGCGAAGGGAGGGGCCGTGCAATACCGCGTTGACCCCAAAAGTGGTAACCGAATATCTGCTCTGGGTCTGGGCTGCATGAGGTTTCCCGGTTCGCCGGGACACCCCGATGCGAAGACAGCCGATGCCATCATTTCCCATGCGGTGGAGCAGGGGATTAATTATCTGGATACTGCGTATCTCTATCCCGGTAACGAGGCGTGCGTGGGCGCCTCACTTGAGCGCTTGGGGCTGCGCGACCGGGTGTTGCTGGCGACCAAGTTGCCGCACGCTTCGTGCAAGTGCGCTGAGGATTTCGACCGGTTCTTCGACGAGCAACTGCGTCGCCTGCGGACCGACCATATCGACTATTACCTTATGCACAACATCACTTCGCCCGCCCAGTGGGAGCGCGTGGTGGCGTTGGGCATCGAAGACTGGATTGCGCACCAAAAGGCTGCGGGGCGTATTCGCCAGATAGGTTTTTCGTATCACGGCAGTGCGGCGGACTTCCTCACGATGCTCGACGCGTATGACTGGGATTTTTGCCAGATTCAGTACAACTACGCTGGAGAGCGCTACCAAGCGGGAACGGCGGGACTTATAGCAGCCGCCGAGCGCGGGCTCGCGGTGTTTGTGATGGAACCGCTTTTGGGCGGACGCCTGGCGGGCAAGCTGCCTCCGCGGGCCCGCGCCGTGCTCGATGACGTACGCGATCCGTACCTGAAGACGCCGGCTGCTTGGGGCCTTTCGTGGGTGTGGAACCATCCTCAAGTCACGATGCTGCTTTCGGGCATGACCGATACCGCGCAGGTGGACGAGAACGCGGTGCTGGCCGATCGGGCCCTGCCGGATTCGATGACAGCCGCTCAGCTCGATACCATCGCATGCGTGCTGGCGGAGTTTGCAAAAATCGAATCGCGTGCCCTGCACGGGATGCGGCTACTGCATGCCATGTCCCAAGGGTATTAACATTCCCGGCTGCTTTGCCGCTTACAACGCGAGCTATGCGCACAGCTGGTTTACGGGGCTGTCGCAATACTTTACGGCGAGCGCGGTGCGCACGAGCGAGCCCAAGCTCGTGAGCAATTGCGTCAAGTGCGGCAAATGTGCGCGTCACTGCCCGCAACACATCGATATCCCCGAGCGTCTCGACGACGCGCGCCGACGTTTCCAGCCTGGCCCCGTAACGGCCGCGCTTAAAGTCTTCAGCAAAACTCGCTCCTCATGACCCTTTTATATCTTGTGATGGAATAGTTCCTGTTTGCGGCAGAATAGGGCGATAGCAGGAACTATTTCGTCGCAACTGAAGGGAGCTGTCGTGGGCCATCGGGATTCATGTGATGATTTGCGTGAGGTTCGTTGGGGCGTTTTGGGCGCTGGGCACATTTCGCATCGATTTGCATCGTCGCTCAAGAAGGTCGACAGGGCACGGCTTGTGGCTGCCGCCGGTCGCACTCCTTCGCATGTTGAGGAGTTTTGCAGGGCGTTTTCGATCGATGCTGCGCACAGTTATGTCACGGCTGACGATGGCGGCGATGCGGCTTATGATGCGCTGATTGCCGACCCCGATGTCGACGCAATCTACTTGGCTCTTCCGCATGGTATGCATACGCGTTGGGCCTGTCGCGCGCTGCGCGCCGGAAAGGCCGTGCTGTGCGAAAAGCCGGCCGTTTTGAGTGAGGAAGAGGCTCTCTCGATTGCCTCCGCCTCTCGCGAGTGCGGCGTGCTGTTTATGGAGGCGATGAAGAATCGGTTTTGCCCGATGCGCACTCGCGTGGAGGACTTGCTTGCGTCGGGCGAGCTCGGCTGTATCGTCTCGATCGAAAGCGTGCAAAAACTCGATTATGGTGAGTCCCCTTCGAGTTATCTGCTCGATCCGTTGCAGGGCGGCTGTCTATATGACATGGGCTGCTATGCGGTCGGGTGGTTTGAGGATTTGCTTGCGGGTGCGTGCGATGTTTCGTCTCGTGAAGTTCGCTGGCGTGACGTATCGGGCGGCCGCGTGGATTGGGCCGATGAGATTCATATGAGTGTCGGCGGTATACCCATTCATATGGTGTGCGACGGCAAAGCAGCATATGAAAGCCGCTTAACGATTGCCTGCGAACGGGGTTCGTTGGAAATCGAGCGCCTCCATCGCCCCGAGCTCGCCCATGTGAAGTACTCCGACGGTCGAGTGCTCGAAATCGACGCCCCATTTGAGGTCGATGATTTTTACGGCGAAGCTTCGCATGCGACTCAGCTCATCCGGGCGGGAAAACTCGAGAGTCCCGTCATGCCCCTTGCCGCCACACAGCGCTGCGCGCAGATCATCGATGCGATTCGCTTGACGCTCTAGGCTGCGGTGCTGCTGCTCAAGGGGGCTCGGCGGACCTTGCCCCTGATGCCCCTTTTATATCTTGCGGTGGAATACGGTCTGTTTGCGCCAAAATAGGGCACCAATAGACCGTATTTCACCGCAACTGATGAGGGGGAGCTGGAGATGCTAACGATCGGGTGTCATCTTTCGACGACGAAGGGCTATCGGGCAATGGGGGAGACGGCGTTGTCCATTGGTGCCAATACCTTTGCGTTCTTTACGCGCAACCCGCGCGGTGGCAAGGCAAAAGACCTTGACATGGATGACGTGGCGGCTCTGCGCGAGCTTATGGCGCAAAACGACTTTGGACCGCTGGTGGCGCATGCCCCGTATACCTATAACCCCTGCTCCGCTAAGGAGCGAGCGCGCGAGTTTGCCTTGGAGGCTATGGCGGAAGATTTGCAGCGTCTGGAAGCACTGCCCGGCAACTACTACAACTTCCATCCCGGTGCGCATGTGGGACAGGGGGCAGACGCCGGCATTCAGATGATTGTCGACACGCTGTGCCAGGTGATGTTTGAGGGACAGCAGACGACGGTATTGCTCGAGACCATGGCGGGTAAGGGCACCGAGGTGGGCCGTAGCTTTGAAGAGCTGGCGTGCATTATCGAGGGCGTTGCCGCCAAGTGTCCAGAGCTGTCCGATAAGCTGGGCGTTTGTTTGGACACCTGCCATGTGAGCGATGCCGGCTACGACATCATCCATGATCTGGACGGCGTACTCGACGAGTTCGACCGCGTGGTGGGTATCGATCGCTTGCGTGCCGTACACATCAACGATTCGAAGAATCCTTGTGGCGCCCATAAAGATCGTCACGAGTGCATCGGCAAGGGATACCTTGGCAGCGAGGAATTTGGTGGCGGTATGCAGGTTATGCAGAATATTGTATCGAATGTCCGCTTGCGCGCATTGCCATTCATTTTGGAGACACCGAACGAACTTGCAGGTTATGCGGCTGAAATCAAACTGTTAAGGTCGTTGCAGCAGTAATGGCTGCCATAAAGTGGAGTGCTCCATTCACGTTATGGGTTTGTTTCAATCAGTTTTCTGATTGCAGATTCTTCCAAGCGGGTGCATAATAACCCACAGTTTTTGCAGACCTCTGAATCACGTGGGGTCATTGGAAGGAGACTGATTATGAAGCTGAAGAAGCTTGGCGCATTTGCCGCCACGGGTGCTATGGCGCTCGCCCTCGCTCTGACGGGCTGCGGCTCGTCCAACGCCACCTCTGGTTCTGATGCCGGTTCCAGCAGCTCTGACGATGCTAAGGTCGAGAAGGTCGACGGCTCCAAGGAGTACGCGCTCGTCAAGGACGGTACGCTGACCGTCGGTACCTCTGCCGAGTACGCTCCGTTTGAGTACAAGGATGACAACGGCGATTATCAAGGCTTTGACCTTGAGCTTATCAAGGCTATCGGCGACAAGCTGGGCCTGGATGTCGAGTATGTCAACAATGACTTTGACACGCTGGTTCCGGGCGTCGCCTCGGGCGCCAAGTATGACGTTTCCATCGCGGCTATCACCGACACGCCCGAGCGTGAGAAGGAAGTCACTTTCTCCGATTCCTACTACATGGACGATCAGGCTATCGTGACCAAGGTCGATAACACCGACATCACGGCCGACAACTACAGCGAGAAGCTCAACAACGCCGACGCTACCATCATTGTCCAGTCTGGCTCGACCGCCGAGTCCTTTGCCCAGGAGAACTTGCCCCAAGGCCAAGATCGTCCCCTACAAGGACGCCACCGAGTGCTTCAGCGCCCTGCAGTCCGATAAGGGCGACGCCGTAGTCACCAACCGCTCCGTTGCCAGCCAGCTGACCGCCGAGCAGTTCAACACCTGCCAGACCATCAAGCAGATCAGCACCGGCGAGGAGTACGCCATCGCCATCAACCAGGGCAACACCAAGCTCAAGGACGACATCAACCAGGCCATCAAGGACCTGACCGACGACGGTACCGTCGACGCCCTCATGGCTAAATACAATATCAAGTAAAATAGCTACTTGATTGCGCGCGGGCCCTTTCCGTTTTGGCGGAGAGGGCCTTTGCGCTTCTTGAATGGGCGTCATTACGCCCTGTTATGTCGGCAACTTAAACGTTAGGAGCCACCTTGTCTCGATTGAACCAAGGAGCTATGGGCCAGAGCTATCCTCTGCCCTTGATGCTCCAAAAGCTGGCCTGTGCCCTGGCTGTGGCGCTCGCCCTGGTATGCGTGGGGGCCTGCGTGCCCACGACCGCCCAGGCGCTTGAGACCGCAAAGATTACCGCCCGACCCAACACCGGTTCGGGCAGCACTGTGGTCGGCGGCACCGAGACGCGCATTACCTGGGAGGTTCAGGCCGATGCCGACGAGGAGCTGAGCGGTCTTTCGCTGACGTTTGTCGACGGCACGACGTTTGACACCGATGACACGCGATTGACGATGCTCTCGGGCGAGGACCTCATGGATCGTACGCCCATGAAGCCCACGTGCAAGGCTGACGGCCAGACGCTCAAGATCGACTTTGGCGAGACGGCGCCTGCCGGCGGCTTTTTCCGTGTCGAGGTTTACGGCGTGACGTTTCCCGTCGAGGGCGGCGATGAAGCTTTTAGCGGAACCTATACCCTGGCCGACGGTTCGACCAAGAAGATTTCCAAGATTCCCTCGGTGGAGATCAAGGGCGTGACGGCCTTCGATAACTTCCTGGCCGATCTTAAGGGGCAGCCGTGGGTCGAGGCCTGGAACTCCAATATGTTCCTGCGCCTATTCTTGAACCCGGTCATTTTGGTCCAAAGCCTGCCGATCGTCTTTAAGGGCTTCCTTATGTCGCTCTCGATTGTGCTTGTGGCGTTTCCGCTGGCGATCCCCTTTGGCTTTGCCCTGTCGCTCATGCGTATCTCCAAGTCGCGCATCCTGCGTTGTCTTGCCGGCATCTACGTGAATATCATCCGCGGCACGCCGGCATTCCTGCAGATCTATATCGCGTTCTTTGGCTTGCCGCTTGCCGGTGTCAAGGTTGACGACTACGTCTTGGGCGTTATCGTCATGGCCATGAACTCGTCTGCGTACCTGTGCGAGATCTTCCGCGCCGGTATTCAGTCGATCCCCAAGGGCCAGAACGAGGCCGCGCGCTCGCTGGGCATGAACGCCTTCCAGACGCTGCTCTACGTCATGATTCCGCAGACGTTCCGCAATGTCCTGCCTACGTTGACCAGCGAATTCATCCTGCTTTACAAGGATACGTCGCTGCTCGCGGCCGTGGGCGTGGTCGAGATCGTCATGAACGCCCGCACCATCGTGGCCACGACGGGCTCCATTACGCCGTATGTGGTCGCCGCCCTGTTCTATCTGGTCATTACCCTGCCGCTTGCGCGCTTGGTGAGCGGTCTTGAGGCGAGACTTCTGGGGACGGCCGAAACCAAAAAGAAGCGTCCCACCAAGAGCGCCGGACAGGTTGTCGCGACGCCCGCCGATCATATCGCCGGTCTGTAAGGAGGTTCTATTATGAGCGAAACCAATAACTCGAACGAGGTCGTCGTCAGCATCAAGAATCTCCAGAAGGCCTTTGGCGACAACGTGGTCCTGCGCGATATCGATCTGGATGTGCACAAGGGCGAGGTCGTCGTAGTCCTGGGCCCCTCGGGCTCGGGCAAGTCGACGATGCTTCGCTGCATCAATCGTCTAGAGCATCCCACGAGCGGCTCGATTGTCGTTGAGGGCGTGGACGTGTGCGCCAAGGGCGTTGACCTTAACAAGGTACGTACGCATCTGGGTATGGTGTTCCAGCAGTTCAATTTGTTCCCGCACCTGTCTGTCAAAAAGAACGTCATGCTCGCGCAGCAAAAGGTGCTCAAGCGCAGCAAGGAAGAGGCCGAGAAGATTGCCGTCGAGGAGCTGACCAAGGTCGGTCTTGCCGAGCGTATCGACTTTATGCCGAGTCAGCTTTCGGGCGGTCAGCAGCAGCGCGTGGCCATCGCCCGCGCTCTGTCGATGAACCCGCACGTGATGCTCTTTGACGAGGCCACGTCGGCGCTTGACCCCGAGCTTGTCCGCGATGTATTGGGCGTTATGCGCGACCTGGCCCGCGACGGCATGACCATGATCGTCGTGACGCACGAGATGGGCTTTGCCCGCGACGTCGCCGACCGCGTCGTCTTTATGGACGGTGGCGTTATCGTGGAGGAGGGTACGCCGAGCGAGGTCTTCGACCACCCCAAGAGCGAGCGCACCAAGGCGTTCTTGGGCAATATCTCATAGCTGCTTTGTAAAAGAATCGTTGTAGAAAGCGGGGACTAGATTGGATCCAGCCCCCGCTTTTGTTTGGGGCGCGAATGTGCATTGTCGAGGGTCGGCTTTGTCGGGACCCGAGCCGTTGCTATGCCAACTCGGCTCCAAGTGCGCGACAGGCGGTCTCTGCCTCATCGTCGGGTGCATCGTAGCAGATGACGGAATCGACGACGTTGACGCCCGCCTCGTCGGCGTCCGCCTTCCAGTTGTCCATCCATTCGCCCTCGGCCCACGAATAAGAGCCAAAGAGGACGACCTTCTTGTCGCCGAGAGTCTCCTTGACCTCGTCCCACATCGGCTGAAACTCATCGTACTCGAGTTCCTCGGAGCCCATGGCGGGGCAGCCGAAGGCGAAGGCATCATATTCGGCGGCCTTGTCGGCAGAGAAGTCGGCGCAGGGGATGACCTCGGTCTCGGCGCCCGCGGATGTGGCGCCTTCGGCGACGAGGTTTGCCATGGCCTCGGTGTTGCCCGTGCCGCTCCAGTAGACGACGGCGATCTTGCTCATGTTGAGTCCTTTCAGTTGTGCGGCAGGTTGCCGCGGCTTCTATGTTCTATCGGGTCGTCTGGGCAAGTTGCGCCAGGCTGCAGCCCTGCTGATAGACAAAGGTGAAGTATTGGGTGCAGGCACGGTAGGCATCAAACGTCGCAAGTGCCTGCTCGACATTTGTGTAGACCTTCCAGGCCCCAAAGACCTTGTAGTTCTCGCCGCGCTGGACGATAAACTCGTGCACGTCGTCGTAGGGATATCCAAGGAAGTAGCCTATTTCGTGCGGAAACTCGCAGGTGCAGTCTTTGCTGCAGCTAGCTTGCTGGGGTAGTGCGCATCGAGTCTGGCTACAGGCGCATTCCGCGACGTTATTGCTCGCGAGCGTGATGCGTGATGCCAAATGCACAAGACATGCCGAAAGGTCTCTCGTGTCGTAGCCTTCCGAGGCGAGCGCCGTTTTGGCGCGAGGGTCCGCGAAATAGGTGGTGAGGCTTTTGGCTCGGTACACGTACACGAGCGCTCCGCAGGGCCGCCAGACCAAAACACTCAGGTGGATGCCAAGCGGGTCAAGCTCGCGGTTGCACTGGGCGATAACGTTGAGCAGGCGTGCTCGGCGTTCTGCGATGGTTTCTGTTGCGGTCGAGCCGTCCCCGTGGGCGTAGGTGCCTGGATAGGTAAAGAGCGATGCCGGCTTGATTCCCGCGAGCGTGGGGGAGCAGTTGCGCACGACTGCTGCCTGAAACGTTGGGATGTCTATGGTTCGAGTCACGGGGCTCCTTACGGATCTAAACTGTTAGCCTAGGAAAACTTATACACGAAAGTAAGCCATGGTCAACGAAAAAAGTTTGAAGATGGGAAACTAATTGACCGAACAGACATGACTTTTGGGTTAAGATTGGGGACATCCCCATGGGGGTATTTAGATAGTGCTACTTGAAAGGGGAGCGCATGAGTGACTTGCTCAACCCTGCGAATCTCATCGTGCTGGCCGTCATTGCCGTCGGCATGTTTTTTGGACTGCGTCGCATTGCCGCTTCGACACACGGGAAGAGTTGCTGCAGCGATGGTGCGAGCGGCAAGAAGGCCAAAAAGGTTGTTGTGGTGGATACCGATGTGTCACACTATCCCTATAGCGATGAGCTGCTCATCGGCGGCATGAGCTGTGACGGCTGCGCTCAGAATGTGGCCAATGCCCTCAATGCACTGGATGGCGTGTGGGCAACGGTGACGTATGCGGACCACACGGCACGCGTGCGCTCTAAGCAGCCGGTTGATCGTGATGTCCTCGAGACGGCCGTGAAAGACGCGGGCTACTACATCATGACGCTGTAAGCGTCGCTCTGGATGCGCTTCCTTGGCTAGGCTCGTCCGCGCAGTTCGATGTCTTGGATGTCGTCGAAGTCGATGGCGATGTCTCGGAGCTTGAGGAGCTTGAAGGCGGGGAGCGCCTCGTCGAGGATGCCGGTGCGGCTGCGATAGCCGTATGTATCGTAATAGGTGACACGAACCAAGTCACCACGTTTGAGACCCTCGAGCTTTTTCGAAAGCTCGAGGGCTTTTTCTTCTGTGAGTTCGCATTTGGGCTCAACAGTGATCTCTTGTTTGCGCACGAGCTCGTAGTATCCCGTGAGGGCGGCAAAGGGCATAAACTGTGCGGCGCGGTTGGCGCGCACGGCACCGTTGGCGGTGAGCTTGGGGTCGGCGGAGCGACGTCTTCCCTCGGGGTCCGCCAGGCGCTCAAATGGGGTCGGTGGCCGCATCGGCTGTTGTTGGGGCTTAGGCACGGTGCCCTCCTACCTGATCGTTGCGTTCGCGTGCGGTGGCACCGGCGGTAAAACTCAGCCCCTTGACAAGCGCGTTTTTGCCGTATTTGCCCTTTACGGCCAGGACGGCACGGGCCAGCTCGCGCTCGCGCTCATCGGCCTCGACGTCGCTAAACAGATCGACGGTGGCAAATTCTTCGGGCACCAGATTGCCAAAGCCCAGGTTGATGCGCTTGACCGGTCGTTTGGGATCGACGGTCTGCGCCCAGAGCTCATCGAAGTAGCCCATGATCTTCTTAAATGAATTGGTGCGCTCGGGCAGCTTTCGCGAGGCGTTGGAGTGCGCGAAGAGTGCGGCATAGCCACCGCGCGGTTTGCCGCCGTGTTCTCCCACAAAGATGCCATCGATTGCCTGCGCCTCGCGCACCAGGCGGCGCCGTTCGTCATCGCGCTGGACGGGTTTGGGCGCACGGGGCGCGAGTTCGGGGCCGGCGGTTGCGGCAGGTTCGATGCTTGACGTGCTCGAGCGCAGGTGTCCGCATCCGTCTACATATTGCGCCGTACCGCTGGCGTCGAGCCGGCGTATGTCGGCTCGCTCGCTCGCGTAGCCAACAAAGAGCGAGATGCTGTCGCACACCACGTGCTTATCGACCAAGTCCAGCACGGCGTTGTCGACCATCTCACGCAAGACGGTGTAGGCCTGCTCGTAGGCATAGCCCTTCGAGAGCACTTGCCCCGTGGTGGTCGAGGTCGCTTGCGGGCGATAAGCTTGGATATCGGCGATAGTTGTTGGCTCACGCCCAAAGGCGTGGTCGATCAGATACTCGGCATTGACGCCGAGCTCGTCGTAGAGCAGGTTTTCGTCGAGCGCCGCGACGCCCATCAGATCATAGACGCCGTATTTTTCGAGGCGGGCTGCCACGCCGGGGCCGATGCCCCAGATATCGGTGATGGGACGATGGGGCCAGATTTCCTTACGAAAGGTCTCGTCGTCGAGCATACCGATGCGGCTGGGTACGTGCTTGGCGGTAATGTCGAGCGCCACCTTGGCCTGGAATAGGTTGGGGCCGATGCCGACGGTTGCCGTGATGCCGGTGCGCGCGAGGACCTCGTCGCGCAGCATGCAGGCGAACCCTTCGGCATTGGTGTGGTAGAGGTCTAGATAGGGCGTCACGTCGATAAAGCATTCGTCGATTGAATAGACGTGAATGTCTTGCGGGCTCACGTATTCCAGATAGATGCCGTAGATTTGCGCCGACACCTCCATGTAGCGCTGCATGCGCGGCACGGCCTTGATGTAGTCGATGCCGTCGGGTATCTCGAACAGACGGCAGCGGTTGTGGATGCCGAGGTCCTTCATGGCTTGTGTGATGGCGAGGCAGATGGTCGTGCGTCCGCGCGATTCGTCGGCAACGACCAGGCACGTAGTGAGTGGGTCGAGTCCGCGGTCGACGCACTCGACGCTGGCGTAGAACGTCTTAAGGTCGATGCAGATATAGGTGTGACGCTCGTGCCCCACGCGTCCTCCCATCAAACACATGTTCTTATCGAATACATGTTCGATAATACCCGCTTGCGCGGACATCGTCAAAACCTGCCAAAAAGGGACTGGTTTGTTTTGGTAGGTATGGTCGTGCGGCTGGATCGGGTTTTAACGCAGCTCTAAAGAGCGCGTAACAGCTCGGAAAAGCTCCCTTCGTAGCATGAGCCTAACGATCGATACGGCCTACATGCACGGAAGGGTTGTGGGAATGATGGTCAACTATGGGTTTGGTATGCCGACGCGCCTTGTCGCGGATGGAGACGTGGCTCGCTGGTGCGGACGATTGGTTGCCCACTATGGCGGCACCAAGGCGCTGGTCGTGTTGGGCGGCGACAAGCATACGCGCGATGAACTTGTCTCGGCGGCACTTGGCTCGCTTGATCGAGCCCTACTCGAGCGTGTACTTTTCCGCTGCGGCTCGGTTGAGGGTGCCGGGGGAGACGGGCTGGTTGACGAGGCCGTGGCCCTGGCGACCGACGAGGGCGTGGACTTTGTCCTGGCGATTGGCGATGCCGATACTGCTGGCTTTGCGCGCGAACTCGCGCGTCGCATGGCGGCGCTTGATGACGGTGAGGACGGCTTTGTCCCTTATGGATGCATTGTCTCGGAGGGCAACGTGCCCGCTGCGGTTGGCGCCGGCGAGGTTCCCGTTTTTGCCATCATCGCGCCCGAGCTGCTGGAGGGCATCGGGTCTCCTCTGCGTGAGTTGCTCGGTAGCGTCTGCGCCGCGGCCTAATATTTGGCATAAAGGGATGGGTTATTTTTGGTTGGCAAAGCGTTTGACCTGCCAAAATAAACCTGTCCCTTTTTGGTCGGTTGCCGTTTGGGGGCCGATTGGCAACGCTCGCTGATTATAGTCTTGACCTGCGCTAGAATAGTGGCATCTGAATGTCCGGGCGCATGGAGGCGTGCGCCCGTATGCTGAGGAGGACTCTATGGCAACTGTTGCCGCACCTATCGACGCTACGTCGACCGCCGCTTGGAAGGCGCTCGAGGCCCATCAGGAGAAGCTCGAGGCCGAGGGTATCGACCTCAAGGCCTGGTTCGCCGCCGATGCCGAGCGCGTGAACAAGCTGAGCTTTGACGCCGGTGACCTGCACTTCGACCTGTCCAAGAACCTGGTGACTGATGAGACCGTCAAGCTGCTGTGCGATCTTGCCCGCGAGGTGAAGCTCGAGGAGCGCCGCGACGCCATGTTCTCCGGCGAGCACATCAACACCACCGAGGACCGCGCCGTCCTGCACACCGCGCTGCGCCGCCCGGCAAGCGAGAAGGGCCAGCTCATCGTCGACGGCCAGGACGTCGTCGCCGACGTGCACGAGGTTCTCGACCGCATGTATGCCTTCGCCGAGCGCGTGCGCTCCGGTGAGTGGAAGGGTGTTACCGGCAAAAAGATCGAGCACCTGGTGTCCATCGGCATCGGCGGCTCCGATCTGGGCCCGGTCATGGCCTACGAGGCCCTGCGTCCCTACGCCGACGCCGGTATTGACTGCCGCTACATCTCCAACATCGACCCCAACGATCAGGCAGAGAAGCTCAAGGGCCTCGATCCCGAGACCACGCTCGTGATTATCGTCTCCAAGACTTTCACCACGCTCGAGACCCTCACCAACGCTCGTGAGGTCAAGACCTGGATGCTCGAGCAGCTCAAGGCTCAGGGTGCCATCGACGGCTCCGATGAGCAGAACGCCGAGGCCGTGGCCAAGCACTTTGTCGCCGTTTCCACCGCACTCGAGAAGGTCGAGGCCTTCGGCATCGACCCCGCCAACGCTTTTGGTTTCTGGAACTGGGTCGGCGGCCGCTACTCTGTCGACTCCGCCGTGGGCCTGTCGCTGATCGTCGTGCTCGGTCCCGAGCGCTTCCAGCAGTTCCTCGAGGGCTTCCACGCCATCGACGAGTACTTCTGCAACACGCCGCTCGAGAACAATGCCGTCGCGCTGATGGGCCTGCTCAACGTCTGGTACGTCAACTTCTTCGGTTCCAAGAGCCACGCCGTGCTGCCGTACTGCCAGTACCTGCATCGTTTCCCGGCCTACCTGCAGCAGCTCACCATGGAGTCCAACGGCAAGCATGTCCGCTGGGACGGCAGCGCCGTGACCTCCGACACCGGTGAGATCTTCTGGGGCGAGCCCGGCACCAACGGCCAGCATGCCTTCTACCAGCTGCTGCACCAGGGCACTGTGGTGGTTCCGGCCGATTTCATCGCCTTCGCCAATACCGCCAACCCCGCAACCGACAGCGGTCAGGATGTCCACGAGCTGTTCCTGGGCAACTTCCTGGCCCAGACCAAGGCGCTCGCCTTTGGTAAGACGGCCGACGAGGTTCGTGCCGAGGGCACGCCCGAGCAGATCGTCCCGGCTCGCTGCTTTGAGGGCAACCGTCCGACGACCTCGATCTTCGGCGACACGCTGACCCCGTTCGCGCTCGGCGAGCTCATCGCCTTGTACGAGCACATCACGTTTGTCGAGGGCACGGTCTGGGGCATCGACTCCTACGATCAGTGGGGCGTCGAGCTGGGCAAGCAGCTTGCCAAGCAGATTACCCCGGCCTTCCACGACAACGCCGCCAAGGCCGAGCAGGACGCTTCGACCCAGGCGCTCATCGAGTTCTACCGCGCTCACCGCAAGTAGTCTTTACGGCTGAGTTGGCTTATGGCTGAAAGGGGCCCGTATCTGTTGGGATACGGGCCCTTGCAATTTGGATAGGATGGAATGTATCGGGAGGCGCCTCGACGGGCATCGCAATCGTCGAAGGCGCGCCGTTCATGTTTGGGACAATATGACATTTTTCCCGTTGCAAACAGCGCCGCCGTGGGTGTTCTGTATGATGGCTCAGACAAGGTTGTTCAATGACAGGGAGGCATATATGGCAATCAAAGCCATCGCAATGGATATCGACGGTACGCTCACCAACGACCAAAAGGTCATCAGCCCGCGTACGCGCGAGAAGCTGCTCGCGACGCAGGAGTCGGGCATTAAGCTCATCTTGGCTTCGGGCCGTCCCGCATGGGGGTTGCACGCCTTGGCGCAGGAGCTCGACCTTCAAAACCATGACGGTCTGCTAGTTGCCTTTAATGGCGCGCACGTGGTCGACGCTCAGACCGATGATGTCCTTTTTTCGACCAGGCTATGCCGGCTGACGAACTGCACCGTCTGATTGATCATCTGCAAAACTATGACGTGATCCCTATGATTTCGCTCGGTCGCGATTTGCACGTCGAGGACTCGTACCGCTGCATGATTACGCTGCCGGACGGTTCGCAGGAAAAACATCGTCAAATACGAGCGCGATGCGTGCGATCTTAAGATTCGCGAGGTCGAGAGCTTGCATGAGGTCGTGGACACTTATCCCGTGGACAAGCTGCTGACGGCGGGTGATCCGACCTACCTGCAGGCGCATTACGAGGAGATGTATGCGCCCTTTACCCAGACGCTTTCGGGCATGTTTACGGCCGACTGGTACTTTGAGTACACGGCGCCCGGTATCGACAAAGCCCGTGCGCTCGAGGGTGCCCTGCCCAAGCTCGGTATCGATGCCAGCGAGGTCGTCTCGTTTGGCGACGGCCAGAACGACAAGTCCATGATTGAGTGGGCCGGCACCGGTGTTGCCATGGGCAACGCCGTCGATGAGGTTAAGGCAGTTGCCCAGATGGTAACCGCCAATAACAACGAAGACGGTATTGCAGTGGCGCTGGATAAGCTGCTGGGTTAGAATCGCCGATTAATGCATGGTTTGGGCGCCTGCTTGCGGGCGCCCTTTTGTTAGGGAGGGTGCCGTGTCCGCATTTCCGTTCGACGCCGTTATCTTTGACATGGACGGTGTCATTGTCGATACCGAGTATTACTACCTGGGCGAGACTGCCGCGTTTGCCAAGGAGCTTGGGCTTAACCTGACTCAAGAGGAGTTGAATGGGCAAGTCGGTACCTCGCATCAGTTCTTCCTGCATATGCTGGTCGATTGGTTTGAGCGCGCCGGTAAGGGGCATTTCACTGGCGAGGAAGCGTTGGCCCGTTGGAACGAGTGGGCGCATAAGCGTCCGCGCGACTACCAGGCTTTGATTAACCCGGGCGCCGTGGATACGATTCGAGAGCTGCCGCGCCGCGGCGTTCGCGTGGCGCTTGCCAGCTCGTCTCCCATGGATAGCATCGAGGAAGTGCTCAACGCGTGCGGGCTGTCGGATGCCTTTGAGTATGTGGTGAGCGGCGAGCAGTTTAAGGAGAGCAAGCCCGAGCCCGACATCTACCTGCATGCGCTGGACCTCCTGGGGCTGCCCGCGAATCGCTGCTGCTGCGTTGAGGATTCGGTGCCTGGCATCACTGCCGGCAAGCGAGCCGGCCTGACAGTCATTGCCAAGCGCGAGGAGCGCTTTGGCTTTAGCCAGGATGCCGCGGACAAGATTATCGACCAGCTGCCCGAGCTGCTTGAGCTTTCTTAGGAGCGCGGTAGTTGCGCGTTTTTCGGGTCTGATGAGTAAATAGCCGACATTTTGGTGCGACACCTAGCATACTTTAAGCTAATGCGGGCTTAAGGACTTGTTGAATGCCCTTAAGCCCGTTTTAGACTTAATTGTGCTTGGAGAGGGTATATGCCACCGACTGAAGGGCTAACTGACGGTAAAGCAGCGATACCGCTGTACCAACAGGTTATCGATATCATCAAAAACGAAATCAACTCCGGTGCCTACAAGGCAGGTGCGCGGATACCCAACGAATTCGAATTGGCTGAGAGCTATAAAGTTGGCCGCGTTACCGTGCGACGCGCTATTGAGGAGCTCGTCCAACAGGGCTATCTAACGAAGCGACAGGGGAAAGGCACGTTTGTCAATGCCCCCAAGCTCAAGCGCAAGATTCGCCAGAAGGATGACGTCCAGAGTTTTTCGGACGCATGCCGCGTTAACGGAATGGAACCGGGGGCGCGTGTCATTTCGAGAAAGATACTGCCGGCGGATTCCACCGAGGCACAGTTCTTTGGTGTTGCCGTTGGAGCTGACTTGATCTGCGTTGAGCGCGTGCGTACTGCCGATGGCGTCCCTGTCATGCTTGAGAACAACATATATGTTTACGAGGACAACGCCTATCTATCAACGGCACCTCTATCTAACCAATCCATTTTTGAGTTCGTGCGCAACCGGACGGGCCGCACGCCCGCGTTTACCGACCCATGCACGCTTGAGATCGCGTGTGCGTCGCCCGAGGTCGCTCGGTTGTTGGCGGTTCCCGTTGGCGAACCCTTGTTTTATATGGAAGCCTTCTTTTTCGATGAGCAGCGGCGGCCGTTTATCATCGGTCGTCAGCGGATCGTTGGGTCTCGCTACGTTTTTGACATCTAGGACATTGCGTATGAAAGCGCCCGGTGGATCATCTCACCGGGCGTTTCCATACCGTTCACGGCGCAAACGCAACCGTTCAACCGCGTTGCGGCAATCAGTTTGAAATTATCTTGATGACGAGAAAAGCTGCTGGTAACCTATAGAACGTCATAGAACGTTTGCCTTGTGCAAACGTTGAAGCGAGATGCGATGCAGTCTCGAGTTCTTTGGAGGTATCTATGTCAGATACGAAGGCGAAGAAGACAAACAGACGTTTTAAGTTCAAATTACCGCATGTCTATACGATCATGTTCTTGCTGATCGTTGTCTTTGCGGTCTTGACTTGGATCGTTCCCTCTGGTCAGTATCAGCGCAAGACGATTTCGACAGCGGCGGGCGAGCGTGAAGTCGCCGTTGCTGGAACCTATGAACAGGTCGATAAGAACTACACCGATTCCGAGACCGGCGAGACCATCAATTTGGGGCAGGATATCTTCGCGGTCCTGCAAGCGCCCACTAAGGGCATCCAGGAGGCTGCCGACGTCGTTGCGTTCGTCTTATTGATTGGCGGGTCGTTCGCAATCATCACCAAGACCAACGCTTTGAATGCCGGCATGAGCCGTGTGATTAAAAAGCTCAAGAACAAGGATATCCTCATCATTCCCATCACGATGACGTTGCTGTCCATTTGCGGCACCACGTTTGGTATGTCTGAGGAAGCCCTGCCGTTCTATGCCATCTTCATTCCCATCATGATGGGTATCGGTTATGACTCGATGACGGCATTCATCATCTGCTTCCTTGGTCCTAACCTGGGATATTGCGCTTCGACCATCGATCCGTTTAATGTTTTGATCGCCCAGGGCATCATTGGCATCGAGGGCAATCCGCAACTGTGGCTGCGCGCCGTTTCTTGGGTCATCTTCACTGCCGTCGGTATCGCATGGGCCATGCGCTACGCCATGCGCGTCAAGAAAAACCCCCAGTCGTCCATTACGTACGAGGACGATAAGCTCAAGCGTATCGAGTTTTCCGTGACCGATGCCTCCATCGAGGAAGAGTTCACTACCCGTCAGAAGCTCGTGCTTATCGATTTTGCTTGCGGTATGGGCATTATCGTCTGGGGTCTTGTTACCCAGGGTTGGTACATGAATGAGATTTCCGCCGTGTTCCTTGGCATGGGCTTGCTTGCCGGTATCCTGGGCGGTCTTGACCAGCAGACGATTGCTGAGGAGTTCGTTAAAGGTCTCGCCGACTTTGCGTACGCCGCCATCGTTATCGGTATCGCTCGCGGTATTCTGGTCATCGCCGAGGGCGGCATGATCATCGACACCATCCTCCAGGCGCTCGCTACTGCGCTCGCCGGTGCACCCGCCGCCGTCTACACCACGTTTATGTATATCGTCCTTGGCCTGCTCTCTTTGCTGGTTCCCTCGAGTTCTGGCCTGGCGGCACTCACCATGCCCGTTATGGGCCCCCTGACCGAGCTCATGGGCCTCAATCCCGAGGCGGCCGTTACCGCGCTCCAGTTTGCCAACCAGACCATCAACACCATCAGTCCCGTGGCGGGCATGACGGTTGCCGGCCTTGGCGTGGCTAAGATTTCGTTTGGCCAATGGTGGAAGACCATTTGGAAGTTCTTCATCTTCATGGTCGTCTTTGGCCTGATCGTAACGGCAATTTCTGGCATGCTTCCGGCGTAGGTGGTTGTGATGTCTGATCGTTTGACGGTCCTGACGTCTAAGAGCGTCTTTACCGGTACGGGGGACCTGCCGTTTGAAGGTTTCGTAGCGGTCCGTGGCAATCGAATTGAGGCTGTTGGCACCAAGTGTGAGCTAGCTTCGTATTTGACCCAGGCGGACGAGGTAGTTGACCTGGGCGACCGCACCGTCATGCCTGGCCTGATCGATGTGCATACCTTCTATACAGGCTGGGCGCTGCGGACGTTGGGGCCTGATCTGTCCGGCATCGCTGATGCCAAAGAGGCCGTGTCGCTCTTGCGTGCATGGAAAGAAGATCATCCGGATTGCGCGGCGGCTTTTGGCCACAACCTACCCGAAACGTTGGCATCGGATGCCGAGAACGCAAATACGGCGGCTGTGTTTGACGATTGTTTTGGCGATATCCCTGTCGTCTGCTTTACACCGGGTGCGGAGACCTGCGTTCTCAATGCTGCCGCCAGTGCGCGATACGGCTTCACGCCCCAGGCGTGCTATGCCGAGAAGATCTGGCGCATGATGAGCGATTTCCTCGCGCTGCCCGAGGTACGTGCGGGGTATTCGGACTACATGAGCATGCTTAACGAGCGCGGCGTTACCGCCATCAAGGAGATGGCGTTTGATGACTACTACGGTTTTGCCGACGAAATGGCTCGCCGTGAGGAATCTGGTGAGCTGACGGTTCGCGTCTCTATGATGTCGCAGCCGGTGGGTGCCGGTGCAAATCTGTCGTATGCTCGCGAGGCACGAGAGCGCTTTCGGGGACCGTTCGTTCGTTTTTCTGGCTTCAACCGTATGACCGATCGCGGCGTATGGGCGGGGCTTGCCGAGATGATTGACCCCTATGAGGACACGGCCGATGCGGGAGCTGCCGGCAAGACGGTTGTCGAGGAGCCCGAGTGGGATCTGATTGAGAACGAGCTGCGTGCAATTGATGCTGACGGCTTCCGATATTCTTTGCATTGCCAGGGCGATGGCGCCGTTCGTCGCACCGTGGCGCTCTATGCCTCGCTGCCTCGAGATGAGCATGGACGGTTGCTTCGCCGCCATGCGATTACCGATCTCGAGAACTCTGACCCGACCGATCTTGTCGAGTTTGGCAAGTTAGGTGGAATTTGCGAGGTCTATCCGCAGATTCTGACGCTGGACCGGCGCGAGGATTGCCTGTCGATGATGTGTCGACAAATTGGCGAGACGCGACTTTTGCACAGCTGGAATCGCCGCGGCATGGAAGATTCCGGATGCACGGTGTGCTGTGGTACGGATTTGCCACTGCTGATTCCGAGCCTGGGCGAGTCAATCTACAGCGCGTGCGGTGGATACTTCGACGATGGACTGCCCGTGAATGAGGCCAACGCGCTGACGCTTGTCGAGCTCTTGCGTGCTTGGACTGCCGGGGGCGCGTACGATTTGATGCGCGAAGACGAACTGGGTACGCTTGAGGTCGGCAAGCTTGCCGATATCTGCGTGCTCGATCGGGATGTGTTCGACCTCGATTATCGCGACGCACGCGATCTTTCGGTTGATATGACGATGTCGGACGGACAAATCGTGTTCGATCGAAATAAGGAGGCATAAGATGTCTGAATCCAAACCGACGCTGCGCCGCGAACAGATTGCGGGCATGAATATCCACTACATCATGTGGTCGCTCGATTACTTCCTTGATGTGCAGCAGCGTTTGGGCTTTGAGTCCATTGAGCTGTGGTGTGCGGAGCCGCATGTGACGCTCGACCACACGGGCTACTTTGAGGCTGAGGTCCTGGCGAAAAAGGCTGCAGACCGTGGGCTTAGGTATCGTACTCTGTGCCCCGAGAATGTTGTCTATCCTTGGCAGTACTGCGCACGCAAACCGCTGCATGAACAGCGCAGCCTGGCGTACTTTAAGCACGGCATTGAGCTTGCCGAGGTACTTGGGTGCGACCGTATGTCCGTTAACTCGGGCTGGGGCGACTGGGACGAGGACCGCGAGGAAGCCTGGAAGCGCAGCCGCGAGCACTTGTCCATTCTGGCGGAGTATGCCGGTGAGCACGGTCTGGTGCTTACGATGGAAAGCCTGCGTCCCGAGGAGAGCAACCTTGTAACGACGGTTTCCGATGCGAAGCGCATGATTGACGAGGTCGCGAGCCCGTACTTACAGCCCATGGTTGATACAACCGCGATGGGCGTTGCGGGCGAGACGCTCGAGGACTGGTTTGCCGCCTTTGGTGATGGGGCAATTCACGAGATGCACTTTATCGACGGTGACCCGTATGGCCATCTGGTGTGGGGCGATGGCAAGCACGATATGGACGCCTTCGTCGCCACGCTTAATGCCCATGGTTTCGATGGCATGCTGGGCCAGGAAATCACGGACGGGCGTTACTACGATGACCCGGCGGCGGCAGATGCCAAGAACATGGCCGCATTCGAGAAATATCTGATTGACTAAACCAACTATCGGCCACGCAGCCAACGTCATTGATTGCGGACCAAACAAGAAAGGAACTGGATATGAACGCACACGATCTGATCAAAGAGGCAATTGCCGAGAAGGGCAAGTTCGACAGCGTCTACTGGATTGCTTGCGGTGGCTCCATGATCGATTTGATCCCGGCTCATGAGCTTCTGCAGCGCGAGGCAACCACCTTCACTTCGTATATCTATACGGCTCGCGAGTTTGATATCATGCGCCCGCGCCGCTTGGGTGAGAAATCCCTGGTCATTGCTTGCAGCCACAGTGGCAACACCCCCGAGGTCGTCGAGGGCTGCGAGATTGCCCTTGCTGCCGGCGCTACGGTGATCGCCCAGACCGACAACGCTGGATCCAAGATTGACTCCGGCAAGTGGACTACGTGGGTCTACCCGTGGGGCGAGGGCGTGCCGCAGGCCGAGGTCCCCGCTGGCATTTCGCTGTCGCTTGCGGCCGAGCTGCTCGATCAGCAGGAGGGCTACGCCGATCTTGCCGATATGTATGCCGGTATCGCCGAGATGGATAAGATTCTTCCCCCGGCACGTGAGAAGGTAAATGCCGAGCTAGGCGATCGTTTTGCCAAGCTTTGCCAGGAGCACGAGTTCTTCTACATTCTGGGCAGCGGTCCCAACTTTAGCCAGACCTACGGTTTCGCTATCTGCTCTCTTATGGAGATGCAGTGGCAGCACTGCAGCTACATCCACTCTGCCGAGTACTTCCACGGCCCCTTCGAGGCTACTCAGGATGGCGTTTTTTACTTCCTGCAGATGGGCTCCAGCGAGTGCCGTGCTATGGACGAGCGCGCCCTTGCGTTCCTTAAGACGCATACCGATACGCTGATGGTGCTCGATGCCAAGGAGTACGGTATGGAAGCCGTGCCGGCGAGCGTCCGTGCCTATCTGGACCCGGTGCTGTTCTACGCCATGAACTGCGAGCTGCGTGCTGCACGCGGCAAGGTGTTTGATCACGATCCCGATTTCCGTCGCTATATGGGTGTTGTCGAGTACTAGAAGGGGCAAAGGCCATGGCATTTAACGTTAACGCGCTCGGATTTGGCGACAACGTCGTCGATCGCTACGAGCATATCCACACCATGTATCCCGGCGGCAATGCGGTGAACTTCGCCGTTTATGCCAAGAAATGCGGTGCCGCACGCTCTGCATACATGGGCATTTTTGGCAATGACGCCGCTGCCGAGCATGTCATTGCAAGCCTCGAGGATGAGGGTATCGAGCTTGACAAGTGCGAGCAGATGATTGGCGAGAACGGAGCGGCTCGCGTGACCGTCGTTGACGGTGACCGTGTCTTCCTCGGTTCCAACGAGGGCGGTATCCGTGGCGATGCGCGCTATGTTCTCGATCGCTTTGACCTTTCGTACATGAAGCAGTTCGATGTGGTTCATTCGGGCAACTATTGCTTCACCGAGCGCGAGCTGCCCAAGTTGAAGGCTGCGGGCGTCACGGTCTCTTTTGACTTTTCGGACGACTCCACCGACGAGTACTACGAGCAGATTGCGCCCTACGTCGATTTTGCTTTCTTTAGTGCGGCGGATGCCGCGAGTGAGGACGAGATTCGCGAGCGTCTGGCATGGGTGAAGGGTCTGGGTCCGCGTTTTGTGTCGGCTACGGCGGGCGCCGAGGGCTGCATCGCTTACGACGGCGAGCGTTATTACCGCCAGCTGGCTAAACCGGTAACGGACATGAAGGACACCATGGGGGCGGGCGACTCGTTCCTCACCTCGTTTTTGATGTGCTATCTCGATTCCGCCAAGCGTGGTGAGGGTGGCGCCGAGGCCATCGAGCGCGCGCTCGACTTTGCTGCCGGGTTTGCCTCGACCGTGTGCGGCATGGAAGGTTCTTGGGGCCACGGAGCACCAATCGTCGAATAGCTTAAGAAAGCGTACGGCGGTCTGGCTATGAGGCCTTGGACAGCCGATGCAAAACAATAAGCGAAACGCGAAAAGGGGGCTCGCCATGTGGTGGGTCCCCTTTTGAACATTGGAGAAGACCATGGGTATTAAAGCGTGTGCGGCTGGTTTTTGGCTGTGCGGACGTCTATCAAAACATCGGCGTGTTCTATCCGACTGGTAATGGCATTGACTGGGGTATCCATCTTGCACGAATGGGCGTTTCGGTATCCGCCGTGTCGGTTGTCGGCAAGGACGAGTACGGAGACAAGATGGGAGAGGCGCTGGCCGCCGAGGGGTTTGATATCTCTCATCTGCGGGTGGAGGATGGCGACACCTCGGTGATGCTCATGGCATTGAAAGACGGCGTCGATCGCGTGCATCTCGAGGCAATCGATGGCGTAATGGAGACATATCGTCCGAATGAAGATGACCGGGCGTTTATCCTAGAGCATGACATCATTCATACCGACCTGTTTGGCAATTGTTTGGACCTCCTGCCCGAATGGCATGATGCGGGCAAGACGGTGGTTATGGACTTCTCGGTGTTCAGCCAGGATCCCGAATATGCATGCGAGGCTCATTTTCCTTACGTAGATTATGCGTTCATGTCGTTTGAAGAGGACACTCCGGAGCTGCGGGACTGGGTACGCCACGTGCAGGAATTGGGACCGCGCGTTGCGGTTGCCACGCTTGGCGAGAAGGGGAGCATTGCCTATGACGGTGAGCGCTTCTATGAGTGCGGGATCGTACCGGCGGAGAGGGTCGTTAATACCGTGGGTGCCGGCGATTCGTATATTGCCGGGTTTACCAAGGGCGTGATCGATGGTCTTGATATTCCGGCGTGTATGAAGACGGGCGCTGAGCTGTCGTCCCGAGTGATTGGTTCGTTTGAGCCGTACTAGGGTCAAATGCCTGGAAAGGAGTACGAAATGGTTATCGACATGTTGGTCCAGCCCATGCTCTACGGCGAGATCTGTACGCCGGGTGATGAGCCTGATGGATTCGGTTTTTTGGTCACGAGAATTTGGTATGGGGCATATGGGCCCTATGGATTGGGATGAGCTTCAAGTCGAGATGGACGTCTGCGACGTGCAGAAGAGCGTGCTCATGCCGCTCGATGTAACCACGGCATGCGGAGGGCACTTTGGCACCAATGACCAGATTGCCATGCTGGTTGCCGCGCATCCCGATCGTCTGTGGGGATTTGCGAGCGTAGACCCGCAGGTGAGCGGTGCCGCAGACGAATTGGAGCGCGCCTTTACCGAGTTGGGGGCAAAGGGGCTTTGCCTGCATCCTGCAAAGCAGGGTTTTGCCCCCGATGATGCTGTGGCCGAGCCGCTTTACGAACTGTGCGAGCGCTATAACAAGCCGGTGGTTTTCCATGCCGGTATGTCTTGGGAGCCGGGCGCAGAGCTCTCGCGCAGTAACCCGCTTGCATTTGAGCACACAATCGCAACGCATCCAAATGTGCGTTTTAGTTTGACCCATTTTGGCTGGCCCTGGGTGCGCGAGACCGTGGCGATGCTGCTCAAGTATCCCAACTGCTACGCGGACACCTCTATCACTTACATCGATTCGCCCGAGGAGATGATGCAGCGTCTTTTCACGGTCGATATGGGGCCGCTGTGGTATGAGCGCGCGCTATCGCACCAAGTGATGTTCGCCAGCAATACGCCGCGCTTCCGTGCATTCAAACTCAAGCGGGCGCTCGATACCGTGCCCATGCGCGATGATGCGCGAGAAAGGCTCTACTGGGGTAATGCCCTGCGTTTTCTTGAAGGGGATGAGTGAACATGGTGACGCTCGAGACATTGAGCTACCTATCGACTGCTCCGGACCAGTTCATCGATATTACCGAGGACGTGCACGCTGCCATCGAACGCAGCTCGGTGACCAATGGCTTGGCAGCGATTATTTTGTCGCATACGACCTGTGGAATCGTGGTAAACGAGGGGCTGCCCTGCGTGGAGACGGATCTTATGGAGACGCTTGATCGCATCGCCCCACTCGATGCCCCCTATGCGCATGCACACTTCCTGCCGAGCTATGGAGCCACCGGCAACAACTCCTGTGGGCATATCAAGAGCATGATTTGTGGAAACAGTTGCTTCTTTCCCGTCCAAGATGGCCACATCGTGTGCGGAGGTGCCCAGAACATCTATCTTGCGGAGTTTGACGGTCCGCAGAAGCGAAAAGTGTACGTGGAGGTGCTGGGGGAGTAACGTCCCTGCAATAACCCTATGAAGGAGCACGTTATGTCGTTTCTAACCTCGATGTTCAAGACCGAAAAGCCGGTTATCGGAATGCTGCACCTGCGTCCTCTGCCGGGCGATCCGCTGTATTACCCGGGCGGAAGCGTGTCGCAGGTCGTGGAAGCCGCCAAGCGCGATCTCGAGGCGTTGCAGCAGGGCGGTGTCGATGGCATTTTGATTACCAATGAGCTCTCGATGCCCTATGAGCAGCACGTTTCTCCCTCAACCCTTGCATCGATGGGCTATGTAATCGGGGCTCTATCCCATGATTTGTCGACCCCTTGGGGAGCTGAAGCTATTTACGATGGTGATGCCACAATCGAGCTGTGCGCTGCCGTCGACGCGCAGTTCACGCGCTGCAATTTTTGCGGTGCCTGGGCCGGTGATCTCGGGCTGATTAACCGAGATTTCGCGCACACCATGCGTCGCAAGGCGGCGCTGCGCTTGGACGACCTCAAGCTTTTTCACTTCATCACGAGCGAGGGGGAGGTTTATCTCAACGACCGCACGACTGCGGACATTGCCGATTCACTTCTCTTTAATTGCCTACCGGATGCGATGGTCATCGGCGGTTCGGCTGCCGGTCGTGGCGCTTCGGGCGAGCTTGCCGACGAGGTCCGCGAGCGTGTTGGCCAAGTACCTGTGGTATGTGGCACCGGTTGTCGCGAAAATACCGTGGCTGACGTATTTGCTCACTACGATGGTGCGTTTGTCGGCACGTGTTTAAAGCGCGACGGAAAGCTGGATGCCCCGGTTGATGTTGAGCGGGTAGTTCGTTTTATGGCTGCCGCTCGTGCGGCGCGAGGGGAGTAGGCACCTATGGCGCTCTATCTGGGTATTGATATTGGGACAAGCGCCTCTAAAGGCGTTTTAATCGATAATCGATGCAACATCGTTTGCCAAGCCTCTTGTGGACATGAGACGGACAACCCGTGTGATGGATGGTACCAGCATGATGCTGAGGCAGTTTGGTGGGGCGATTTTTGCCGCTTGTCGCGCGAGCTGATGGTGCGATCGGGGGTTAATGCGGCGCAGATCGGATGCGTGGGCCTTTCCGCATTGGGTTGCGACTGCGTACCGGTCGATACCGAGTGCAACGCGCTGGCGCCCGCGATTTTATATGGAGTCGATGCACGTTCGAAGCCGCAGATTGACGAGCTTCTTTCCGAATATGGGCCAGATCGCGCACGCGAGCTTTTCGGGCACGATCCCTGTTCGTCAGATATTGCTCCAAAGATCTTGTGGTTTAAGGAGAATATGCCCGAGGTGCACGAACGCGCTGCGAAGTTCCTGACGGCGTCATCGTTTCTGTGCGCGAAGTTGACGGGGCGTTTTACGGTGGACCGTTATTTGGCGGAGGATTTTCTTCCCCTATACGATCGCTACACTTGGAAGGTTGATGCTCGGGAATGTGCTCGTTTCTGCCGGCCTGACCAGATGGCGGAGGTAATGTCGGCTACCGATATTGCCGGGGTGATTACGCAGCGTGCGGCTGAGGCGACGGGGCTCGTGGCGGGGACACCTGTCTTGGTGGGAACGGGCGACTCTGGTGCCGAGGCCATTTCGACGGGTGTATTCCGTCCTGGCGATATGATGGTTCAGTTGGGGAGTACGGCGTATTTCATCTACTTAGCTGATCATATGGTCGATGATGCCCGCCTGTGGCCAGGAACGTTTATCATTCCCGGAACTTACGGGATCTGCGCGGGGACCAATACGGCGGGTGCACTCACATCGTGGTTGCGCCAAGAGCTGTATCGCGACGCCGTAGAGGCCGAGGGCCACGGTGGCCCCGATGCATATTCGGTTATGGCGCATGATGCCGCCGATGTGGCGCCGGGTGCCGATGGGCTCCTGTGTCTGCCGTACTTTGCGGGGGAGCGTACTCCGCTCAATGATCCCGAGGCGCGTGGCGTCTTCTTTGGCCTGACCGGAAGGCATACGCGAGCCCATATGGTTCGCGCCGCCTTGGAAGGCGTCGCGTATACCGTTGCATCCCATGTCGACATTATCGAGCGAGAGCATGGACTGCCAATTGGGCGCATTATGCTTGTCGGAGGTGGAACCAAGAATCCAGTTTGGATGCAGGCTATCGCCGACGTATGCGGGCGCGAGGTCTCGGTTGCCAAGGTTACGGTGGGCGCATGCTTCGGTGATGCCATCATGGCATCTCTCGCAGGTGGCGCCTATGCATCATGGGATGAACTCGCCCAAGTCCTTGGCGTTGCACAAACAATCGTGCCCGATATGGCTGCCCACGAGCTATATGCGTCGCGCCGTCATATCTTTGACGAATTGTATGCACGCAACCGTGATCTCATGCACGAATTGGTGTAATGCTGCCGAATTGTACTGCCTGCCAATAGGGACTGCGTTGTGCGATTCGCATGTCCCTTGGCATTTTTGCCCACAGGGGTTAGCGAAGGTCAAAAACAGAGTGCGCATTTGCTAAAACTACCGACTCGATGCGCTTTGCGTCACAGTTTTTGAGTGAGGCAATGCGCATCGAGGTCCTTGCGAGCGATCTGATGAGCGATTGCACGCTTGTTTCTGTGTTTGGCTCGGCCGGCGCATCGGTCTCGAGCAGTAGACGGTCGAGTGGAATCTGTCGGGCATATTCGCGACCGCGCTTGGTGGCGAGCATGCGCTCGTTCACGGAAAAATAGCAGCCTGCGTTTCGCGCGCGGACGAGTTCGTCCGAAGTGCCGCTAAACCAGTGGAAGATGATAACGGGGGAGTCGGAGTTTGGGATGAGTAGTCCATGCGATTCGAGTACGTTCAGTACGGTTCCCGCCGAACGAACGGCGTGAATTGATGTCACGCGCCCGGTAAGAGGATACTGCACGAGCGCATCGCAGAGCCGGTCAAATGCCTGTATTTGTAGCGGTTCACTTCCAGCAAAGCGCGCGGAAAAGTCGAGTCCGACCTCGCCGATAAAGCGCTCTTGTGCGGCGACCTTGCAAAGCAGATTGATTTCGGCGGCACCGCATCGGCCGTCGGCGAGCCACCAGGGATGGAGGCCAGCGCCCGCGATAATGTTTGGGTGGCGGCTGGCCCGCTTTTTTGCTGCCGCGAAGTCGCGTGGGTCGACCCCGCAGTCAAAGAGCCCCAGACCCAACGCCGCCGACTCGCTGGCTGCAGCATCGGGGCTGAGCATCAAATCAAGATGACAATGCGTGTCAAAGAATCGCGGTTCCATCGCAGGACATCCTGCTAGTCCAGGCGCTGGCCATCGGAGCGTACGCGTTCGGTGCCGCGCCCGCTGATCTGGCGGATAACCTCGCCGGCAATCATTTGACCCATGATGGGCGGCATAAAACTGGCAGTTCCCAGCTCGGTGCGCTCGTGGATGTTGGAAGGGTCGCGGGGCTGTGTCTTAACCGATTCCTCGCAGCTAAACAGTACGTGTAGGCTCTTGATTCCGCGCTTCTTGCATTCTTTGCGCATAATGCGGCTCATGGGGTCACGTACCGTATCGAAGATGTCGGCAAAGCGGAGGCACTCGGGATGGAGTTTGTTGGCCCCGCCCATGGAGCTAACCAAACGGATGTCATGGTCCTGAGCATATTTGGCAATGGTGAGCTTGGCCGAGATGGTGTCGATGGCGTCGACGACGTAGTTGAGCTTGCCGCCCGTCTGCTCCAAAACGCTCGCGAAGAAATCATCGATGTTGTCGCTCAGCAGGTATTCGGTGCGCTTGATAACGCTGGCGGCGGGATTGATGTCGTGGATCATGGCTTCCATCACGTCAACCTTGCGCTTGCCGATGGTGCTGTGAAAGGCGATGGCCTGGCGGTTGATGTTGCTGGGCGCGATGATGTCCTTGTCCAGGATCACAAAATGGCCGATGCCGCCGCGCGCGAGCGCTTCGCAGCAGTTGGATCCCACGCCGCCACAGCCCAGCACCAGCACCGTGGCGTTGGCGAGTTTATTGAGCGCCTCGCGGCCCATGATGATCTCGAGCTTGGTGTCGCGTGTCTCGACGGGAGCTGCGGCTGCGGTTTCGGTCATAGATATCCTCCGATGGGGAAGCAGGTCGTGTTTTAGCTATCGCCATTATAGGTAATCGCCCATAGGTTGCGATGGCGTTTGCTTTGATGTGGTTTGAAGCATTGCGATTAGATAGTTAGACAAACATCTAAATATTGAGTATAGTGTGCACGTCATGAGAGATGATGAGAGGAGGTCTTATGCCGGGAGAGGGTTTTAAGGCGCTGGCCGATCCTACACGGCGTCACATTTTGGAACTGCTGCGCGAGGGCAATTGCACGGCCGGGGAGCTTGCCGAGCATTTTGACATCAGCAAGCCGTCGTTGAGCCATCACTTGGCGACGCTCAAAAACGCCGGGTTGGTGACCGACGAACGTCATGGCCAAAACATCGTTTACAGCTTAAACACCACCGTCATGCAGGACTTGATCGGTTGGTTTATGGGCTTTACAAACACGGAAGGTGATAAGGATGAATAACGAAAACAAGGGCATTCACGCCACGGGGGTATCGTTGCGCGTGTGGATTGCGCTGGTCGCTCTGTGCGTCGCCAATGTCGTAGCGCATCTGATAGTGATGCCGAGCTTGCCTGCGCAGATTCCCACGCACTGGGGAGCGAACGGCGCCGTCGACGGTTGGGGCCCTAGCTGGATGGCCTCCGCGCTCGGCGTGCTGCCTCTGGCACTTCTCGCAATGTTCTGCGTGGTGCCGCGCATCGATCCCAAAGGTGAGGCATATCGAACCTCGGGCAAGTTCTATCAGGGCTTCGTAATCGCCTTCACCTTGTTCATGTGCGCCATAAGCTGGTTGGGTGAGCTTACGGTCTGGGGCGTGGTGCCGGCGGTCGGTTCGGTCAACGTGCTGATTTCCGGTGCTATCGGTTTGCTGTTCATCGGCGTAGGCAACTACTTGCCGCGTGTGAAGCAGAACTATACGCTCGGTATCAAGACGCCTTGGGCGCTTGCCGATCCCGAGAACTGGCGCCGTACGCAGCGTTTTGGCGGCGCCTGCTTTATGGTGCTGGGTATTGGCCTGATTGTGATGGGCGTGGCAGGTGCGGTGCTTTCGAGTGAAGTCGTTGCCGCGGTGATTGCGGTTCTGGCGTTTGGTTCAGCCGGAGCTGCCTACGTCTATTCGTATCTGCTGTGGCGTAAATCGCAGCGAGCCGTTCGCTAAGGTTGCGGAAAACTAGCGTACGCAGTTCATAGTATGTTCTGGGGGACTTTTCCCAGGTAGTATTAGGGGGTGTGGGCAACCATGCCCCTTTTTCGTTAAGTTTCAGAGCTGGTTTCCTCATTTCGTTTCCACTAAAGCGAATCAAGAATAGGGAAACAGCAGGTAGAAAGGATAAAACAGGCATATGGCGGAGTTTATCTACCAAATGTATCAGGCTCGCAAGGCCCATGGCGACAAGGTAATCCTTGACGACGTGACCCTGAGCTTCTACCCCGGTGCCAAGATCGGCGTCGTGGGCCCCAACGGTATGGGCAAGTCGACCCTGCTCAAGATCATGGCCGGCATCGAGGAAGTCTCCAACGGCGATGCCAGACTTACCCCCGGCTACACCGTGGGTATCCTGCAGCAGGAGCCGCCGCTCGACGACGACAAGACCGTCATCGAGAACGTGCGCATGGCGTTTGGCGACATGATCGCCAAGGTCGATCGCTTCAATAAGATCGGCGAGGAGATGTGCGACCCGGACTGCGACATGGACGCCCTCATGGCCGAGATGGGAAAGCTCCAGGACGAGATCGACGCCGCCGACGGCTGGGATATCGATTCCAAGCTCGGTCAGGCCATGGACGCCCTGCAGCTGCCCGATTCCGACATGCCGGTCAACGTACTTTCCGGCGGCGAGCGCCGTCGCGTGGCCCTGTGCAAGCTGCTGCTCGAGGCTCCCGACCTGCTGCTGCTCGACGAGCCCACGAACCACCTGGACGCCGAGTCGATCCTGTGGCTCGAGCACTTCCTGCACAACTACCAGGGCGCGGTGCTTGCCGTCACGCACGATCGCTACTTCCTGGATAACGTTGCCGAGTGGATCTGCGAGGTCGACCGCGGTCACCTTTATCCCTACAAGGGCAACTACTCCACGTATCTGGAGACCAAGGCCGCCCGTATCGAGGCTCAGGGTAACCGCGATGCCAAGCTCGCCAAACGCATGGAGGCCGAGCTCGAGTGGGTACGCAGCTCGCCCAAGGCTCGCCAGGCAAAGAACAAGGCCCGTCTGGCTCGCTACGAGGAGATGGAGGCCGAGGCCCGCGCAAGCCAGAAGCTCGACTGGACCGACATCCGCATCCCTGTGGGCCCGCGTCTGGGCAACAAGGTGCTCGAGGCCCATCATCTGCACAAGGAGTTCGATGGCCGCGTGCTCATCGACGACCTATCGTTCACCCTGCCGCGCAACGGCATCGTGGGCGTCATCGGCCCCAACGGCGTCGGCAAGACCACGCTGTTCAAGACGATTGTGGGTCTGGAGCCGCTGACTTCGGGCGAGCTCGAGGTGGGCGAGACCGTCAAGATTTCTTACGTCGACCAGAACCGTTCCGGCATCGACCCCGATAAGAACCTGTGGGAGGTCGTCTCGGACGGCCTGGACCACATGATGGTCGGCGAGACCGAGGTCCCCAGCCGCGCGTACGTGGCGAGCTTTGGCTTTAAGGGCCAGGACCAGCAGAAGCGCGCCGGCGTACTCTCCGGTGGCGAGCGCAACCGTCTGAACCTGGCACTCACGCTCAAGCAGGGCGGCAACCTGCTGCTCCTCGACGAGCCCACCAACGATCTCGATGTCGAGACGCTGTCCTCGCTCGAGGCGGCGCTGCTCGAGTTCCCGGGCTGCTCGGTGGTCATTAGCCACGACCGTATGTTCCTGGACCGCGTCGCCACGCACATTCTGGCGTGGGAGGGCACCGACGAAAATCCGGGCAACTGGTATTGGTTCGAGGGCAACTTCGAGGCCTATCAGGCCAACCGCATCGAGCGCCTGGGCGAAGACGCAGCCCAGCCGCATCGTATCCACCGCAAGCTCACGCGCGACTAGTCGAGCTCAGGTGACCTAATGAGAAAGGGACGATAACCTTGAGGGTTATCGTCCCTTTTTGTTACTTGGTAGAAGGTTCGACTTTATCGATGGCCCAGGTGGCTCCGAGACCGCCGGTGGTGTTGCGGCGGATGCGCACGGCAACCTCGCGACGCTCGCCGGCCTGCGTGTAGCGCAGGGGGAAGCTTGCGCGGTTTCGCGCGGCCTCGATGGTACCGCGTTCGCGGGCGATCCAGTAGTACTCGCCGACGATGCCGAGCGTGTCGGCGCCGTAGGGGAGATAGGTCGACAGCTGGTGCAGCAACGGGCCGGGGCAGAAGACCTCGGTTGCGAAATCGACGGGGAAGTCCTCGGGGATTGTCGGTGCTGCGGGAGCGGGGGTTGGGGCCGCTGCGGGTGCCGAAGCCGGTGCGGATGCGGGTATTTGGTCGCAAGCGGCGGCGGGCACGGATTCGATGACGGGTGCGGGCTCCGGCGTTACTTCCGGCTTGATCTCGGAATCTGCGGGCTTCACGGCGACGGGCGCGTCTGCAACTGCGGTTTCAACCTCAACCTGCGTCGCGTTCTCATTCTCGACGCTCGACTTTGCCTCGATGGGCGTGGACGCCATGGTGGTGATGCCGGCGTTGGCGTTTTCAGGGTCATAGACGACCGTAAGCGAGATGGCAGGCCGCGGCGTCTCGGGCTCCGGCGTCGACTCGGTAGCGTCTTGATCGTCGGGCTCGTCGGGCTGATCGTCCTCGGCCTCGTCGCCAAAGATATCGCTGTTTTGGAACGCAGGCGTCTCGGGTTGGTTAGCGGCTTCTTCGGTTGTTGACTCGGGAGCCTCGTTGAGCTCCGCAGTGGCTTCCTGCTCTGACATAACTTCGGGATCGGTCGTGGCGGCGATTTCGGTTTCGGCTTCTGCTGTTACCTCAATAGCGACTTCGATCTCTGTCTCGGGCTCGGGTTCCGGCACGGCTTCAACCATGGCTTCCGGCTCGGTGCGCTTGACGTGCTTGGGGCGCACGGCCTTGAGGTCCTTCTCACCGCGCTTTTTCTTTTGTAGGACTGCTTGGCGCCCTTGACTGCCTTGGGCTTGTCCTCGCCCTTGGCAAGGGCGGCGTCCCAGGCTTCGTTGGCGATGACGGTGGCATACAGGCGACCTCCCTTAAAGACGGTCAGCTTAATGCAGTCGTCAAGCTCCTCGAGCAACTCGCGCGTGGACTCAAAGCCCAGGTCATAGGCCGTCATATCGCCCGCGGCGAGTGCCTCCTCGACCTGCGTCATAAACGTTTGCTTGCCGCATCCAATCGCATCGCGTAGCAGGCGATACAGATAGATGTGGTTGCCCAGCGAAAGCTTGGGCCTAACTATTGTCTTGCTCATGGCAAATCTCCTCTTTACACGTGTAAAGCATCTTACCATCGCATAGCGTTCGCCATGGCGGCGCCCAAGGCAAACGGGCACGAACCGCTGTCGATTCGCGCCCGTTATACAGGTCGGTTATCTATGAGAGGCAAATGTGCTTAGTTGCCCGATGCCGTGCCTTGGCTCGAGTTGTCGGATGCCGTGCCAGACGCGGTTCCGCTCGAGCTGTTCGAGCCGTTGGTGTTGCTGCTGTCTGGTGTGCCCGTTCCCGAAGTGCTGTCGCTCGTCTGGCCGCCCGTGCTCGGCTGCGAACCGTCAGTCGTTTGGCTTGAGTCGGTCGTGCCGGACGGCGTGCTGCTGTTGGCCGTAGAGGAATCGGTGCCCTGCGATTGGTTTTGGGTGTTCGAGGACGAATTGGCAGAGGTAGAACTGTCTTGCGTATCGTCCGTCTTTGCCTGCTGATCCTGCGACTGGGTGTTGCCATTTGCATCGCTCTCGGTCGTGCGCGACGAAAGGATCGGCTCGGGACGCTCGCCCAGACCCTCACCGGCAGTGGTGATAAGGATGGCGCCGGCGCAGGCGATGACCGCGACGATGGCGATAGCGATCGAGAAGACGATGACCTTCTTTTGCGTCTGGCTGCGCTCTGCCGCCGCCTTGGCGCGCAGGCTGTTGGGAGCAACGCGCGCCGTGGTCGCGCGCCCCGCAATCTGGCGCATCTCCTGCGTAGTCGCGGCGCCGCCCAGGTGCTCCTCGGCATCAAATTCAACGGGTTCATAGGCGCCGGCGGGGTAGTCGACGGTGGCGTGCGTACCTTTGAGGGCTTCGGCGCTAGCAGAGATAAAGTGGCGGTAGACCTGCGAGGATACAACGGTGATGACCGAGCTTACGGCGGCGCCGATCACCGAGCCGGCGATACCGATCTTGGAAGCAAGCGCCACGCTCGTGGCGGCAGCTGCGGCGCCGGCGATGATTTGGGGAATGGAAATGTCGTCGAACAGGCCCTTTTTTAGGCGCAATGGCCATGGTCTGGCCGATGGAGTGGTTCTCATGCACTCCGTTATTGAGCGATGCCGGCGTCATGACGCGCGTGCGCGGCGCGTCGGTGTACTTGGTCGTCATACGGGGTCCTCCCGGTGTAAATCTGCTTCGTTTCGTGTAGCCATCAGGGTACCCACCAGATGTGAATCGTACGTGACATTTAACAGATACCATCAACTCATCAATTGCTCACCAAGTTGGTGGGATGCGGTTCCACCCGGCGGTTGAACTACAATAGGGCTTGCTAATTGTGTTGAATAGCGTTTACGCACGGGAGCATTCTTATGAATCTTCACCTTTCTCAGTCTGATGGCTTTTTGCGTGTGGCGGCGGCCTCGCCGCGGATTCGCGTGGCCGATGTCGAGGGCAATGCCGAGGTTGCGCTGGCGGCTGTTCGCGATGCTGCCGGGCGTGGCGTTCGCGCGCTGGTACTGCCCGAGCTTAACCTGACCGGCTATACCGCGGCCGATCTGTTCCATAACCGCACGCTGCTGCATGCCTGCGAAGCAGCGCTGGTGCACATCCTCGATGAAACCCGTGAGCTGCCGATCGTCTTTACCGTTGGCTTGCCCGTTGCGGTGGCTGAAAACATCTACAACTGCGCCGCCGTGTGCTGTGCGGGTGAGCTTTTGGGTCTTACGGCTAAGAAGTATCTGCCCAACTATGGCGAGTTCTATGAGCGTCGCTGGTTTGCTCCGTCGCCTGCGGATCCCGTGTGGGTTGAATTTGCCGGTCAGGGTCCGGTTCCGCTGGGTTCGGGGCTTGTCTACCGCTGCTGTGATGAGGGTGCCGAGGATATGGTGCTGGGCGTTGAAGTCTGCGAGGACCTGTGGGTGCCGGCGCCCCCTTCGACCGAGATGGCGCTTGCCGGTGCGACGGTGATCCTCAATCCGTCGGCTTCGGACGAGATTATCGGTAAGGCGGATTACCGCCGCAGCCTCATCTCTAACCAGAGCGCACGCCTGTACTGCGCCTATGCCTACGCGGACGCGAGCGAGGGCGAGTCCACGACCGACATGGTCTTTGCGGGCGAGAACCTTATCTACGAAAATGGCTCCAAGCTCGCCGCCACCAAACTGCTTACCTGCGATATGGCCATCGCCGACGTTGACCTTGACCGCCTGGTTGCCGAGCGCCGTCGCTCGACGACGTGGGCGCGCACCGACGATGCGCCGGAGGCCACGACCGTTGAGTTTTCGTTTGAGGGCGTGCTGGCCGAAGAACCTGTCCTGCGCGATGCCTGCGATATCGACCGCGTTTTCCCGCGCGCGCCCTTTGTGCCGGCCGACCACGGCGACTTGGCCGAGCGCTGCGAGACGATCCTCGATCTGCAGACTGCGGGCCTCAAGACCCGCCTTGCCCACACGGGTACCAAGGCTGCGGTTATCGGCCTTTCGGGCGGCTTGGACTCCACGCTAGCGCTGCTTGTGACCGTGCGTGCCTTCGATGCGCTGGGGCTGCCGCGCACTGGTATCACAGCCGTGTCCATGCCCGGCTTCGGCACGACGCATCGCACCAAGTCGAATGCCGAGTCGCTCGCTCGCGACCTGGGTGTGAGCTTCCGCGAGGTTTCGATCCACGCGGCTGTGGAGCAGCACTTCAAGGACATTGAGCATGATCCAGCTGTGCAGGACGTGACCTACGAGAACAGCCAGGCGCGCGAGCGTACGCAGATTCTGATGGATCTGGCCAACCAGGCTGGCGGTTTTGTCATTGGCACGGGCGACCTGTCGGAGCTGGCGCTCGGCTGGGCTACCTATAACGGCGACCACATGAGCATGTACGCCGTCAACGCGAGCGTGCCCAAGACGCTTGTGCGCCATCTGGTACGCTATGCCGCCGATGTCTTTGGCGGGCGCATTGCCGAGGTCTTGCTCGATATCCTCGATACGCCGGTGTCCCCCGAGCTTCTGCCGCCCACGGGCGACGGCGAGATTGCGCAGAAGACCGAGGATTTGGTGGGCCCGTACGAGTTGCACGACTACTTCCTCTACTACCTGCTGCGTTTTGGCTTTGAGCCGGGCAAGATCTACCGCATGGCGCTCAAGAGCTTCGAGGGCGTCTACGACGCCAAGACCGTCCACACGTGGCTACGTACGTTCTACCGTCGCTTCTTTGCCCAGCAGTTTAAGCGCAGCTGCCTGCCCGATGGTCCCAAGGTGGGCTCGGTGACGCTCAGCCCGCGCGGCGATTGGCGTATGCCGAGTGACGCTAGCTCGCGTCTGTGGCTTGCGCAGATCGACGCGCTCAATCCAGTTGACTAAGGTTGGCTAAATTGAACCAATACGGGGGTTGCAAGCGTTACACTTTTGCAATCTGATGGCCCGTATCGCGCGGCGCTCTTGTCGGAGCGCCGCGTTTTTCATATCGAAAGGTGGCACCATGCAGGCATCGCAGCGTCTCGACCGCTTTGGCGCGGAGGTCTTCGCCTCGCTCAACAACAAGCTTCTCGCGCTGAAGGCTCAGGGCAAGACCATTTACAACATGAGCGTGGGCACGCCCGACTTTAAGCCGTACGACCATGTGGTCGAGGCGCTCACGCAGGCAGCCCAAGATCCCGAGATGTGGAAGTATGCCCTGCGCGACCTGCCCGAACTCAAGCAGGCCGTGTGCGATTACTATGAGCGTCGCTTTGGCGTTTCGGGCATTACGCCGTCTATGGTGCAGTCGTGCAACGGCACGCAGGAGGGGTGGCCAATTTGGGCCTTGCCCTGCTCGATCCGGGTGACACCATTTTGGTTCCCGATCCGTGCTACCCGGTCTTTGAGGCGGGTGCCAAGATCGCCGATGCCAAGCTCGAATACTATCCGCTGGTTGCCGAGCACAATTACCTGCCCTATGTGGCGGGTATCGATCCCGAGGTTGCCGATCGTGCCAAGTACATGATCGTGTCGCTGCCCGCGAACCCGGTCGGCTCGGTGGGCACGCCCGAGGTCTACGAGGAGATTATCGCCTTTGCCCGCGAGCATGATCTGTTGATCGTCCATGATAACGCGTACTCCGACATCGTGTTTGACGGCGAGCCCGGCGGCAGCTTCTTGCAGTATCCCGGCGCGCTCGAGGTGGGCGTTGAGTTCTTCTCGCTCTCCAAGTCGTTTAACGTCACCGGTGCCCGCATCGGCATTTTTGGTCGGTCGCGAGGATGTGGTCTCTGCCTTTGCCAAGCTGCGCGGCCAGATCGACTTTGGTATGTTCTTCCCGATTCAGAAGGCCGCCATCGCGTGCCTGAACGGTCCGCGCGATGAGGTCGAGGCGCAGCGTCTGAAGTACCAGGAACGCCGCGATGCCCTGTGCGACGGTCTTGAGGGCCTGGGCTGGGAGCGTCCCAACGCGCATGGCTCTATGTTTGTGTGGGCCAAGCTTCCCGGTGGTCGCACCGATTCCATGGCGTTTTGCGAGGAGCTCATGGAGAAGGCCGGCGTTGTGGTGACGCCGGGCGCGAGCTTTGGCCCTTCGGGCGAGGGGCACGTGCGCATGGCGCTGGTCCTGCCGCCCGATCAGATCGCTTTGGCTGTCGAGGCCATTCGCGAGGCGGGCCTGTATTAGAAACCTATTTCGACTCGTCAATAGCTCGAAACCGATTTCGTGCAGTTATTTTACGAATTCTGCAAACAATTTCGGTAAACGGTCGATTTTTGGCTGCGAATAGGAGCATAATCAAAGTCCCGATTGGATGTATTGGGATTACGGCAAGCCGCTCGGGTCGTTCCCGGGCGGCTTGTTTGTGGAGAGAGATGGGAGTTTCTAATGGTTAACGAGAAGAAGGTCGCTATTGTCGGCTGCGGCTTCGTCGGTTCGTCTTCGGCGTTCGCTCTGATGCAGAGCGGTCTGTTCTCCGAGATGGTCCTCATCGACGTGGACAAGAACCGCGCCGAGGGTGAGGCTCTGGATATCGCGCACGGCATGACGTTTGCCGAGCCGATGAAGATCTACGCCGGCGATTATTCCGATGTCGCCGACGCCGCCATGATCGTCGTCACCGCTGGCGCTGCCCAGAAGCCCGGTGAGACCCGCCTGGACCTGGTCAACAAGAACGTTAACATCTTTAAGTCCATTATCCCCGAGATTAAGAAGTCCGGCTTCGACGGCATTCTGCTAATCGTCTCCAACCCGGTTGATGTTCTGACCTATGCTGCCATCAAGATGTCCGGCCTGCCCGAGGGCCATGTCATCGGCTCCGGCACCGTGCTCGACACCGGCCGCCTGCAGCAGATGCTTGGTGCCCACGTCGAGGTTGACCCGCGCGATGTCCAGGCCTATGTCATGGGCGAGCACGGCGACTCCGAGTTTGTCGCTTGGTCCAGCGCTCAGGTTGCCGGCGTTCCGCTGAACACCTTCTGTGAGCTTCACGGCCACTTGGAGCATGAGGCTGCCGAGAAGCGCATCGCCGAGGACGTCAAGAACTCCGCCTACACCATCATCGAGAAGAAGCACGCCACCTACTATGGCGTCGCCATGGCCGTCAAGCGCATCTGCACCGCCGTTATGCGCGATGAGCAGACCGTTCTGCCTGTCTCCTCGCTCATGGTGGGCGAGTATGGCCTGTCCGATCTTGCCATCTCCATGCCGACCGTCGTTGGCCGCGACGGCGTTGTCTGCCGCGTCCCCGTGCCGCTGAACGACGACGAGCAGCATGAGCTCACCGTCTCCGCCAAGGCCCTCAAGGACATCATCGACAGCGTCGACTTCTCCTGCTAAATCAAGCTCGCTAGAGCGAAAAGCTACAATGAAGGCGTCCGGGTCCACACGGCCCGGGCGCCTTTTTTGGTGCAAAGTAACCTGACTCCAATGCACCATAGTTGATGGGAGGGCCATGTCGGATTCGCCTAATATTTTGACCTATGTCCAGACGGCGTTTGATCCCTTTGAGGAGCGGCCGTTCTGCGCGGTGGATAGCCTGGTCTTTGCGTGGTTGTCCTATTTGCGCTTGCCGGGTGATATGGCGGGGCTGACGAACTGGCAGGGCCTAGACGTACGCGAACTGCTGCGTGCCGAGTGCTACCGGGACATGATTGACGACTTGTGGGACCCAGAGGGAAGCAGGGCCTTGTTGGAGGCCGTGGCAGCAAATCCCAGATACCGCGGCGTGCACGTTTGCGGCTATCGTGCCGTGAGCGATGTGGTGGCGACGGAGCAGTTTGCAGCCATGGCGTTCCGGTTTCCGGCGGGGTTTAGCTATCTTTCCTTCCGGGGGACCGACAGCACGATTGTGGGCTGGAAAGAGGACTTTAACATGGCGTTCCGGTGTCCTGTGCCGGCCCAGGAATCCGCGGCGCGTTATGTGGACGAGGCGGCGGATGCGATCGACGGGCCGCTTTTGTGCGGAGGTCATTCCAAGGGCGGAAACCTTGCGGTGTACGGTGCGGCGATGTGCTCCGATGTCGCCCGTGAGCGAATCGAACGGGCGTATTCCCATGATGGTCCAGGGTTCGTCGAGGAGTTTCTGAACGGCAACGCCTTTGCCGATCTTTCCGGTCGAATCGACAAGACGCTACCTCGGTCGTCGATCTTCGGCATGATGTTCGAGACACAAGAGGACTATGCCATCGTTGAGAGCACCGAGTTCAGCCTGCTGCAGCACAATCCCTTTAGCTGGGTGGTTGATGGTTGCGACTTCGTATACTGTGAGCGCCTGTCCGCCGGTGCTCGATACGTTGATGGCTCCATTCGCGAGATGCTGCTTGCAGTGTCACCTAGCGAGCGCGAGCGTTTTGTAGATGCGTTGTTCTCCGTGTTTGAGGCTACGGACGCCGAACGGTTTGCGGATATCGCAGGAAATCTGCGTGAGAGTCTGCCCGTGATGCTCCAGGCTGCGCAAGGCTTTGACAAAGATACGCGACGCTTTATCTCGCAGACCATCGTGGCGATCCTTAAATGCGCACTGTTGCCCAAACGACCCCAGATCGACGTGCCCGCTGCCGGCAAGAGTTTGGCAGAACAGCTCGAGGCTTGGCAGTCCGAGCTCCTGCGCTAGCCATTGATACAAAGCAACCTGTCCCCGATGCGCCAATCTTCGATGCGCCTGGGGCGGGCTCGACCGCTATACTGGTTCGTGCCGAAATCGATCTAGAACGGAATGCCGTATATGAAAATCAATCACGCGATTCTGCATATCCTGGACTTTGACTCTGCCGTCAACGTTATGAGCCAGCGCGAGCTCGATATCGAGAGCCGCACCGTGCGTAATTTCGTAACCACGCACCTGCGGCGCGCTCGTACCTCGGCTGATAACAAGCGTGCCACGTTTGCCGAGAACTCCGCATTCGGCGGCGAGCTCAAGGGCTATTTCTTTGGTGAGCGTGAGTTCGTGGATCTGTCTCAGCAGATTGCGGAGTTCATCTCTTCCGAACTTACCAAGGCCGAGAAAGCCGAGTCCACTGACGTGCTTGTGGCGGACTTTGATGACGATGAGGATGCCCGCTGGTTTGCCGTGATGCTGCTGGGCTCCAAGCAGGCTTTTATGCACGAGGTGGGTCGCGAAGAGGGCGAGGTGCGCAACGACATTGCGCGCCACTACGCCATTCTGCCGAATCCCTCGCAAAAGGTGCCGAGCTATGCAATCGTGCGTGCAAGCACCATGGAGATCGGCTATGTGGATAAGAAGCGCAAGATTGCCGGCGAGGATCGCATGCTCATTCCCGATGGCCTGCTGCAGTGCGACACGGGGGTATCGGGCAAGGAGGTCATCGACACCGTGACGCGTGTGGTCGAGGAAGTCGCCGAGGAGCACGGTGCCAACACGGCTGTAGCACTCGCCAAGGTTAAGGCTGCTGTTGCCGAGAAAGTTGAGGATGACGAGGAACTGCCCCCTTGGGATATCGTCGATGAGGTCTTTGAGGACGAGCCGGTTATCAAGGAGAGCGTGCGCGCGGCACTGACTGAGGAGAAGGTGCCTGAGCGTGTGCCCGTGGAGCGCAAGCAGGTCGAACGCGCGGCGGTGCGCAACCACAAGATCCGTACCGACACGGGCATCGAGATCAGCTTCCCGGCCGAGATGGGTTCCAACTCCGAGTACATCGAGTTCGTCAATGAGCCTAACGGCCTCATCTCCATCGAGCTAAAAAACATCGGGTCAATTGAGAATCGATAAACTGCGCTTGAACTTCAGACAAAGCAAAGGCCGAAACCCTTCGGGACTTCGGCCTTTTTGCTTGGAGCTGAATTGAGTTGCAGACTGAGCATAAGTCAGCGAAAACGCCCCTAGGCGAGCAAGGTGACGTGAAAGAGGAGGGAAGCGTACTTCGGTACGCGACCGACGATTGAACGTCAGATTGCCGCTTAGGGGCGTTTGCAGCGTCGAGAGATCCGTCGTTCGTTAGAACGACGGAACCAAAGGTGCAGCGTCGACTAGTTACGCGGTTTGGTAAAACTGCGCAGCCCTAGAGTTGACGTAAGCCCTCTTCCAGGCCGGTCTTGCTGTCGGTCTTCTCGTCGCGCATCTTGATGACGCGGGCGGGGACACCGGCCACGACGGCACCGGCGGGGACGTCCTCGACGCACACGGCGCCGGCGGCAACGACAGCGCCCTTGCCTACGTGCACGCCCTCCAGGACCACGGCATTGGCGCCGATCATAACGTCGTCCTCGATGATGACGGGCGTGGCACTGGCGGGCTCCACGACGCCTGCCAGCACGGTGCCGGCGCCGATGTGGCAGTTCTTGCCCACGGTGGCGCGGCCGCCCAGCACAGCGCCCATGTCGATCATGGAGCCTTCGCCAATGACGGAGCCGATGTTGATGATGGCGCCCATCATGATGACGGCGCGATCGCCAATCTCGACACGGTCGCGGATGATCGCGCCCGGCTCGATGCGGGCGTTGATACCCTTGAGGTCGAGCATGGGCACGGCGGAGTTGCGGCAGTCGTTCTCTACGTCGTAGTAGTCGATGGAGTCGGCGTTGGCGTCGAGGATTGCCTTGAGCTCATCCCAGTCACCAAAGACGGTCTTGCCACGACGACCGCCGTAGACGTGCGCATTGCCCCACTGGACCTTCATGCCCGGCTTTTCGCGCACGTACAGTTTGACGGGCGTTTTCTTGGGCGCGGTTGCGATGTAGTTGATAATCTCCTGTGCGTCCATCTCGGCTGCATTACTCATTTGCTGTCTCTCCTTTGAGTGGATCCGGTTGATACCTGGTTAGGCAAACATGACCTGGTCGAACGTATAGAAGCCAGGCTCGCGGGTGACGAGCTTCTGCGCGGCTGCCAGGGCGCCGTTGACGAAGATCTGACGGCTCGTGGCGCGGTGCGTGAGCGTGACCTCCTCGTCCTGGCCGAAAAAGCTTACCTCGTGCACGCCGGCGACGGTGCCGCCGCGCAGCGAGTGCATGCCGATCTCCTTGGGGTCGCGCGCGCCGCACATGCCCTCGCGGCCATAGACGGGGTGGTAGCCTGCCTCGGGCTCGGCTTCGACGACGGCGTCGAGCAACAACTTGGCAGTGCCGCTGGGGGCGTCGACCTTTTGATTATGGTGCGTCTCGACGATTTCGCAGTCAAAGCCGGGCAGCTCGCGCGTGGCCTGGGCAACCAGATGGCGCAGGGCGGCGATACCGATAGAGTAGTTGCCCGAGTGCATAACACGGGCGTTCTGACCCAGCTCGCGCAGGCGATCCACCTGCTCGGGCGTATAGCCCGTGGTGCCGGAAACGAGTGCGGCACCCGTGCGCTCGACATAGGCGACAACGGCATCGAAGGTCACGACGTTCGAGAAGTCGATGATTACATCGGCGGCCGGTGCGCTCTCGAGCTCGGACAAGTCGAAGCCGATCTGGGCGACGATGTCAAAAACGGGCTCTCCAGCGGTGTTGACAATGCCCTCGGCGGTGGTGCGGATGAGCGAGCCCATGCGGCCCGTTCCCATAATGACGGTCTTAATCAAGCAGACCAGCTCCTTTCAGAGCATCGGTAAGTGCGGAGCGCGTGTCGTCTGCCATGGGGCACAGCGGCATGCGGTAGTTTGCCTCGATCATACCCATCTGGGCGAGTGCTTCCTTGACGGGGATGGGGTTGACCTCGCTAAAGAGGGCATTGATGAGCGGCTGGCCGGCAATCTGGATATCGCGGGCGCGCTCCACGTCGCCGTCCAGATAGGCGCGGCACATGTCGTGCACGAGCTGCGGCTGAACGTCGGCCCACACGCTGATGGTGCCCGAAGCGCCCAGGCTCATGAGCGGCACGGTGAGGGCGTCCTCGCCCGAGTACATGCGGAAGTCGTCGGACAGCAGGTGGGCGATCTTGGCCGCGTAAGCGACGTTGCCAGAGGCTTCCTTAATACCCATGATGTTGGGATGTGCGGCCAGGCGCTCTACGTTGCGCTCGCTGATGCCGCAGCCGCAACGGCCGGGGATGTTGTACAGGATGCAGGGGATGTCCACAGCATCGGCGACGGTCTTAAAGTGCTGATAGATACCCTCTTCGTTGGACTTGTTGTAGTAGGGGGTAATGAGCAGCAGGCCGTCGGCTCCCAAGCCCTGGTAAGTGAGCGACTTGGTGAGCATGGTTTGCGTGGAGTTGGAGCCCGAGCCGGCGATGACGGGGACGCGTCCTGCAACATGCTTGACCACGGCGGCGACGACGGAGTTGTCCTCGTCATCGGTCATCGTGGCGCTCTCGCCGGTGGTGCCCAGGGTGAGGATGGCGTCGGTGCCGTTTTGCAGGTGGAAATCGATAAGGCGCTCGAGTGCGTCAAAGTCGACGCTGCCGTCCTTTTTAAACGGCGTGACGAGGGCGACGATTGAGCCCTCGAGGTTGCGGATATCCATGTTCTTCTCCTTCGCTTCCGCGATCTGGATGCGCTTATTCCATTGGGCGGCGACGGCCAAGCGCTCGTCTTGGGCGCGACGGCGGGCACTTTCGGCGCGCGACTTGGCCAGCAGCTCTCGGCCGCTCGGCAGCACGTCGAGCGTGGCAAAGTAATCGCCCGGGCGCTCGGCACGGCGGATGAGGTCGGCTGAGCCATCGGGGCGCAGCAGAACCTCGGCGGAGCGCAGACGTCCGTTGTAGTTGTAGCCCATGGAGTAGCCATGCGCACCGGTATCGTGGATCACAAGCAGGTCGCCCATGTCGATATGCGGTAACTCGCGATCGATGGCGAACTTGTCGTTGTTCTCGCATAGGTTGCCCGTGATGTCGTAGGTGTCCGTAACGGGTACTGTGGTCTTGTCGGCGCCACCCGGCTGGCCCATCACCGTAATGTGGTGGTAGGCGCCATACATGGCAGGGCGGATCAGATCGACGGCGCTTGCGTCGACACCGATATAGTCCTTGTAGATCTGCTTCTCGTGGATGGCCTTGGTGACCAGGCAGCCGTAGGGGCCTATCATATAGCGGCCCATCTCGGTGCAGATGGCCACATCGCCCATACCGGCGGGAACCAGGATCTCGTCGTATGCCGCGTGTACCCCCTCGCCGATGGTGTGGATGTCGTTGGCCTGCTGCTCGGGCAGATAGGGGATGCCGACGCCGCCGGACAGATTAATGAAGGCGACATGTGCGCCGGTCTCGCGCTCCAGGCGCGCGGCAAGCTCAAAGAGGATGCGCGCGAGCTTGGGGTAGTAGTCGTTGGTGACGGTATTGCTGGCAAGGAATGCGTGGATGCCAAAGTTTTCGGCGCCCTTGGCCTTGAGCGTGCGGAAGGCCTCGAAGAGTTGCTCGGTGGTCATGCCGTACTTGGAATCGCCGGGGTTATCCATGATGCCATTGGAGAGCTGGAACAGGCCGCCCGGATTAAAGCGGCAGCTGACCGTTTTGGGGATGGGCCCCGCAACACGCTCAAAGAACTCGATGTGGCTGATGTCGTCAAAGTTGACGATGGCGCCCAGCTTGTCGGCGAGCTCAAAGTCGGCAGCTGGCGTGTCGTTGGACGAGAACATGATGTCGTGTCCCGTGATGCCCAGCGAGCGGGCGATCATGAGCTCGGTATAGCTCGAGCAATCGCAGCCGCAGCCGTATTCGTTGAGAATGGAGATGAGCGCCGGGTTGGGGTTGGCCTTGACGGCAAAGTATTCCTTAAAGCCCGGGTTCCATGCAAAGGCGTCGCGCACTTCTTGCATGTTGCGGCGGATGCCCGCCTCGTCGTATAGATGAAACGGCGTGGGGAACTGCTCGACGATATGCTCGAGTGTCTCCTTGTCCACAAACGGCTGCTTGGCCGCATATGCCTCGTTGGGGGTCAATGCCATGTCCCGTAAACCTCGCTATCCAGACGGCGCCATCTGCGCATCGAATCCGCATAGCGTGGACCCAATGTCCGGATAGCGCTCCCGCATTGCTGCAGACAGTCCTGTGGGTGTTTCCCGCAGGCCCACCAGGTTGTTCGTGCCCGAAAAACCCAGTTCGGCGGGTTTCGCCTCCCCACGGGGTCAAAGCCTGCCGGCTCGCCCGCGGCTCTTCGTGCCCGCGCCTCTATCAAGTGGTAACGACGCTATCACGTTGCACTTTACCAAACAAGAGTATTCGTATATAACGTTTAAAAAATGCAGCAATATGCTGGAAACATGTGTGCCACAATCCTGTATCACAATAAGTTGCAACAGATGTGCCTCACGAAGGGATTCTCTATGACCGAGCTCCAAGAACTCCGTCGCTATCGTCGCGATCTCCATCGCATTCCGGAGCTCGATTTCGATCTTCCGCAGACTATCGCCTATATCGAGGGCGTGTTGGCGCCGCTCGCTTGCGAGGTGACCCATCCGTGTCCCAGCTGCGTCTGCGCTTTCTTCGACGCTGGCGTTGGTGCCGCGCGTGCCACGGCGATTCGCGCCGATATGGATGCGCTGCCCATCGCGGAGGCGACGGGAGCGGCCTTTGCCTCGATCCATCCCGGCAAGATGCACGCTTGCGGACATGATGGACACATGGCCATGGCACTTGCCGCCGCGACGTATGTCGACCGTACGATTCGCGAGCAGCCGGGCGCCATGAGGCGCAACGTGCTCTTTGTGTTCCAGCCGGCCGAGGAAACGACCGGTGGCGCCAAGACGGTGTGCGAGAGCGGCGTGTTCGAGCGCTACGGGGCAGATCGCATCTTCGGGTTCCACGTATGGCCCGACCTGCCTGCAAACACTTTGGTGAGCTGCTCCGGTCCATTGCTGGCGCGCTCGAGTGAGACGCACGTGCGCATTCACGGGACAAGTATCCATATCGCCAAGACTTACGGCGTTCCCGTAAACGAATCACACGATGCGGCGCTGGCGGCTGCCAAGTTCTTGGTCGCCGAGCGCGAATTGATGGACGAGTTGGGTGCCGACGAGCCCTGCATTGGTAAGTTCGGCCTGCTGCAGGCCGGCACCGTCTGCAACGCGGTGGCGGGGGAGGCCCATGTTGCCGGCAGCCTGCGTGTGTTTACAGACGACATGTTCGACCGTGCACGCGAGGGCGTGCACCGCGTGCTTGATGAGGCATGCGCTGCAACGGGCTGCACGTACGATCTCGACTTTGCCGAGGGCTATCCGCCGGTTGACAACGACCCCGAGCTATTTGCCAATGTCGCGCCTGCTTTGCCCGAGCTGCAGCTCGTGGATGAGCCTTTGCTGATTGCCGAGGACTTCGCTTTCTATCAGCGCCATCTGCCGGGTGTGTTCTTCTTGCTGGGCACGGGTGTGCCAGAGGGGCAAGAAAACCCGATTGACGCTGATGGCTGCCCAGCCTATGCGATGAGTGCCCTTCACACCGATACCATGCTCTTTGACGAGGAAGTCCTGCTCAAAGGACTCGATGTCTACAAACGATTGCTTGACTTGGAGTGACGATGGAACGACGTCGACAGTCTGCCGTGTATAGTCCGGGTGGGTGCGGGTGCGGCTTGCTGCTGCTCCCGGTTATTGCTGTGAGCATTGGCGTGATGTTTGCGCTTGCTGGACTGGCGGCAGCGGCACTTGTGCTGTTGATTGTGGCCATTGGCGTGACGATTTGGCTCTGCCGCAATCGCGAGCAACGCCGTGCCGACGGTAACACCAATGTCGGCTGGGTCGTCTTCCTGATTATTGCGTACCCGCTGAGCATCAGTTACTTGGCGTTCTTTATCCTGCTGCTCATCAGCACCTTTACTGGGGAATCCATCACGGTGGGGTAGGCTTCGACAAGCTTCTTGAGGATGAAACGAAAAAGGGGTCGGATGGGCGCTTTGCCCATCCGACCCCTTTCGCACGGTAGTTAATTCGGTCTCCTACTTTGCTGCCTCGCGGCGAGCGACCTCGTCGATCAAGATGGCATCGCCGTGCTTGGCGGCGGCAATGCTCGCGGCCATAAACATGCCCATTGCCGTGATGTAGGCGAAGAGCATCGACGGCGCCACGTCCATAACGATGCCGGAGAGAATCGGTGTCGCCACCTGAGCCGCCATGCTCACGGTGTAGTAGTAACCGGAGTAGCGACCCACGCTTTGGGAGCTGCAGCACTCCAGAATCATCGTGTACACGCACAGGTCCACGCCGCCCAGCGCAACGCCCATCAACAAAAAAGACGCCGTACAGCACGGGCGAGAAACCGGGTGCCAGCCAAAGAAGCGCGGGGCATAAAACCATGATGACGGCGGTGCCCAGGGCGACCTTTTTACGGCCGATTTTGAGCGAAAGATTTGCCAGGGGTACGTAGCTTAGCAGCGCGCCTGCAATCGTCACGATATTGATGATGGCATAGGAACCGCCCTCCATGCCGTAGAACATATCGGCATAACGGCTGATATTGGTGGTCATGGCGTTATAGCTCATGTAATAGAAAAACGTTGCGGCGAGCAGCATGATGATGGAGCGGCGTACGCCGGCGTCTGCAATGCGAATTTTTACCGCCGGCCTCGGGGGAGTCATCTTTGTCAATCTGATCCTCGTCGATGCCCATGGACAGCGATTTCTCGCGCATCTTTTCGACGAGGGCGGGCTCACGGACAAAGACGCCGTAGACAACGGCCGACACGAGGATAAAGACGGCCTGCAAGATAAAGAGCGGGAGATAATCGGGTTTGTCGGCCTTGGGAACCATGACCGAGATGGCGACGAGCATAAGGCCCGTTCCCGCATAGCCGACGATCTTTTCGATTGAGTCCGCCTTGGTTCGAAGTGGGCGAGGCGTAATATCGGCCACAATGGCAACCGTCATGGTGCGGTAGGCGCATATTGCAAAAAGCGTGAGGATAATCGCGCCAATGAGCAGAGGTAGGCTGCCCATGTTGTTGGCGATCGCGATGAGCGGGACGGAGAGCATTGCCACCGCGGAGCCGCCCAAGATAAAGGGCGTTCGACGCCCGAGTTTGCTTGCGCAGCGGTCCGAGAGGATGCCAAAGAGCGGAAGCAGGAACAGGCCAAAGACATTATCGATGGCCATGATCGCGCCGGTGAGCGAGTTGGATAGGCCAAAGGTCCCTGTGAGCATCTTGGGAACGATGCCGTCGTAGACCTGCCAAAAGCTGATCATGCCCATAAAGGGTAGGGAGGCGAGGGCGACGGCCTTGGTGTCGAGCCGGGCCGCCCGCTTAAGATTTGGTTGGGTCATGCTGGTTCTCCTGGTCGGTAAAAGCGGGGAGGGGTGCTATCGGCCCCCGTTCTACAGTTGTTCAAGGTTGGCGAGAAACGCCACATAGAATTCGATGCCGCGCTTGTAGACGTCGACGCCGATGCGTTCGTTGGCGGCATGGATGAGCTTGCGCGCCTCGCCCGAGTAGATAAAGCCGCAGAAGCGGTAGACGCGACCGCAGATCTCGTTGAACTCGCGCGAGTCGGTACAGGAGTTCTGCACGTAGGGAGCAAAGCCGGCCTCGGGATAGACACCCGACACGCAGCGATGGATGTAGTTGAAGGCGGCATCGTCTTCGTAAGTCGAGATGGGCGCGGGCTCGGTGTAGGGAATCGCCTCGTTGATTTCGACGGTGACATGGTCGGGGCTTACGCCCGAGGCGCGGCACTGCTGGGCGGCGAGCTTGCGGGCGCGCTCAACGGCATCGGCGATGGTCTCGAACGGAGCGATGCGCACGTTGAAGTTGGCGCGAGCAACTGGTGGCAGCACATTGTGCGCATTGGAGCCTTCGAGCTGCGTGAGCGCATAGGTTGTGCGCAGCATGGCCGAGGTCTCGGGGCTGGCGGCCATAATCTTGGTAACCGCGGGGCGCGTGAGCCACAGGTTGCCAAAGATTGCCTGATACGTCGCGCTGCTACGGGCACCCAACTCGGTCAGTGTGGCCTCGACGGCGGGCGTGAGCTGCGGCTTGCCGGGGTTGGCCGAGATAGTCTCGCATACACGGCAGAGAAGACGGCAGGCATCGTTTGCCGCAGGCGTAGAGGCATGGCCGCCGTCGGCGCGCGCCGTGACGGTAAGGTCGACGTGGCCCTTCTCGGACACGCCTACCATGGCAACGGGTTCGGTGACGCCGAGCGGGGCGTCGGTTGCCACGGCGCCACCCTCATCGAGCACCATGTAGGGATGGATGTTATGCTCGCGAAGCCACTGCACTGCATGGGTTGCAGTAGGTGCGGCGATTTCCTCGCCATCGCTCGAGAAGAACCAGACATCGCGCGGGGGAACGAAGCCCTGGGCAATCAAATGCTCGGCGGCCTCGAAGAAAGCCGAGACGATGCACTTGGTGTCGAGTGATCCGCGGGCCCAGATCTCGCCCTCGAAGATCTCGGCTCCAAAGGGATCGTGCTTCCAGTCTTGGCCCTCGACGGGCACGACGTCCTGATGCGCCATCATGACGATGGGGTCCAAGGCGGAATCGGCGCCAGGCCAACGCAGGAGCATGCCAAAGTCGTCGACGCGTGTGAGCTCGGCGACTTTAAAGAAATGCGGATAAAGTCGCTGAAGCGTGGGAATCCACTGGCTGAAGGGCTCATCATCGCGCTCGGCGATGTTCTCACGCGAAACGGTGGGGATGCGCAGCAATTCGCAAAAGCGCTCGACGGCTGCCTCGTCTGCCTTGTAGGTGCCTGCATCAAGAGGCGCGCCCTGTGCGACCGATACCGATGCTCCCATGGTGGGACTCCTTTCGTGTTGTATATCGAATACGTCAAGATTATCGCCCGCACCGCGCGTGGGAAATGGCGAAACACGTTGTTCATTTGCGGGCGGCGGGTCGGATAACCTTAGCCGACGATGACCGTGCCGTCTTCGGTCACGGTGATGGCGTCTCCCGTCGACACAGCATCGAGAAACTCATCGCCCAGGTTGTCAATGGTGGGCATGGGGGTGTCGGTCCATACACCCGAGAGGATCGCGCCAGCGGCGGCAAGGCTGTCAATGGGTTTGGAAAACAGCAGGCATGCGGGTTGGCGCCCCATTTTGGTGGCGCAGAAGAGCACCATGCCGCCTGTGGTGGAGCCGATAGTCTGCGGAAGACACAAGGCACATCCCGCCAAAGGTTTGCCGTACAAGTCGGGATTGTTTTGGTCGGAACACGTGGCCTTTTTGTCGCCAAACATCAGTGCCTTCTGAAACGATGCGAGTGTGTTGAGCCCTCCGTGAGAGACAAGTGCCTTGGCGTGGGCAGTTCCGGGGACAACGACGCGGCCGTGAAAGATTTTTTCCATGAGGAGTCGCCTTCCTATTTGATTGGTTTTCCGGTGGTGACGTAGGCGAGCACCTCGTCGTCGGTGTAGTAGCGCGATGCCGAGTACGTACGCAACTTGTTGGAGTTGGTGATGATGGGCATGATGCCGCACAGCGGGTTGTTGGTGTACATAAGCGGGCAGATGCTCGAGACGACGGCACCGGTAGTCGAGAGGCGTCTGTATGCCGCAGTCTTGCGGAAGGCGTCTGCCACGGATGGGGCGGCGGTCAGTACGGTGGGTACTTGCACGCGGCACTTGCCGGAGGCGCTCAGCCCATCGCAGATGGCGTCTGCCCAATGGGCGAGTTGTGCAGACGAGAGGTGGGGGCAGCCGATGAAGGCAAGCTTGGGGCGCGCGCCCGGGTTCTTCCACATAACGGGGTAGCTCGAGCGGATGCGTTCCAGCTCGGCGTCGTCAATGCGATAGATTTGGGCGTCTGGTGCTATGAGGTGTTCGCCTTGTTCGACGGCCTCGGGCGTGATGCCGTCCACGTGGTAGAGCCCGACAGCGCCGTTCGATGCGCTGGCGGCGCCCATGTCCTTAAGGTAGTCCTGCGTGCCGGGTGTGAGTTCGCGGCCAAGCCAGCGGTCGAGGCCTTTAATGTAAGGGACGTCTTCCATCACCTTCATGCCAATGGCGCTGCCAAGCACTTGCGCTTCGGGCTTGCGCTTACAGTCGACTTCGATGATCCAGGTCGCCTTGCGGCCCTCATCGGTGAGCAGGCCGAATTCCGGGACAAAGCCGGCAATTGAGCCGAACATCTCGATGATGCCGGAGTTGCGATTGCAGCGAGCGCCCAGCACGGAGTTGGCAAAGACCACGGCGCTGCTTTCTGCCCAGCTTAGGATGTCGCCACGCCGAGGTCGATTGCCAACCTCGGGCTGGTAGCAGGTGCAGGTGAAAGCATCGTTGTCCAATAGACCCATGCTGCGCAGCTGTGCCTCATAATCGTCTTGTTTGGAATACATAATCTTGAACAGCAGCTTTTGCAGCGGGTTGGCCGGGACGGCGGGGTCGAGGGGCCTCGGGTCGACCGAGAATGACTGACCGGACAGGGCGCCGTCTTTCAGCAGCTCATCCATAAGGTCATAGACTGGACCGAGCATGGAGAGGCCAAAACTTGTGACAAGATGACCGTTTGCGCCGGTCACGGGAACCATACGCTCGGCGCCAAAGCATTCGCCGTACATAACGAGGGTCTTGACCACTTTGGCCATGGCGGGGCCCTTGGCGCCGTCGAGCAGGGCTTGTTGTTGGGAGGTCAGGTTCATCTGTGAGCCCATCCTTTCGTGTTAGATATTGGTGCCGAGTCGGTATGCCGCACGGACCGCTTCGAGCACACGGCCGGGCGCAAACCCATCGCCGATGTTATGCAGCTCGTCAGCGGCGTGCGTCTGCTGCAGTTTGTAGAACAGCGCGTCGTCGGGGTGTCCGCCGCAGGCAATGATTACCAGGTCGCAGGTTAGCTCGAGTGACTTCCAGTCGTTGCCGATTTTGGGTGCAAGCGGGTTTTCGACGTTCTCGGGCAAGACCGGTGACCACGAGACGTAGGGGTCGGGAACGTTTTTGTGGCAGTTGCGACTCAAGTGGAGACGCGCACACCTCGATGGGGCTCCAGACTCGCGTTTGCCGTCGACTTCCGCGCGCTCGACGCGTGTCATATTGAGGAGCCGCACATTGCGTCCCCTGAGCGTATGGAGTAGGTGGCCGCGATTTGCCGTGCAGGCGCCCTGCATCATGTGAGGCAGCATTTCAATTACGTTGACCTGTGGTATGCCGTGTTCGACGGTGAGCCATTGGGCAACCTCGCAGCCCACGGCCCCTCCGCCAATGATGGTGACGGTTTTGGCGTTGCCAAGCAGCGCGGGTTGGCGCAGTAGCTGCGTTGCCAGCACGGCATGGCCCGATGCTGCAAGCTCCGTAAGACCGGGGATGGGCGGTATTGCATTGGAAGTGCCTGTCGCGCACACGATTGCGTCGAAGCCTGCTTTTGCAAGATCTTCGGCGCGTGCTGCCCGTCCAAGTTCGAGTGTCAGGTTCCCGTTGGGTTTTTCTGCCTGCTCGCGCACCTGTCGAACAAGATATGATCGGTAGTTATCGAGGTCGAACTTGATCCGGGCGGCGCTGGCGGAGAGGAGTTTTCCTCCAAGTTCATCTTCGGCATCGATGAGCTTTACGTCGTGGCCACGACGCGCGGCGATTAGCGCACAGACCATCCCGGCGGGTCCGGCTCCTATCACCGCTATGCGTTTGGGTTCTTTGGCGGGAGCGGGTGTCTGGGGCATGAGGTATTCAAAGCTGCAGCGTGGATTGACGGCACACTGCGGATGGCCCCCTTCGACAAACTCGTTGAGGCATCCTTCCTGGCATCCGATGCAGGGGCGAATATCTGCCACGCGACCGGCGTACGCCTTGTTGGGCCACTCGGGATCCGCAAGCAGCGGGCGTCCGAGCATGATCATATCGGCGTCGCCATTGCGAAGGGCACGTTCGGCAATGTCGGGGTAGCCCAACTTACCCACCGCGACAACGGGTACGGGAAGGCCGGCATTGGAGCGGATATTGTCGGCGGCAAAGCGCTCTCGAACGGCGCGCGCCACGGGAACGAAGCAGCCTGCGGGCATGCTCGCAGGCGGGTGGGGCATCCACCAGTTGTCATAGCAACCAAGGTCGACGTCAAAGATGTCTACTCCCGCCGCCACGAGCTCTTCCATATAACCCAGGGTCTGTTCGACTGTGCGGCCGCCGCGCATGCGTCCCAGATAGGTCGAATTCATGACCTGCTCGTCATAGGTTTCCTCGAGTGCAAGCGAAAGGTCGATGCGGTACATGATGGGGTAGTCGGGCCCAACGCGGCGACGGATTTCTTTGATCATATCGAGGCCAAACTGACGCCAATCGGCATAACGTCCGAGCTTGCGATGGTTAAAGGCGGGGTTTCCGAGCTGCTCGATAAGATAACCCTCGTGCCCGTGCAAATAGACGCCATCGATGCCCATGGCATGAGCATCGGCCGCCGCTTGGCCGATATTGTTTACGATACGGCGCAGCTTTTGATTCGAGAGGCGCATGCATGGAATGGCGGGGATGTAGTAGTTAGGCAAGAAACTCGCCGAGACCGGAAACTTTTTTTGCGTGATGAGGCATTGCGGGTTGCCCACGCGGCCGAGTCCGGCCGTAAGCTGGACAAAAATGCGCGATCCGAAGGCATGGACACCTTGGGCAAGGTCGCGCCAGCCTGCCATAACGGTTCGGCTTCGATCGATGCGCGGGAAATAGGTGAGCTTGTCCAGCTCGGTGACCGTGGTATCGATGCCGTGGCTTACCGGTACGAGTCCTGTTGTGATGAGGCCGCAGCCGCCTTTGGCGCGGGCGAAAAAGTACTGCAGCATCATGTCGCTGGGACGACCAGTTTCCTCGCACATGTCGATATTGCCCATCGGCGCCATGACAATGCGGTTTTTGACGGTGAGCTTGTTAATTTTGATGGGAGAGAAGAGCTTGTCAAAAGGATAGAGCTCTTGTGTCATGCGGGACGATCCGCAACCGGAGTTTTTGGCGGGCCAGCTGTCGAATGAGTCGACGAGTTGCTGCACCAGTACGTCTTTTCCCAATGAGGTTCCTTTCAGATGTTGACAAGGTAACAAAGCAGTTTACGTCTAAATGTTTAATAGTCAACAACAAAGGCATGAGTTCGGTGAAGGAAAAAAGACTCAATGAGTGCCAGGTGGCAAGCTGTGCTGCGACATTAGCTCCCAGCTAATGAATTTGAGCTCGCTGCCTCCTACGATGTGCTGTGTGTCGGCACGGTAGCCGGATCGTAGGAAGGATGCATAATGGCAAAAGAGGGAAAGAAGCCGATCGGCAAGATCGTTTTGGGCGTCATCGTGGTGCTCGTTGTTGCCGGCGTCGTGGGTTCTATGGGCGGTAACTCGTCTGATTCGTCTACGGGTGATGCAGCAAAGCCTGCCGAACAGACCCAGCAAGTCGAGGAGCAAAAAGGAGGCACAAGAACCCTATACGGTTTCGGATGAGGCCGGGGATACGTCTAATCAGTTGGCTCTGTTAGACCAAGTTTGACATAAAAACGATGTCACCGCGAGGCGGTACCCTTCAATTAACGTCGAAGGAGCGCCCATGGATGCAGACGACCTGGTCATCACCTCAAGAAGAGCCTGGCGAAGCTCAGCAGGACCGAGCGCCGTAAAGCCGTCGAGTTGGTCGGGGACGTCGTCCGCGCCGCCATGTTCGACGATGCGGCGGGAGATGGCCATGAGGTAGAGCGCTGC
>ENA-OQES01000012-OQES01000012.1-human-gut-metagenome-genome-assembly--contig:-NODE-12-length-70685-cov-8.195924_pt1 | contig 70685 bp, 47 predicted proteins | sample MGYA00242798_ERZ504641 | MGnify/ENA primary metagenome ERZ504641 (study PRJEB26092, sample SAMD00036327) | human gut metagenome | host: Homo sapiens | study: EMG produced TPA metagenomics assembly of...
GTGCAAAGCCGCAACACTTGGACGAACGGTGAACAGTATTCCGTATATGCCATGGGCGGCAACGGCAAAGTCAACTGGAATCACAGCAACACCGTTATTTCCGGAGTGAAGAATCCTTCGACGGGTTCGGATTACACGTATTCCGACTATAAGAATTATGTGGCTACGCTGTCCGGCAAGCTCGCGAAGATTTCTTCCAGCAACACTGTTACGAAAGGCGATGAGGATAATTACACAGGTTCTCGTTACTCGTACAGCTACAACACCTACGAACACAACGTCTATCGGTTCGATATTCAGAACAATTCCAGGCAGACGGAAATCACGCTGACTGGCAACGGCAAAGACGAGTTGCAGGTGTTCAATTTGGACGCATCAAGGCTGAATAACATTGGTGATGCCGGCGTGGTGTTCAACTTCAAGAACATTTCCGACAATGCTTCGGTTGCCGTCAATATCAATGGTAATGGCAACGATGTGAAGTTCCGCAATGGCTGGCAGTTCAAATGGAACGACGTTGATATCTCCGACGGCTACGTCATGATGAATTCGACGGGCACAAACCGCTACAACAATACGCATGGGCAGGAGTACGTCAAGCGCGCAAGCCAGCTGATGTGGAACTTCTATAACACCAATACCCTTACGATTCTTGGTGGTAAGGGGTCAGGGCACATCAACACCGGCTGGTACAAGGATCAGAACCATGGTGATAAGGAAGACTGGTACAACGTCAACGTAACCGATGATCCGTCTGCCGCATGGATGGGTTCCGTTATGGTAACGGGCAACGATTCCGGTGCTGCAGGTAACTTCCAGTCGCATGTTTCCACCAACGGTCGTGTGTGGACTACCGGCGATTTCGAAATGTACAACAAGGATGTTGTTACCACAGGCAACGGTAATTTTGTCAACTCCGAAGGTAAATATTCCACCTCTGCAGTGGATATGGACCAGGAACGGCATAACCTGTCTTGGTACGGGCAGATGACCACCTCCTGCGCCGCGATCAAGTGGGATAAGGTCGATGCCGAGGGCAAGACGCTGAAGGGTACTTCGTGGACCGTGTACGGCACGAGGAATAATGCCATGAATGGCACGAACCCCATCACCACGGTTGCCGATGGCGGCTGGAATGATGCGGATGATGCGGATAACGGTAGCGTCACTTTGGGCAGTCTCGCAAAGAAGGCCACATACTACCTGAAGGAAAGCGGTACCGGCAGCAGCCAGTATGCGTTGAACACGAACATCTATCGCATCGTCACGCACGACAGTACGGATACCGTTTCAACCATCGACAAGGTGTACAGCGCTACTGGCGCTGAAATCACCGATGACACCGCCAAGCAGCTGCACAATGGCGCCATTGTCAACGTGAGTGCCGGTACTTCCATCGCATGGTCGAAGGTTGACGCAGAAGACCAGAACACGTTGCTCGCGGGTTCCACTTGGGAATTGACCAAGAAGGGCGATCCCGACCAGTCGTGGACCATTACGGATGATGATTCCGACAGCGAAATCGCAAAGATCGTGGTCAAGATCAATGAAGCTGAAGTTAGTTCGTGGAACTTCACGAATTCCACTCCGGTAAGCATTTCTCATGTTGCCGTGGATAAGGATGGCAAGGAGCTCGCCACGAAGGTGCAGTGGAAGTCCGAAAGCCCTGCCGTTGCAGGCATTGCCAGCGATGGCACGCAGTTGCAGCCGTATAGCGACGGCATTACGAACATCGTGTTCACAGCAGGCGACAAGACTCTGAGGTTCCCGGTTACGGTAAACGGTGTGACCGTGGAAAGTGCTGTGAGCATCGATAAGTATACCGAAGGCCAGAAAATCAGCCTGGAACAAGGCAAGACCATGACGCTGACGGCTACCGTGGCACCTGAAGGCAACACGGTGAAATGGACTTCGAACAATACGGATGAGGTGTCCGTAAATCCCACAAGCGGTACCGCAGTCACCGTAACTGCTAAGAACGTGACTTCAGACTATGTGACCATCACCGCCACCGAACAGTGTAACCAGAACACAGCCACTGTGAAGATCAAGGTGACGGAGCCAATGGTCTCTGTGTACTTCAAGAAGTCGAATGTGTCTTGGAACGAATACTGGCTGAAATATAAGAAGAGCACGGACAGCAATAACTGGAGCGGTGATGTACAAAGTTCCAGCGCGTGCGGTGACTATGTGCGTTTCCAGCTGCCGAAGAGTTCTGTTATAACAAATTACCAGTTCTATCTTGGCAATGCTAAAGGGTTCGATCTGCCCAATGACGATAAGTACACCGCCGCGAATCACGGTATGTTTACCTTTACGGGTAAGGATGTTCAGGTTGTGGAGGCGTGGAATGATTTCCAAAAAGAAACAGTCCCCTCCGGCTGCACGGTGACCAGCGCATACGTGGAGAATCGTTTCCGTCGTTCCGCGGTGAAGAATGCAGTGTTCTACGATCAGCCGGTGGTGCGCGCTATTACCAACACGACTGCCAAGGCAGCTGACACGCGGCAGGATGAGGATCCGAAGGGCGGCCAGTTCAAGGTGTCCGATCTTACGAATGGTACCTACACGCTGAAGGAAATCATCGCGCCGAACGGTTTCGATGTCAGTAAGACGAAGACTTACACCATCGTTATTGAGAATGGGCAAGTCACGAGTTCCAATCTTCCTAGCGCGGGCAACATTGAGAACTCGCGTCTTACCGGTACGGTGAACTGGAAGAAAACCGACGAGACTGACACCAACAAGCTGCTGGCCGGTTCCGAATGGAAGCTGTACAAGACTAGGAACTTCTCGTGGGATAACGGCAACGCGGTTTATACCGAGACCGGCAGTACTGATCCGGTCGCAACCATCAAGGATTGCGTGAACAGCAGCGAGAAGACCTGCTCCGCGCAGACGGGACAGTACACGGATCGTGACGGCGAAGCCGGCAAGTTCTCCATCGCTGGTCTTGAGTGGGGCGAATACCAGTTAATCGAGTCCAAGGCTCCTGACGGGTACAACATCGATACGACTCCGCACGTGTTCCGCATCGGGCCGGCCGAAGGCGCGAACGTGAAAGGCACGTGGTACACGTCTTCCGGTTTCAACCCGGAGACTACCGCCGACTATCAGAAGTCTGCCGCATTCACCGTTGACGGTGGTTCCATTACCAACACCCCCGGCGTCGTTCTGCCTGGTACAGGCGGCGAGGGAGTAAACAAGATGTACGCTGCGGGATTCCTCGCAGTGGCGATTGCCGTGGCCGGTCTGGCCTTGAGCCTCAGGAGGCGGCAATGATGGAAGCGTCTAGGAGAAGGGGGAGTGGTCCGTAGCGTAGCGAACTCGCTGCCCTCTAGGCAATAACTGAATACGAATAACTCAAGATTCCAAAAATTTCAAACAAGAAAGAAAGGGAGAACAATGAACAAGGTTCTCAAAGGCCTCGTAGCCGTGGCAGCCACCGCGGCAATGGCCGTCGCCGGTTTCGCCGGTGCCTCCACCGCAACCGCCGAGGAGTCTACCTCTGCGAAGTATCAGATCACTGTCCCCGAGACTGATACTCACACCTATGATGCATACCAGATCTTCAAGGGCGATCTGAATGATGCTGGAACAGTGCTCAGCAATATCACTGCTGGTTCCGACTTCAAGGAAAAGAATGCGGCCGGCACTGACGGTGCTAATCTGACTGCTGCTCAGGCTGCCGAACAGATTGCTACTGGTACATATGCGGATGACACTGCCAAGCTGGCGGCAATTCAGGCTTTCGCCAAGCTGTCCACTGTGTATGGCTCCGTTTCTAAGGACAGCCCGCTGTCTGCCGTACCGGGCTACTACCTGTTCAAGGACAAGGATTCCACTGCAGACAAGAATGATGCAGCCACGCTGTTCATCGTCAAGGTTGTTGGTAATCAGGAAATCGAGCGTAAGGCCGATCAGCCTTCTGTCGAAAAGAAGGTCCAGGATACCAACGATTCCGATGGAACCACTTCCGGTTGGCAGGATTCCGCCGACTATGATGTGACCGACGAGGTTCCGTTCCAGCTGACCGCCACTCTGCCGACCGACGCCGCTGATTTTGCGGCATATAAGACCTACAAGCTGGTGTTCCACGATAGCCAGTCCGAAGGTCTGACTTTCAACAATGACATCACTGTCAAGTACGGCGATAAGGTCGTTTCCTCCGATTCCTACACTGTTGATACCACTGGTCTTAACGAAGGTGAAACCTTCCGCGTCACCATCAACGATGTGAAGACCGTCAAGGATACGGATGGTCAGCCGATTGCTGTTACTGCAGGCGGCAAGTTCACTGTTGCATATTCTTCCACTCTGAACGAAAAGTCCATTATCGGCGCTCAGGGCAACCCGAACAAGGTCTCGCTGGAATACTCCAACAACCCGAACGTGGGTGGCGAAGGCGAAACCGGTAAGACTCCGGAAGATACCGTCATCGTTTTCACCTACCAGCTGGATGTCAACAAGAACTTCAACGCTACTGTCAACGACAACGATCTGCCTGAGTTCACCCTCTACAAGAAGGTTGGCGCTTCTGACGACTACACCAAGAAAGTCGCTAAGGTCAAGGTTGTCAAGAACTCTGATGGCAAGTACGTCGCTTCCTTCCCGCGCGTGGACGACGGCCTGTACAAGCTCGTCGAGACCAAGGTGCCGGACGGCTTCAACAAGGCAGACGATACCTACCTTGAAATCAAGGCTACCCATGATGAGACGGCTGAGAGCCCGGCTCTGAAGAACCTGACTATCACTGTCAAGAATGTGGAGACTAAGGGTGACACCGCCACTGGTACCGTTGCCACTAGCGTCGTGAACAAGAAGGGCTCCAACCTCCCGTCCACCGGTGGCATGGGCACCGTGCTGCTGTACGTGGCTGGTATCGCCGTGTTCGTGCTTGCTGGCGCGACCCTGGTGATGGCTCTGCGTCGTCGCAACGCCTGATCCTCCGGATTCCATAAGAATCTGAAGTAACCATGCGAAACCCGTGAGCCGCGTTGACGCAAGTCAGCAGCGGCTCACGGGAATCGCAATACATAATTTAAAAACTAAAAATTAAATAATAACTGAACCCACATATGCTGGGCTGGACCACCTCAATCCCTTGTACACTGCCTAATTTTCTTGAGTATCCAGCCTGGCTCCATATATTTTCCGGTTTGCCGTTGGGGGCGAATCAAACATGCTTACTTTCCAATCCACAGAAGAGGGGTCGGCAATGAAGGAACGCACGATCGCAAGCCGCGTCATCGCCGCATGCTGCGCAATCGCCGCCACATTCGCCGCGGCAGCCTGTGCATTCACTACTCGCGATGCCGTCGCGGCGCCAACAACAGACTCTGCCAGCGGCAGCATCGCCATTTCGTACCACCATAAGAGCTCGGACTCCGAAACTGGCGACGATTCTACCAACTTCGCCATTTCGGACGCCAGCTTCAACCTCTACAAAGTCGGGCAGATCCCGGCAAGCGGCGGCGCCACCTTCGAACCCGTCGCACCGTTCACCGACTCCACCACATACCCCGTCGACTGGTCAAAGATGACCGGCAAAGACGCGCAAGTGTGGCGAGACATGGCCAACACGCTCGCCGGACTCATCGCGGTGAACAAGCCCGACGCCACGGCAACCGGTGTCACCAACGCCTCCGGGCATCTGACCTTCACCGGACTGTCCGACGGCCTGTACTTGGCCGTGTCCGACAGCGTTGACGTGAAGGTCGCCAACGCCTCCGGAAAGAACCAGACATGGACGTGCTCTTCCGGCAGTATGCTCGTCGCAGTGCCCGAAGACGGCGTCTCCGGCGGGTCGCGTGTGCTGAGTATCGAACCGAAAACCGAATGTGTGGCGCAACCGCCGAAAACAGTGGAACGCACCGTGCGCAAAATCTGGAATGACCGGAACAATTCTGACGGCAAGCGCCCCGAATCCATCACCGTGAAACTCCTGCGCGACGGCGAGCCCGTGGAAAACGTGAAGCTGAACGAGTCCAACAAGTGGACGCACACGTGGACGGATCTCGATGCAGACCACGAATGGACCGTGGTCGAAGCGGCGGTGCCCGACGGCTACACCACCATCTCCGATGTGGAAGGCGACTCCACTGAAATCACCAACACGCACACGCCACCCACCACGCCGGACCAGCCGCACACCGGCGCCGACGTGCAGCAGGCCGCTTGGATTGCCGTGGCCATCTTGGGCGCGGGTTTGGTGCTGCTGATCGTTGCCAAGACGGCTTTGCGGAAGCGGGCGTAGCATAAATAACGTGACGGATGAATCGGACGCCAAGCCAGCTACGCAAGTCGAATTGGATGCGCAGGTTAAACCGGGTGCGCAGGTTAAACCGGCTGCCAAGCATAAGAAATCGAATGCGCTGCTCAATGTGATGATTGCCATCTCCGCAATCGCCATGATCGGTGCGCTGGGTCTCATCGCGTATCCGACATTCAGCGACTGGTGGAACCGCATGCACCAGTCATACGCCGTAGCAGGCTACGTGGAACAAACCAAAGACATGTCCGGCGCCGAACGCAAGGCCATGCTGAAAGCGGCGCACGAATACAACGAACGGCTCGCCGCGAACGGCGATCGGTGGCACATGACCGACGCGCAGAAGCGCGAATATGATGAAACGCTCGACGTGACCGGCACCGGCATCATGGGATACGTGACCATCCCGCGCATCAAAGTGAAACTGCCCGTCTATCACGGCACCAGCGACGGCGTACTGCAGATCGCCGCCGGACATTTGGCCGGCACATCGCTGCCCGTAGGCGGGGCGACCACGCACGCGGTGGTCTCCGGGCACACCGGCCTGCCATCCGCGCGACTGCTCACCGGCCTCGACGAACTGAAAAAAGGCGACACGTTCGCATTCCACGTGCTCGATGAAACCTACACGTACCAAGTGGACCAGATCTCAGTGGTGCTGCCGAGCGAAATCAGCAAGCTGAATATTGAGTCCGGGGCCGATTACGCGACGCTGATCACCTGCACGCCGTACGGTGTCAACTCACACAGGCTGCTCGTGCGAGGGCACCGAATTCCGAATCCCAAAGTGCCAGACAAGACGCAATACGACGAGCCGGGCGAAATGACAGCCGTGGCGGCTGCGGTGATCGGACTGCTCGTGTTTGTGGCTGGCTGCGCTTTTGTGGGGCTCGCGCGGCTATGGCGACGCTCCTGGATTGTGCGGCACGGGTTGTGCGCCGGGGCCGGCGCGCGCCATTCGTCTGGTGTTCGGGGGTAGTGTCTAGCCTAGCGCCGCCGCAAGCCGGTGACATCGCTTCTCCGGTGTGCGGGGGTGTGCGTCTGGTCGTGCTCGGTATGTGGTGCGTGGTGTTTGTGTGCTTGTGGTACGTGTTGCGTTTCAGTGTGTGTACTTGTGTTTGCGTGCGTGTGCATGTCTGATGTTGCGCAGGGGTGTTGTTGCGGTGCGCATATGGCCTGAATCGTGCTGAAGCATGGGTTGTGAGCGGATGGGGGTATTATTCGGCCTGTTTCGGACGCTTTTGATGCCCCTTTTGCTCATGACTTGCGGTTTTGACGGTTTTGGCGCGGTTGTGAGCGGATGGGGGTACGATTCTGGATGTTTCGGGCTGTTTTGATGTTGGGTGGCCTCCCCTTTTGCTCACGACTTGTGAGTTGGGCTGGTTTTGCTTGTCTGTGAGCGGATGGGGGTGTGATTCGGGCTGTTTTGGGTGCTTTTGATGCCCCTTTTCGCTCATGACTTGCGATTTTGCCGGTCCGCGCGCGGTCGTGTGTGTACGGGGGTGTGTGCAATGGGTCTTGCGTGGTTGTAGGCGCGCGGGTGTGCCGGTGTAGGCGTGGGTGTAGGCGTGCGGTCGTGGTTTTGGCTGGATATCTGGCTTATAGATGGCGGATTCGGCCGGGCGTCCGGTGGTATCTCGCTTATAGGTGGCGGGTCGGTTTGGGCAATAGGTCGTTAGGGGGTAGCATGCATGCCCCCTAGATGTCTTGTTTCCGCAAGGGGCCGCCATCTATAAGCGAGATACCATCCGTCGATCCCGCGAATCCGCCATCTATAAGCGAGAAAGCGCGTGAACCGGGCGCTGCGGCGGCGAAATCGCAAAATTATGGAATCGGCTGATTGCTGCGCGCGGCAGGTGGGTAGTATCGGGCGCGGAAGACGTGGAAGGAGCTGCCATGTGTGATGAAGGGGAAACTGCGGATCAGGCGGATGCCGTACGAACGGAATCGCAAAAGATGGAATCGCGAGCGGGGGAGACGGCGCTTGACGGGTCGGCGCGCAGCATCATCGTGCTGATTGTGGTCGGCATGTTGGTGGGGGTGCTGTCAGGCATGTTCGGCATCGGCGGCGGCACGGTGATCGTGCCCGCGCTCGTCTGGCTCGGCCTGTCGCAACGCAACGCGGCCGCCACGTCCACGCTGGCGATCGTGCCGACCTCCATTTCCGGCGTTGTTTCCTATGCGGCCGGCGGGAATGTCGACTGGCTTGCCGCGGCTCTGCTGTTCTGCGGCATGTTCGTAGGCGGACAGGTCGGCAGTTGGTTGCTCTCGCGGTTGCCGGAATTGGTGCTGCGGTGGATTTTCGTGGCGTTTCTCGTGTTCGTGGTGATCAATCAGGTGAGTTTTGTGCCGTCGCGCGACCACCAGATCGTCATGACGGTGGTGACCGGCATTGGCTTGGCGTTGCTGGGCGTGGTCATCGGCACGCTGGCGGGACTGCTGGGCATTGGGGGTGGTGCGCTTGCGGTGCCGTCGCTGTCGATGCTGTTTGGCGTGTCCGACCTGGTTGCGCGCGGCACTTCGCTGTTGGCAATGTTTCCGAATTCGATCACGACCAGCGCGGCGAACTTGAAGCGCAGGCTAGCGCATGTGAAAACCGCGCTGATTATTGGCGTGACGGCGGCTGCGACCGCGCCGCTCGGCACGTGGATTGCGGGGGAGGTTTCGCCACGAGTTGGGGCGATTATGTTCGCCTGCTATCTGTGCGTGCTGCTGGTGCGGTCCGTGTTCGTGGCCGTAAAGGCCACGCGCGCGGCGCGGGTTGCGCGGGGCTGAGTGGCGCGGGCATTTTTCCCAGTGGCTGGATGATTTAGTCGCGTGAGTGGTGCGTCAGAGGTGGTTTTTATCCAGTCACTGGGATTTTTGGCGTGTGAGTGGGGTCTGAGAGGTTGGATTTATCCAGCCAGTGGGGGATTTTGGTTTGTGGGGTGCGGTGGGGGTGTTGTTTGACGGAATATGGCGATTTTATTGGCCGTATTCCCCCTGTTCATGCGGTGGATATGTTGCGGTCATCATATGGCGATGAGTGTTCATCTGTCGTTCTTCTGTAGTGCGGTGTGCGTTGGCTTGAGGCACATAGCGTGAGCAGTGGAGTCGAAAGATCCAAGCAAATGCAGTTGCGGAAAGGTTCCGCATAGCTGGAAGGTATAGCCGAAAACGGGACTCCGAAATCGGGAAACCGAATCGGGAAACCGCCTCGATCGCAACGAATCGACGAAACCGGACGGCACAGACGAAACTGCATGGAAGAAGGAAGAAACATGAGCAAGCACAAGGCTCTCACGGGCGCAATCGCGGCCCTCGCCTCCGTCGCAACGCTCGGTGCGCTTGCCGCGCCGGCGCTCGCAGCTGACACCACGTACAGTCCCAACGGCAAGTCCGTTGCGGAACTGGCGCAGCACGGCGGCGCGCAACGCATCGCAGCTATCGGCAACAAAAAAGCCAAGAATGTGGTGCTGTTCATCGGCGACGGCATGGGCGATTCGGAAATCACCGTCGCCCGTGACTATCTGAAGGGCGCCAACGGCCACTTCGACGGACTTGACGCGGTCGGCCAGCCGAGCGCGCTTGACGACGTGCAGGCGGGCACCGGCCAGTACACGACCTTCTCGGTCGGCAACGGCAGCAAGGACAGCGCTGTCGGCAAGGATGGCGACGGCAAGCTGGTCGCCAACCCCAATCCGGGCAAGCTTACCCCCGTAACCGATTCCTCCGCATCCGGTTCCGCATGGGCCACCGGCACCAAGACCTACAACAACGCCGTTGACGTTGATATTTACGGCAATCCGCAGCTGAACCTCTTCGAGCTGGCCAAGGCGGCCGGCAAAGCCACCGGCAATGTGACCACCGCCGAAATCCAGGATGCTACCCCGGCTGTGCTGGAATCGCATTCGTCCGAACGTGCCTGCTACGGCCCACAGGGCAAGACCGACGGCACGTCCAACAATGCCTCCAAGCAGTGCCTCATCAACCAGCTTAAGGAAAACGGCGGCATCGGCTCCATCTCCGAGCAGCTGCTCGACACCCGCGCCGACGTAACCATCGGCGGTGGTTCCAAGTACTTCCGTCAGACCGTGCAGGGCGGTGAATACAAGGGCAAGACTGTGTGGGAGCAGGCCAAGGAAATGGGCTACCAGACCGTCGAGAACGATCCGGCCGCGATGAACGCCCTGCAGTACAAGGACGGCCAGCCAGTGCTCGCCCTGATGAGTGACGGCAACATGCCGACCAAGTTCAACCCGTCCAAGGCCACCGCCAAGGATCCAGCTAAGGACGCCAACCCGACCGTGTGCACCCCGAACGCCGACTGGCTCGGCAATCAGGGCTCCTCGCTCAAGGACATGACCAAGAAGGCGCTCGATTTGCTGAATGACAACCCGAACGGCCAGAAGAACGGCTTCTTCCTGCAGGTCGAGGGCGCCTCGATCGATAAGCAGGACCACGCAGGCAATGCCTGCGGCCAGATCGGCGAGACCGACGACTTCGACCAGGCCATTGCCTACGCCATGCAGAACGTGGACCTCACGAACACGCTGGTGATCGTCACCGCCGACCACGCGCACACCTCCCAGATCCTCAACGCCCAGCCGGCTTACGCACTGTCCACCGTGCTGAAGACCGCTGATGGCAACAACATGGTCGTCTCCTACGGCACCGCCCAGGACGATTCTCGCGATGCAGACGGCGGCTACAACGGCGGCGACATGGAGCACACCGGCACCCAGCTGCGTATCGCGGCTTCCGGCCCTGGCGCACAGCGCGTCATCGGCCTGACCGACCAGACCGACAACTTCTACACCATCGCTGGCGCTCTGGGACTGGCCACTTCCACCGAATCGCAGAAGGCACTGTCTGACAACGGCACTGTGAAGGTCTCTGCTGCCGACGGTAAGTTCACCGCGGACGTCGATGGCTTCAACGGCGACGCTGTGCTCAGCTACGAGCTGAAGGACAAGAACGACAAGACCGTGGCCGCGTCCGATTCCTCCACTCCGCTCTCCGGCGTGCGCGTCAAGACCGCACAGACCACTCCGATCGCGCTGGACGGCGTCACCGAAGGTTCCGAATACAAGCTCACCGTCACCGGCCGCCAGTCCGGCAAGGCCGTGACCGTCGACTTCCAGGCTCCGGCCGCCAACTCCGCCGATAAGAACAACGGCAAGCCGGGCGCTGGCAACGCTGACAAGAACGGCGTGATCGCTTCCGGCAAGGTCAACAACGATACGAAGGCCGGCCCGTTTGGCGCCGCACTGCTCGGCAAGACCGGCACCGCTGTGCTGGCTGCGGCTGTTGCGATCGCCATGCTGGTTGCCGTCGCGATGCTCATCAAGACCGCGAAGGCCGCCAAGAACGACCGCTGATTGGCTGAATAACCTCCGATAATCCCCGAAACCGCCGCCGCTGAGATGCTCCCCAGCGCCGGCGGTTTTGGGTTTTGCGCAAAGTTGAGTGAGGTGTGCTCAAGAAATTTTTGCGATTTCGGGAATAATAACTTGCGATTCAAAGTTGAGTGGTGTAGGCTCAAGTTTTGGAAAGCATGAGAGACGGCAATCCGGAAACGGCGATCCGAAACTCGAGCGAAGAACGAAAAGAACGTATAGCGAACCTATCTACAAAGGAGACAAGTTATGGGACGCGCAGTTGGCATCGATCTGGGTACTACCAATTCCTGCATCGCAACGCTTGAAGGTGGCCAGCCCACCGTTATCGTGAACGCCGAAGGCGCTCGCACCACACCGTCGGTCGTGGCATTCAGCAAGTCCGGCGAGATTCTGGTCGGCGAAGTCGCCAAGCGCCAGGCCGTCACCAACGTCGACCGCACCATCAGCTCCGTCAAGCGCCACATGGGCACCGACTGGACCGTTGAGATCGACGGCAAGAAGTGGACCCCGCAGGAGATTTCCGCACAGGTCCTGATGAAGCTGAAGCGCGACGCCGAAGCCTACCTTGGCGAACCGGTCACCGACGCCGTGATCACCTGCCCGGCATACTTCAACGACGCCCAGCGTCAGGCCACCAAGGACGCCGGCACCATCGCGGGCCTGAACGTCCTGCGTATCATCAACGAGCCGACCGCAGCCGCACTGGCTTACGGCCTTGAGAAGGGCAAGGAAGACGAAACCATCCTGGTCTTCGATCTCGGTGGCGGCACCTTCGATGTGTCCCTGCTGGAGATCGGCAAGGACGACGACGGCTTCTCCACCATTCAGGTGCAGGCCACCAACGGCGACAACCACCTGGGCGGCGACGATTGGGATCAGAAGATCATCGACTGGCTCGTCGGCGAAGTCAAGAACAAGTACGGCATCGACCTGAGCAAGGACAAGATCGCCCTGCAGCGCCTGAAGGAAGCCGCAGAGCAGGCCAAGAAGGAGCTGAGCTCCTCCTCGAGCACCTCCATCTCCATGCAGTACCTGGCCATGACCCCTGACGGTACTCCGGTGCACCTGGACGAAACCCTGACCCGCGCACACTTCGAGAGCATGACCTCCGACCTGCTGGGCCGCTGCCGCACCCCGTTCAACAACGTGCTGCACGACGCTGGCATCGGTGTTTCCGACATCGACCATGTGGTGCTCGTCGGCGGTTCCACTCGTATGCCGGCCGTCAAGGAGCTCGTCAAGGAGCTTACCGGCGGTAAGGAAGCCAACCAGTCCGTGAACCCGGATGAAGTCGTGGCCGTCGGCGCAGCCGTGCAGTCCGGCGTCATCAAGGGCGACCGCAAGGACGTGCTGCTCATCGACGTGACCCCGCTGTCCCTCGGCATCGAGACCAAGGGTGGCATCATGACCAAGCTCATCGACCGCAACACCGCCATTCCGACCAAGCGTTCCGAGGTCTTCTCCACCGCTGAAGACAACCAGCCGTCCGTGCTCATCCAGGTCTATCAGGGCGAGCGTGAGTTCGCTCGCGACAACAAGCCGCTGGGCACCTTCGAGCTGACCGGCATCGCTCCGGCTCCGCGTGGCGTCCCGCAGATCGAAGTCACCTTCGATATCGACGCCAACGGCATCGTGCACGTGTCCGCCAAGGACAAGGGCACCGGCAAGGAACAGTCCATGACCATCACCGGTGGTTCCGGCCTGCCGAAGGACGAGATCGACCGCATGGTCAAGGAAGCCGAAGCCCACGAGGCCGAGGACAAGAAGCGTAAGGAAGACGCCGAGACCCGCAACCAGGCCGAGTCCTTCGCCTATCAGACCGAGAAGCTCGTCAATGACAACAAGGACAAGCTCTCCGACGATGTGGCCAAGGAAGTCACCGACAAGGTCAACGAGCTCAAGGAAGCCCTGAAGGGTGAGGACATCGAGAAGATCAAGTCCGCCCAGAGCGAGCTGATGACCTCCGCCCAGAAGATCGGCCAGGCCCTCTACGCACAGCAGGGTGCCGCCGACGCCGCCGGTGCGGCCGGCGCTGCTGGCGCAGGCGCTGCTGGCGCAGGCGCTGCTGGCGCAGGCGCTGCTGGCTCCGCTTCCAACGGCTCCGACGACGACGTGGTTGACGCTGAAGTCGTGGACGATGACGACAAGGACAACAAGTAATCATGTCCGATTTCAACAAAGACGAGTACCTGAACGACCTGCCCGACATGGATGACCTGTCCGGGCAGGCCGCCCCGGCCGCCGCTTCCGCTGCTGACGGCGCTTCCGCCGATTCCGCCGCTGTCGCCGCTGGCGCAACGCAGGAAGGTGCAGCTCAGCCGGCTGCCGCGCAATCGCAAGAAAATGGCGATTCCGCTGCCGCTGACGGTGCTGACAAGGCAGACGCTGCCGACGGCAAGGCCGACGATACGCTGACCCCCCTTGGCCAGGCCAAGAAGGAAGCCGCCGAATATCTGGAGGCGCTGCAGCGCGAACGCGCGGAGTTCATCAACTTCCGCAACCGCGCGCAGAAGGAGCAGGAACGCTTCCGTCAGCACGGCATCATCGACGTGCTGACCGCCCTGCTGCCGGCCCTCGACGACATCGACCGCATTCGCGAACACAGCGAAATGGACGATTCGTTCAAGGCCGTCGCCAACAAGATCGACAAGGCGTTCGAGAAGTTCGGCGTTGAGAAGTTCGGCGAAAAGGGCGAGGATTTCGACCCGACGAAGCATGACGCGATCCTGCACAAGCCGGATCCGAATGCCGAGAAGGAAACCGTCGACACCGTGGTGGAAGCCGGCTACCGCATCGGCGACCGCGTGATCCGCGCGGCCCGTGTGGTCGTGGCTTCTCCGCAGAACTGATCGCGCATTCGCACAATCCGCGTATCCGCGCGAAACGCATGTGACGAGTAATCGGGCCCCTCTGAAAAACGAGGGGCCTTCGATTACCTGAAACAACGGTTCAACGACAACTGTTTGAAAGTTTGAAAAAACTGTACATTTTTACTGCATGAAGACCTCACGAAAGGAGGCACATCATGGCTGAGAATGAATGGCTGAGCAAGGATTTCTATAAGGTCCTCGGTGTCTCCAAAGACGCCACCGACGCCGAAATCACCAAAGCGTACCGCAAGCTGGCGCGCAAATACCATCCCGACCTGAACAAGACGAAGGAAGCGGAGGAGAAGTTCAAGGACATCTCCGAAGCGTACGACGTGCTGAGCAACAAGGAGAATCGTCAGAAATACGATGCGATTCGCCAGTTCGGCATGGGCGGCGCGCGTTTCGCCGGCGGTTCCGGCCAGGGCGGCTTCGACGCGGGCGCGTTCTCCGACATCTTCGGCTCGATGTTCGGCGGCGGCGCAGGCATGGGCGGCAATGGCTCGCGTATCCGCTTCCAGACCAATGGCGGCGGCAATCCGAACCTCAACGACATCTTCTCGATGTTCGGCGGCGGTGCGGGCGGCCCGGGCGCAGGCTCCGTCTACGAACGCTACGGCGCTGACGATTACGAGCAGCCGCAGCCGGAAAACGGCGAGGACCGCAACTCCAAGATCCGCCTGACCTTCCGCCAGGCCGTCAAGGGAGCCACGGTTTCGCTGTCCGCGGACGGCAAGAAGTTCAAGACGCACATCCCCGCCGGCGTGCGCGACGGGCAGAAGATCCGTCTCACCGGTAAGGGCAAGCCGGGCCGCAATGGCGGCAAAAACGGCGATCTGTACCTGCATATCACCGTCGCCGAAGACCCGAAATTCACCCTGCGCGGACGTGACATCATCATGCCGCTGCCCATCACCGTCAGCCAAGCCGTGAACGGCGCGAAAGTGACGGCCACGGATATCGACGGCAACGAAATCGCCTTCAAAGTGCCTGCCGGCTCGTCCAGCGGCGCGGAAGTGCGCATCGCAGGCAAGGGCGTGGCCAATCCGCACGAGAACGGCGATTTGGTCGGCCGTGTGGAGATCCGCATTCCGGAGCATCCGAACCTCGTTGCCAAGCATGCCGCGAAGGAATTCGACAAGGCGTGCGGTGACTTCGCCGACGAGCTCGCTCGGGAGCGCTGACCGCCATGGCACGCTCATCGCGGACTTCCCAAGCCTCCCAAGCGCGCGCCGCACGGCAGATCAAGCGGCTGTATGAAATGTGCGCCATGGCGATCGTGGCCGGCCGGGCCGACCTGGACGGTGCCGCCGAAGTCGGTTTCGACATCGAGCTGCCCGTCTTCTCGGTCGGTGCGGCCGGCGAGCTCGCCAACGTGCATCCGCAGACGCTGCGCCAGTATGATCGCCTTGGCTTGGTCGTACCGCAACGTACGGAAGGTGGCGCGCGGCGCTATTCGCTGCGCGACATCTCCCGTCTTGCGCAAGCGCAGCAACTCAGCCAGGAAGAGGGCATCAACCTGGCTGGAATCACGCGCATCCTCGAACTTGAGGAAGAGAACCGCGAGCTGCACCGCCAAGTGGAGCGGCTGCGCAAGCCGGCCGGTTCCAGCGTGTTCGCCGCGGACGCGGACGGTGGCATCGTGGAAGTCGAGCGGTCCCAGCGCGCGCGCATGTGGCGCAGGCAGCTGCGAGCCGATGCACGGCAGCTTCCGTCGCGCGAATCCGTACGGGCGGAACGTGCGGAAGAGGGGGACGATATGGGCTCCAGGTCAGTGGTAGTTTGGGGAATTCGCTGACAGCCCATTCGCTGACTTTCCTGAAAAGCGCTGGAAAACCCTAAAAAAGTCTAAAAAAATCAGCAAAATCGGGCATATATCGCGGGGGTATGCCCGATTTTTGGTATGCAACTACTCATAACGCCGCATCTGTCTCGCAATGATGTCTCTATTGTGAGGAATAATATTACGTATCCGCGTTGAAGTTCGTATTTCTTCCGGCTGGCCTACAGCTTCGATGAAATATGACTGTTTATTTCCGCGAAGAATCGGGGGAGGGCATGCGGTGGATACAGAAAGGTTAGGAGCGTACAGTGCCAAGAGTTGCGTTCACCGCAAAGACCCGCAAATACCTGGGGTCTCTCGATGCTGTGGAATCAGTCACTCAGTATCGAATTTGCTATTCCAAGGAATTCCGTGACGACTGCATGCGCAGGTATGCCGAGGGTGGCTCGCCTGCCGCGATTTTCCGCGAGGCCGGCTTGGATCCGAAGATCATCGGCTACAAGCGCGTCGAGCGTTGCATCGCCCGCTGGAAGGCGGAGAATGCCGAGAAGGCCGCTCAGGAGCAGGAGGCTCAGGAGTAGTCGCACGCAAGTCTTGCGATTCGTCTAAAAGGGGTCTATGACGGATTGCTGCGATTGCGGCCGACCGATTTCGTCGGATGCGTTGTTCGTTGCGGAGGCACTTGGGGGATTTCCAAGTGCCTCCGTTGCTATGGGTTGGTTGCTGCGTTGGCTTGCGCGAATTGGCTTGTGCATGAGTCGGTTTGCGTGAACCGATTGGTGCGAGCCGATTGGTATGAACCGATTGGCGGACCGGCTTGATGGAACCGTCCTGCTTTTTTTCTGCGCGCTGAAGCGCTTCCGTCGTGCCGCTCTGCTGAAATGGTCGTAGCTGACGAAGAATGTAGCTATCGGAGAACGAAGCGTAACGATTGCGAGGAAACGTAATGACCGAGCTGAACAACGGTATCCAGAACGGCGCCCAGGAAGTTTCGAAGCTGATGCTCAAAGCCGTGTTCTGGGACATGGACGGCACGCTGATCGATTCCGAACCGTATTGGCACGAAGGCGAGCTGAAAATCGCAGCCGACCACGGCGGATACTGGGATGAGGACCTCGCTTGGCAGGGTTCCGGAACGCCGGTTCCGGACGTGGCCCGCCGCATGGTGGAGCACGGCTGCAAGCTGTCGATCGAAGAAATCGGCAAGGGCATGATCGATTATGTGGCGCAGAAGGAATTCGAGCGCATTCCGTGGATCGATGGCGTCGAAGACGTGCTGCTGTCGCTGAAGGAGGCGGGCGTGCCGTCGATGCTTGTCACCACATCGCCGCGTCATCTGGCGGAAAACCTGATCGCGCAGGCGCCGGCCGGCACGTTCGCCGGTTACGTGTGTGGCGATGACGATGTCGAGAAGAAGCCGTCGCCCGCACCGTATCTTGCGGCTGGCCGCAAGCTTGGCATCGCGCCCGAAGACATGAAATATTGCATCGCGGTGGAGGATTCCATGTCCGGCCTGCGCTCCGCGGCCGCATCCGGTGCCACCACGCTCGGCCAGACCGGCTTCATGCGCATCGACAATTCCAACGGCCCGCAATTCGCCTCAATCAACGGCTACGACGGCATCACCGCCGCCACGCTCGACGCCTACGTACGTAGCCGCAACGCCTGACGCCTCCGCAATGCGTGTGGTGCGTCTGCACAACCGGCGCGCCACACGACATAATCGCCATTATTAATGTTTAATCGAAGTCGATATCGCCGTCGTTTTGCAGAAATTCCATGAGATTGAGGTGACGTACGCCGTCGCGCTGCAATGGTAGCGGATCCAATGTGAACAGGTATTTCGGATACCCGTCCGCCAATTTGCTGAACGGGCGATATTCGCGTTCCTCGACCTGCGGATCCTGAACGCTCATAGACACTTGGATATAGGCGTACTGGTTGCGCTTTCGGACAATGAAGTCACATTCAAGTTTGCCGATGGTGCCGACGCTGACGTCATAGCCTTTCGACCGCAGATGCGTATATAGCGCGTTCTCCAGTGACGGACCGTAGCTGACTCGCGTATCGGTATTACGGGCGAACCGGATACCGGGATCGGCAAGATAGTATTTTTCCCCGCCCCTGAGCGACTTGCGGGATTTCAGATCGAAGCGAGGACACTTGTAGAGGATTTTGGCGTTTTCCAGCAAACGGACGTAGCTGGCAAGCGTTTCGCGTTTGATGCTGATGCCTTCGCTGTGTTTCAGATACGCGATAATGCCGGAAAGACTCGTGGGCGCTGCGAAATTATTGATGAGATAGTCCTGCACACGGGTGAAAGTATCGCGATTGCGTACTTTTTTGGTGGGCGGTGATGTCCTTGTTGAAGATCTGCCCGATGACGTCTTGAATATATGCGGCTTTTGCGTCGGGATCGTCATATTCCAGCGATTTCGGGAACCCGCCGTATGTGAGATAGTCGCGGAAGGCTTGCGATACCGGAATTTCCGGTTTGTTTAGGAAATTCCGCATGCCGAGGTATTCCTGAAAGGAAAGGGTGAACATTTCCAGCTTGATATAGCGGCCGGTAAGTTTCGTGGCAAGCTCTCCGGACAGCAGATAGGAATTTGAGCCAGTGATGAAAATGGAGCAATTACCTTCCTCCCGCCAGCCGTTGATGACGGTTTCGAAGCCTTTCACGTTCTGTACTTCATCGATGAACAGATAACGCAGTCCTGCACCGTAGGCATTCGACATGGCTTGTTCGATGAGTTGATCGAGTTGGTCCGGAGTGGTCACGTTACGGTATTCGCGGCGATCGAGGTTGAGGTAGATGAGATTGGTTTCAGGGATTCCCTGCTCAAAGAGCTCGTTGAGAACTGTGATGAGCAGGCTGGATTTGCCGCATCTGCGGATGCCGGTGATTACTTTGATGAGACCGGAATCGTTGTAGAAAGGACGGAGCTTGGCCAAATAGTGCTCTCTGCGATAGGTGCTCATGTGGTGCTCCTTGTGACTTTTTAGATACCGATAATCCCTGAGATGTGGTTTAACGGGGTCAAAATTGCGAAAATTGCAAAAATGACCCCGTTAAAACGCTAGTTTAACGTATTTTTGGGTTTGTGTGGACTGTTTGACGTGGACTATCGTACGGGTTTTGCGAAAAATGCGATTTTAACGGGGTTAAAATCGTAAAAATCGCGAAAATGACCCCGTTAAATGGCTTTTTAGAAGTCGGCATGTATGGCGATTCGGCTGGGTTGCGTTTGCGTGGCCGGTGCGGACGGCGCGGTGCGTGCGTGCGGACGGGCGTATGCACGGTGCGAAGAGCGCTGGAAAGTGCGTATGGGAATCGCAAGAAATACCGGAAACGGCGGAAAACAAAAGAAAAAGCCCGCTGCGGTGGAATGAATGCAGCGGGCTTCGTGGAGCTGACGGTAGTCGAAACCGCGACCTCTTCGATGCGAACGAAGCGCTCTACCAACTGAGCTACAGCCCCATGTGCGTCACCTTGTTTAGCAAGACAACTCTCGAAATATTAGTACGGAGTGTGGAAAAATGCAATTCCACACTCCGCGTGTTGTGCTTGCGTTGTATTCGCCGATATTTTTACGACGATTGAACGCTGCTTATTCGGCGTCGGCGGTTTCCGCAGTGTCCTCGGCAGCCGGCTTCTTCTTGCCGAACTTGGCCTTGAGCAGGCCGATGATCGTCGGAATCAGCGACAGCACAAGAATCGCAATAATCACCAATTCGAAATGCTTCTGCACGGCCGGAATACCGCCGAAGAAATAGCCGAGCAGCGTGAACAGTGTGGACCAGCACAGACCGCCGAGCACCGAGAACGGCGTGAAACGGCTCCAGCGCATGCCGGAAATGCCGGAAATGAACGGCATGAACGTGCGGATGAACGGGAAGAAGCGGCCAAGGAACACAGCCAGCGGACCCCACTTCTCAATCATTTTCTCGGTCTTTTCGATGCGTTCCGGAGTCATGGCCTTGACTTTGCCGGATTCGATGATGCGACGTCCGAAGAAGTGGCCGATCCAGTAGTTGCACTGGTCGCCGATGATCGGGGCGCACCAGACCACCGGTAGCAGCGCGAACAGCGGCAGCGCTGACACGCCGGTCTGTGCGTCGGGGGCGGCGAAGAAGCCGGCCGCGAACAGCAGCGAATCGCCCGGCAGGAACGGGAAGAACACCACGCCGGTCTCAATGAAGACGATAAGGAAAATGAAGCCGAGGGTCGGCGCGACGCCCATGGCAATCCAGCTGGCGATCGCGGTACGGGGGTCCTTGATGAGGTTGACGAAGAAATTGATGATATTCATAGGTCTCTCTGTGTGGTTTTGCGCGGTTGCGCGGGGTCGGTTCGTGTGGCTTGCTTTTCCATCGTGCGCAACGAATGTGCCGTTGCGAACCAATCACAGACTACCAACGGGTCTATGCAGTGTGCGTCGCAGTGCGACGACGGGTGGCAAATCTGCACAAATCGTCAATATGTGCCTATGGGCGCGTGCTTGTTGGTGGTGTTCGGCCGGTGTGCCCGGTGGTTGTTCAATGGTTGTCCGGCAGCTGTCCAGCGTGCTCAGCGGCTGTCCGGTGCGTCCGGCGCGTCCGGCGTCCGCGTGGGGCACGCCGGCGAATCCTGGCCTGAACTCGTTGTATTACGGCGATCGTCAGATGGTGCACGAGTCGCGTCCCATCTGATTTTGGCGATTAGGTGGCGCGAAACGTCGCACGACTTTGATTTTTGGCGGTTATTTTCAAGTCGTGCGACGCCGAATACCCCCTAAGTGCCGTTTTCGCCCGGAAAATGCCGGTTAGGGGGGTATTTTACTCGATTAAATGTCGCACGACTTGTTTTTTTGGTCCGAAAAGCGAAGTCGTGCGACAAAAAGACGTGAAAAGACGCAGAAAAAACGCAGGAATGGCGATTATTCGGCAATCGCGTCGGCTGTGGCAGAGCCGGTCGTGGCAGCGTCGGTATCCGCAAATGTACGACGCATCCACGCGATCGCAAGTTTCGGCCAGACCTGCACGCACGGTTCGATGCCGTTGACCCCCTGCCATGCGGTTTCGGCGGTGCCGAGTGACAGGCCGTGGCCGCCGCTGGGGAACAGGTGCGCCTCGACGCTCACGCCCGCCTTCTTGCAAGCGTCGACGAGCATCAGCGTGTTCTCGTACGGCACGCAATCGTCAGGAACGGTATGCCAGACGAACACCGGCGGCGTCTTCGCATCGATATGCTTTTCGATCGAAACGGCGTCGAGCGCTTCCGGATCGGCCTTGCGGTCGCCGAGCAGCGCATCGAAACTGCCACGGTGGGCGAGCGGGCCGGACGTGACCACAGGGTAGGCGAGCATCAGGCCGTTCGGGCGCACCGCATCCGCATCGTAACCATGTGCCGCGAGCACGTCGTCGCTGGCGGAAGTCGCAAGATTGGCGGCAAGGTGACCGCCGGCGGAGAAGCCGATCGCCGCGATCGCGTCGGCATCGCAATGCCATTCGTCGGCATGCGTACGAATCCGCCGCATCGCTTCAGCCGCTTCCAGCAACGCGACCGGGAAGATGGACGGTTTCACGGAATAGCGCAGCACGAACGCGTTGAAGCCGGCTGCAAGGAATTGCATGGCGATTGGTTCGGCTTCGCGGTCGGACGTCATTTCGTAGCCGCCGCCGGGAATCACCAGCACGGACGGGCGCTTGCGATTCGGGTCGATTTCGCTGCTGTTGTCAAGGCAGTAGCCGACGAACGTGGCCGTGCTGCCGTCGATTCCGGAAATTTCATCTTCAAAATAACGCATGATTCCATGCTATCGATGGCATGTCCAAAGTCGTGTTGAATCGTCGTCTCACCCCCGTCTGAGAAAATCCGAATCCTACGCAAAGGAAAATCCGAATGTTGCAGAAGGGAAAATCCGAATTCGTGGCAAGTCTAGACTTACCGTTGACGAGACAGCAGCGGTAAGTCAACGGCAAATCGATAACGCGTCAGGCTCCTAGCGTGCGTATCGGAATGACGTAGATGCCGTCTTCGCGTCGGTAGGCGAACTCGCCGACGCCTATCAGAACGGCCAGGAATTCCGGCGCTTTGGCTCGGGCCTGGGGGTTCTTCAACAGTTTGGCTTTCATACGATTCAGATTTTCCGCGGCCTGCTCCACCTTGTCCTGACTGCTTTTGATTTCGATACCTGCCCAACGCCCATCCGCAAGTTCGATGATCGCGTCGCATTCAAGGCCGGAATCGTCGTGATAGTAACGTACCGGCTCCATGCCGATATCCGGCAGCGCGCGGGCGTATACCAGCAAATCGCGCATGCACAGGTTTTCAAACAACAGTCCGAAAGTCTGCCAGTCGTTGAGCAGTGCGTGTGGATTGATGCCAAGCAGTGCGGCCGCGATGGAAGGATCGGCGAAGTATCGGCGCGGTTTGGTCAGCATGCGTTTCGGTGAACGGTGTGGCGGCACCCAGCCGGGGATGTCGTCGATGACGAACATATCGGTGAACATTGCCACGTATTTGGAAACCTTGCTTGCGGAAATGAAATCGTCAAGGTGTTCCTCGGTGCCGTACATGTCTTTGCGCAACGTTTCGAATGTTACGGATTGACTGACGTTGCGGGCTAGCGAATTGAGCAGACGTCTGGCGATTTCCGGATCGTACCCCTGTTTCGGAACCCCTTCCGTCAATGTGAGGCGGATATATTCGCGAATAAGGATCTGCGCGTCCTCTGTCGGCATGTTTTGCGCTTCAGGCCAACCGCCACGGCAAGTGATGTCGAACAGTTTCAGGGTGTCGTTGTCCGCTTTCGACGGTTCGAATCTGCCTTCGAACAATCCGGCAAGACTGACTGCCCCGGTTGAGTCCCCACTTTCGCACAGGCTCATCGGGTTCATGCGGATGCGTCCGATTCGCCCAGCTCCGGTATGCTGCGGGCGGGTGTCCTTTTGTGGAGTGGAAGAGCCGGTGAGCAGCCACTGGCCTTTGCTGCCGGGCTCATCGTCGACCTTATGGCGAATTTCGTCCCAGATTGCTGGTGCGATCGCCCACTCGTCAATGACGTGCGGGCGATCGCCGAGCAGCATAAGCGATGGGTCTGCCTGTGCCATGGGCAGGTTGTTGTCGCGGTCGACGTAGGTGATGCTGTTTGCGTGCGCGCGTGCGGCCCATGTTTTGCCGCACCATTTGGTTCCTGCGATTTCGACGGCTCCGAAAATGCGCATGTACCGTTCGATTTGCTTATCCACGATACGTGGGCGATAGCCGTTCGGCTTGACGTTCTGCTGTGCCATATGTGTTCCGTTTCCGTATCGTTTGTAGGGTTTATCCGGCGTTCTAGAAAATCCGAATCCTAGGCAGTGGAAAATCCGAATTTCGTTTCGATGATAATCCGAATTATATGCGATGGAAAATCCGAATGTGCGACGAGTGAAAATCCGAATGTTGCGGGAGGGAAAATCCGAATATCTGGTGGATGCGTTTTTGGTTTTCTGACGGATGCGTCGTATCTGTAGAAATGAACCGACGCACGTTTTTGCCGGTGTCGGGTTAAATGCTGTTGAGGTCGTTGCTGGCGTATTGGATGTGCTGAGATTCGATGAGGGGTTTCAAAAAAAGCTCGGCGTGGCGTTTTCTGCTTCCTGGCTATCGCTATGCGGGGTGGGGGTAATCCCCATCTGCGAACCTTGCCCGGTATGATCGGTTTTGCGGTTACACTGTGTGTTGAATGTGCTCGTTAGAACGCTTGCATAGGGGTTTAGATATGGCTGGAATCAAAGACGTCGCGGAAAAGTCCGGAGTGTCCATCAGCACGGTTTCCTATGTGATGAGCGGCAAGCGCTCCGTGAGGGACGATACTAAGCGCAAGGTGATCGAGGCCGCGAGGTCGCTTGGATATCGTCCGAAGCATGTAGAGCATATGGACCAGTCGATAGCTGCCTTGCTGGGCGTGGGCGATGGCGCTTTGCCTGGCATGCCGAGCGGGCGTCCTCGGACTAAGGTTTTGGCGCTGAGCTCGCCTGTGCATGAATATACGGATTACACGAATTACGCGGCATTTTTCTTCGCTCTCGCTACGCGGGCTAAGCGTTATGGGTATGACATTCTTTTACTGATGCACGAATACGGTGACCGGGAATTGGTAAGGGTCACGCGCAATGGCATGGTGGACGGCATCATGCTGCTGGATGTATTGATGGAAGATTCGCGTGCCGATCTTGCTTCAACGTTGGATGTGCCCGTGGTTTCCGTCGGTTACCCCGCGAATACCGGGGCGGTGTATTCCGTCGATTTGGATTTCGAGCGGATGGGCCGTGAAGCGATAAGCCGGATTGCCGATTTGGGCCATAAGCATGTGGTGATTGTCGGGACGAGTGACGTCGCGTATGAGGATGGTTCGAATTATTTGATTCGCTTTCGCGATGCTGTGACGAAATATGGCCTTGATCTCGGTGTCAAAACCGATTTCGTGGCCTCGACTGGTTATGGAATGGCGGACGTGCGGTTGATGCTTGATTCGGTCTTCGCCAGTGCTCCACAGACCACTGCGATTATTTGTCAGACCAACGCCACGCATGTGAACAACCTGTTGTTTGCGTTGCAGGAACGTGGATTGAGTGTGCCTGGCGATATTTCAGTGATGGCCGCTTGCACGCAGGGCATGCAGCAGCTTCCTCAAGGGGTTGATGAGATGCCTATGAATCCGCATGCCGTCTGCTCTCGAGGGGTTGACATCATGATGGAGATACTGAGTGGGCAGCGGCATGATGTCGGCGCGGTGGAGCTGTTGCCCGGCAAGTATTGCGCTCGTGGCACGGTCGGCCCCTGCCGTCCGCGGTAGCTTATTATTTCGATTGTTTTTGCGGTCTTTTATCCTTTCTTCTATTCATGATGTGCGGTTATGTACCGTGTTGCCTTATTTTCGGTGATTTTCTGATTAAGTGATTCAATGAACTTATTTATCGAAATAAATCGAAATAAGTTGAAATACGCTTCGGGAAAACATATCATTGTAATCAATGAGATTCCGATTCGTCTCGGATTTCATTTCAGTAATGGAGCTGAAAAAGGAGAATGCAATGAAGTCAACCCGTAGAATCGTTGCGGCTGGTCTGGCTGTGGCGACCATGTTCGGTACCCTTGGCTTGGCCGGATGCGGCAGCAACAGCGGTAGCGAGCAGGAATCAAATCCGAAGACCATCAAAATCTGGCATTACGAGGAAGACAACGGTGCACAAGGCAAGGCGTGGGCCAAAGCCATGGAAATCTTCGAGAAGAAGACCGGAGTCAAGGTCGAGTTTGAGAAGAAATCCTTCGAGCAAATTCGTCAGAACGCTGCTCAGATTCTGAATTCCGATGAAGCGCCGGATGTTATGGAATACAACAAGGGCAACGCCACTGCTGGTCTGCTCGCTAGCTATGGACTGCTCAGCAACCTGAACGATTACGTGAAGAAGTACAACTGGGACAAGAAGGTCTCAGGTTCTTTGGCCGCTACCGGTAAGTACAACGACAAAGGCGTTATGGGATCCGGTGACTGGTACGGCATCACGAACTACGGCGAAGATGTCGTGATGTACTACAACAAAGACATGTTTGACAAGTACGGCATCGAAATCCCGAAAACTTTCGATGATCTCGAAGCTGCAATGCAGAAGTTCGTGGATAACGGTGTGACCCCGCTTTCCGAAGGTGTCGCGGAATATCCGCTGCAGCATCTGTGGTGGCAGCTGGTCTTGTCTAAGGCGAATGACAAGTTCATCAAGAACTACGAGATGTACGATGGCGACGTCGATTGGCAGGGCGAGGCAACTACCTACGCCACTAAGACCATCAAGGACTGGGTGTCCAAGGGCTATATTTCCAAGGACTGCACCGGTACCAAGGCTGAGGATGCCGGACAAGGCTTCATGAACGGTACCTATCCGATGTTCTTCTCTGGCACTTGGTGGTTCGGTCGTTTCCAGAGCGATATGAAGAATGCCAATTGGACGTTCTCCACCTTCCCGGATACCGATAAGGTGGTCGGCTCTTCCGGCAACATTTGGGTCATTCCAGAGAACTCCAAGAAGAAGGACCTTGCCGCGCAATTCATCGACATCACTTTGAGCGATGAAGTTCAGGACCTCATGGGCAACTCTGGTGGTCTGCCGATTGCGGCTGATCCTGACAAGATCACTGACGAAAAGACGAAGGAGCTTATCACTTCTTTCAACGGCGTGCTTGAAAAGAATGCCCTTGGCTTCTACCCGGATTGGCCGACGTCCACCTTCTACGATGAGCTGAATTCTTCCCTGCAGGAACTGGTCAATGGTACTTCCGGTGTGAAGGACGTGCTCAATCAGATGAAGGATAACTACGACAAGGGCGTGGAGGCCGCTGGCGTCAAGTCCTGAGTCTGAACCTAACGGTTCAACATCTCAATCACCATTGCCATGGCGTCGTTGAGAACGTGGCGGCGCCATGGCCCTTATATCAACACTTCTGCCGTCAGTAACGGGCACCGTGGCCAGGAACGGCGGCAATCTAAGTTGTTCGACTCAACCGCATTGCGGAGCATCTTAGTCTCAGATGAAGATCGATGCGAATCATGGGAAGTGGCATACTAATGAACACTCACGTTAATAAAAATCAGGCACACGGCCAGCAGCCAACTGCCAGAGAAAAAGGGATGTCGAGGATTCCTGGCAATCCGTCCAATCGATTTTGGCTGTATCTGCTTCCGGGCTTCCTGATGCTGCTATGGATCATTATTGTTCCGGCTGTCTGGAACATTTATCTCAGCTTCACCAACTACCGAGGCATCAAACCGCCGCAGTTCGCCGGTCTGACCAATTGGGTGAGGCTGATGAAGGACACCACTTTCTGGGTGTCGTTCTGTAACTCGATTTGGATGATCATCGCCATGGTGGTCGTTCCTATCCTGCTCGGTCTTATCCTCTCATCGCTGGTATTCGACGTAGTGCAGAAGAAGTTCGGGCCGAAAGTGGCTTCTACCATGCGAGCTGTCTACTATTTCCCGCAGCTGCTCCCAATCGCTGTCGCCTCCTTGGTCATGGGATGGATTTTCCGTCCGCAGAATGGTGCGTTGAACGCGTTGCTGAAAGCTGTGGGATTAGGGTCTCTCCAGCATGACTGGCTTGGTAAGCCGGATACTGCCTTGATTTTCCTGATGCTCATCATGATTTGGATTCAGGTTGGCTATCCGTTGGTCATCTTCATGTCGGGTTTGCAGCGAGTTGATCCGGAACTCTACGAAGCTGCAAGCCTTGACGGAGCGAACTGGTGGCAGCGCTTCCTTGCGATCACCCTGCCGGCCATCAAGCCTGAGATCTTCGTGGTGGCATTGACCTGCACCATCGCTGCTCTTAAGGTGTTCGGCCCGGTCTACATGCTGACCAAAGGCGGTCCTGGTACCAGCACCATCGTGCCGTCGTACTACTCCTACGTGCAGTTCTTCCAGTCTCAGCAAGTTGGCTATGGCGCAACAATCGCCACTGCGCTGACCGTTGTCATTATCGTCGTAGCAGTTATCTTCACGAACCTTCAGGAGAAGGTCGCGAAGGAAGATGAGGAGTAGAGCCATGACTTCCGCAACCAATATTCCCGTGCATGTTAAGAAAAACCGCACTGCAGGCGATTGGGCGATTCTCATTCTGCTCATCGTCGGCGGTCTGGTCATGTTGTTCCCGTTTATCGTGCTGTTGCTCAACGCATTCAAAACGACGGCTGACTACAACTCATCGGGGCCGCTGTCATGGCCGAAGGAGTTCAGCACCGTCGGTCTGATGAAGTTCTGGAACCGTGTCAACTATCCCGAAAAGCTGTGGAACAGCATTTGGACTTCAGGCCTCGTGGCCATCCTCGCCGTGGTGCTGTCCATGTTCAACGCATTTGCGCTCGGTATCGGACGAGTCAAGGGCCGTCGTTGGATAGTCCTGCTTATCATGCTCGCCAACATGCTGCCGCAGGAAGCCATGCTGTACCCGCTGTACATCATGTTCAAGAAGATCGGCCTGTACAATTCGCCATGGGCAATCGTCATCATCTTCACCGTCATCCAGAGTGCTTTCGGTACCTATCTCTTGTCATCGGTATACGGCACATTCCCGAAATCCATACTGGAAGCGGCGACTATCGACGGCGCAAGTCGTTGGACCATCTTCCGTAAGATAGTGTTCCCGATTTCCAAGCCGACGCTGAGCGTCATGCTCGTGTTCTTCTTCATCTGGACATGGAACGAGTATATGATCCCGATGGCCTTCCTTATTGATAATTCGACGCAGACCATCCCGATTGCGGTCAGCTCGTTGACCGGTGACCGTCTCATGGATGTGACGACCACTGCTGCCGCATCGTTGATCAGTATCGTGCCAACGCTTATCTTCTATTTGATCTTCCAGCGCACGCTGTCCCGTGGTATTACCGCTGGTGCTGTCAAGTAGTTGAATGGCATGTAAATGCTCCGGTGATTCCTGTTCTCTTCTTTCCCCGGAGCTTATATATAGAAAGTTCTATTTTCACTAATGTAGTGAGCCAATATCCTTAAGGAGCAACAATGAAGTTCACCAATGGTTACTGGATGATTCGTGATGGCGTTAGCGCACTGTACGCACGTGAGGCGTATGAGTTGGGAATCGGTGAAGACGGGGAAAGCCTGAATATCCTGGCACCGACAACGGTGATTCGAGGACGTTACGATACGTTGAATCTACCTACGTTCGACATTGATGTGACCTCGCCTGCGGAAGGTGTGATTCGCGTCAGGGCTGGGCACTGGCAGGGGGCTACTGACTATCCGGGATTTCCTCTGAACGCTGACGAGCCAGGTGGTCGCGGATATGTGCACGCAACCGCGGAAGGCAACGGCGATGGCGAAGTGGGCGAGAATGGTGCCACCGTGTCCCTGACCACTGGCGGTTTGACTGCGAAAGTGGTCAAGGGCGCTCCATGGAATCTGACGTTCCTCGGAGAAGATGGCAAAGTGCTTACCGAATCGACGGGAAAGTCGCTTGGCTGTTTCAATCTGAACAAGCTTTCCAATGTGACGGCACAGCCGGTAGGTGAGTTTGGCGTGACCATGGACGGCTCTGCCTATGACGAATCGGATGTGTTCACCGGAGTCCAATTGCATCTCAGCGTTGGCGAGAATGTGTACGGCTTCGGCGAACGATTCGGCGCGTATGTAAAGAACGGCCAGACCATCGATATCTGGAATGAGGACGGCGGTACCGCTTCCGAGCAGGGCTATAAGGACATTCCGTTCTACATGACATCCAACGGATACGGTGTGCTGGTGAACAACCGTGGGCACGTCTCCTTCGAAGTGGGATCGGAAAACACTGAGGCCGTGCAATTCTCGGTGCCGGGGGAGACCATCGATTTCTGTGTGATCTACGGTCCGACGCCGAAGCAGATTCTTGACCGCTATACCAAGCTGGTCGGCCGCCCGGCCAACGTGCCCGCCTGGAGCTATGGACTGTGGCTCACCACTTCGTTCACTACCAAGTATGACGAGAAGACCATCAACTCCTTCATCGATGGCATGGCCGAACGCGATATTCCTTTGAGCGCATTCCACTACGACTGCTACTGGATGCGTGAATTCCATTGGACCGATTTCGAATGGGACAAGCGTTTCTTCGGAGATATCGAATCCACACTCAAGCGTTTGCACGAGGATAAGGGTCTGCATATCTGCGCATGGATTAATCCGTACATCGGCCAGCGTGGTTCCATGTTCAAGGAAGGCAAGGAGAAAGGCTACCTTGTCAAGAAGGCCAATGGCGAAATCTGGCAGACCGATTTTTGGCAGGCGGGCATGGGGCTGGTGGATTTCACCAACCCTGAAGCACGTGAATGGTTCAAGAACAAGGTCAAGAAGCTGCTGAACCAAGGTGTAGACGCGATCAAGACCGATTTCGGCGAGCGCATTCCACGAGATGTGGTCTGGTATGACGGTTCTCCTAAGCTCTCCATGCACAATTGGTACACGCAGTTGTACAACCAGGCCGTCTTTGAAGCCATCGAAGAGACCTACGGCAAGGGCAAGGCTTGTCTGTACGCCCGTTCCGCAACCGTCGGCGGACAGCAGCAGCCAGTGCACTGGGGCGGTGATTGCGAGTCGACCTTCAACGGCATGGCCCAGACGCTACGTGCGGGATTGTCGATTACCAGCTCCGGTTTCGGCTTCTGGAGCCATGACATTGGTGGTTTCGAAGGTGCCTATCCGGATCCTGCGGTCTACAAGCGTTGGGTGGCTTTCGGACTGCTTGGTTCCCACTCGCGTATGCATGGTTCCACCGTGTATCGCGTGCCATGGCTGTTCGATGAGGAAGACGAGAAGAATGGTGTGGTCAACGCACCGGGGCAAACCGCCGTCGATGTGGCCCGCACTTTCACCAAGCTCAAGCTTTCCTTGATGCCGTATCTGTATCAGGTGGGTCTGCAGCCGCATCTGCACGGAACCCCAGTGATGCGCTCGATGTTCGTCGAATTCCCGGATGACCCGACGTGCCGCACGCTTGACCGTCAGTATATGTTCGGTCCGGATCTGCTCGTGGCACCGGTGTTCACATATTCTGGAGATGTGGAATACTATCTGCCGGCCGGCACGTGGACCAACTGGTTCACCGGTGAAAAGGTGGTCTCTGAACATGGTGTATGGCGCAATGAACGCCATGGGTTCGACACCATCCCGTTGTGGGTGCGTGATGGCAGTGTGCTGGTCACCAAGCCTGGTGCCGAGACTCCTGAATATGAGTATGGTAAGGACGCATTGGTTTCCGTGTTCCTGAACGATGGTGATGACGCCAAGGCCGTGGTGACCGAGATGGACGGTTCTACCGTTGTGTTCTCCGCCAGAAAGACCGATGCCGGTGTGGAGGTTTCCAGTTCCGATGGTCGCGGGTTCACCGCTCGTTTGGGATTTGGCGAAGCTGTGACCGCTCCGGAAGGCAAGGTGCTGCTATAGCGGTAGATTCCCGTTCTTTCGAGTGGGGGTGAAAGGCTGCGTCAAACGCTGGTTTATGCGTTTGACGCAGCCTTTTCATTGCTCTAAATTTAGATTTTTTGTTGTGGAGAATGTGGCGGTTCTTTGATTGGTTGGTTGCGAAAGACGGAGAAATGGCGGGAGCTGATGGTTTGGGGACGCTGTGGGCGATACTGGAAATATGGAGAACTTGAGCGAACAGACTGATGCCGAGAAGGCTGGTAAAGCCGTGAAACAAACCGTGAAAACAAATATTGGTCAGATTGCCGAAATCGGCGAGAACGCGGAAAATGCCGAGGAAACCGCGCAAGCCACGGAACGTGCCGAATTCGGGCTCGACGGACTGGTCGCCGACGTCAACATTCCGCGCGGAACGGTCGTGCTCGCGGCCACGCCAATCGGCAACACCGGAGACGCGTCCGCCCGCCTGATCGCCCTCATGGAAGGCGCCGACATCGTGGCAGCCGAGGATACGCGCCGCCTATACGCGCTCGCGAACCGCCTCGGCATCCGCGTGCCCGGCCGCGTCATCGCCTACCACGACCACAACGAACGCGACAAGGCCGACGGCCTGCTCGACCAGGTCGAACAAGGCGCCACCGTGCTCGTCGTATCCGACGCGGGCATGCCCACCATCAACGATCCGGGACTGGCGATCGTCCGCCGCGCCATCGAACGCGGCCTGCCCGTCACCTGCGCTCCCGGCCCGTCCGCCGTACTCGACGCGCTGTGCCTGTCCGGCCTGCCGACCGACCGCTTCTGCTACGAAGGCTTCCTGCCGCGCAAGCACAGCGAACGTGTGCAGCATCTGCGCGCGCTCAAATCGGAACGTCGCACCATCGTCTTCTACGAAACCCTGCATCGCATCGACGAGTCCATGGCGGACCTGCTTGACGTGTTCGGGCCGAATCGCAAAATGGCGTTGTGTCGCGAGCTGACCAAGGATTACGAGCAGATCCGCCGCGGAACCATCGCCGAAATCCGCCAAAGCGTCGTCGACGATCCGCCGCGTGGCGAAATGGTGCTCGTCATCGCCGGCGCTTCCGAAGAGGAAGCCGACGCGGCCGCGCCCGCAACGCTGTCCATCGAGGATCTGGCGGTGCTGTCAGTCGACCGCGCGCAGGAAGACAACCTGCGTATCAAGGACGCGATTTCACAGGTCGTCGCCGAACATCCGCTGTCCGACGGCTCGCTCGCCAATCGCAAGCAGGTCTACAATGCCGTGCTTGCGATGAAGGGCTGATCGCTTCCGGAACCGTTCATTTCCAACGATTTCAGCAATATCCGCAGCGCTTCGGGCACACCCGGCCCGCCGACCTGCGCAAGATATTCCAGCATCGCAGGCGTCGCCGAAGGATTGGCGACCAGCCACTTGCGCAATCGCGGCGCATATTCCGCGATATGCCACAGCACATCTTGCGCGGTGTCGGCGCTGCACGCCACCAACGGCGTCAATTCGATCGGCGGCGCAGGCGGTTCGACCAATGCCCGCTGCCGCGCGTGCGGCTGATATTTCGGCGGTGCGCGACGTCGTTCGTGGCGTTTGCCATGGTGTCCATGCTGTTCATGTCGTTGCCCATGACGTTTGCTACGTTTCGCGCGCTCTTCATATCTCTTGCTTGCCGTGCGCCGCGACTGTGCAGACGCTTGCCGTGTCTGTCCCGTCTGTCTCGTCTGCCGTGGTTTTTCCGACGGCCGTTGCGATTCGCGCATATCCGTCACTGCTTTCCGTCAATCGTCCGGAAAAACTGGCGTGCCCGTGGCGCGTTGCGAATATGGGTGGCCTCCTGCATGACCTGCAGGCAATCGTCGGGGCGGAACCGGAATTCCTGCATGAGCATGCATACGATTTCCGTGACCGGCGACTGCGTTTCCGGCGTGCAGTTCATGGCAAGGTCGCATGCGGTGCGTGTGGGCGTGGTGACGGTGATCGGGCCGACGTCGGTGACATGTTCGTCGGGCGCCTGTCGGTTGAAAACGCTGACTTTGCGACCGTACCTCGCCGTTCGGTAATGCGCTTTTGCAATGATGTCGATCGTGTTGGGAAACATGCCACCCAACCACACCCACGCAGCGGTGCCGGCGCACGCCACGGAACGACTCGGCATCAGCGTTGAGATGATGCTGGCGCGGCCGTACAGCGTGCGCGAATCGTGATACGAGTAGGCGTTGTCGTTGTCAAGTTTGCATACCACGCCTAGGGAATGCAAACGATTCAAACAAATGGGGCCGGGCAGGTCGGCGTCGCCCAAAAGGGGAGGGGAGGTATCCATGCGGTGTACCGTAGCTGATACGGAAAGCGGCGTGCCACCGGCTTCGCGAAAAAAGTGGATAAGTGGACGATGATTGTTGCGTAATACAACAATGTGGATAACCTTGTGGACTACCGTAGCCTGATGCAGGCCGGTCTGCGAGAACGTCATCGACCCCATCCGCCCGTCTTCCGCCAATCGGAATGCGCCGAAAACACGGGATATGGCGCTTTGTATAATCGGGCACCATGAGTCATACTTTTGGTGAATGTTGCATGGCCGTATGCCAACGGCCCCCGTCATATCGGCCACGTCGCCGGCTTCGGCGTGCCGTCCGACGTGTACGCGCGCTACGAGCGCATGAAGGGCAATGACGTGCTGATGGTGTCCGGCACTGACGAGCACGGCACCCCAATCCTGGTGGAAGCCGACAAGGAAGGCGTGAGCGCGCAGGAGCTCGCCAACCGCTACAACCGCGTGATCGCCAAGGACCTATGCGATCTCGGCCTGAGCTACGATCTGTTCACCCGCACCACCACCGGCAATCACGAAAAGGTCGTGCAGGAACTGTTCAAACAGTGCCTCGAAAACGGCTACATCTACAAGGGCACCCAGAAAGTCGCCATCTCCCCGTCCACCGGACGCACCCTGCCGGACCGCTACATCGAAGGCACCTGCCCGATCTGCGGCGCCGACGGAGCCCGTGGCGACCAGTGCGACGCCTGCGGCAACGAACTCGACCCGGACGAGCTGCTCAACCCCGTATCCAAGATCAACGGCGAAACCCCGCGCTTCGAGGAAACCGAACACTTCTTCCTCGACCTGCCGGCGCTCGCCGAAGCCAATCTCGCGTGGCTCAAGACCCGCGAAGGCTGGCGCACCAACGTCATCAACTTCTCCATCGGCCTGTTCAAGGAAGTCAAGCCGCGCGCCATCACGCGTGACATCGACTGGGGCATTCCGGTGCCGGTCAAGGGCTGGATCGACAACCCGAACAAGAAGCTGTACGTGTGGTTCGACGCTGTGATCGGCTACTTGTCCGCATCCATCGAATGGGCCCGCCGCAAGGGCGACCCGGAGGCATGGCGCGCATGGTGGAACGATCCGACCACCCCGGGCTACTACTTCATGGGCAAAGACAACATCACGTTCCACTCCCAGATCTGGCCGTCCGAAATGCTGGCCTACAACGGCCAGGGCTCCAAGGGCGGCGAAACCGGCAAGCTCGGTCCGCTGAACATGCCGGAGCAGGTCGTGGCCTCCGAGTTCATGACCATGGAAGGCAAGAAGTTCTCGTCCTCCCGCGGCATCGTCATCTACGTGAAGGACATCCTCGCCCGTTACCCCGTGGATGCCGTGCGTTACTACATCTCCGTGGCCGGACCGGAAAGCTCCGATTCCGACTTCACTTGGGCCGAGTTCGTGCGCCACAACAATGAGGAGCTCGCCGCTTCCTGGGGCAACCTGGTGAACCGCGTGGCCAACCTCATCAACAAGAACTTCGGTGAGATTCCGGCGTTCGACGAGGCTTCCGCCACCGACGAGGACCGTGCGCTGCTGGCCGAAACCAAGGCCGCGTTCGAAACCGTCGGCGGACTCATCGAGAATCACCGCCAGAAGAACGCGCTGTCCGAAGCGATGCGCGTGGTCGGCGACATCAACAAGTACATCTCCGCCACCGAACCGTGGAAGATCAAGGACAATCCGGCCCGCCTCGGCACCGTGCTGCACACCGCCGCCCAGGCCGTGTCCGACGCCAACCACCTGCTGGCCCCGTTCCTGCCGCACTCCGCACAGAAGGTGTGGGAGGCCCTCGGCGGAACCGGCGTCTTCTCGCCGCTGCCGCACATCGAAGAGGTCGAGGATCTCGACAAGCCGGGCTTCATGTACCCGATCATCACCGGCGACTACAAGCTGGGCGAAACCGTGCATCCGTGGGCTTCCGAGCCGATCGTGGCCGGCACCTCGGTGCCGAAGCCGCACCCGATCTTCGCGAAGATTCCGCCGGAGGCCGTCGAAGAGGAGCTCGCCCGCTTCGATACCGAGCTGAAGGCCCGCCGCGAAGCCGAGGCCGCCCGTCTCGCCGCCGAAAAGGCCAAGCTGGAAGGCTGATTCCGTCGCATACCCCCCGTACGCGTTCGCACGACTTTGACTTTTTGGACGATTTCTTCAAGTCGTGCGACAGCTGCGGTGCGATAAGTGCCCCCTAACTGCTGATTTTAGGTCAAATGACCGGAAAATGGCGGTTAGGGGGGTATTTGCTTTTGATTGCCGTGTCGCACGACTTGGAAAAAAGTGCTGAAAAATCGAAGTCGTGCGACATTTTGTGCCGTTTCAGCGTCTCATTCCCGTATCACGTTTCCACATGTGCGACGTTTTGTGCGATTGGCGGGCCCGGCGGCCGGTCGAGGTATGCGTTGACGGCGCACTCAAGGCCGTTCGGCCAAGCCTATGGCCTTACAACGCATATACGACCGACCGCATCCGTTTTCGTAGGTATGTTCCGGTTGCTTTCGCATTGTTTTGGGTAGAAATGCGTGCGATTTTTCAGCTGGTCTTGGCGGGGTGTCGCAAGACGGTACTGCAAACCGCGGTACGAATCGTTCAAAAAACGCAAGCCGCTCAGTACAATAAAACGCAGAGACGTGCAAAGCTGCAGGAAGGGGCGCTTTATGCTGGATATCAAACGCGTACTGAAGGCCGCTCCTACGAAAATGCGTTCCCGTGAGCCGCTGCAGCAGTTGTGGACACCGTGGGGTGAACGAATCGACCATGAATGGCTGTCCGCGCGCGCCGGCAACAAGGCGTTCAATCCCGCCGAGGAAGGCGAACGCACGCTGGACGAGGGTCGTACCCCCCATACTCGGCGAGCACCCGCGCCCGACCATGGTACGCGACAACTGCACCATGCTCAATGGCTGGTGGGATTACGCGATCGCGTCCATTCCGGAAGACGAAACCGCGCCGAAATGGCGCAAAACGGCGGCGATGCTGACCCGCGACGAAGCGGTCCGCGCAGTCAAGGAAACCGCCATTCCGCAAACGTTCGACGGCAAGATCCTCGTACCGTTCTCGCCGGAATCCGCGCTGTCCGGCGTGCACCAGACCATTTACCCCGACAACCTGCTGTGGTACCGCACCGTCGTGCATCCCGTCACGCTCGGCGGAGAGGAAACGGTCCGGCAGATCGGCGACGCGAATCGCCTCATCCTGCATTTCGAAGCGGTCGATTATGTCTGCGCCTGCTATGTCAACGGCCAGCTCGCGGGCACGCACGTCGGCGGCTACCTGCCGTTCGACGTCGATATTTCGGCATTTATCGACCCTGATGACGCGTTTGAAATCGCGCTGTGCGTCTACGATCCGAACGATTCGGGCACGCAGTTGCGCGGCAAGCAGAAAATCGAGCGCGAAGGCATCTGGTACACCGCGCAAAGCGGCATTTGGCAAAGCGTCTGGCTGGAAATCGTGCCGGAAGCCTACCTGCGCACGCTGACACTCAAGGGGGCATCCGACGGCAAGTTGTTCGTCCGTGCGGAAATCGGCGGCGACAAGCCGAACGCGAAACTGCACATCGTCGTCACCGACCCTGCGGACGGCACGGTGGTGGCGGATGAGACGCTGCCGGCGGGCGTGCGCAAGGTGCGTGCGGAAATCGCAACAGCTGCCGAACATCTGTGGTCGCCGGCCGATCCGTATTTGTATGACGTGCGGGCCGAATTGCGATACGGGTCGGCGAAACCCGCGGAAACGGCGGGTGATGCGGCGGTCGCGCAATTGCAGCCGATGGATGTCGTAAGTTCCTACTGCGCGTTCCGTTCCGTCGAAATCAAACCGGATACGAAGGGGGTGGCGCGCTTCCATCTCAACGGCAAGCCGCTCTTCGTCAAAGGTGTGCTCGACCAAGGCTACTGGCCGGACGGCCTCATGACCGCGCCCGACGACGAGGCGCTGACGCATGACATCACGGCCATGGAAAAACGCCGGCTTCAACATGCTGCGCAAGCACATCAAAATCGAGTCGGCCCGCTGGTACTACCATTGCGACCGCCTCGGCATGCTCGTCTGGCAGGACGCGGTGTCCGGCGGCGGCACGGACGGCGAATACAATGCGTGGACCACGAATCGCAAGCCGACGCTCATCCGCTCCACATGGAACAAATTCCGCGACGACACCGCCAAACATTTCACGGCGCTCGGCGCGGACGACCCGATCTACCGGCGCGATTGGTCGCGTACGTGCGACGCGATGGTGCACATGCTCGGCGGGCACCCCTCCATCGTGACGTGGACGCTGTTCAACGAAGGCTGGGGCCAATTCGACGCGTGCGACGCAGCCGAACGCATCCACGCGCTCGACCCGACCCGTCCGATCGACGCGACCAGCGGCTGGTACGACCAGCATTGCGGCGACTTCCACAGCGTGCACAACTATTTCCGGCCGCTGGAAATCTACCCGGACAAGGGTCCGTTGCGCGGATACGTGGCCGAATTCGAGAAGAAGCACCGCCGTCGCCGCAGGGCCGCGCATTACGTGGTGCTGCCGGTCGCACGGCACGGCGTACGCGCGTTCGTGATTTCGGAATTCGGCGGATTGGCGCAGCTCGTACCGGAGCATGCGGCGGTGTCGCGCGCCTACGGTTACGGTGAATACGATTCGATCGACGATTGGCGGGCCGCCGTGCGTTCCGTGCTTGCCTCCGCGGCCGCACTGGAATCGCGCGGACTTGCGGGATACGTGTATACGCAGGTTTCCGACGTGGAGGAGGAGCTCAACGGCCTGCTGACCTACGATCGCCGCGTCGACAAATTCGCCGAGTGAGATGCGCGATTGCGTGTGAGTGCACGGCGTCGTTGAGCGGCGGTGTTGTATAGCGGCGTTTCATGACGGTGTCGGCAGATGCCGTGCAATCGTCTGTTGCCGCGCTGAACAAGCTGCAGGAAGGCCGTTGGGGCGATATTCAGTGGGATAAACCCCCGAATTCGCACCGTCGTGACATTTCCGCTACGAAATTCTCAGGGAATTGACAGGAACACACATCGTTCCTCCAAGGGTCGGGCGGTTATATAGAACATGTCAACGGTTACGGCTGTTGGCGAGGTTCTTTCAAGAATCCCATAACTGAACCCTTCTTCTCTCTTCTCTCTCAGCCGGCGGCCTTCTCTCCGCCGGCTTTCTTTTTGCCGTCTTGCTTGTGGATGGTTGACGGCTTGATTCGGTCCGCTTGCTCGTGGATATCCGAGGAGGCTCTCCGCACGAGGGAAAAGCATGTGCCGCTGGCCTGTGCTTCACGCTTTCCTGCACTGAAAAATAACCGGTAAACGTTTTCTAAAAAATCGGAGTGTCGCATGCCGCCATGACCTACACTTGAATGCAATATGCGCAGCATACAAGCGCGGCAGGGTTGCTACTCAATGCGAGGCAAGACCTGGAACGACGTCACTATACGTCGTTCCAGGTCTTTTTTGTTTGCTGCGATTGCTGCATCTCATATCGATGAGGATCGATGGGAATGGAAGGTGGAATCATGACTGCGGTGCAGACGTCCAATCCAGTACACGACGCCGAAGGTGCGGTGGAAGCCGGCATCCATGAGGTCGGCGCGACGATCGACGCCGTCGAGCGGGAGGTGGGGCGTGGCGTTTCCACACGTTTCCCGCTCAACAGCGCGTTCATCTTCACGTTCGGCGCGCTGGGAGGCATGCTGTTCGGCTTCGACACCGGCATCATCTCCGGAGCCTCGCCGCTCATCGAATCCGATTTCGGCCTGTCCGTGGCTCAGACCGGGTTCATCACATCATCCGTGTTGATCGGTTCCTGCGCGGGAGCCCTGTCCATCGGCGCGCTGTCCGATCGTTTCGGCCGCAAGAAGCTGCTGATTCTGGCGGCGATACTGTTCCTGCTCGGTTCGGGCATGTGCGCGGGATCCACGGGATTCCTGATGATGGTCGTGGCCCGCATCATCCTCGGTCTCGCCGTCGGCGCGGCCTCCTCGCTGACTCCGGCATATCTTGCCGAGCTTGCGCCGAAGGAACGTCGTGGATCGCTGTCCACGCTATTCCAGCTGATGATCACTTTCGGCATCCTGCTGGCATACGCGTCCAATCTCGGCTTCCTCGGCCACAATATCGCCGGCATCCGCGATTGGCGGTGGATGCTGGGGTCGGCGCTCGTGCCGGCGGCCCTGCTGCTGATCGGCGGCCTGCTGCTGCCGGAATCGCCGCGATATCTGGTGAGTCGAGGCAAGGATCGTGAGGCGTTCAAAGTACTTACCCTTATTCGCAAGGACGTCGATCAGACGCAGGTGCAGCTCGAGCTCGACGAGATCAAGGCCGTCGCCGCGCAGAACACCAAGGGCGGTGTCCGCGAGCTGTTCCGCATCGCCCGTCCTGCGCTCGTCGCCGCGATCGGCATCATGCTGTTCCAGCAGCTCGTCGGCATCAACTCCGTGATCTATTTCCTGCCGCAGGTGTTCATCAAAGGCTTCGGATTCCCCGAAAACCATGCCATCTGGGTGTCGGTCGGCATTGGCGTGGTCAACTTCGTGGCCACTATCGCGGCCACGCTTATCATGGACAAATTCCCCCGCAAGAAGCTGCTGATCTTCGGATCGGTGACGATGACCATCGCCCTCGCGGTGCTGGCCGTGCTTAACTTCACCGGCGATGTGGCCACGCTGGCCGTGCCGACCATGGTGCTGATCGCCTGCTATATCCTCGGCTTCGCGCTGTCATGGGGTCCGATCGCATGGGTGCTCATCGGCGAGATCTTCCCGTTGAGCGTGCGCGGCATCGGCAGCTCCTTCGGTTCCGCTGCCAACTGGCTGGGCAATTTCGTGGTCTCCCAGTTCTTCCTCATGCTGCTGGCCATGTTCGGCAACAACGTCGGCGGCCCGTTCACCATCTTTGGCGTGTTCTCCGCGCTGTCCATCCCGTTCGTGCTGCGTTTCGTGCCTGAGACCAAGGGCAAGTCGCTCGAACAGATCGAAGAGGAAATGGTCCGCCGCTGATACGGCGTCGCGGCATCGACGGCCATTGAATGGGGCGGGCACTCCGGAGGAGTATTCACCCCATTCACGTTATTCAACAGCGTTCGTATGAGAAGCGGCGGATTCGATCAAGGCATTCCCGGCTTTCCTCAAGCCATGGCATGCCGATGACGAACACATGCCCCAACGTCTCATGGCGGCGCGGCTTCGGGTCGAACAATTCAAAATCGGCGCCTTTGCGCGACAAGGCGGCGGCCAACGCCAGATTGTCGGCTTCAAGGAAATCGTCGCCGCAGGTGATGATGAGCAAGGGTGGCAGATCGACGTTGAACGCCAGACCCTCAGCGGTGAGGAACTTCGGATCGGCGGCTTCGAGCCCCGCAAAGAAATCGACGCCCAACATCTGCTCAAGACCGATACGGCGGTTCGGGTCATACCCGACCGTCAGCTTGCGGCCCATGGTCTCCAACGACGCCGAACTGTACGCGCCGCACACCGGAGCGGCACCCGCGAATCGGATGCCGGACGGCTTGTCGACGCCAAACGCAGCCGCGGCTTCCGCATTGTTTTCAATGGCCAAGGTCAGTAGCGTCAACGCGCCACCTGCGGAATCGCCGGTGAGGAACACCGCGTTCGGATTGACCGGATAATCGGCCATATGGGCTGCGATCCAACGCAATGCCGCCTGGATATCGGCCAATTGCCCACGCAAGTCGGTCTGCGGCGCCGGACGATAGTTCAATGAAAACACCGCGAAGCCCTGTTCCGCGAGATGCACGTTGAAATTCCGGTTCAGCTCCTTGTATCCGTAAGTGAATCCGCCGCCATGGATATCGATGTACACCGGCAGGGTGTGCCCACCGCGCAATACCGCGTCATGCGGCAGATACAGGTCGAGCAAATGGCCGCGGCACGCTCCCGCGGCCGTATCGTACCCGCCATCCGGCAGGTAGGCGAGGTCGGCGATTACATCGATGTCTTCCGGCGTGCTCCAGCGTTCGGAACGCGGCGTATCGATGGCGATCGCGCCAAATCGCATTCCCAGAATGCCCGGCAGCAGGTTCTCGGGAACCCCTTCGAGGTCGCCCGTGGTCTCCGTCCAACGTTCCGCGTTCCTGAGCATGTCCTCCGACAGGCCATATTCCGCAGCGAACTTCGCGCGGATGCGCTCCAAGTCCGTCATCCTTGCCGTCCTTTCCTCGACGTGCGTCGCCGATGCTCGTATCGATAGTTCGAGCTTGATTCCATTATCGTGCGATGTTCCGATGCGATGCTCCGATTCCGGCGAGCCAGGCTCCGATGACGGTTTTCGCAGCACCCGCAAACCAGTGGTATGTAACGGTATATATGTTGATTTTATTATGATTGCGACACGCCGAAAACGCATCTGTTGCATCGGCGTACGGTTCGTTTAAAATAAGTCGAGTTTGCGAATCCGAACAGGGGTTTCGGCAGGCGGCGGCATGCCGGTGACGGGACGCTCGACACACGACGGACGTGAATCGTGGCGGCAACGAATGGCCGCAACACCACAACCCAACAACAACCCAACCAAGACCCAAGCAAACAATTCGAAGGAACGCTACGTATGTATGTCGATCCGAAACGCAACCAGCAGGCGGGCAACCTTGCATGGATCCTGCCATACTGCAAACCCGACCTGCCGCGCGTGGCCGGCGCGGTCGTACTGTTCTGCGTGAACAACACCATGGCCCTCACCATCCCCCTGCTGTCCGGACTGATTGTGGACCGCGTCATCACCCAAGGCCATGTGGACGAACTGACCCGACTATGCGTCATGATGCTCGTCTTCACCATCGTGCGCGTGGCCTCGCGCTACGGCTACCAGATGTGGATGGAACGTTTCGGACAAAACTCCGTATTCCGCTTGGTGAGCGACGAATACGAAAAGCTGCACGAGCTCGACTTCACCTACTTCAACCACACCCGCACCGGCGACATCATGAGCCGCATGACTTCCGACACGGACGCCATCCGCCATGCGCTAAGCTGGGTCAGCTATCAGGCGCTCGACTGCGTGGTCATGTTCATCGGCGCTCTCGCCATGATGTTCACCATCGACTGGCGTCTCGCCCTGGCGCTCGCCTGCGTCACGCCATTCCTCTTCATCCTGACGCGCGGACTGTCCTCGCATGCGCGGCCGCTGTTCTTCGCCATCCGCAATTCCCTAGCGGAAATGAACTCGATGGTCGAGGAAAACATCGAAGGCAACCGCGTGGTCAAAGCGTTCGTCCGCGAGCCGTACGAGACCAAGAAATTCGACGAGCGCAACGACGACTACATGCAGCGCAATATGGACCAGGCCTACAACAGCCGCAGATACATGCCATGGCTCGACGGCCTCGGCTTCTCCCTGCAGCTCATCACCTTGGGATTCGGCGGATTCCTGGTCATCACAGGCCATATGACCCTCGGCAACCTGGTGGCGTTCAACTCCTACCTGTGGATGATCGATGGTCCCGTGCGCCAATCCGGCTGGCTGATCAACGATTGGCAACGTTTCAACGCGTCCTGCATCAAGATTCGCAAACTGCTGACCTCGCAGTCGCGTATCCAAGAAAAGCCGGGCGCTGAGGAAAGCGTCAAGCAGGCAGTCGCTATCGTCAGCCAAGTCAACGGCCGGACCAACGGCGGCCATGAAGCAGACAGCGCCACCGCGGTGTCCGCGGCCTGCCCCGCACGCATCGCCGGCGACGTCGACTTCCAGCACGTCAGCTTCGCCTTCCCCGACGATCCGGAAACCCCAATCCTCAAAGACATCGACTTCCACATCCCCGCCGGTTCAAAACTCGGCATCCTCGGCGAGACGGGCGCCGGCAAGTCAACGCTCGTCAATCTGATTTCGCGATTCTACGATCCGACCGCGGGACGCGTGCTCATCGACGGCATCGACGCGCGCGACTGGCCGCTCACCACCCTGCGATCGCAGGTATGCATCGTCGCGCAGGACACGTTCCTGTTCTCCGACACCATCGGCGGCAACATCGGCTTCGGTGCCGGCGAACAGCGCGAATACGACGAAAAGTACATCCGCCGCATGGCCGCCATCGCCGGCGCGGACAACTTCATCCGCAGCATGCCGGAAGGCTACGATACCGTCGTCGGCGAACGCGGCGTCGGCCTGTCCGGCGGGCAGAAACAGCGACTGAGCCTGGCACGCGCGCTCGCCGACAACCCGTCGATCCTCATCATGGACGATACGACCAGCGCCGTGGACATGGAGACGGAAGCGGAAATCCAACAGCATCTGCGTGATTTGGACGAGAAGAAAACAATTGTGACAATCGCGCACCGCATCTCGTCAATCAAGGATTCCGACCTGATTCTCGTGCTCGAACATGGCCGCGTGGTGGAACGCGGCACCCACGACGACCTGGTGGCCGCGCATGGGCGATATTGGGAGATCTACCGCAAGCAGCTGGGCCTCGAAGCCGGCCGCGCACAGGGTTTTGACGACTAGAAAGGAGGATCATCATGGCAAAACGCAATACGTTCCGCGAGGATGAGGAACTTGAGGAGCAGATCAACCTGCATGACATCCTCCGCATCGGCGTCTATCTCAAGCCGTACATGGCACGCGTGGTCCGCATCCTCGCGGTCGTGGTGATGATGAGCTGCATCGCGGTGGTGGTGCCGTACCTGACGAAAGTCATGATCGACAGTGCGATCCCGACGAAAAACCTCACGCTGCTTGGCGAGCTGACCGCCCTGCTCGCGGCGCTGATCGTGATCTTCGAACTGGGATTGCGCTACCGTACCGTGGAGATCACGCGCGTCGGCCAGCTCATGCTCAAAGACATGCGACGTGACATCTTCACGCATATCCAGACGCTGCCGTTCAGCTATTTCGATTCACGCCCGCACGGCAAAATCCTGATCCGCGTGGTCAACTATGTGAACACGCTGTCCGATACGTTGAGCTCCGGCCTGATCAACGTGATCTCCGATGTGTTCACGTTCCTCATCACACTGGTGGTCATGTTCGTCATCGACTGGCGATTGGCGCTGTTCAGCCTCGCGCTGTTCCCGTTCCTCATCGCATGGGTGCTGGTGCTGCAGCATTTCCAGCGTCGCGCCTACCAGGTGCTGTCCAACAAGCAGAGCAACCTCAACGCGTACATCCACGAGTCGATCGCCGGCGTGAAAACCACACAGACCTTCGCCCAGGAGGCCGCGCAATTCAAGACGGTTCCAGGAACAGCAGAACGATGTGCGTACCTCGTGGATGAAGGCCGTGCACATCCAATTCCTCATGTGGCCGGGCATCCAGACGATTTCCGTCATGACCATCGCGCTCATCTACTTCGTCGGCGTCACCGGTTTTCGGGGGGAGTGGAGGTGAGTACGGGCGTGCTCATCGCGTTCGTCGGCTATGCGAACAACTTCTGGAACCCGGTGATCAGCATCGGCAACTTCTACAACCAGCTCATCACCTGCTCCGCGTATCTCGAGCGCATCTTCGAAACGCTGGACGTGCAGCCGGAGATCCGCAACGCGCCGGACGCCGTCGATCTGCCGCAGATCGAGGGCCGCGTCGACTTCAACGACGTCGTCTTCCGCTACGAGCCGGACGGCCGCAACATCCTGAACCTGGTCGACCTGCACGTCGAGCCGGGCAAGACGATCGCGCTGGTCGGTCCTACGGGTGCCGGCAAAACCACGATCATCAACCTGCTGTCGCGTTTCTACGACGTCGCCGAAGGCTCGGTGACGATCGACGGCCACGACGTGCGTTCCGTGACGTTGGAAAGCCTGCGCCGGCAGATGGGCGTCATGCTGCAGGACACGTTCATCTTCTCCGGCAACGTGCGTGAGAACATCCGCTACGGCAAACTGGACGCCACCGACGAGGAGATCGTGGCCGCGGCCAAAGCGGTGCATGCGCACGAATTCATCATGGAACTGCCCGACGGCTACGACACCGTGGTGGAGGAGCGCGGCTCGACCCTGTCCGCGGGCCAACGCCAGCTCATCGCGTTCGCGCGCGTGCTGCTCGCCGACCCGCGCATCCTGATTCTCGACGAGGCCACGTCGAATATCGACACGCGTACCGAGGAGGCGTTGCAGGCCGGTCTGAACCATCTGCTCAAGGGACGCACGAGCTTCATCATCGCGCACCGCCTGTCCACGATCGAGAATGCGGATGAGATCTGCTACATCGACCACGGGCAGATCGTGGAGCAGGGCAACCATGCCGAGCTGCTCGCCCGCCATGGCGCCTACTACCGGCTCTACGAATCGCAGTACGCCATGATCAAGGTCTGAGCAGCCGGCCGCCAGCCCCGGCGGCTAGCTGCTCTGCCCCTTAGCCCGTATATCCGCAATCCGAAATGCCTGCCCAACGGTCGCGCAGCCAATGCGCGGCCATCTTGGGCCGGCTGCCGCGGTGGGATTCCCGTCGGACATGCCGCCATGCGGAATGTGCTTTGGAGAAACCCGTGGAATAATGGATTGTGAGCGTTAACAAGACAACGATGCACTAAGGAGCGCTTGCACTCATGACTACCACCAATCGCACCAGCCATCCAATCGCATTGCGCGACGCCACCGTCACCGACCCGTTCTGGGCATCGCGGCAGGAACTCGTGCGCACCCAGGTGATTCCCTACCAGTGGAACGCGCTGAACGACGACGTTCCCGGCGCCGCACCCAGCTACTGCATGCACAACTTCAAGGCCGCCGCCGCGCAGAACGCAGAACACCACAAGGAAGGCAAGGCCTTCGTGCCGCCGAAATACACGTTCCGCGGCTTCGAAGCCCTGCCGGACGACCCGGCGCACCCCGATCCCGACAAGTTCTACGGCTTCGTGTTCCAAGACACTGATTTCTCCAAATGGATCGAAGCGGTCGGCTACTCGCTGACCCACCACCCGGACGCTGACCTTGAAGCGACCGCCGACACCGCCATCGATATCGTCTGCGCGGCGCAGCTCGACAACGGCTACCTGGACACCTACTACATCCTCAACGGCATGGACCGGCACTTCACCAACCTGAAGGACCACCATGAGCTGTACTGCTTCGGCCACCTGACCGAAGGCGCGATCGCCTACTATCAAGCCACCGGCAAACGCAAGCTGCTTGACGCGGCCTGCCGTTTCGCTGATTACATCGATTCCCGATTCGGCACCGCCGACGGCAAGCTGCACGGCTATCCCGGGCACGAAATCGCCGAAATGGCACTCGTCAAACTCGCCGAGACCACCGGCGAACAGCGCTATGCCGACCTCGCCGAACACTTTGTACGCCAACGCGGCCAGCAGCCGCTCTATTTCGAGCTCGAAGACCGCCGCCGCGCCCGGGAGGACGGCCGCAACTACGCGCCGCGCGAGCAGAACTACGCCTACTACCAGGCCGACAAGCCGATCACGGAACAGACGGAGGCCCTCGGACACGCCGTCCGCGCCGCCTACTTCTACGCCGGAGCCGCCGACGTGGCACGCCTGACCGGCGACTCCGACCTGCTGGCATCCTGCGAACGACTATGGCGCAACATCGTCGACCGAAAGCTCTACATCACCGGCGGTATCGGCGCCACACACATGGGGGAGGCCTTCTCCTTCGACTATGATCTGCCGAATGACACCGCCTATTCGGAAAGCTGCGCCGCCATCGCGCTCGCGTTCTTCGCCCGCCGCATGCTGGAAATCCAGCCGAAATCCGAATATGCGGACGTCATGGAATCGGCGCTGTACAACACCACGCTCGCCGGCATGGCACTCGATGGCAAAAGCTTCTTCTACGTGAACCCGCTCGAAGTGGTGCCCGAGGCATGCCATCGCGATGAACGCAAGGCGCACGTCAAGCCGGTGCGCCAGAAGTGGTTCGGATGCGCCTGCTGCCCGCCGAACATCGCACGCATCGTGGAGGACGTGCAGCAGTACGCCTACACGATCGGAGACGACTCATCCACCCTGTATGTGCATCTGTATATGGGCGGCGGCGTCCATGCCAGGCTTTCCGGCGTCGATGTGCGCCTTGACGTCATGTCCGATATGCCCTGGTCCGGCAAGGGATCCGTCACGGTGGGCTTTGGCACAGCCGGTTCGGCTTCCGACGCCCCCAAGGACGCGGTTTTCACGATCGCCCTCCGTCTGCCCGCTTGGGCCGGTGGCGAAACCGCTTCCGATGCGGTCACCGTGCGCGGCCGCGACGACATCTCCCGCGTCATCAGAGACGGATACCTGTATCTGACCGGCGCATGGCATGACGGCGATGTCGTCGATTTCGATTTCCCGATGCCGGTCCACATGGTCGCCGCGAATCCGCTCGTGCGCGAGGACGCCGGAAAGGTGGCGTTCGTGCGCGGACCGCTGGCCTACTGCGCGGAAGGTGTCGATAATGGCGCGAACCTGCATCTGCTGCACGCCGATACCGCGCGCATCGCATCCGACCCGTCCTGCGTGTCCGTTGATCGCATCGTCTTCCATGCCGGCGCCGTCGCGCAGGACGAGCAGGGGCTCGGCGAGGTGGACGCCGTCGATATGCCGATGACCACGCTGGCGATTCCCGCTTGGCGTGAAGTGGAAGACTCCGCGCAAACCTCCGCGTTGTACCATGATTGGCGTCCCGCCGAACGCAAGACGACGACGGCCACGCTGATTCCATACTTCGCATGGGCCAACCGTGGCGAGAACGAGATGACGGTGTTCCTACGCGGGTGAGCATGACGAGTGACGAAGGGACTGCCCGACAAAGGGGCTGTCCTTGGTTTCGGCAACATCGCCAAAACCAAGGATGCGCCAGTCAAGTTCATCGCATATCTCCGCTTCGAGTAGACACGCACGTGCGATTTGCCCCATTTACCGCTTAAGCTAGTACCAGGTACGTCAATCGATGCACGTCAATGATCAGGCGGTATCTGAACACGGTTGAGGAGTCGAAGATGATAAGCGGTGCCGGTGCAATGAACCCCGTATGTCCCCGTGAGGACGGGCGTCTCGAATGGGGCAATGGCGTGGTTTCCATGCTGTTCGACACGGCAGGCGATTCCCCCGTCCGATTGTGCAACGTTGCAGGCCGCGGCATGGGGCCCATCGGCGGCCGTGTTACCGACGATGGAAGAACCGTGCTGGAACGTGATCCGCGTCCAATCGTCGAAGTGCGTGCCGCCAACACCGGATCGCAGGACAATCGCCTCACCTTGATCGCCACGGTGGCGGGCAGCGTATTGCGATTCGTCTCGGCCGCCGCCTCCGAGCCGGAGGAAGGGTCCGCCGAACCATATCGTTTGGAGATCGTCCAATTCGCTTCGTATGCGGAACTGGAGCCGCACGGGCGCGCGTTCGAACCGACCGCCGCCGAACGGGCCGAAGCCGTCGCGCAGCCCTCGCCGGAAACCGTCCGCCATGCCGACGCCACGGCTGGGCTGGTAGTCACTTCCGTATTCGAAGCGTTCCCGGGTCTGTCCGCAGTGCGCACTTACACGCGGTTGAGCTCCGCGCGCCCGCTGCCTATCGAGGCGGTGTCGTCGTTGAATCTGACGGTGCCGATGCGCGTCAACTGCGGCAAAATCGACCATTCCCGCGTATTCTGGGGAGACTCCGCGTGGGCGGTGGAAAACGATTGGCGCAGCCGTCCACTGCGCGACGTATCGGTGCGCAATCGCAATCAAGTCATCAATCCCGGCCAATCCAGCTCGCGATTCGCCATGAGCTCCGCCTCCACATGGAGCGCCGGCGTGCATGAGCCGGCCGGCATCGTACAGGTCGAGGGCTCGCGCCGCCAATCGCGCGACTTCTCCGTAATGTGGCAGATCGAGCACAACGGCCCATGGGAATGGGAGATCGGCGAGGATGATCCCGGTTTGCACATCAGCGCGTTCGGACCGGAATATCAGGACCACCATTGGTATACGGAGCTGGGTGAAGGCCACGATTTCGAATCGGTGCCGGTCTCCTTCGCGATCTCGGCCGGCGATTGGCAGCAGTCCGTCGCCGAAATGACATTGCAGCGCCGTGCGTTGCGTGCCGCCAAGGCTCGCGAATTGGGTCGTTCCGAGCAGTTCGAACGCACGCAGGGACTCGTCATCTACAACGATTACATGAATACCCTCTTCGGTGACCCCCGTCTGGATAAGGAACTACCGCTTATCGAGGGCGCGGCCAGCGTCGGCGCGGACATTTTCTGCATCGATGCCGGATGGTATGACAGCACGGACGGCGGCTGGTGGGACATGGTCGGCGAATGGCAGCCGTCCACGAACCGCTTCGGCGACGCCGGTCTGAAGGGCCTGGCCGACACCATCCGCGCGCACGGCATGGGTTTGGGACTGTGGCTCGAACCGGAAGTAATCGGCGTGAAATCGCCGCTCGCCCAAAGTCTGCCCGATGACGCGTTCTTCCAGCGCCACGGTGTGCGTGTATGCGATTCGGGCCGCTACCTGCTCGACTTCCGCTCGCCCGCCGCACGCGAGCACGTCACTCGTACCGTCGACCGGCTGATTGACGATTTCGGCGCGGTCTTCTTCAAATTCGACTACAACACCGTCCCCGGCGTCGGCACTGATCTCGATGCCGAATCCGCCGGCGCTGGCCTGCTCGGCCACTGCCGCGCCTACTTGGATTGGCTGGACGACCTGCGTCGCCGTCATCCGGACGTCATGATCGAAAACTGCGGTTCCGGTGCCATGCGCGCCGATTACGCGCAGTTGCAACGCCTTGATCTGCAGTCCACCTCCGACCAGTGCGATCCGTTGATTTACGCGGCGATCGCCGCCGGCGCGGGCTTGACGATTCTGCCGGAACAGCAGGGCAATTGGGGTTATGCGCAGCAGGAAATGGATGACGAAACGGCTGTCTTCACGCTCGCTACGGGGGTGTTGGGCAGGCTGTATCTGTCGGGCTTCCTCAATCGCATGGACGATACGCGGCTCGGCTTGGTGCGTGACGCCGTCGCGCTGCATCGCCGTATTCTTGCCGAACAGCGCGATTTGGTGCCGTTCTGGCCGTCCCGCATGCCTGATTTCAATGGCGATTGGTTGATCGCCGGATTGCGTCATTGCGATTTCGCTGCCAATGCTGCTGGTGCTGCCAATACTGCGACCGAAGCCGGAACCGAAACCGCGGCCGATGCTGCAACGGCTAATGCCGACGACCAATCGCCTGACTACGTCATCGTCTGGCGTCGCAGTGGCACCCCGTCCGTGAATATGCCGCTGCCGTCGGGTGCCAAAAATCGAGCAGATCTTCCCCGATCCGAACCATCCCGAGCACGCGCCTGAAGCCAAGCCGTGGACCATCGAACGCATGGATCCGGAAACGGTCCGTCTCAACACGGCCACATCCAAGCAGCCATCCGCCCGTATCTTCGCCGTTCACCGCGCCTGACCCCCTAAAAACGCCGACGGGCAGGGCAACCCTCCCGTCGGCTTGGCGGTGCGTATCGCTGTAACGAAGCGCCTACAGGGCGAAGGCGGTTTCGATGGCGTCGTATTCGGCGGCCGTGATCGGCAGAATCGCGCCGTGACGTTTCTTCAGCGCGCCGAAATCGATATCGTCTGCGCGCTGCCAATCGGCCGGATCATGCGAGGCGAGCGAGGCGGCGCGGAACGACAGGTAGCCCTTGGACTCCGCGTACTGGTCGCACATCAGGCCGAATGGCATGGTCCTGCCGTTGACCACCTTCACGTCTTCGTCGTTGTAACGGAACAGTTCCGGCCCTTCCAAGTAGTGCATGGAATACCGGCCATTGCCGAAGATGTCGGTGAGCGTGCCCACATACGACCACTCATTCGGGTCGTCGGTGCGCAGCACCTCGTAGGTCGTCGCATACGGGTTACGGGTGCGTTCGATGGTGATTTCCGAGTCCTTGGACGCGCGGTACCACCAGCCGTCATCGTCGCGCAGCATGGTCGAATCGATGATCACATTCTTACGATCGATCCACTTGACCGGATCGGAGAACACCCTGAAATCAACGGTCGTCGCATAATACACATTCGTCGGATCGCCGAGCTCGTTGGCCAACGGATCCGCGGAGCTTTCGGCGTTGCTCTTCGTGGACCAGAACACGATCCACTGCCCGCGATCCGGATCCCAATTCGCCTCCGGAGCCCAAGCCATGCCAGCGTCCGGAATCTTCGAGGCCACGTCCACCAGGCGCGGCTCGCTCCAATGGACCAGGTCAGGGGAGTCCCAGATCACCAGGCCGGTCGATCCATTCGTGGTGGCGCCATCGTTCGGCCCCCAGCCGCCACGGTAATAGATGCTCAAATCGGTGGCCACAATGTGGAATCCACCACGTGGGTCGCGCACAATATGCGGGTCGCGCACGCCCTTCTCGCCGCCTAGCCACGTCAACGCCGGACTGCCGGCCGGGTGCAGATCCCTCCAATGCACGCCGTCGCGGCTCAGCGCGAAGTACAGCTGTTCGTCGGTGGGATTGCGTTCCTCGCCGATGAAATGCACGAACAGATAGGCCTGGGTGTCGATGCTCATGATGCTCCTAGAGATTCCTTGATGAATGATGGCGATTGATTCCGATTGAGTGATTCCGATTGAGTGGGATTGGCCGCGAAGGCTGCTGCCTATGGCGGATTGCCTGCCATCGGGGCGTCATCCTCAGACCGCGGTCGATTCCCGGTCCACCAGCTGGTAGCCGATGATGGCCCGTCTTGGCGGCAACGCCTCGTCTGTTCCATGATCGATACGTTCGGACAGCATATCGACCGAGAATTTCGCAAGCTGCGTGAAATCGACCTGGATGGTGCTCAACGCCGGCGTCGTGTACGAGCCGGAGGTCACGCCGTCGAAACCGATCACCTTCACGTCCTGCGGCACGCGCAGTCCGCGGTCCGCGAGCCCGCGTATCACGCCGAACGCCGCGAAATCGTTGGCGCAGCACGCGCCGTCGAACTCGGTGCCACCATGTCCGCTCCGTGCGGCGAGAATACGTTCCGCAATCGCATGCCCGGCGATGATGCCATTGGCCACATCCCCGGCTTCGAACACCATCGACTCGTCATATGGCAGTCCGGCGTCGGACAGCGCTCCGCATGCGCCGCGCAATCGCAGAGCGAACGCGTTCTGGGCATGCGCCAGATCGGCGCGGGGGGCGAACCGGTGGCCGACGATCGCGATATTGCGGCATCCGCGGTCGATGAGATGCTGCATCGCCGCGCGTTCGGCCTCCTCGTTGGGGAAGTTCACGGCATCGACGGTCGGCGTCTCCTCGCAGGCGTCCAGCAGCACGAATGGTCTGCCGCCATTGAGTTTGGACAGCGGCACATTCGTGCCCAAGCCTGTGGCGTGCAGGATCTCGCCATCGAACAGCTGCCCGGAGAACGGATTGCTGCTCAGCGCGTGCTCGGCAGCGTCCGGCGAATACTGCGTTTGCTCGATGAATGGAATAAGTCCGCGGGACACGATTTCGTTGCTCAACGCCTGCGTGAGCTTTGAATAGAACGGCGAATCGAATTCGTTGACGATGACGTGGATGATGTTGCTGCGGCCCGATTTGAGCATGCTGGCCGTCAGATTGATGCGGTAATTGAGTTTCTTCGCTGCGGCGATCACTTTGGCGCGGGTCGATTCTTTGACGCCTGGCTTGCCGCGCAGCGCGTTCGACGCGGTCATGGGGGAGACGCCCGCTTCCGCGGCCACGTCGCGTAGCGTCGGTGTGCTGCTGGTCATATGCCGCTCCTTGAAAACTTATGATTGATATGTAACGATATTATATTCTCTTGATTCTGTAAAATCGTTGCAAATACAAAGACTCACCGATATATTGCCTCCATTGCGGATGATTGGATTTGCGCTAGTATATGTAACGATACATATACGGTTCGCATGACGGCGTCCTGCTTTCCGCGGCACAGCCCCCATAGCGATCCCGAACGGAAAAGAGAGGTTCGATGACGATCCCAACCACCGTTTCCGTCGCCCCGGCTGACGAATATCCGGCTGACGGCCACACCATGACCGACAAACTCACCGCCACACTCGACAAAGCGGGCGTGCGCGCCATCAGCACCGACCTGTGGGGCATCTTCTTCGAAGACATCAGCTACTCCGGCGACGGCGGCCTCAATGCCGACCTCGTGCAGAACGGCGCCTTCGAATACAACCGCGCCGACTCCATCGATTGGAGCAACTACAGCTTCTGGCGCAAAATCGTGCCGGAAGGCTCGTTCGCCGCGTTCTGCATCCATGACAACGACCCGGTCGCCACCGAAAACCCGCATTACGCGACGGTGGAAGTCGAACACGCCCCTGCCGCGCTGGACAACACCGGCTGGGACGGCATGGTGTTCCACGCCGGAGAAACCTACGATTTCACCGCCTGGATGCGCGTGCGATCGGAAAGCGCGATGCCGGTGACGGTCTCGCTGCGCGGAGACGACGGCAGCATCATCGCCGAAACCACCATCACCGTCTCAGCCTCGGCATGGACGACATACCAAGCCTCGCTGACCGTTCCTGAGCACGGCGATGCCGGCTCGAGCGTGGCCACACAGGGCACATTGCGCCTGACCTTCGACGGCGAAGGCGTCATCGACCTCGACTTCGTCACCTTGGAGCCACGCACCACCTACCGCGGCCTCAAGCACTTCCGCCCGGATTTGGTGGAGGCGCTCGCCGACCTCAAACCACGATTCATGCGATTCCCCGGCGGCTGCATCACCCACGGCCTCGGCATGGACAACATGTACCACTGGGACCGCACCATTGGACCGGTCGAGCATCGTCCGCACAACTTCAACCTCTGGGGCTACCACCAGTCATTCCGCATCGGCTACTACGAATACCTGTGCCTGTGCGAAACAATCGGCGCCAAGCCGCTGCCGGTGCTGCCCGCCGGCGTGAGCTGCCAAAACACCAGCCAAGGCCCGGTGCCGGTGGCGCAGGAGGATATGCCCGCTTACATCGATGAAGTGCTCCACCTCATCGAATTCTGCAACGGCAGCACCGCCACCGAATGGGGTGCCAAGCGTGCCGCCATGGGCCATCCGGAGCCGTTCGGCCTCGAATACCTCGGCATCGGCAACGAGGATCTTATCGACGACGTGTTCAAGAACCGCTTCCAGCAGATTTTCGACGCCGTCAAAGCCGCATATCCGGGCATCGTCGTCGTCGGCACCGTCGGTCCCGCCCCCAGCGGTCAGGATTACGAGGAAGGCTGGAAGTACGCGCGCGAAGCGGGTCTGCCGATCGTCGACGAACATTCCTACCAGTCGTCCAGCTGGTGGTTCCACAACCTCGACCACTACGACCACACGGACCGCAAGGGACCGAAGGTCTACCTCGGCGAATACGGCTCCTGGAACACCCAACTGATCAACGGCCTGTCCGAAGCGGCCTTCATGGGACGCATGGAACTCAACGGCGATGTGGTGGCCATGGCCTCCTACGCCCCGCTGTTCGCCAAGAATGGGCACCATAGCTGGAATCCGGACCTCATCTACTTCGACAACGAACGCGCCTACCATCCCTACAGCTATTGGGTGCAGCAGATGTACGCCACCACCACGGCCGACACTGCGTGGCCCGTCACCGTCGAAGGCCCGTCCACGCTGCGTCGCACCCTGCCGGACACCGTGAGACTACGCATCGCGGGCAACGCCAAAGCCGACCTCAACAATCTTGTCATCACCACCGCATCCGGGGAGACGATTAATCTCGGCAACGTGGCCTACGATGGCAGAACCATCGACACCGCCCTCGATCTGCACGCTGATTCCTACAGTATCGACACTACCGTCGTCTATTACGAGGGACGATGGGGCATGGACCTCATCTGTGGCGATATCGACGGCAAGAACCACAACATCATCTCACTTGGTCGAGGACACAGCGTGCGCGTGGTCCGCGACGGCACCGCCTATGCGCTTGCCGGCACCGAAGTCTCCATGAACGAAGTGCGGCCGGGCACCACGTGGCAGGTGCACGTTAACGTCACCGACCGCGGCCAAGCCATGAAGCTGTACATCGATGGAACGCTGATTGCGGATGGCACGGAGGTTAAGGACGAGCCAAGGCGTACCGTCACCGTATCACGTAATGACAAAGCCGGAGAGACCTACGTGCGCGTGGTCAATGCCATGGACGCGCCAATAAGCGTCGACCTACGTCAGATTCTTGCCGAGTTGAATATTTCCACAGCATCGGCGGCATCCGCCACGGCCACCGTCCTAGCCGGAGACAATCCGTATGCGGGACAGGTCGGTGAGGAATCACCGACCAGGCCGCGGCAGACCGCGATTGATCTGACAGACGGCGACTACACGGCACCGGCATGGTCGTTCACCACCATCACGATTAAGTGACGTGTATGCCGCGAAACGGGCGGACCCTCGTTTGAACCCTCGAACGAGAGTTCGCCCGCAGTGCAGGGCCAATCGGGACTAATCTGGAAAACATGAGCAAGCACCACCGCAATCGCAATTGGGCCCCGGCCCCGCAGCCGCTGCCCGAAGACGCGCACGTCATCGACAACCACACCCACGTCGCATCCGTCGTGCCCTTCTCCCAAGCCATGAGTCACGAAGCCATGGAAAAAGGCCAAGGCGAAGTACCCGTCTACAGCGTCGACGAACTGCTGGAACAAGCCCAGAAAGTCGGCGTCGAAGGCGTAATCGACTGCGGTTGCGAGCTGCCCAACCTCATGACCGCCATCGACATGGCCCGCGAGCATCCCGGAACCGTGCACGCCGCAATCGCCATACACCCCAACGAAGCCGTGCTGCACGGCCACCGCGGCGCACCCGGCCCCGACGGCCTGCCCATCAAATACAAGCCCTGGCACGACATCCCCTTCGACGAAGCCATGGCCGAAGTACACCGCCTCGCCACCACCTACCCCAACCAGGTCGTCGCCATCGGCGAAACCGGCATGGACCTGTTTCGTACCGGCGAATCCGCCAAGGAACTGCAACGCGAGGCGTTCCGCGCCCACGTCGCGCTCGCCAAGGAACTCAACCTGCCCATGCAAATCCATGACCGCGACTCGCACAAGGAAGTCATCGAAACGTTGCTCGCCGACGGAGCCCCCGAACGTACCGTGTTCCACAGCTACTCCGGCGACGCCGAAATGGGCGAAATCGCCCGCGAAAACGGTTGGTATCTCAGCCTTTCCGGCACATCCAGCTACAAAGGCAACGACGGAATCCGCGAATCGGCGAAACTCGTCGGCATGAGCCACGTCATGGTCGAAACCGATGCCCCCTACCTAAGTCCGATGCCCTACCGCGGCCGCACCAACGCGCCGTATATGATCCCGTACACCCTGCAGGCGCTCGCCGACTATCTTGACAGACCGTTGGCTGAAATCGCTAAAGCCACGCGTGAAACGACGCGCGAAGTGTACGGCATCTAAAAAGAATGGCGATTTCGCGGTAATCCCGTGGCGGTTCCGTGACGGTCGCATGGGCCTCAACGTAACAGTTGCGTAATCGCCAGAAAATAAGCAAAATACAAACGATCAAGCATATGTGAATTTCATGCGTGACGTGCCGAATCACGTGTGAAGATTTGACAATGGTTTGCCAAGCTCCTAGTGTCACACCTTGCGTTTTATTTTGGGGGAGCGGGTTGGAAGGCCCGCCACTTGGAGGAAGCGTTATGGCTAACGAGCCGAACGAAGAAGAACAGCCGCTGCTTCACGCAGCGACGTACACGCAGGCGCCAAAGGTCTCGCACAAGGTCCTGACCAAGGAGGAGCGCCAGACGCTCATCAAGGAGCACGAGGCGCAGCAGCAGGAAGCCGCGAAACTTGACGAGGCCGCCAGCAAGGGCCGCATCGGCCGCTGGTGGAGCCGTCTCCAGTCCGGCCCGGACAAAATCACGCCGGCCATGGCCATCGTGGCGCTTGGCGTGGTGTACGGCGACATCGGTACCTCGCCGCTGTACACCATGCAGACGTTCCTCAACGGCCAAGGCGGTTTGGCGCATACGGATCGCGCCGCGGTGCTGGGCATCCTGTCGCTGGTCTTCTGGTCGATCACGCTGATCACCACCGTCAAATACGTGTTCATCGCCATGCGCATCGACAACAACGGCGAAGGCGGCATCTTCGCACTGTATTCGCTGATCCGCAAATATGGGGCATGGCTTGCGATTCCCGCCATGCTGGGCGGCGCCGCGTTCCTCGCCGATTCCGTGCTTACGCCGGCCGTCTCGATCAGCTCGGCAGTGGAAGGCTTGGAAACACTGCCGCTACTGGAACCGATCATGAGCGAAAACAAAGAACTGACGCTGATGATCACCATTGTGATCATCGTCTGCCTGTTCGCAGTGCAGTCGCGCGGTACCGAACGCATCGGCCGCACGTTCGGCACGGTGGTCATGATCTGGTTCTCGTTCCTCGCCGTCGTCGGCTTGGTGAACCTGAGCTCCGATTGGAGCGTGCTTGAAGCGCTGAATCCGGTGTACGGCGTGGAGTTCCTCTTCAGCCACCACAATGCGGCAGGCCTCGCCGTCATGGGCACCGTGTTCCTGTCCACCACCGGCGCCGAAGCGCTGTATTCCGACATGGGCCACGTCGGCCGCGGCAACATCTACTTCACGTGGCCGTTCATCAAGATCGCCCTTGTGTTCTGCTATTTCGGCCAGGGCGCGTGGATGCTCAACCATTGGGACGACACCGCGTACAACCACATGCACGGCCTCAATCCGTTCTTCGAAATGATGACCCCGTCCGTACGTTACGTGGCGGTGCTGCTGTCCGTGTGCGCCGGCGTGATCGCTTCGCAGGCGTTGATCACCGGCGCCTACACCATGGTTTCCGAAGCGACGCGACTCAACTGGATGCCCCACCTGCAGGTGCGCTATCCGGCTCGTACCCGCGGCCAGCTGTACATTCCGGTGGTCAACGCTGTGCTGTGCGTCTCCACCCTGCTGGTTTTGGCGATGTTCCGCGATTCGGAGCATATTTCCGCCGCGTACGGCCTGGCATTGACCGTCACGATGATCACCACGACGATTCTGCTGGCCGTCTACATTTGGCACGATGGCAAGCGCGTCGGCGCGGTCGTGTTCACAGTGGTGTTCCTGGCCATCCAGTTCCTGTTCTTCTTCGCTTCGATGGCGAAGTTCCTGCACGGTGGCTGGTTCACCATGCTGCTGACATTGGCGATTCTGCTGATTATGTACACGTGGAACGAAGGCACGAAGCTGGAACGCGCGCAACGCCGGCATATGCAGCCCGCCGATTGCGTGCCGGTTCTGAAGCAGCTTCATGAGGACGATTCGATTCCGTATTTCGCGGACAACATCGTCTATCTGACGTCCGATCCGGAAATGAAGCGTGTCGATACCGACATCTTCTTCTCGATTTTCGCGGACCATCCGAAGCGCGCCCGCGCATGGTGGGCGGTGTCGGTGGAAACGTCCGACAACCCGTTCACGCGCGAGTATTCGGTGGAGAATTTCGGCACGGACTTCCTGTTCCGCGTGCGTATTCGCTTGGGCTTCAAGGTGTCGCAGTCGATTCCTGCATACATCCACCAGATCATGAACGATATGTCGAAGTCCGGCGATCTGCCCAAGCAGACCACCCGCTACCCGAAGCTGGATGCCGATCCGAACATCGGACCTATCCGCTACGTGCTGATTCACAAGGCGTTGATGCCCGAGTCGAAGGTGTCCCAGAAGGGCGCGATCTCACTGCAGATCAAGTACGCGATTCGTCATTTGGCCGGTTCTCCGGTCAAATGGTTCGGACTCGCTCCCTACAATCCGCTGATTGAGATTCAGCCGCTGTTCCTCGCCACCGAGCGTCCGCCGCGTCTGAAGCGCGTGTGAATCCGCTCTGCGAGCACGGCTTATCTACGCAAGGAGGGCTGGGACATTTCGTTTGTGACCGTAGGCTTGGCCGAACGGCCTTGAGTGTGTCACGAACGAGATGCCCCAGCCCTTTTCCTTTGGCTGAATACCGTCAAGTCCGCAGGAGGACCGGCATATCCTATTACCGACACGCTCCGGGCCGCTCAGGCCGAGTTTTTACGGTCTGCAACAGGATATGTCGGTCCTCCTGCTCGTTTGCGGGACAACTTACGTTCGTGACGTGCGTTTTGCGACGTGCGATGCGTATGAATCGGCGGCTGAATCGCAGGCTATAACCAACTCCGATAACGGCACGCGCGCGTCGAAACCTGCCGTCGCTAAAGTAATCAACCATGTGCAGATTACTTGGATTCGCGACGGCAGGCAGCAACACCAACCTCAATGGCGTGCTCGGCATGCAGAACGTGCGCGATTTCCGAAATCTGAGCGAGATCCACAACGACGGCTGGGGCGCCGCGCTGATCACCGTGCCAGACGAATCGCCATACCGTCGCGACGGCGGTGCGCCGACTCCGGAAACCGGCACCGCGATCTACAAAAATCACCATCGCCGCCCGTCATGATCCGATTTTCGACGAGCTCGCCAACACTCCGGCGCGCGGCGGCCTGTGGCACCTGCGCTTGGCCAGCTCCAACCTGCCGCTGATTCTTGAGAACCAGCAGCCCTTCTATGCGAACGGCCTGAGCTTCATCCACAACGGCGACATTTCTGACGACCAGGGCCGCAACATCATTACGAACCGTGCATTCCCGGTCGATCCGAGCATCGTGCAGTCCACTGGCGGCCGTTCCGATTCCGCCATTTTCTTCGCCGTCATCCTGCAATACATCGGCTTTGGCTTCGCACTCGACGAGGCGGTGGCGCAGGCCGTGCGCGAACTGCGCAAAAGCTATCCGAAGTCCAGCTACAACTGCATGATCCAAAGCCAGGACCAGTTCATCGCCCTGTGCGCGGCCGGACGTGAGGTCACGTCCAAGCGCATCGTCGAAATCTACGACCAGTACGGTCGCGGCGAGCAGGCGCGCGACTATCGCGTGCTGCGCTACCGTGCGCTCGGCGGAAACGACGATCAGTCGAAGGGCGTGGTCGTGGCCAGCTCCGGTTTCGACCAGCGCGCCGAAGACGGCTGGACCCGCCTCGAAAACGACCAGATGATCGTGGCTTCCAACCGCACCGGCGAATTCCGCGTCCGTTCCATCTGATTTTCCCGCACATAACGTCCCCGCGCATCGTGCCGTCCGCTGCGGGCAGCTGATGAATGCTCGTTTTAAGGCGGCATTCCTTGGACCATCGTTGACAAGACGGAGAAACCGTTGAATCCGTGTCCATTCCGGGATTTATCTGGCGTGGTGTATGAATCCCTTCGGCTGTTGGGGACCGTTTTGGAAACTGCGTCAAGAACCGTATGCTGGGCGTGATGGAACGTGCCTAAGATGGGCGTATGACGAACGAATCGAACGAAACAACCGAATCGAACAAGCCGACGACCGGCTATATCCCCACTCTTGCGCAAGTGGATGAGCTACATCGCAAAATCGCGCAATCGCAAGCCGCATACGACCTTATCCACGGCCATTGCGTGGTCGTGGCCGACATCGCCCGCCGCATGGCCCGCCGGCAGAATGCACTGTTCACCCGCCGCTGCACCCTGCCGACGGACGCTCCCGAAAAAATCCGGCGACTTCGGACTGGAACTGACGAAAGACAATACCGGCGAGGAATCGCTCGGCATGTTGCACATGCCTGCGGTGCCGTCCACGGAAGGGCTGACCGGAGGTACCGTTCCGCCGCGGCTCATCGACGAGCATCTGGTGGTCATTGGCGGTTTGCTGCACGACATCGGCACGTATTTCCTGCTCAAGCAGGACGGTTCCGACGGCGAACCGCTCAAATTCGACGGTCCGCACTATGTTCAGCACGGGCTCAAAGGCTACGAATACTTGCTGAACGAGGGCGTTGACGAATCGATCGCCCAGTTCGCACGCAACCACACAGGTGTGGGCCTCACCCGCGAAACCGTGGAATCGCAGGGATTGCCGTTGCCCCCGGCCGACTACGTGCCGATGAACCTCGAGCAGGAGGTCGTCATGGTGGCGGACAAGTACAACAGCAAGTCGATTCCGCCGAAGTTCCTGACCGCCGAAGCCTACACGCGCAAGGCCGCCCGTTTCGGCGAAAGCAACAAGCGCGAATGGCTGCGCCTTCTGGAACGCTACGGCGTCCTCGACGTCAAACCGCTCGCCGAGCAGTACCACATGCGCATCGCCGAGTAGCGAACCTACTTATCTCGCTTATGAATGGCGGATTTCGGTGTCTGCCGGATGCTATCTCGCTTATGAATGGCGGGTGTCTCAGGAAAACTAGGTGTTAGGGGGCAAGTTCAATCCCCTCTAAGTCTCATGAGGCAAAACCATCCGCCATCTATAAGCGAGATAGCACGCGTCGAGCGGAAAAATCCGCCATTCATAAGCGAGATACACCCGAAAATTCCTCGAAGCCTGGCCGCCGCCCGAGTTTTGCGCACTGAAAACCGCTATCTGTGGCACTTCTCTTTCCCGCCATACATTAGGGGGCATAAAACCGCCCCTCTAACTCACGATGCGTCAAACAACCTGCCACACATAGCGGTTTTGAGATTCCAAAGATGAAAGAATCTGCCACACATAGTGCATATGACATGCGCCCAGAATGAACCGGAACGAATCAGCACGAAAAAAGCCTTGCGGACTGGCATGCAACACCAGTCCGCAAGGCTTTCTGCTTCGCAGAACGCCGCTCGCTACTCAAGCTCCGCGCAATGTTCCATCTGATCGGCGACCTCCGGATTATCGGTCACCACAATAATCGCACGCTTACGATCTTCATCGCGCTTGGCCTTCTTCAGCAGCCCCAGCACCACGGCGGCGTCGTCACGGTTCAATCCAGCGGTCGGCTCGTCGGCAATAATCACCTCCGCCTCGCAGCTCAGCGCACGCGCGATTGCCACACGACGCTGGTCCAACGCACTCATCTTGCCCACCGGCAGACCGGAAGTCACTTCCTCGAATCCCACGCGCTTGAGCAGCTCGCGCGCAATCACCGGCTTGGGCTGCAGGAAATTGCGGTTCGACGCGTCCATGGCGTACAGCACGTTGCCTTCCGCGTCAAGGTCGCCGCGCACGGCGAACCGCTGCGGAATGAAACCGATGCGGTGTCCAAGCACGTCGACCGGTGTCGCGTCGGCGAGGTTCGTGCTTTTGTGCATCACGTTGCCGCTGGTCGTCCGCATCATGCCGACCATGGTGGCCACCAGCGCCTGATGCTGTTCGACATCTTCGGCATCCACCAGCACCGCGTGGGTCGCGCCGGCATGGAACGCCAGGGAAACGTCGTCGAGCACGTCACGTCCGGTTTTGCGGTTGTGCACCGTCACATGGTCGAGCGCGAATGTCGGGTTCGCCTTGAAGAAGAATGCGTCCTTCTTGCGATGATGTTTGATTTCGCGGTCGATTTGCGATGACACGCTGGTTGCGGAGTCCGCCTGTACGGTTTCGTGCTGGTCGAGCGACTGTTCGTCGTCGGTCGCGCCCAATGCGAGCGTTTCGTTCACGCGATTCGCGTTGTCGCTGGCAACGCTGTCTTCCGTGGCGATGCCTTCCGTATTTTCCGCGTTTTCTGCCGATTCGGTTGCGATGGAATCGCCTCCATCGTCATACACCACCGCGAAATCGACCGATTCGATCGACGTGGCCATATCGGTTTCGCCCGCCTCGATGTCCGCGTTTTCCGCGTTTTCAGCGGCAGCGTTGTTCAATGCTTCGGTTTCGTTGTCTTTCACGTCTTTCTCGCTCATGCGTTCACCTCCGTACGTTCCGTCGACTCGACTGTTTCCTCCGGCTCGTCTGCGTTCTTCGCTTCGGCAGATTCGTTCGAATCGTCAGAACGGCCTGCGAACAGCTGACCCAAATCGAAGAATCCCACGCGCATGAACGCGATGATGCCCAGAACCAGGCAGGCGCCCAGTCCGTACCAGATCATGTTCCACACGGATGCGGATGTGATGGCCACAGCCTGTCCACCGGCCCATGCGGTGCCAAGCGGCTTGGCCAGCAGCGCGCCGGCAATCAATCCGATTGCCCAGCCTGGAACGGTCATCATGAACGTTTCCAGCATGAATTGCCATCCCAAACGTCCCTTGGTGACGCCGGAAACCATCGCCATGCCGATTTCGTCACGGCGTCCACCGATCGCGGCCCACAGCACCAATGCCAGCAGCGCGAGCCCGCCGACGATCAGGGTCGCCAACAACGCCGTGCGCGCGGCCTTGGCGGCGGCGTCCAGCGGTGCGATGCGCTTCTTGTACGCATCAAGCGACGGCGAGGAGATTGTGAACTTCGACGTGTCCAGCTTGGCCTTTGTCACCAGTCGCACGAACTTGTTGTATGTGGCCGGATCGGTCAGCGTGAAGATGATATTGAGGTTCGGGATGGCCCAGCCCTTGGTGCCGGCCACGTCCAGACCGCTTTGCGCGAAGTTGATGTACGACGTGTACACCACGTTCTCGCGGTTGTCTTTCGCGTATTTCGCGTCGGAACCGTATCCGGCCGGCGCCTCGCCGGTGTACTCGTAGATGCCGCGCACGGTGAATTTGTAGGTTTCGGAAGCCTTCGTCGGATTGCCGACGGTCACCTTGTCGCCCACTTTGAGATTGTTCTTCTTGGCCACTGCCTGAGAGACCAGCACGCCGTCGTTGGCCGTCTTGTAGTTCAGCTGCTTGCCCTTGACCACTTTGAACGTGCCGTAGTCGTTGATTTTCGCCGCATCGTTCGTGTAGAAGGCTTGCAACGTCAGGTTGCCGCCGGTCTTGTCCTCGCTCGTGTCGCTTTTCGCCGCGATCGCCTGCAGCGACTTGCTGGCGCGCACCGGCACCGACGTGGCGAGCGTGTATTCGAACGTCAAGTTGTTCTTCTGCACCGCTTCCGCGTACTTGGTGTACATGTCCCACGTCATGTAATTGGCGGTGTAATTGGAGTCCGCGCCGTCGCGTTTCGCAGTGACTTTCGCGCTCGGCCGAATTACCGCCGAAGCTTTCTGCGATTGGTATGTTTCGTTATTCGCCTTGTCGTCGGCTCTCAGCACCGCCAGATCCACGGCGGCTGAGAACGACACCAGCAGTGCAAGCAAAGCCGTCAGCGCGGTACGCCATTTGACGCGACCGAGCGCAGCCCATGCGTTCTTGAGAACGAACATGCGGTACTTCTCCAGTTCTCTGTAGTTACGCGTCGACGCATGCCGACGCCAGCGTTGGCCGGGACGCACACAGTCAAGCAACGACAGCGAGTACGCTCACAGCGCAATGCGCCCCGTGCAATCATCCTGCCCATCCAACGTGATTGTTTTCTTGCGCAACACTGTTATACCTCTGTGTGAAGTCTGAATACTTCCTGAAAATCGAAGGTTGGATAAGCGGCGATTTTGTTCCTGCTCGCGCTCGTCTCCGCTCTACGTCCGCCTATTCTTCCCGCGTTCCGCGTCCGTCTTGCGCCCATCCCGTGCATGTTCCATCCGTTTTTAGATGCCTTTCCAGCTTTTGTTGCCGCACGGTCCAGTTTTGGATTACAAAATGCAGATGCGATTGCGATTTGTGGCTTGCTTTCGCGGCTTCGGCTACGATGGATGGCGATGAAGCAGCACAGCACAGACAATACGATTCCCACAGCGGCCGGCGACGCAGTCGATGAAGCCGACAGCGCAGTCGCCGCAAGCAAGACGACAGACGAAACGACGGCTAAAACGACGGACAAGATAGCAAACAAGACGACGAACGATACTTCTCCTTTGCCTTGCGATTCCGCCGTTCCCCGCCTATCCCGCATCGCACTGCCGGTCTGTTCCGTCATCGGCGTCGCGCTCGCCGCCGCAATCGTATGGGCCTGGTTTCCGCACGGTTCCGCCGCTTGGACGAACCCATTGCACGAAATCGACGCGCCCGCGCACTATTACTTCATCCGCAAGATCCTCGGCGAAGGCGTCGGCGCGGCCACCCACCTGTGGCCGAACGACGAATACTATCCGCCGCTGTTCCATCTGCTTGCAGCCGGCCTGATTAAGCTCGCCAGCTTGTTCGGCGTCAATCTGTCGATTTATGCAGCGTTTAACACGGTCTGGCTGGCATCATCCGGCTTGGTTTGGCCGATTGCGATTCAGCTGTACGCTTCCTATTTCACGCGTCGTCTGTCGCATTCGGCACAGTCCGTATGCTTCCCCCGATTTGCGAACGCGCGAAAGTCCTCGGCCCGCAATGTCGCGTCTGTCGTAGTTCCGCTATTCCCCGCGATACTCGCGCTCATCATCCCCCCGCTTGCCGTCGCTTCCGCCTCGCACCCCTTTCAAATGCTGGCTTCCGGTCCGCTGATCGCCTTCGGCCTGGCCACCACGCTTCTGCCGTTCTGGCTGTACACCACACTTCGCCTGCTCGACGCGCTCGCCACCCGAGAACACCTCGTCAAATGGATCATATGGTTCTTCGTCACTGCCGGCGTCTGCATGTTCGCCCATCCGCGCATCGTATTCACCTGGCTCCTGCTCATGGCCCCCTTCGTGCTGACGCGACTGCCATGGAAAGCCATCGCAGGCCTTGCTGGCGTAGTGGTTCTCGGCGCCGCCGTGTTCCTTGTGTACATGATGTCCAGCTACAAATCGGACCGCTACTTCAATCCCGCCAGCTGGTTCCACACCTTCGTTCCGAACCGCACGGTGCCCGAAGCGCTCAAAATCTACGTCACCGACAATATCGGCGGCGTGCAAGGCTGGTTCATGGCCGCAATCGTGCTGATCGCGTTTGCCGTCACCGTCGCAGCCATCATCCGCCCGCAATGGTTCGCCGCCAATCGCGCCGATTCCGCTACTGTGCCTGGCGCTTCTGCGATTGACCGTGCATCCGATAGCACGTCAGCGCAACCGCACGAACAGGTTGCCGATTTTGCGGCTATGCCTGCCGATCGTAGGAATCGCAAGACTTCCGCCAGCTACCGCACTCCACGTTCCGACGCCTCGCAACTCCGCCGCGACGCGATCGCCATTCTGCTGGCCTTCTTCCTGGTCGGTCTCGTCTACGTCTGCTCGACCGCGCTGACCGGCTGGTTCCCCAACATCGTGGCCGCCGCCTGGTATCGCGCCGAAACCCGACCGCTTACCATGATTCCGTTCGGCGTGCTGCCGCTGATCGTCTTCGCCGCCGTCGTATTGTTGCGTGCCGGCCGTCTGCCGAACGTCACGAAAATCATTGCGATTGTTCTGCTTGCGGCGCTCGCCATTTCCTGCCAATTCGGCAATACTGTTCGTTCCGCCCTGTCGGATGCCGTCTATGCGAATATGACGATTGACGATGCGCGGCCGGACGAGCAGCTCACTGCCACGAAGGAGAAGATTCTCAAGAAGGTGGTGAAGGAGACTGGTACCGATTCGGTGGTGGTTTCCGATCCGCTGAACGGTTCCATGTATGCGACGGCGATGTACGGCGCGGATATGCTGTTCCCGATTTACAACGCGAAGGCCGAGAAGAATGGTGCGATTTTCGGACAGACGGAGAATGCGTTCGCGTCGGGCGACGGCAAGGCGCTGACGAATACCGTCTGCCCGCTGAGCGCGGATGGCGATGCATACTTCCTGAGCATGGGCGGCCAGGCGCCGAGCCTGCAGATGTTCACGTTCAAGCAGCAGTACGATACGTTCCACGATCAAAAGCTGATCGACCAGTACGCCAAAGATGGCACGATGCGCAAGGTTCAGGATTATTCGAATATGGCTTCATATGCGAAGGGCTGGGCGTTGTACCAGTTCAACTGCCAGTGATCACGTGTGTTGCGTGGCTGCGTGGCGTCGAAATAGGCGATTGGGAGAACAAGAGGCTCTGGTTTGTCAAGTTTCGACACGCCGATGGAACGTTGGATTTCCAACGGTTCACGCGTTGTTCATGCGGCGCGGGTTGCGCGGATCGCGATCGTGCTGTAAGTTTATCTCTTGCTGCCGCTCAGCGAGTGGTCCGGTTCACTCCGGATTGCGAGGTGGGTGAGTGGTGGTGGTTTGAGAACTCAAGAGCGTATTTGTACTACTTCTTTATAGTCAATGATTGCCAGTTCATCGTCCGCTCCTTGCGAGTGGCCGGGAGGCCTTGAAGGACGGTGAGGTTTTTGTGCGATGCGCCTTTCCTTATAAGGCGATCGTCAATTTTCTTATTTCGAGAGTCATCGTGTCGATGTCTCTTCATGAAAAGGCTTTTTTTGTGGAGGGTTCGATTCTGGCTCAGGATGAACGCTGGCGGCGTGCTTAACACATGCAAGTCGAACGGGATCCTAGGAGCTTGCTCCTGGGTGAGAGTGGCGAACGGGTGAGTAATGCGTGACCGACCTGCCCCATACACCGGAATAGCTCCTGGAAACGGGTGGTAATGCCGGATGCTCCAGTTGACCGCATGGTCCTCTGGGAAAGCTTTTGCGGTATGGGATGGGGTCGCGTCCTATCAGCTTGATGGCGGGGTAACGGCCCACCATGGCTTCGACGGGTAGCCGGCCTGAGAGGGCGACCGGCCACATTGGGACTGAGATACGGCCCAGACTCCTACGGGAGGCAGCAGTGGGGAATATTGCACAATGGGCGCAAGCCTGATGCAGCGACGCCGCGTGCGGGATGACGGCCTTCGGGTTGTAAACCGCTTTTGATCGGGAGCAAGCCTTCGGGTGAGTGTACCTTTCGAATAAGCACCGGCTAACTACGTGCCAGCAGCCGCGGTAATACGTAGGGTGCAAGCGTTATCCGGAATTATTGGGCGTAAAGGGCTCGTAGGCGGTTCGTCGCGTCCGGTGTGAAAGTCCATCGCTTAACGGTGGATCTGCGCCGGGTACGGGCGGGCTGGAGTGCGGTAGGGGAGACTGGAATTCCCGGTGTAACGGTGGAATGTGTAGATATCGGGAAGAACACCAATGGCGAAGGCAGGTCTCTGGGCCGTTACTGACGCTGAGGAGCGAAAGCGTGGGGAGCGAACAGGATTAGATACCCTGGTAGTCCACGCCGTAAACGGTGGATGCTGGATGTGGGGCCCGTTCCACGGGTTCCGTGTCGGAGCTAACGCGTTAAGCATCCCGCCTGGGGAGTACGGCCGCAAGGCTAAAACTCAAAGAAATTGACGGGGGCCCGCACAAGCGGCGGAGCATGCGGATTAATTCGATGCAACGCGAAGAACCTTACCTGGGCTTGACATGTTCCCGACAGCCGTAGAGATACGGCCTCCCTTCGGGGCGGGTTCACAGGTGGTGCATGGTCGTCGTCAGCTCGTGTCGTGAGATGTTGGGTTAAGTCCCGCAACGAGCGCAACCCTCGCCCTGTGTTGCCAGCACGTCGTGGTGGGAACTCACGGGGGACCGCCGGGGTCAACTCGGAGGAAGGTGGGGATGACGTCAGATCATCATGCCCCTTACGTCCAGGGCTTCACGCATGCTACAATGGCCGGTACAACGGGATGCGACACGGCGACGTGGAGCGGATCCCTGAAAACCGGTCTCAGTTCGGATTGGAGTCTGCAACCCGACTCCATGAAGGCGGAGTCGCTAGTAATCGCGGATCAGCAACGCCGCGGTGAATGCGTTCCCGGGCCTTGTACACACCGCCCGTCAAGTCATGAAAGTGGGTAGCACCCGAAGCCGGTGGCCTAACCCCTTGTGGGATGGAGCCGTCTAAGGTGAGACTCGTGATTGGGACTAAGTCGTAACAAGGTAGCCGTACCGGAAGGTGCGGCTGGATCACCTCCTTTCTACGGAGTTTTCAGGACGCCGGTCTGGCGTCCGTCGTGTGGCCCACATGCCGGGAACGGTTCCCGGGATGGTGTGGGCGTGCTGGTGTGGAAGAGATCGTTGGCTTCGCGGGTTCCGTTGGGGGCCTGCGGGCAGTGGTATGGGTATGCTTTTGGGTTCCCGGACCGCCACCCGCGACTTGGTCGCGTGCGGTTTTCCGGATGTCCCCTTGGGGCGGTCGGCCGGCCGGTGTGCCGTGTCCGGATCGTTTCTTGGGTGCGTGGTGGTTTGAGAACTGGATAGTGGACGCGAGCAATGCGATGATGATTTTTTGTCATCGTTTGCTTTATCGCGATTTCGCCAGGCTCTGTTTTGGAGTCTGGTTTCGAGATCGATCGTTTTGTGATCAATTTTTTTACAGTGTGATGATTTGTCGTCTGGCGTAGAAAAGCTATCATTAGGTTTTTTCGGGGCGTGTGCCGCCCTGAAGGGCGTATGGTGGATGCCTTGGCAGACAGTACCGATGAAGGACGTTTGAGGATGCGATAAGCCTCGGGGAGCCTCCAACATGGCTTCGATCCGAGGATTTCCGAATGGGGCAACCCGCCGGCCGTCATGGGCCGGCACGGAACCTTGTTGTTCCGGGGGTACGCAGGGAAGTGAAACATCTCAGTACCTGCAGGAAGGGATACTCCGTGAGTAGTGGCGAGCGAAAGCGGATCAGACCAAACCATGGGCGCGTGATACCCGTCGGGGGTTGCGTTCGTGGTGTTGCGGGAGCGTGTGTCCCGGTTCCGACGGACCGGGCGGGAGTCATAAAACGGCTTGCCAGGGGAACAGGCTTGAAGGCCTGGCCGCAGAGGGTGCCAGCCCCGTACCTGGAAGCTTGCCGTCTTCCGATCATGTGTCCCAAGTAGCGCGGGCCTCGTGGAATCCCGTGTGAATCGGCCCCGACCGTGGGGTAAGTCTAAGCATACCTGTCTGACCGATAGCGTACCAGTACCGTGAGGGAAAGGTGAAAAGCACCCCGGGAGGGGAGTGAAAGAGTTCCTGAAACCGTGCGCCTACAATCCGTCGGAGCCTCCTTGTGGGGTGACGGCGTGCCTATCGAAAAATGAGTCTGCGAGTCAGTGGTGCGTGGCGAGGCTAACCCGTGGTGGGGGAGCCGTAGCGAAGGCGAGTCTCAAAAGGCGTTTTGAGTCGCGCGCCCTGGACCCGAAGCGGGATGATCTAGCCCTGGGCAGGTTGAAGCGCGGGTAAGACCGCGTGGAGGACCGAACCCACCTGGGTTGAAAACCGGGGGGATGACCTGGGGCTAGGGGTGAAAGGCCAATCAAATTCCGTGATAGCTGGTTCTCTCCGAAATGCATTTAGGTGCAGCGTCGGTTGATTGCATCGCGGGGGTAGAGCTACTGGATGCTTGCGGGCCCGTGTCGGGTACCAATAGCAGCCAAACTCCGAATACCGTTGATGTGTATTCCGGCAGTGAGTCGGCGGGGGATAAGCTCCGTCGTCGAGAGGGAGACAGCCCAGATCGTCGTCTAAGGTCCCGAAGCGTGTGCTAAGTGGGAAAGGATGTGGAGTCGCATAGACAGC
>ENA-OQES01000013-OQES01000013.1-human-gut-metagenome-genome-assembly--contig:-NODE-13-length-69021-cov-8.884199_pt1 | contig 69021 bp, 68 predicted proteins | sample MGYA00242798_ERZ504641 | MGnify/ENA primary metagenome ERZ504641 (study PRJEB26092, sample SAMD00036327) | human gut metagenome | host: Homo sapiens | study: EMG produced TPA metagenomics assembly of...
TTCTGGAACATGGTCTGGACAATCTGACAGAGAGAACTTAAAAGAACTGCTCACATTCGCAAATGCGGCAGCTTCTTCTGATCACCACACGCAAGGGTGCTCTTCGCGTTATGTCCACCAAAGAAGAGGTTCTTGACTTTATGAAAATCAAAGAGGCGTGAAACTGATAAACTGAATCCAACGGAATGTCTATTTCATTACAGATACCCGCCTAATTCATAGTTAAGGAGGCCCGCGGCACTGCCGAAAAGGGCTTCTTTTATTGAGCAGGCACAAAATGTTGTTAGCTACTTCGTTTGCATGATCTTAATCAGAAAGAGGTGAATCCATGATGAAATATGTTGCTCTCTTCTTTGCTATTCTCGCCGGAGATATAGTTGCACATTATATCTGCCGATGGATAGACAGCAAACGATAAAATAAACCAAACAAGCATGGCACACTACCACCATGCGTACCATTCAGTACACGGCGGTTTCAATGTAAAAAATCTCCTGCTCATTACAATCATGTAATTAAAGCAGGAGATTTTTTATCTTGTTAATAATATGGTCTGACTATTATTTTACCACACGAACTCTGGAAACACCTTCAATTGCTTTCAGCTCATCCAGTGCTTCTCTGGATGCTGCGCTTTCCAGATCGATGAGAGTATATGCGTATTCGCCTTTGCTCTTGTTTGTCATATCTGCAATGTTCAGGCCTTCTGCACCAAGGATCTTGGTAAACTGGCTGATCATGTTCGGGATGTTTTTGTGGCAGATGGCAATACGTCCTACTGCTACGCAGGTTCCCATGTCGCAGTTCGGGAAGTTTACAGAGTTTTTGATATTTCCGTTCTCAAGGAAATCTCTCACTTCTTTTACAGCCATTACCGCACAGTTTTCTTCGGATTCTTCTGTAGATGCTCCAAGGTGTGGAGTTACCAGGATTCCCTTATGTCCTGCTACTGTATGGTTTGCAAAGTCTGTCACATATTTCTTTACTTTTCCGCTGTCTAATGCTTCGATCAGAGCATCCTCATCAACCAGAAGATCGCGGGCAAAGTTCAGAAGTACTACGCCGTCTTTCATCTTGTCTAATGCTTCTTTGTTGATCATCTCTTTTGTGCTGTCAAGAAGAGGTACATGGATGGTGATGTAATCACACTGGGAATAAATCTCATCCAGGCTCTTGATATGTTTGATGGTGCGGGAAAGATTCCATGCAGCATCAATGGAGATATACGGGTCATATCCGTATACTTCCATTCCAAGTGCGGAAGCAGCGTTTGCCACCATTGCTCCGATGGCACCAAGACCGATGATACCTAACTTCTTGCCCATGATCTCGCATCCTGCGAACTGTTTTTTCTGTTTCTCAGCAAGTTTATCGATGTCTTCCTGGTCTTTCTCTTTGGCAACCCATTCGATACCACCTACGATATCACGGGAAGCAAGGAGCATACCTGCAAGTACAAGCTCCTTAACACCGTTTGCATTGGCGCCCGGTGTGTTAAATACTACAACGCCTTTCTCTGCACAGTCCTTTATAGGAATATTGTTGACACCTGCACCTGCACGTGCGATTACCTTTACGCTCTCAGGAAGCTCCATGTCATGCATTTTTGCACTTCTTACAAGGACTGCATCGCACTCCTGCAGATCTTCGCTTTTCTTATATTCTTCATCAAATAATCCCAGACCTTTTTCTGCAATGGGATTCAGGCAATGATACTGAAACATTATGCATTCTCCTCCTCAAACTTCTTCATGAAAGCAACCAGTGCTTCCACACCTTCTTTTGGCATAGCGTTGTAGATACTTGCACGCATACCGCCCACTGTACGGTGTCCCTTTAAGTTTACAAGTCCTGCCTCTTTTGCTTCTTTTACAAATTTGGCATCCATGTCCTTGTCACCTGTTACGAATGGTACATTCATGAGAGAACGGTCTTCCGGCACAACAGTTCCTTTGAACAGCTTGCTCTGATCAAGGAAATCATAGAGGATTTTCGCTTTCTCAATGTTACGTCTCTGCATTTCTTCCAGGCCGCCCATTTTCTTCAGCCATTTGAAGACCTTACCGCATACATAGATGCAGTAGCAGTTTGGAGTATTGTAAAGAGAACCTGCGTCTGCCTGTGTTTTGAATTTCAGCATAGTAGGTGTTCCTTCCAGAACATCGTCTGTGATCAGATCTTCGCGGATAATGGAGATTACCATACCTGCAGGTCCGATATTCTTCTGTACACCGCCATAGATGATTCCATATTTGGATACATCAACAGGCTCGGATAAGAAGCAGGAGGAAACATCTGCTACCAGAGTTTTTCCTTTTGTATTTGGAAGTTTCTTGAATTTTGTTCCGTAAATTGTGTTGTTTTCACAAATGTATACATAGTCTGCATCCGGGCTGATCGGAAGGTCGCTGCAGTCAGGAATATAGGAGAAAGTCTTATCCTCGGAAGAAGCGATCTTGTTTGCTTTACCATACTTCTGTGCTTCCTGGTATGCTTTCTTTGCCCACTGTCCTGTTACAATGTAATCAGCAACCTTGTTCTTCATAAGGTTCATAGGGATTGCTGCAAACTGCTGGGAAGCTCCGCCCTGAAGGAATAATACCTTATAGTTATCCGGAATCTTCATCAGGTCACGAAGATCCTGCTCTGCTTCGTCGATGATTTTCTGGAAATCAGCACTTCTGTGGCTCATTTCCATTACAGACATACCGGAGCCCTGATAGTCCATCATCTCCTCTGCTACTTCTTTCAGTACCTCTTCCGGCAGTACAGCCGGTCCTGCGGAAAAATTATACACTCTGCTCATTGTTTTTCATATCCTCCTCGTCAAAAATATCATCAATGCTTGCGCCTGCCGGTACCATCGGGAATACGCTGAGATCCTGATCGATCATACAGTCAAGTACGATAGGTCCCGGACATGCCAGAGCCTCTTTTAATGCAGGCTCTACCTCTTCCATCTTTGTGATACGGATTGCTTTTGCTCCCATGGCTTCTGCCAGCTTCACAAAATCTACTGCATCATTTAAAATTGTATGGGAATATCTGTGGTCGTAGAACAATGTCTGCCACTGACGTACCATTCCCAGTACATGATTGTTCAATACAATTTCAATTAAAGGTCTGCCACAGCGGACTGCTGTTGCGATCTCATTCATATTCATACGGAAGCAGCCGTCACCTGCAATGTTTACCACTGTCTTGTCCGGTCTTCCCATCTTGGCACCGATGGCTGCTCCAAGTCCATATCCCATAGTTCCCAGACCACCGGAAGAAAGGAAGGTTCTTGGCTCTTTGTATTTGAAATACTGAGCTGCCCACATCTGGTTCTGTCCAACCTCTGTTGTGATGATGGCATCTCCTTTTGTCAGTTCGTACAGCTTTTCAATAATGTATGGGCCTGTAAGCTGGGAATGATCATATCTTAACGGATATTTTTCCTTCAGTTCACTGATATGTGCAGTCCATTCCGGATGTCTCATTTCCGGAACCTCTGCCAGAATACGTTTGAGAACTTCTTTCTCATCTCCTACCACACTTGCATCTACTACGATGTTTTTGTTAATCTCTGCAGCATCTACGTCAATCTGGAGAATCTTCGCATTCTTTGCGAAAGTCTTTGTGTTTCCTGTGACACGGTCACTGAATCTGGCTCCCAGCACGATCAGGAGATCGCAGCCTGAGACACCGAGATTGGAAGTTTTGGTCCCATGCATTCCAAGCATTCCTGTGTACAGAGGATCTTCTCCGGAAAATCCTCCCTTACCCATAAGACTGTCACATACAGGAGCGTCGATTCTGTGAGCAAGCTCTGTCACTTCTCTGGATGCTTCTGAGATAATCGTGCCGCCGCCTGTAAAAATAAATGGTCTCTTCGCTTCTTTGATCATCTGTACTGCAGTTGCAATGTCTTCGTCTTTGATGGTGTCTGTTTTCGGTGTGATCTCAGCAGGAGCGCAGGCAGTATATTCATATTTCGCACCTGTCACATCCTTGGTCACATCTACAAGCACAGGACCGGGACGTCCGCTCTTTGCAATATAGAATGCTCTGCGTACAGTGTCTGCCAGAGTAGTAATGTCTTTTACGATAAAGCTGTGCTTTGTAATAGGCATTACAATTCCTGTAATATCAACCTCCTGGAAAGAATCCTTTCCGAGCAGCGGGGTTCCCACGTTACATGTGATTGCCACCATTGGTACGGAATCCATGTATGCGGTAGCGATTCCTGTTACCAAATTGGTAGCTCCGGGACCGGAAGTTGCAAGACACACACCGACTTTACCGGTAGCTCTTGCGTATCCGTCTGCTGCATGGGATGCTCCCTGCTCATGGGAGGTCAGTACATGTGTGATCTGGTCTTTATATTCATAGAGGGCGTCATATACATTCAGGATGGCACCGCCCGGATATCCGAATACAGTGTCAACGCCCTGTTCTTTTAAACATTCAACGATGATTTCAGCACCTGTAAGCTGCATCTTTACATATCCTCCTAACTTTTCAGGCAGGAATCACAGGTTATGCTGCAATTCCCGCCGGGTACTTGTTCATCTTTATTTTGCTTTTGGTACCTCAAGGATCGCTCCTCTGTTTCCGGAGGTTACCATGGCAGCATATCTTGCAAGATATCCTGTTGTTACCTTTGGTTCACGAGGCTGCCATTTTGCTTTTCTTGCCTGCATTTCTTCATCAGAAACCTTGATCTCCAGTTTCAGTTCCGGAATGTTGATGCTGATGATATCACCCTCTTCAACAAGTGCGATCGGTCCGCCGACTGCTGCTTCCGGTGATACATGTCCGATGGATGCTCCTCTGGATGCACCGCTGAAACGTCCGTCTGTGATCAGGGCTACAGAAGATCCCAGTCCCATACCTGCGATTGCAGATGTAGGGTTCAGCATTTCTCTCATACCAGGACCGCCTTTCGGTCCTTCGTAACGGATAACTACTACGTCACCCTCTACGATCTTGCCGCCTTTGATAGCTGCGATTGCGTCTTCCTCGCAGTCAAAGACTCTTGCAGGTCCTTCATGGACCATCATCTCTTCTACAACTGCAGAACGTTTTACAACACCACCGTCCGGTGCAAGGTTACCCTTAAGAACTGCAAGTCCGCCTGTCTGGCTGTATGGATTGTCAATCGGTCTGATAACTTCAGGATTTAAGTTTACACAATCTTTGATGTTCTCGCCTACTGTCTTGCCTGTAACTGTCATGCACTCAGTATGAAGAAGTCCCTTCTTATTCAGTTCGTTCATAACTGCGTATACACCGCCTGCTTCGTTCAGGTCTTCTATGTATGTAGGGCCTGCAGGTGCAAGGTGACAGAGGTTTGGAGTCTTTGCGCTAATCTCGTTTGCAAAGCTGATATCAAAGTCCATTCCGATCTCATGAGCGATAGCCGGAAGGTGAAGCATACTGTTTGTGGAGCATCCGAGTGCCATGTCTACTGTCAGGGCATTGAGGATTGCCTCTTTTGTCATGATATCTCTTGGACGGATGTTCTTTCTGTACATTTCCATAACCTGCATACCTGCATGTTTTGCAAGACGGATACGCTCGGAATATACAGCAGGGATGGTTCCGTTTCCTTTCAGACCCATACCAAGAACCTCTGTCAGACAGTTCATGGAGTTTGCTGTGTACATACCGGAACAGGATCCGCATGTAGGACATGTTTTCATTTCACATTCTGTCAGTCCGTCTTCATCAAGCTTGCCTGCTGCGTAAGCACCTACTGCCTCGAACATACTGGAAAGGCTTGTCTTGTGTCCGTTCAGATGTCCGGCAAGCATTGGGCCGCCGCTTACGAATACAGTAGGAACATTCAGTCTGGCTGCTGCCATCAGAAGTCCGGGTACGTTCTTGTCACAGTTTGGAATCATTACCAGTGCATCAAACTGATGTGCCATTGCCATTGCTTCTGTGGAATCTGCGATCAGGTCTCTGGTGACCAGAGAATATTTCATTCCAACGTGTCCCATTGCAATACCGTCACATACTGCGATTGCCGGGAACATAACAGGTGTACCGCCTGCCATTGCCACACCAAGCTTAACTGCCTGTGTGATCTTGTCAAGGTTCATATGACCCGGTACGATTTCATTGTAAGAACTTACGATACCTACCAGAGGTCTGTCCATTTCTTCTTTTGTCATTCCAAGAGCATTAAACAGGGAACGGTGAGGTGCCTGCTGTGTGCCTGTTTTTAACTGCATCACTTCTCATTGTTTTATTTCCTCTTTTCTTACTGTTTTATTTATTTTTGAATGATTCAACCGGAATTCCTGACCCCGTAATCTGCCTGCGCCGGCTGAATCCTCTTAATATCAATTCTTACAGAGCTGCTGCGATCAGGTCGCCCATCTCTTTTGTTCCTACAAGTTTGCATCCCTCTGACATGATATCGCCTGTGCGGTATCCCTCTGTCAGGACTTTCTGCACCGCTGCTTCCACTGCATCTGCTTCTTTATCCATGTCAAGGGAGAAGCGCAGCATCATTGCTGCGGAAAGGATGGTTGCGATAGGGTTTGCCTTATCCTGTCCTGCAATATCAGGTGCAGAACCATGGCTTGGCTCATAGAGACCGAATTTTGTTTCATTTAAGCTTGCAGAAGAAAGCATTCCGATGGAGCCTGTTACCATACTTGCCTCATCTGAAAGGATATCTCCAAACATATTCTCTGTAAGGATAACATCGAACTGTTTCGGATCACGTACAAGCTGCATTGCGCAGTTGTCAACCAGCATATGCTCTAAGGTAACATCCGGATAATCTTTGGCAACTTCCTCTACCACTTTTCTCCAGAGTCTGGAAGAATCCAGAACATTTGCCTTGTCTACGCTTGTCACTTTATTTCTTCTCTTACGTGCGATCTCAAATGCTTTGATGGCAATACGACGGATTTCGTTTTCGTTATAGGAAAGTGTATCAATTGCTTTCTTCACACCGTTCTCTTCAATTGTCTGACGTTCTCCGAAATACAGACCGCCTGTAAGCTCACGTACAATGATCATGTCAAATCCGTCTCCGATGATCTCATCGCGGAGAGGGCACGCTTTTCTCAGCTCATTGTAAAGGTAAGCCGGTCTTAAGTTTGCAAAAAGATTTAATACCTTACGGATTGCAAGAAGTCCTGCTTCCGGGCGTTTGGACGGCTCAAGCTTATACCATGGAGAAGTTTTTGCATCTCCGCCAATAGAGCCCATCAGTACGGCGTCTGATGATTTGGCAGTGGCAATTGCCTCATCAGTAAGGGGTACGCCGTGTACATCGATGGATGCACCGCCTAACAGAACTTCTGAATAGGAAAAGCTGTGTCCATATTTCTCGCATACCTTGTCCAGTACTTTCTTTGCTTCTCTTACGATTTCCGGTCCGATTCCGTCGCCGGGGATCAATGCAATCTTATAATCCATAATAATTTCCTCCAAAAATACTCTAATTGCGTAATTGTTATTATAATAACGCACTTTCCGACAGATTTCAACCTATTAAAGTGAAAAAATACAAAAGTGCCAATCAAAAAAGCAGAACCACAGTCATCACTGACTATGTGTTCTGCTTTTTATCATTTCTCTTTCATTATTCGGCAGCGCTTCCGGCTTTCTCAACTTCAGCGATTGCCTGTTTTCTCATTGGAATACGGCAGTTTTTGTTGTTACCGAATTCTACGATCACATCTTCTTCTGTCATGTCAATGACAACTCCATAAAAGCCGCCGGTAGTAACAATGCTGTCGCCAACTTCCATGTCATTTAACATTGCCTGAAGTCTCTTCTGCTCTTTTTTCTGAGGGCGAAGCATTAAGAAGTACATAATTCCGAACAGTACTACCATCCAGACAATAGCGCCAACCATACCCATTCCGCTTGATGCGTTCATTTTGATTCCTCCTGTAACTTTTCCTGTTATTCTGCATATTTGCAGTCCATCATGTATTCACAGACCGTCCTGACGGCTGCTCATACTGAAGAGCTGCTTTGCGATCCACTTATAATCTCCGTTACCTTCTGTATGAAATCTTGTTTTCATGCATAACAATCTGATTAAAGCGTCACTACACATCATACACAAAAAAATCGCTTTACTTCAAGAGTTTTTGGCATATTTAATAATTATTTTATATACAGATTATCTTTTCGAATTAATTTTGCCCTCTTCAAAGCCTTCCAGCCGCATTTTCTTATATTCTGCGAAGTTTCCTGCATCAAGAGCATCTCTTATCTCTTCCATCATATGATTATAGAAATACAGATTGTGAAGTACACAGAGACGCATTCCCAGCATTTCCTTTGCTTTCAGAAGATGACGGATATAGGCTCTGCTGTAATGCTGGCATGCAGGACACTGACAGCCTTCTTCGATAGGACGTGTGTCCAGTTCATATTTTGCATTGAACAGATTCATCTTTCCATGATTGGTATATACATGTCCATGGCGGCCGTTACGGCTTGGATATACGCAGTCAAAGAAATCAATTCCTCTCTCAACACCTTCCAGAATATTTGCCGGTGTTCCCACACCCATCAGGTAAGTAGGTTTATTCTGAGGAAGATATGGAACTACCGCATCCAGGATCCTGTACATCTCTTCATGGGTTTCTCCAACTGCCAGACCGCCGACAGCATAGCCATCCAGATCCATTTCAGAGATCGCTTTGGCATGCTCAATACGGATATCTTCATAAACAGCACCCTGGTTGATTCCAAACAGAAGCTGTTCTTTGTTAATGGTATCCGGCAGACTGTTTAGTCTCGCCATTTCCGCTTTACAGCGGGCAAGCCATCTTGTGGTCCTGTCTACAGATTTCTGCACATAATCCCTGTCAGCCACACTGCTGGGACATTCATCAAATGCCATGGCAATGGTGGAGGCAAGATTGGACTGGATCTGCATACTCTCTTCCGGTCCCATAAAGATCTTATGCCCGTCAATATGGGAATTAAAATAAACTCCCTCTTCTTTGATCTTTCTCAGCTTTGCAAGGGAAAACACCTGGAATCCGCCTGAGTCTGTAAGGATCGGTTTGTCCCATACCATAAATTTATGAAGACCGCCTAACTGCTTTACTATTTTATCACCCGGGCGCACATGAAGATGATAAGTATTTGATAATTCTACCTGTGTTCCGATCTGCTGTAAATCCATGGTGGATACAGCGCCTTTAATCGCACCGATCGTTCCCACATTCATAAAAACAGGAGTCTGGATCGTACCATGCACTGTATGAAACTCTGCACGTTTGGCACGGCCTTCTGTTTTAAGAAGTTTATATTCTGCCATTTTTTCTCTCCTCTTGATAAAAATCACTTTTTCTATTATATCCCGAAATAGCTGAATTTTCAACTGCAAATAAGGTAATCATTGGTAAAGTTTCATATTGTCTTTTCCAGACCGTTAGCGTATAATATTACGGAATATTCATATCTGGAAATAGATATTTTAATAGGAAAGAATTACTTCAATAATTTTTTCTTTTATACAGAAAGAGGAGGCTTGAATTTACTTTATGAATTACAAAACACTTGGAATTGACATTGGTTCCACTACTGTAAAGATCGCGATCTTAGATGAGAATGAAAATCTCATTTTCGCGGATTACAAGCGTCATTTTGCGAACATTCAGGAAACCCTTGCAGACCTTCTTCAGGAGGCCTTTGACCAGTATGGCGAGATGACTCTCCATCCTGTGATCACAGGTTCCGGCGGTCTGACCCTTGCCAACCATCTGGGCGTTCCTTTTACCCAGGAGGTTATTGCAGTTTCTACTTCTCTGCAGAAGCTGGCACCAAAGACAGATGTTGCCATCGAGCTTGGCGGTGAGGATGCCAAGATCATTTATTTCGAAAACGGAAACGTAGAACAGCGTATGAACGGTATCTGTGCAGGCGGTACCGGTTCTTTCATTGACCAGATGGCTTCTCTTCTCCAGACAGATGCCACAGGTCTGAATGAATATGCCAAAGATTACAAAGCGCTCTACCCGATTGCTGCACGCTGCGGTGTTTTCGCCAAAACGGATATCCAGCCGCTGATCAATGACGGTGCAACCAAACCGGATCTGTCAGCTTCTATTTTCCAGGCAGTTGTAAACCAGACCATCTCCGGTCTTGCCTGCGGAAAACCCATTCGTGGACATGTTGCATTCCTGGGTGGTCCGCTTCACTTCCTGTCCGAACTGAGAGAATCCTTTATCCGTACTTTGAAGCTGGATGAGGAACACACCATCATTCCGGAGAACTCCCATCTTTTTGCAGCCATTGGTTCTGCATTAAATGCAAAAGAAGACAACTCCATTTCCCTGACAGAAATGAAAGACAGACTCCGCAATTCCATTAAGCTGGATTTTGAAGTAGAACGTATGGAACCACTTTTCGCTTCTCAGGAAGAATACGATGCATTTGCAAAACGTCAGAGTTCCTACAAAGTAAAAACAGGAGATCTGGCTACATATAAAGGAAACTGCTATCTGGGTATTGATGCAGGTTCCACCACAACAAAAACTGCACTGGTAGGCGAAGATGGAACACTTCTCTATTCCTTTTACAGCAGTAACAACGGAAACCCGTTAAAAACTACCATCCGTTCTATTAAAGAAATCTATGAACTGCTTCCCAAAGACGCAAAGATCGCTTATTCCTGTTCTACAGGTTACGGCGAGGCTCTGATCAAAGCGGCCCTGCTCCTGGATGAGGGCGAGGTTGAGACCGTATCCCATTACTATGCAGCTGCATTCTTTGACCCGGAGGTAGACTGTATCCTGGATATCGGCGGACAGGATATGAAATGTATCAAGATCCGCAACAAGACCGTTGACAGCGTACAGTTAAATGAAGCATGCTCCTCCGGATGTGGTTCCTTTATTGAAACCTTTGCCAAATCCCTGAATTATACAGTACAGGATTTCGCAAAAGCTGCTGTTTTTGCACAGCATCCTATAGATCTTGGTACCAGATGTACTGTTTTCATGAATTCCAAGGTAAAGCAGGCACAGAAAGAAGGAGCTGAGGTATCCGATATTTCCGCAGGCCTTGCTTACTCTGTTATCAAAAATGCACTCTATAAGGTTATTAAGGTTTCTGATGCTTCCGAACTTGGCAGACACATCGTTGTACAGGGTGGTACCTTCTACAATGATGCGGTTCTTCGAAGCTTCGAAAAGATTGCAGGCTGCGAAGCCATCCGTCCGGATATCGCCGGAATCATGGGTGCCTTCGGTGCCGCACTGATTGCCCGTGAACGCCATCAGGAAGGCGCAGAAACGACTATGCTCTCCATTGATAAGATCAACGAACTGAAATATACAACTTCTATGGCAAACTGTCGTGGATGTACTAATAACTGCCGTCTGACTATCAACAAATTCTCCGGCGGCCGCCAGTATGTAAGCGGTAACCGCTGTGAACGCGGTATCGGTAAGGAAAAGAACAAAGATCATATTCCGAATCTTTATGAATATAAATATAAACGTATTTTCTCCTACACACCGCTTACTGCTGATAAGGCAACGCGAGGCAAAGTAGGTATCCCCCGTGTTCTGAATATGTTTGAGAATTATCCTTTCTGGTATACTTTCTTTACAGAACTAAAGTATGAGGTTGTACTCTCCCCTACTTCCACCAGAAAGATTTATGAGTTAGGTATTGAGTCCATCCCAAGTGAGTCCGAATGCTACCCTGCCAAGCTCGCACATGGCCATGTAACCTGGCTGATCCGCAATGGTGTGAAATTTATTTTCTACCCATGTATCCCATATGAACGTAACGAGTTCCCGGATGCAGTCAATCACTATAACTGCCCGATCGTTACCTCTTATGCCGAAAATATCAAAAATAACGTAGACGAATTAAATGATCCGTCCATTACCTTCCGCAATCCATTCCTTGCATTTACTTCTGAGGAAATTCTGGCAAATCGTCTGGTAGAGGAATTTAAGGATATCCCGGCAGGAGAAGTCAAAGCTGCTGTGCATAAGGGCTGGGAGGAAATGGCTGCTGCACGCCGCGATGTACAGAAAAAAGGGGAAGAAACCCTGAAATATCTGGAAGATACAGGACGCCATGGTATTGTCCTTGCAGGACGCCCATACCATATTGACCCGGAAATCCATCATGGTATCCCGGATCTGATCAACAGCTATGGTATTGCCGTACTTACCGAGGATTCCATCTCTCATCTGGCACCTGTGGAACGCCCGATCCGCGTCAATGACCAGTGGATGTACCACTCCAGACTGTATGCTGCTGCAAACTATGTAAAGACACGCGATGACCTGGATCTGATCCAGCTCAACTCTTTTGGATGTGGTCTGGATGCAGTTACTACTGACGAGGTTTATGAAATCCTTGACGGAAGTGACAAAATCTATACCTGCTTAAAGATTGACGAGGTAAATAACCTTGGTGCTGCAAGAATCCGTATCCGTTCCCTGATCGCAGCGATCCGTGCGAAGAAGGCACAGGGACAGAAACGTACTGTCAAACCTGCTTCTATTGATAAAGTATCCTTTACAAAGGAAATGAGAAAGGACTATACCATCCTCTGCCCGCAGATGTCACCGTTCCATTTCAGCCTCCTGCAGGCAGCATTCAATTCCTGCGGATACAACCTGGAGGTGCTTCCGAATGACAATAAGCATGCAGTGGATGTTGGTCTGAAGTATGTAAACAATGACGCCTGCTATCCGTCTCTGATCGTTGTGGGACAGATCATGGATGCTCTGCTTTCCGGTAAATATGACCTGAACAAAACGGCCGTTGTCATGTCACAGACAGGTGGCGGATGTCGTGCTTCCAACTATATTGCATTTATACGACGCGCATTAAAGAAAGCCGGTATGGAACAGATTCCGGTTATCTCTGTTAACTTAAGCGGTCTGGAAAGCAATCCCGGATTCAAACTTACGCTTCCATTAGTGAAGAAAGTTGCTTACGGTGCCGTATTCGGAGATATCCTGATGAAATGCGTATATCGTATGCGTCCTTATGAACTGGAAGAGGGAATCGTAAACAGGAAACATAAAATCTGGGAACAGCGTGTGATCTCTTTCTTAAGCGGAAGCAGTATCAGCCACAGCCAGTTTAAGAAAATGTGCCGCGAAATGGTTCATGAATTTGATACCATTCCCATCAGTGATGTGAAGAAGCCGCGTGTCGGCATCGTAGGTGAGATCCTTGTCAAGTTCCTGCCTGCTGCAAATAATCATCTGGCAGAGCTTCTGGAATCTGAAGGCGCTGAGGCAGTTGTACCGGATCTGATCGATTTCATGTGCTACTGCTTCTATAATCAGAACTTTAAGGTAGAAAATCTTGGATTCAAGAAGTCCAAGGCAACCATGGCAAACTGGGGAATCAAAGCAATCGAATGGGTGAGAAAGCCTGCAAGCGAAGCTCTTGCACAGAGCCGCCATTTTGCACCGCCTGCTGATATCAGAGATCTGGCAAAAATTGGCATCTCCGATCGTTTCCACCGGAAACCAGACAGGTGAGGGATGGTTCCTGACAGGTGAGATGATGGAACTGATCCATGGAGATGTTCCGAATATTGTTTGTATCCAGCCTTTCGGATGTCTGCCGAACCACATTGTAGGTAAGGGTGTTATCAAAGAGATCCGCAGAGAATATCCGACAGCCAATATTGTAGCCATCGACTATGACCCGGGTGCAAGTGAAGTTAACCAGCTCAACCGAATCAAACTGATGCTCTCCACAGCTCAGAAAAACCTGAAAAAAAGCAGAAAAGAAAGACGCCTAAAATAAAAGAGTTATATTTCAGAAATTTTAAATGTGTTTCTATTTCAGAAATACATTTAAACCATGAAATATAACTCTTTTGTTTTTATAATTTCAGTGTTTAATTATTCTGCCAGAACGGAAGTTTCTCTGCAATCCTTATCAGATAGCTTCCACCCGGAATTCTTCTAAGCTGTGATTCTGACGGCTTGCTGATGATCAGGTAAGCAAACAGATAAACAACCGCAGCAACAGGAATGGAAACGATCAGACAAATGAAATTGGATTTTACAAAAATGTTCAGTCCATAGCAGATACAGCCTGCAACAATTCCCATGGGAACAGATGCAAGAACAGGATACAGATATCCTTCTTTCCATGGATTCTTATACTGCAGATATTTCTTCATGGCTCTGTCATTTAACACACATACAACCACAGAATAGATCACCATTGCGATCAGCAGTGCATAAACTCCAAGGTTTGTAGTAAACAGCAGCACTACCACTACCACAATATCCACAACCAGTGCGATTGCTGCCGTAATCACCGGAATCCTCTGCTGTCCGATTGCCTGCAGAACTCCATTGGAAATATTTGACATTCCATTGAGCAGGATTGAAAAAGAACCAAGGATCAGCAGGTTGGCTGCCAGTCCTGTGGAATTTCCGTAAAGCAAAAATACAATCGGCTGTGCAAGCACTGCCAGTCCCATGGCACATGGGGCGGAAACTACCATAGAAAGCTGTACAGTCTGGTCAATGCACTCTCTGGTCGCTTCAATGTCTCCGGTGGCATACAGGGCGGAAACTTCCGGAATCATTGAAGTAGGTGCCGTACTGGACAGCGTCAGAGGAATATTGATAATTGTCATAAAGTAAGTAGCATACTCTGCATATAAAATACCGATCTGTGCCGCATCTCCACCTCTTCTTCCCAGAATATCCGAGAAAAGATACCCATTGATATAAGCATTTACATTATAAACAAAGGCGCTGAGAATGATCGGCGAAACAACCAGGATGATCACACGAAAAATCTCTTTGTAGGACTCTTCCTGATGTCTGTGATCTCTCTCTACCCGGTGCAGGATTTTTCTGCGGTTTACACCATATACCAGAAGCATGAATGCCAATGCAGTCACCACTCCGGCTCCGGTTCCTACTGTGGAACCTGCTGCCCCCCATTTTGCAATGCTGTTCTCTGTTCCATCTGAAAATGCATTGATGAATCCCCAGGCTGCCAGAAGACTGACTGCCGCATTAAATACCTGCTCAATGATCTGGGAGATAGATGTTGGCATCATATTTCTGTATGCCTGAAAATATCCTCTGAATACCCCAAGAATACCGGACAAAAAAAATCGTCGGAGCCAGGATCTGAAGTGCCGGAATTGCATCCTTCTGATTCTGAGGGATGATCAGCCCTGCTCCAAAGAGACAGAATAAACCGACCACTCCGCCAATCACCATGGCATAGATCATGGCACCCTTAAAGAACTTATGTGCATTTCTGTAATCCTTCAGAGCAATACGCTCGGAGATCAGCTTGGATACCGCCTGTGGAATACTAAAGGATGCGATCATCAGAAGGATCATATAGGCATTCTGCGCAAGGCTTGTATAGCCCATTCCAAGGCTTCCGATAATATTGGAAAGGGGACTCTTGTACAGAAGACCGATCACCTTGGAGATCATAGCTGCAATCATCAGAAAGGATGCATTTTTTACTAAATTGTTTTTCTGATTCATGTTATCACTGTGTGTCTTTTACCTGACTACACATTACCTCTTTTCTTATATATTTTCTATCTGCCAGTCGATTGGTTCCAGACCATTGGCAACAAGAAATTCGTTTGTTTTACTGAAATGTTTACACCCGAAAAATCCCCTGTAAGCAGACAGAGGACTTGGATGAGGTGCCTCCAGGATCAGATGCTTCGGATTATTCAACATGGATTTTTTCATCTGCGCCGGACGTCCCCAGAGCAGAAATACAATAGGACGGTCCTGCTCATTCAGAACCTGGATCGCAGCATCCGTAAACTGCTCCCAGCCGATCCCCCTGTGTGAATTTGCCTGATGAGCGCGTACAGTCAGAACTGTGTTCAGAAGAAGCACTCCCTGCTTCGCCCACTTCTCCAGATAGCCGTTATTGGGGATATAGCATCCACAGTCATCATGAAGCTCCTGATAAATATTCACCAGGGACGGTGGCGTCTCCACTCCTCTCTTTACGGAAAAACAAAGCCCATGAGCCTGCCCGTCATTATGATAGGGATCCTGACCCAGAATCACTACCTTCACTTCGTTTAACGGTGTAAAATGAAATGCATTAAACAGATCATCCGCAGGAGGAAAAATCTTCCTGGTCTGATATTCTGTCATCACCGTTTTATATAATTTTGCATAATACGGCTGGTGGAACTCCCCCTTCAGGGCTTCCAGCCAGTCACCTGAAATTGCTGACATACCTTATCCTTCACCTCTTGTATTTTTCGTGGTCATCGTCTGACAGAAATTCCCCTGTCAGACAGATAATCCTTCACCTGAGAAATCTCCAGTTCTTTATAATGGAACAAAGACGCAGCCAGTGCAGCATCTGCTCCCCCTTCGGTCAGTGCATCATAAAAATGCTCCAGTGTACCTGCACCGCCTGATGCGATCACAGGAATGGAGACAGCATCAGCAATTGCTCTGGTAAGAGCCAGATCATATCCTGCTTTTGTACCGTCACAGTCCATACTGGTGAGAAGGATTTCCCCTGCACCCAGAGCTTCCACTTTCTTTGCCCACTCTATGGCATCAATCCCTGTATCCAATCTTCCGCCATGTTTGTAAATGTTCCATCCGCCGTCTTCTCTGCGCTTGGCATCAATAGCCACAACTACACACTGGCTTCCAAACTTGTCAGCCGCCTCACTGATCAGTTCCGGTCTGTCAATTGCTGCAGAATTTACGGAAATCTTATCTGCTCCTTCTCTCAGCAGTTTCTTGAAATCATCTACAGTACGGATACCGCCGCCTACTGTAAACGGGATAAATACATTGGCAGCAACCCGTCTTACCATGTCAACTACCGTATCTCTCTGTTCGCAGGATGCTGTAATATCGAGAAACACCAGTTCATCTGCTCCTGCTGCATCATAGGCTTTGGCAATCTCCACCGGATCACCTGCATCGCGAAGCTGCACAAAATTTACGCCCTTTACCACACGTCCGTTATTTACATCCAAGCAGGGAATAATTCTCTTTGTAAACATCTTATTTTCCCTCCTTCTCAGCATTGCCGTCTTTTCCCACAGCAGCAAAATTTTCAAGTATCTTCAGTCCCCATTTGCTGCTCTTTTCCGGATGGAACTGGCAGGCAAATACATTGTCCTTTTCTACGGAAGCATGAATACAGGTGCTGTATTCTGTAGTAGCCTTTACAATCTCAGGCTCCTCTGCCTGCAGATAATAAGAATGCACAAATATACATAGGTCTGTTCCGGGATTCCCTGAAACAGTCTGCCATTATTCTGAAAATGCAGGGAATTCCATCCCATATGTGGAATCTTAAGCCCCGGCGCAGGCGGAATCTTAACAATTTTCCCTTTCAGGATTCCAAGGCCTTCCACCCCCGGTGTCTCCTCGCTGCTTTCAAAAAGGAGCTGAAGTCCCAGGCAGATTCCAAGAAATGGCGTCTTCTTCTCTACAATCTCATGGATCACAGGTACAAGTCCGTATGTATGAAGATTCTCCATCGCCCGTCCAAAGCTTCCCACGCCCGGCAGGATTACTTTATCCGCATTTAACAAAGTCTGCGGATCGCGGGTTACTGTTGTTTCTTCCCCAAGATAATGAAGTGCTTTTTCTACACTTTTAATATTTCCGGCATCATAGTCAATTATTGCAATCATGTTATCCTCCTGATGTCATTATCTGTTTTCCTCATTATGGTAATCCAAAGGTTTTCCGGATCACATGTCAGACCGGAATAAAATATCCGATCAAAACGCTCCAATACAGTATAACCCAAAAACAGACAGTTGCAAAGTGCTTTCTTTGCTTCTGTCTGTTTTTATTCCGGTCATACTACCGGTTACTGTTCACTCCGTTCACAATACCCGGATATCTTATCACTGCCTGCAATCCAGAGTGAACCAGAACTCCACGCCATTATCATAATTGCATACCCCATATTTCTGGTTCATACTCTCAATGATTGCCTTAACAATTGAAAGTCCGATACCACTTCCGCCATATTCTCTTGTCCGGGCCTTATCTACTTTGTAGAATTTATTCCAGAGATTTGGGATATCCTCTTCCGGAATCGGAGTACCTGTATTAAATACGGTTATTTTCACACAGTCCTCTTCCTGAAGAACCTTAATTTCTACTTTTCGTTCTCCGTCCAGATGGTTCAGTGCATTGCTTGTGTAATTGGTCACAACCTCTTCAATCTTAAACTCATCCGCCCATACATATACAGGTTCTGTTTCTTCAAAAATCACAGTTGCTTCTTTCTGTTCGATCATAATATGCATAGAACCAAGTACACCCCTGATCAGAGATACAATGTCAAATCTTTCCATCACCGGGGCATCTTTACCGGACTCCAGCTGATTCAGCGTCAGCAGGTTTTTGACCAGCTTGTTCATCTTTGAGGCCTCATCCATAATAACTTCACAGTAAAATTCCCTGCTTTCCGGATCATCGGAAATATTTTCATTCAGCCCCTCTGCATATCCCTGGATCAATGCAATAGGAGTTTTCAGCTCATGAGAAACATTATCAAGAAATTCCTTACGCATCTCATCAATTTTAATCTTATCTTCTATGTCTTTCTGAAGCTTGTTATTAGCCGATTTCAACTCTGAGATCGTGCTCTCAAGTTTTCTGGACATTTTGTTAAAGTTATCGCCAAGTACATCAATCTCATTACCTGCCCTGCTTTGATATCTGGCATCAAAATCCAGATCAGACATCTTCTCTGATAATTTGGTCAGTTCACTGATTGGGCGGGTAATACGATTTGTCATCACAAGAATCACAATACCGCTGACCACAATTATGATTATTCCTACAATGAAGTAAAAACTGTTGGAAATAGATGCACTTTCCTTAATACTTTCCAGAGGAGAACGAATCAGGAAATAGTAACCATTATCAAACTGTCCCCAGCATTCCACATATTCCATGCCTGCAAAGCGATCATGCACCTGCCACATGGTACAGGTATCTGTCTTTTTTGAGCACACGACTGTGCTGCATATCCTGATCCAGATTATTAATATACCCAAACAGCTTACTGCGGAGCATTTTTGCCATATTATTCTCTCCCCAGTAATAATAACCGCTGTTTTCCTCATTTACTATGATCCAGGTAAGGTTATTTCTGGAACTGCTCCTCTCAATCTCATCCGAAATCTCATCTGTTGCCCCTTTTTTGTCCTCTTCTATATCTGTATCATACTGCAGGATGTCATCCAGATTCATCTGAGACAACACTTCTTTTGCCTCCTCCAGCACTTCTACTTTTTTGGATACATAATATTTTTCAAGAAAAAGACCATTGATCAGAGTAATGGTAAAGATCGAAAGCAGTAACAGACATATAAACACTACTGAAATCTGATGTTGCAGAGTATGAAATTTTTTATCTGTTTTTCCGTTTCCTGTCATTCGTCTACCTCAAACTTGTATCCCATACCCCATACAGTCTTTATATATTCACCTTTATCTCCCATTTTACTTCTGAGCTTCTTAACATGGGTATCAATCGTACGGGCATCTCCAAAGTAGTCATAATTCCATACAGAATTCAGGATCTTTTCTCTGGAAAGTGCGATTCCCTGATTCTCCAGAAAATATGTCAGAAGTTCAAATTCCTTAAAGCTCAGTTCCATAGGCTTACCATCCACAGTAGCCAGATGTGCTGCTTTATCTATAACAATGCCGCCTGCTGAAATCACATCTTCCGGATTATTCTGACCTGTACGTCTCAGAATTGCCTCCACTCTTGCAACAAGGATTTTCGGACTGAATGGTTTAGAAATGTATTCATCTACCCCCAGATCAAATCCAAGAAGCTCATCTCTCTCATCACTTCTTGCAGTCAGCATAATAATCGGAACTTTTGAGTTCTTGCGAATCTCACGGCAAACTTCCCATCCATCCATCTTCGGCATCATGACATCCAAAATGATCAGTGCGATGTCCTTCTCCTCATAAAAGATATCCATGGCTTCTTCACCATTACCGGCTTCCAGTACCTGGAAATTCTTCTTTGTCAGGAAATCCTTTACCAGCTTTCTCATGCGGCTCTCATCATCCACCACCAGGATTTTTAATGTATCCATTTGATCCCCTCCGTTTTTCTTCATTATTTTCCGAAACAGTTTTTACTTTTTATTTATACTGTTTTCCGAGTATTGTTAAAATCCACGACTGTTCAGCGCCTTTACAGCCACAGCGCAAAATCCGGGAAAATCGCCCTCAGCAACAGATTTTATCTTTCATATGGTTACTATAGCAGAGATTTATGTAAGATTTGTGAACATATGACAGAAAAATTATAAGTATTGCTGTTCACAACACCAAATAGCCTCAAATATAAAAATCTTCTTGACAAATTCTGTTTTTATTTCTATACTGTTAATCAGTCGATATATCTTATATAATGAATGATATATCAATATTAAAAAGTGCTTTCGTCTCATCACCAGTGCTGTTTTATGGAAAAAACAGCGTTGCAGACTCATTTTCAGGGCTTGTACTGGTTTCGACGGGGGCTTTGAAGTTGGGGAAGCCATCCGCAGACTCCCAGACTGCGTACCAACCGGGAAACTAAATATAAACGCAGACGAACAGTACGCGTTAGCAGCCTAATTGCTGCTCGTCAGCCCTGATGCACTCACACTTCAGGAATCTGACGTCGACCATGTGAGAAACCTTGCCGGGTAAGCTTTGCCCCGGTAGATGTATCATGAAGCTACTAAGGTTGTAAGCCTGTCGGTGGGCGTACATCCAAGGGAATGTTAAAACAGCGACTGTGATGGGAGATGCCTTAATGAATAGGCTTTCGGACGCGGGTTCAATTCCCGCCAGGTCCATAAAAAACATCCACAGGGTAATTCCCTGTGGATGTTTTTTCATTCACCAAACTGTTGTGCACATTCTTTCAGCATTTCGCGGATTGGCAGATGGTACGGACATCTGGTTTCACATTTGCCGCATTCTATACAGGCGGAAGCCTTCACCGCAAGAGAACTGTAACGGTTTCTTGCCCAGTCTCCCAGCCCGTAACGGTTAAGATAGCCTGCGAACAGGAACACACCCGAAATATCGATTCCCACACTGCATGGAGCACAGTAATTACATCTGCGGCAGAAATTTGTGCCAAGCTGATTCCGTACTGCCTGAACTTCCTCCAGTTCTTTCTCGCTTAACGGGGAATCATCAAGACAGGCCTTTATATTCTCCTCGATTTCCTTCTCTTCCGCCATTCCCGGGATCACAATAGTAACGTTCTTATTCGAACAGACATAACGCAATGCCAGCGTTCCATTTTCAATTGCACCACCGGCCAGAGGTTTCATATCAATAAAGCCGATGTTTTTCTCCTCACATTTTGAGATCAGCTCTTCCCCCTGACTCTCTACAATATTATATGGAAACATAATAGTTTCCACCCAGTCAAGCTCCAGAGCCCGGGCAAAAACCTCCACAGAATGAGCGGTCAGACCAATATGTCCGATTTTTCCTGCTGCTCTTGCCTCCTGCAGTGCTTCAAGGGCACCACCGGCCGCCTGCACCTGATCAAGCTGTTCCATACTCGGATTATGCACCTGGTATAATTCAATATGATCTGTACGAAGATTATGAAGACTCTTCTCAATATCTTCAGCCATGGCTTCCTTTGTACGTGCCATGGACTTTGTGGCAATTATAAATCTGTCCCTGATACCTTCCAGTGCATATCCCAGATATTCTTCACTGACCGTATATCCTCTGGCTGTATCAATATAATTTACTCCCCGGTCTGCTAGCTTATGCAGCAGTGTCTTTGTTCCTTCCGCATCAATTTTCTGGATCGGTATCCCGCCAAGGCCCATTCTGGAAACCCTGAGACCGGTTTTTTCCAAGTGTTACGTATTCCATATTTTTTCTCCTATTCCAATCAAAGATAAAAACTGCCACCGGATCTTACCGATGGCAGTCTGATTATCTCTTTACAACTGTTAATCAGAAAAAACAACTGGTTTCATCCTGATTATACTCGAGAAAGATATTCTCCTGTTCTTGTATCAATTTTCAGTTTATCGCCCTGGTTAACAAACAGCGGAACCTGAACCTGTGCACCTGTCTCTACAGTAGCCGGTTTTGTGGCACCCTGTGCTGTATTTCCGGCGAATCCCGGCTCTGTCTCAGTAACTTCAAGTTCTACGAACAGAGGAGGCTCAATAGCAAATACATTTCCGTTGTGGGAACAGATCTTAACCATCTCGTTCTCTTTAACGAATTTAAGAGAATCTCCAACCTGATCTTTTGTAAGACCAACCTGATCGTATGTCTCTACGTTCATAAAGTAGTACAGATCACCATCATCATACAGATACTGCATATCTACACGCTCAATACGTGCAGCCGGGAATTTCTCTGTTGGACGGAAAGATTTCTCAAGAACTGCTCCTGTAATAATGTTTTTGTATTTTGTTCTTACGAAAGCAGCACCCTTTCCTGGTTTTACGTGCTGGAATTCAACGATCTGACATACGTTTCCGTCAATTTCAAGTGTGATACCGTTTTTGAAATCACCTGCTGAAATCATAGTTATATTTCCTCCTTAATAGTACAGTTCAGCAATGCTGTGTCTTTTGACAACAACAGCCGTTCAAAGTGTGTGTCCCTCTCATGCTTTTCTCAGTTTTGTGACACACTCTTATTTAATTTTATAATATTCTGCTGCTTTTTTTTCAACTACTTTTTTACACATGTTTTTAAATTTTTCTTCAAGCTGACCAATCAGATCCTCAAATGGCTTGTCTCCTGTGATCATCTCAACATCTGCAAACTTTGTATAAACCGGATCGCGCTGTTTAAGAAGTTTTCTGATCTTATCTTCTTTGTCTTCTCCCTCGATCAGAGGATTGCTGCTGGAATTTTCCAGTCTCTTCTTCAACGTTGCATAAGATCCCTTCAAATATACTACAGTTCCCAGTTTTTTAATATATTTTGCATTCTGTTCCTGCATCGGAAGACCGGACCCCAGAGAAATGATCTTCTGTTCCGGATCATCGATCAGTGCCTTGATCACAGTTGTCTCAAGAGCTCTGTAAAATGGTTCTCCGAATCTGTCAAAGATTTCTTTCATTGTAAGGTTCATCTTCTTTGATACTACGCGGTCAACGTCTACAAAAGGAAGATTGAAATCTTTTGCCAGCCGTTTTCCTACTCTTGTCTTACCTGAACCCATAAATCCTATGATAACAATATGGTTCATGAATTCCCCTCCTCTTTGCGGTAAAAATATAGTACAATTCTTTCAAGATATCGTTTCAGTACGATCTGAATCTCTTCTTTCGGATTGAGTGGTTTCACCAGAATATTCCGGATTCCTGTGCGTTTCGCACCATATATATCAGTAAAGAGCTGATCTCCTATAAAAACTGTATTACTTCTGTCTGTCCCAAGAAGTTCCATTGCCCTGATATAAATTTTTTGTTGAAGGCTTGTGTGCATTCTCGATAAACTGCGCTCCTATCGCATCATTAAAAGAAGAAACTCTCTCGTACTGGTTGTTTGACAGAAAACAGCATTTAAATCCAAGTTCCTTCAGATGTGCAAACAACGCACATGCTCTCTCATCTGCCGGTGCACCATGAGGTACCAGAGTATTATCTATATCAAACAGAAGTCCTCTGTATCCCTGCGCATACAGATCATCGAAGTTTATCACATAGGTAGAATCCAGATATTCATCCGGAAAAAAGCAATTAAACATCCGTAGTCATTTCCTTTATTTATATTTTTCTGAAAACAAGATCAGCGATAAGTGTCTAACAGTACGCTGTCCCCGAAATACTGAATCATTATGATCAGCGTTCATTAAGAGGAACATATACTGCCGGTTCCAGAACATTCTTATATGCCGGACGGATGATCTTATCTGCATTAATGAGCTCTTCCATACGGTGCGCACTCCATCCTACGATACGTGCAACTGCAAACATCGGTGTATATAATTCCAGTGGCAGATCCAGCATACTGTACACAAAACCGCTATAAAAGTCTACATTGGCGCTTACACCTTTATAAATACGACGCTCTTCTGCAATTACTTCAGGTGCCAGACGTTCCACCATAGAATACAGGGCATAATCTTTCATTCTGCCTTTTTCCCTTGCCAGAGTTTCCACATATGCCTTGAAAACTTCAGCTCGCGGATCAGACACTGAATAAATCGCATGTCCCATTCCATAGATCAGTCCCTTCCGGTCAAATGCCTCTTTATGAAGAAGTCTCTTCAGATATGTCCGGACCTCGTCTTCATCCTTCCAGTCCTTAACTTCCTTCTTCATATCATCAAACATCCTGACAACTTTAATGTTGGCACCGCCATGCTTTGGTCCCTTTAATGAGCCAAGTGCTGCGGCAATCGCAGAATATGTATCAGTTCCTGATGAGGAAACCACATGAGTTGTGAATGTAGAGTTATTACCTCCGCCATGTTCCATATGAAGGATAAGCGCAATATCCAGGATCTTTGCCTCCAGATGTGAATACTTCTTATCCGGGCGAAGCATTCTCAGAATGTTCTCTGCTGTGGTAAGTTCTTTCTTCGGATTATGGATATAGAGACTCTTATCTTTAATATAATGGTTATAAGCCTGATATCCATAAACAGATAAAAGCGGAAATACACTGATCAGATTCAGACACTGTCTGAGCACATTCGGCAAAGATGTATCGTCAGGGTTGGTATCATAAGAATATAAAGTAAGCACACTTCTGGAAAGCCCGTTCATGATATCCTTGCTCGGGGCCTTCATTATAACATCACGCACAAAATTTGTAGGAAGTGACCGCTGATTTGCCAGAAGCTGTGTAAAATCTGCAAGCTGTTTCTTATCCGGAAGACTGCCAAATAATAAAAGATAGGTAACTTCTTCAAATCCATATCTGTCATCTTCGATAAATCCCCTGGTAAGATCTTTGATATCATATCCTCTGTAGGAAAGACTTCCAGCACATGGAACTTCTTTGCCATCAACAATCTTTGTGGCTTTCACATTAGAAACCTGAGTCAGGCCTGCAAGAACCCCTTTTCCATTAATATCACGAAGACCTCTCTTCACATCATATTTTGCATACAGAGAAAGATCCAGACTTGTATGTTCCTTGCAAACCTCCGTCAGATTTTCAATTTCAGGTGTTACTTTGGTTTTAAATCCCGCCATGTAATAAATCTCCTTTCTTCACAATTCTCTCGATAATGATTCCCTCCTCGTTTCTGTCATCGCAACAATTTGCAGATGCACATCTCTGTAAATATTATAGCATTTTTTTCCTCTTTCGGTCTACATCTTATATATTCTGTTTCTGAACATAAAAAATCCAGATTACCGCTTACTGTTCACGCACTACTGTCCTGCGAGCGTTTTTTAAACTTCCATTTGCAGTTTCTTACGGATACATGACAATATAAGAACCGAAACGCACAGTGCGAATTTACGCAGCTTTTATAAATATACTGTATTTTTTAGAAATTGCTATAAATTGTATGGATGATTTTTAACATTTTCTCATACTTGTCGGCATTTCGCAAGTACAAATTTTGTTCAAAAAATTTTCATAAAAAAATTTTCATTTGGCTCTTTCCATTTGTAACACTTTAGTGTATAATAACGTCGATTTAAAAAATAATTATACGATGGACGAGGAGGAAATCATAATGTCTTATACTGAAGAAGTATACGAAAGAGTCGTAGCACAGAATCCAAATGAGCCTGAATTCCATCAGGCAGTAAAGGAAGTTTTAGACTCCCTTAAAGTCGTAATCGACAAAAATGAAGAGAAATACCGCAAGCTTTCCATTCTGGAACGTCTTGTTGAGCCTGAAAGAATCATCTCTTTCCGAGTTCCGTGGGTAGACGATAAAGGTGTTGTACAGGTAAACAAAGGTTATCGTGTACAGTTCAACAGTGCGATCGGACCATACAAAGGTGGTTTAAGATTCCATCCGTCAGTAAACCAGGGAATCCTTAAATTTTTAGGTTTCGAACAGATTTTCAAGAACTCCCTTACAGGTCTTCCGATCGGTGGCGGTAAAGGTGGTTCAAACTTTGATCCTAAAGGAAAATCTGACAGAGAAGTTATGGCATTCTGCCAGAGCTTTATGACAGAACTTTCCAAATATATCGGTGCTGACATGGACGTTCCTGCAGGTGATATCGGTGTAGGCGGACGTGAGATTGGTTATCTGTACGGACAGTACAAGAGAAACCGCGGATTATACGAGGGTGTTCTCACAGGTAAAGGTCTTTCCTACGGTGGATCTTTGATTCGTACACAGGCTACAGGATATGGTCTTGTATATATGCTGAACGAAATGGTTAAAGCTAAAAACGACACAATCTCCGGTAAAACTCTCATCGTAACAGGTTCCGGTAATGTTGCCATCTACGCAGTAGAGAAAGCTGCCGAACTTGGCGGTAAAGTTGTTGCTATGTGCGACTCCAACGGATATATCTATGATCCGGAAGGAATCAAACTTGACATCGTTAAAGATATCAAAGAAGTAAAACGTGGACGTATCAAAGAATACGCAGATCGCGTAGAAGGCGCTACTTATACAGAAGGAAAAGGTATCTGGAACATCAAATGTGATATCTATCTTCCATGCGCAACTCAGAATGAACTTGACCTTGATGCTGTTAAGATCCTTATTGCAAACGGATGCAAATATGTTGCAGAAGGTGCAAATATGCCTACTACCCGCGAGGCAACTGATTACCTTATGGCAAACGGTGTAACATTTATGCCTGGTAAAGCAGCTAATGCCGGTGGTGTTGCTACTTCCGCACTTGAAATGTGCCAGAACTCTGCAAGACTTTCCTGGACAGCAGAAGAAGTTGATACAAAACTTCATCAGATCATGGTTGATATCTTCCATAAAGTTGATGATGCTTCCAAGCGTTATGATATGGAAGGCAACTATGTTGCAGGCGCTAATATCGCAGGCTTCGAGAAAGTTGTAGATGCTATGATCGCTCAGGGTATTGTTTAATTTATTTTAGTTAATTACCCCCATAAAAATACACATAAAGAGCCGGCGGGATATTATTCTCGTCGGCTCTTTATATTTGCCCGTAAATCCTTTCACACAGAGCATTCATACATTACTGTTCACACAGAACTCTTATTTAATTCATAAACTTCTTCAGCTCGTCCATAAAAGTACTGACATCTTTAAATTCTCTGTATACAGACGCAAAACGTACATAAGCAACTGCATCCAGATCTTTCAAATGTTCCATAACGATCTCACCAATTCTGGTGCTGGAAATCTCTTTCTCTTCGGTATTAAAGATTTCTCCCTCTATGGCATCCATCATCTCTTCAATCTTATCTATGGATATTGGTCTTTTATAGCAGGCTCTCAGAATTCCCGACTGAATTTTACTGCGATTATACTGTTCTCTGTTCTGATCTTTTTTGATCACAGTAAGCGGAATACTTTCCACCTTTTCATATGTGGTAAATCTCCTTCCGCAGGCATCACACAAACGACGGCGACGGATAGAATTGGTATCTTCTACCGGTCTGGAATCAACTACTCTCGTATTATCCTGATTACAAAATGGACACTTCATACGACGTCCCCCTTTAATTCGTATTACTGTTTTCTGCTTATGTACTATATACTTGATTCGGTTAAACGGCTACAAATACGTTACTGTTCACTCCATTCTCAGTAACACAAATACAAACAGTTATATATAGTTTTATTATACTGTATTTCTATTTAAGGTGTCAATAAAAGGACTTGCATAAATTTTTGCAAAAATACATAAATTGTTATCAAACGCATATCAGATTCTGAAAGCATTGGCACGACAGTCTGATTTTAACCGGAAGGACTGTATCTGATTTATGAAAATCTGTGAATTAAAGCAAAAAGAAGTAATTAATATCTGTACCTGCCGCAGTCTCGGATGTCCCATTGATGCGGAATTTGACTGCAAAAGCAGTCAACTCACTGCCCTTATACTTCCAGGCCCCGGAAGATTCTGCTGCCTGTTCGGACGTGATAATGAATATATCATTCCCTGGGAATGTATCAGCCAGATCGGGGACGATATCATCCTTGTGAAAATAGACGAAGAAAAAGTGTTTCCATAAAGGCTGATATTTCACCGCAGAGAATTGTCAAGGACCTATATTTTTTCATATTTTCCCGGTCAAAGTATAAATCCACTGCTATATGAGAATCATTCTTACTGAAGTATATGACAACTATTCGACAGCCACTGTCCTTTTTTTGATTTCCTGAAATGATTTCGGAGGATCCTGGCTCATATCTGCGAATAGTCGGTTTACATCCAGAGATAATAAGGAGGATTCAATAAGATGGCACTGAACAAAGTTGAAATCTGCGGAGTCAATACGTCGAAACTTCCTGTTCTTACAGCAGAAGAAAAAGCGGAACTGTTCAGACGGATCAAAAACGGCGATGAACAGGCACGTGAATTGTACATTAAAGGAAATCTACGTCTTGTTCTCAGCGTAATACGACGATTTCAGAACAGCAGCGAAAATGCCGATGACCTTTTTCAGATCGGATGTATTGGTCTGATCAAGGCCATTGACAACTTTGATACCACTTTACAGGTAAAATTTTCCACTTATGCAGTTCCAATGATCATAGGCGAAATCAGGCGATATCTCAGGGATAACAACAGTATCCGTGTCAGCCGTTCTCTTCGTGATATTGCATACAAAGCAATCTATACCCGCGAAAATTATATGAAGCAGCACCTGAAAGAACCTACAGTTACCGAAATTGCACAGGAAATTGGTATCGAAAAAGAAATGATCGTATATGCCCTTGATGCTATCCAAAATCCTGTGAGTCTCTTTGAACCGGTCTATACAGAAGGCGGTGATACTCTTTATGTCATGGATCAGATCAGTGACAAAAAAAACAAAGAAGAACGCTGGATTGAAAATCTTGCTCTCCGCGAAGCTATGCAGAGGCTGAACAGCCGCGAAAAGCATATCATAGAACTGCGCTTCTACGAAGGAAAGACGCAGATGGAAGTAGCTCAGGAAATCGGCATCTCCCAGGCACAGGTCAGCCGTCTCGAAAAAAATTGCACTGAAATCCATGCGTAATTATCTGCGTCCATAAAATGATAATTCAAGATCCGTATTCAGAAAAGCAGCCTGGCCCAATACCTGCCAGACTGCCTTACATATCTTTTAAAATATACCGTTTTCCACCTCTTTCCAATGAGGTTCTGATCTGTCTGTGAAGCTTTAATGAAGCTTTAACACTTCAACAAATTCTGCCAGTTTTCTATATTAAATATCTGCTTCACATCCAGAGCCCCTGACATTGCAGGAAAGAACTTCTTCATATCAGTAAATACCAGAGCATAGTCGAACTTTGACATTCCGATCATCCTGCGAAGCTCACGCCTGTAAAAATCCAGAAGCATCTCCGGCACTTCTGTTTTCTTAGATTTCATAAACTTTTTATGACATACATATTCTTCGTCCGTAGCCGGGTAGGAACGCTTCCAGTATAAAACCCTGATTTCTTTTGGCAGACTATCCAGTTTCTCAGAAGACTCCTCTTCTTTTGCACCATTCCCGATCAACGTCACATCAAAATGCTCATAATCCACTTTGTTCAGAAATTCATAGAATGCTTCTGTCTCCTGTGTATCACTGAAATCTCCTGCATATACCAGAAGTTTTACTTTATCTGTCTGATTCAGATATATCGGATTTACCGGTTCTTTTCCATCAAGCAGGACTTCAGCTATACGTTTGCATGCTTTTCCATCATCTCTCGGACATATCTGTTCTCTTGCTTTTTCATACTTCTCTTTACAGGAAACAGCCACTCCCGGAAGATCCTTCAGAAGTTCACCAAGCTTCTCAGGGGTAGACACTGCCGGTCCCGGAAGTTTGTCAAATCCGAAGTACAGACCTCTGTAATCTTCAAAATTCTCCGCATCCGGCACATAAAACAGAATCGGTTTTCCTGTCAGCATGAAATCATAAAAAATACTGGAATAATCAGAAATCAGTACATCTGTCACTGACAAAATCTCATTTGTATCCATTGTTGCAGGAATAAATTTTGTCTGCGCATCACCAGGTTCCATGGCATTCTCTTTCATATAGTGATATACGATCTGATGAAGCTTGACAAAGATCTGATATTCATTTGTATCTATACTGTTCTCCATTACATTGATCAGCTTATAGACATCCTGCAAATCTGTATCCGGACGGCTGTATTGTTCGCCTCTCCATGTCGGTGCATAAAGAATAATCTTTTTATCTTCCTTTACGTCCACTCCGCAATCCTTAAGTTCCTGTATCACTTCTGCTCTGTCACTGTCAAAAAGCTTATCATTACGCGGGAAGCCCTCTTCCAGCACTGTGCCTTCATACAGATTCTGCATTTTATACGAATCTTTGTATGCTGTCTTTGTCATATAAGGTCCGGAGGAAACTATATAATCTGCACTGAGCAGATTTCTTGCTGTATTTCCCTGAGAAATATTTGCTCCCGGAATATCAAATCCCATATTCTTCAGAGGAGTTCCATGCCAGGTATCGATCAGTACCTGACCTTCTCTTTTAAGGAAATAGCTTGGAAAGCTTACATTATTTACCAGATATTTCACTGTCGCAAGTTCTTTACAGTATTCCTTTGATTTATATTTTACAAATCGCACGTTCGGATATTTTTCGTATTTTTCAATTTGTTTTCTGTTATCCTCGAAGTCCTCAAGCACCCAGATATGGGTATAATCCTGATACTCTTCTTTTTCAAGAAGATACAAAAACAGAGCATAAGGATTACAGATCATACCACGTCCGCCAAAAGCTTCATAAAGAATTGTATTATCTCTTATCTGGTATTCCTTTACAAACTCGGCATAGCTGGTTCTAAGCGGATATTTCTCCCTGCACTCCAGAATCTGTTCTTCATTTTTCATATAAAAGGTCTTGATTCCCATTACACGATTAAAAAGACGATTCCACTCTTTAACTGCCTTCTCAATGGCAAAGTCCTCAGATTTCCAGATTGCATTTCTGGACATCTCTCTGCGGAGTTCTTCATCATGTGCCAGCTTCAGCATCGCATCTGTAAATTTCTTTGTATCAAAAGCTTCCGGCAGGTATCCTGTTTTTCCATCATCGATGATCAGATCCATCGCTCCTGTATGGAATGCGATGACAGGAAGACCAAATTCAAAGGCTTCCATGATAACCATCGGCCATCCTTCCCATCTGGACGGAAGAAGGAAAACAGAAGAATTCAGATAATACTTCTCCGGCTCATTTGTATAACCGACAAAATTAACTCTGTCCTCAATACCACGTCTCTTTGCATCCGCCACAATCTGATTCCAGAGATCACCGGCTCCGATAATATCCAGCTGCCATTCATCATCCTGCTTACAGAACTCTTCAAAAGATTCCATCATCAGATCAAGACCCTTGGCATATACAAATCGTGTAGCCATAAGGAAACGCTTGGATTTTGGGTCGCATTTTCTCTCACTCACGAAGCTTCGGGGATTAATTTTAACTTCTGTATCAATATCCAGAAATTTTTTGTAATCGCGCTTATCATAGTCACTGAGAACAATGTATCTGTCCAGCTTCGGCAGATATTCCTGGAGCAGACATTCCTGTTTCCAGAATACGACATTAGGAACATCAAGATATCCGGCATAACAGTTATGCTGCCATCCGATTGTCTTTGCATTCAGCTCCGGCGCCAGCATACCCAGACGAAGGCTTAAACTTGCAGTTGTGATAATAATATCATAATTCTGCTCATTTAAATATTTTACCCATTTTTCTCTGGTCTTTTTCGGGAAAATCGCATCTGCCAGAATATCATTATATTTTTCTTTATTAAAAACTCCCATATTTGGCATTCAGTTTCTGAACAAGATAACGCCAGCAGAAAGCCGGTGTATGATGTCGATTGACAAACTCATTATTATCAATAAAGTCAACCTTGATATCCTCACTCATATGATACATATTCCGGTCTTCTTTAAATCTGTCCTGATATACCATGATCGTCACATCATGCTCTTTTACAAGTTCATTCGCAAGAAGTGTGACAACTCGCTTAGTTCCGCCAAGATCAAATATCTTGGTGCACCAAATACATATTTTCATTTATCTTTTTCTCCTGTTATGACTTTCTGATATCTGTATCCTATAGCAATTCCATAAAATAATGCAATCAAGACAGTTCAGCAGAGTGTGAAGGACAAGGAAGATATCTGCAGGCGTGCTGACGCACGGCAAAGATATCTGACGCAGGACTTCACGCTATGATGGACTGGATTGTTTGCAGTAATTTATGGAATTGCTATAATATCATTACATTGTAATGTTAAAATAATCCAACACACGCTGGCAGTAATTGTCACACACATTATGTGTTTTTGCTCTTACACTGGCACGCTGTTCTTTATAATTATCTTTTCCGTTTTTAATATCCAGGATGAAATTCTCAAAATCCTGCATATTATACATATGTTCGCCAGGCATATATTCCAGCGGATCATCAAACACCCATCCTCTGGATTCCGTATAAGCCTCATAATCATCCAGTGTGAATCCAAGCGGTCTGTCTAACAGCAGATAATCGATCGCAACAGAAGAATAGTCAGAAACCAGCGCATCCGAACAGTTGATAAACTCATAAAGCTGCAGTCCGTTATCCGCAAGATCTCTGTTCTCCAGATAAACAATATTGGTAAGGACATTCTCGCCAAAATCATAAGGTACCTGAAGGTAATGCTTCTTGATAACAATAAGAATATGATTCTCCTTACAGAACTTATTCAGTTCCAGAAGCTTATCTGCATCATCAATGATAGGAATATTGAATTCATTATTTAAGGTTTCCTCGTTCAGACGCTCACTGGAAGCATGTCTGTAGGTTGGCATCCACAGGATCAGTTTCTCGCTGTCTGTTTCCTTCAGAAGTTTCTTTTTATATTCATCTGCACGTTCACTGCCCTTAAGCATCATATCATAACGGGGATATCCAAACGAGAGCAGTTTTTTTGGAAGTACATCCAAAAAATTCCATTTTGGTCTTAATGAAAATGTCCCCCCGGTACCAGACAATAATCAAAGAAAACCTTACGCCCGTTCTTATTTGCCTTGTAACCACAGCCATGCCAGAGATCGATAAAGAGCTGATTTCTTCTCGACATACCAATCCAGTTAAAAGCCTGGGTGTAAAAAATATATTTTGATGTCAGTGCATATTTATATGCTTCTGCTCTTCGGATCGTGGAACCTTTCTTAAAGTTCTGCACAAATTTCACATTTTCAAACTGATATTCTTTATATTTAGACGGTTCATGGACCAGCCATACAATCTCATACTTTTTGTTGTATCCTTTCTCAATAAGATAGTCAAACAAAGCACGACCATTATCCGTAAAATCATCATTTGTTTCAAAGAGCATTCTATTCTCTACAAGTGCAGGGGGGAATTTTCTTAAGGCGTCTGATCTTGCGATTATCATATAATCCATAGGTCACAGTTGCCCATGTCTCCTGCAACATGGCTTTTCTTCCCTTTTGAACTCTGACCTTGTTAATCTTGTTAATGGATTTTTTCAGTTTTTTTATTTTCTTTTTTATTCTTTTTTTCATATCTGGCTCCCTAGAATTCTTTTAATTTCTCACGAAGCATCGTTGAGGATGTATCTTTGGTATATGGCAGAAATACCAGCTTAGCGCCCAGCTCTTCCATTTCTTTTCCAGTCTTCTCCCAACGTGCATTGCCCTTCCAGTCATCTCCGATATAGATTTCATTAAAGTGGACTTTTTCCCATACCTGCTTTTTGTCCAGGGTTGTCGTCACGATCACCTCATCAACATATCTGATGGCCCGTACAATCTCTGCCCTTTCTTCCAGCGGAACGATCGGTCTTTTGTTTTTATATGACTCTACCAGATCATCCGCATTCACACCGACAATCAGATAATCGCAATGTTTTTTTGCATTTCTGATCAGGTTCAGATGTCCTATATGAAACATATCAAAGGTTCCCTGTGTATATCCTATTTTTTTTCTCCATTACATTCTCCCTGTTTTATTGCATTAATAGATAACTGTTCTCTTCGCATTCATATAACAGCTACAATTGTAAATAATCTGCAAGCCTTTTGCAATAGTTTTCTGTTTTATTGTGCATCTGTTTCAGATTCTTTGCTCTCTCCTGCCGGTAACTGTCTGTTCCATCAGTCAGATGTTTCATAAATTTTCTGATATCACAGGCATTATAGATTTTCTCACCCGGCATATATTCCAGCGGATCTTCAAATACAAATCCCCTTTTTTCTTTATATATATTGTAATCCGCAAGCACATATCCAAGCGGTCTGTCCAACAGCAGATAATCTACTGCCACTGACGAGTAATCAGAGAGCAGACCGTCGCTGATCCCTATCAGTTCATAAAGTTTTATCTGTTTTTTCTCCAACAGGGCTTCCGCAACATAACGTATATTGGTAAACTCCTGTTCATTCTCATCCCATTCCGTCTGAAGCGGATGCTTCTTTATGATCAGAATAATCTCCTGCTCCCTTAGATAACTGTCCAGTTCTTTCAGCTCGTTCATATCCTGTATTGCCGGAAGCTGACAGGGAAGCTCAATTTCATTTTCCGCACACCCTCCCAGATCACTTTTTCTGAAAGTCGGCATCCACAGAACAGTTTTTTTCCCCTTTCCATCCGAACAGACTGTCCAGAATTTCATCCTTACTCATTGACGGATGCAGCATCCAGTCATATCTGGGATATCCCATCATTAACAGCCTGTCCGGTTCGCAGTTCCATAGTTCGGATTTCGTTTTCACAAATACCGGTCCGGGAACAAGTGCATAGTCAAAATCAGGCTTTATATTCTGTTTTTTCTTTCCCTGCTCTGCATCTTTATAACCGCACCCATGCCACAGATTTACAACTGTCTGTCCTTTACACCGATACCTGTTCAGTCCTGCACTGTTATGAGAATAAAAGAAAAATCCGGCTGTAGCACCATAATAATATGCCAGCGGACTGCTCCATCCATATTTATTTTCAGCAGTTACAAATTTTACATTTCCGGTATTCTGATTTCTGAATTTTCTTTTTTGCAGAGACCAGCCAGATGATCTCATATTTTTTATTATACCCGGAACTTATAAGATATTCATAAAAGCTTCCGGATTATCTGTGCAGTCCATCATTTCCCGATTTTTAAACACAAGCCGGTTTTTACTTTACTTTTCCAAAACGCACAGTCAGCTTTCCAATGACCTGCTGCTCTGTTTTTGTCATAAAACGACCGATATAGTGCAGGATCATTCCGAAAAAGCCCAGCCTTTCCGTATATTTTTTAATCGCACTTTTTGTCATACATGCCTCCGGAATCTTTGTAAGATAATTCAAATGCAGACTTTTCGGGAAGGATACTCTCAAAAGAATCTTTGATATTTCTTTTCTGTTGTCTGAAATCTCCTATATTTTCCGTATCATTTATACACAATATTTTACACTTCTGATTTCTGAGTACATCATGTATCTGCCGGTCGTGAAGACCTATGGTAAAAAATTTCCCGATTTTCGGTGATTGAGGTTCATATTTTCCCTCCATATACTGCCAGTATTTCATCACATACTGATTTACATCCCCCGGAGAACGGAATCGTGTCCTGCATACTCTGTCCAGCACTTCACCCTCTTCCTTCCACACTTCTTCAAAGGTACTCTTCAAAAAAGAGCTTGAGATATGAGAATATTTAAAACTGGAAAACTCCCTGTACGGAAGCATCAGCATATTTCTGAATACCATTTTTCCATATGCAGGATGAAACCATTTTTTCCAGTTTCTGCCAATCACTTCTCTCTTTGAATAATGCATATTTACAAGTGCCGCATTGTTCATAAGAATGCAGGCAAACGGATTATTGATATCATCCTGTACCAACGCTGTTTCTATACAATAGTCTCTTGGAAGACCATTTCTGAAAAAGTCTTCCGGTTCCATTTTATTTATGATGAAGGTATCATCATTAAAATATACAAACTGTTCGGATAAACCTCGGATCCGATGCATATTCAGTTCAATGGGATGACTGCTGAATGTGGGCAGATACTGCTTCGGAATATAATCCTCGTGTTTTACAACTGTCAGCTTCGGATGATCTGTATTCAGCCAGGAAGGGATATGCCCCCATGTCACAAAATATATATGATTCACCCATGGAGCAAATTTTTCAACACCTCTGAACCAGTACTGCAGATTTTCCCAGTCCCGAAATCTGCTGTCCTGTGTCTGGTCATTTTTAATTCCCAGATACTCATTTCTCTGCTTTATCCAGGCTGAGTCTGATCCATCCACCCATGGCAATACAAAATCAATCTTGTCCATCTGTAATTTACCTCGTATGATAATATAAATCTTTCAAACGTTTTGCCTCTGTCTCAATGTTAAAATGCGCATCTGACAGCCGCATCTTTATCAGATCAGCCGCTTCTCTGTTCATAGAACTCATTGCCATCACTGCTGCCGCCCACTGTATATTATCTCTGTCAAGTGACAGCCGTCTGACTCTCTCAGGAAAAACAACTGCCTCCTCAGACACCGCCTCTGACATTACGCAGGCAAGTCCATTTGCCTGGGCTTCAATAAGCGCAAATGGCACACCCTCAAAAACAGACGGAAACAGAAAAACATCCATAGCAGATAAATACCTGCGGATATTCTCCTGTTTACCGGCAAAATATACCTTATCTTCCAGTCCTTTCTGCACTGTTTTCTCTTTTATCTCTTTGTACAGACCTTCCTTTGGACCTACCAGACACAGCATCACATCTTTTTTTTCGGAAACGATCTGTTGGAAAATATCAAGCATTCTGTCATGATTCTTCGGAATATCAAATCTTCCTACATGACCGATCACTGTTTTATTTTCCCATCCCAGTTCCTTTCTGAGTGAATCTCTGTCTTTTTCTGAAAAACTGAACTTCTCTGCCTGAATGGCATTATTGATCAACGTAACCTGACCGCTTTGGAAAGCTTTATCTCCAAACAGCCACCTGCCCGCCATTTCTCCGCATGCAATCCTGTCAGTAGCATATTTTGCAATCTTTGGTCTGTTCCAGTTGTCCATGATTTTTCTGATCAGTCCGGGACAGGAAGAGCTGTGGCTGTGCGCAATTATCTTTGGCACTTTCATTGTATGAGCCACACGTAACGGAACAATATTTGCAGCTGAAAGCATATTTACATGTACTGCATCATATTTTGTTTCTTTTAATATTTTTTTCAGTTCTTTTATATAGCCCTGATAGTTCTTTTTTACATTTGGAATATAGTAGATCCTTCCACCCAGTTTCCTGATTTCCTCTTCATATGCAATTTTATCATACATACACACAAAATCAAACTGTATATCCATATGCACCAGAACTCTATAGTAATTCATCACAAATGCTTCCAGACCTCCGGCAACATTTCCCATTCCAATCTGCAGTATTTTCATGATACGCTCTCCCATCCGTCACTATTGTCCACTCTGAATCCTATTGCGATCCTCTCGAAAAATCATTCCCGTACCGCATAATGTTCCGTCACCTTTTTCTGTAACAGCCGTATCAGTTTCTGATATCCTGTAATCTTCTTAAGAAAATCCAGGCAGTAACTGATTCCCAGCGAAATCACAAGAACTGCAACAGGAATCAGCCAGAATTTTTTTAATGCAAATACATATTTTCCCAGAGAATCTCTCACAAATGTATGTACCAGCCAGATGTTCATGGAATGCTTGCCCAGATACTGAAGGAACAAGGATACAGGCGTAATCCTGAACAAATATTCAACGCAAAAGAGAATCAGCAGGAATGGAACAAGTGTATACCGAAATTCCCAGAAAATTTTCAGGTCGATTTTATGGTACAGGAAAAGGCCGGCACACAGTAAAGCAGACAAACAGATGAATTTTAATTTTTTGCCGCCTGTATTCATGCAATTTTTGAAAGAAATTATATTTACAGCATAACGTTCCTGCCACAAATATCAAAAGAAATGAATATGGCTTTGAGCCTCCCTGAAATCCAATACCTAAAATTCTCGGAAGCAAAAAGATAACTGCAATACAGAATATGCCTCCAAATTTCTCAATCGTCCCATCTAACAGAGGAAGCAATATAATAAATACAAACGCAGCACTCATATACCACCATGCCCCGTTAAGACTTTCAGTCTCCAAAAGTCCGGAGATTCCCAGTATATCTGCAAATACGGCGAATCCTCTTTCATAAAAGGTTTCTCCCCACTTGCTCGGATCCTTAAGTCCCAGTCCAAAGTAAATAAGATAGGATACAGCTGCAGTAAACCAGAATCCGGACATAGTGGAAAGAAGATGTCCGGATATCCATTCTGATACTGCATACTTTTCTTTATTTTTCATTTTAGCCGAATATCCATACATCAGCCCGTAACCGGATACAAATGCAAATATTGCCACGCAGATTTTACAGCATTCCGCAATAGCAACAAGCTGTTCTGTTGTCAGCCCGCACAGATCCACCTGATATCTTTCGATTCTGTCTGCAAGACGGTAGCAGTGGTGAAAGATCAGCAGTAACACTGCAAGACCTTTTAAAGCTGCTGAATCTTCATTTTTTTAATCCGTTTGTCATATACTCCTCCGGATATTTCTGACTTCTTAAAATTTTTTCTCTGTCAGACAGATATCTCTGTCTGTCCCTGTCAGTTAGTCATTTTCTCATACTGTTCAGAAATCGTATCAATATCTCCGTAAGCGATCAATTTTCCTTTTTCAAGAATCATCGCCTTATTACAGATTCTCTGAACCTGTGCCAGAGAATGAGAGACAAACAACACTGTTACACCCGAATCAAACATGCTGAGTACTTTCTTCTCACTCTTCTTACGGAATTTCGCATCACCTACAGATAATACCTCGTCCAATATCAGAATTTTGGGAGAAACCACTGTAGCAATCGAAAATCCAAGTCTGGATTTCATACCTGATGAATAGTTCTTGATCGGCACATCAATAAAATCCTTCAATTCGGAAAATTTCACGATCTCATCATACTTCTCATCAATAAATTCTTTTGAATATCCAAGCATTGCTCCGTAAAGATAAATATTTTCCTTTCCTGTATACTGTTGATCAAATCCTGCACCCAGTTCCAGAAGCGGAACCATCTTCCCATGTTTTGTAACTGAACCTTCTGTTGGTTTGAAAACGCCTGCGATAACCTTAAGAAGAGTACTCTTTCCTGCACCATTCAGTCCGAGGATTCCTACCCTGTCTCCTTTTTCCACTGTAAAGCTCACATTCTGCAAAGCCCAGAATTCATTATATTTAATCTCATTTTTTAATTGACTTGATAATATAATCTTTCAGACTGTCTACTTTCTCTTTGCTGAGATTAAATTTCATACTCACATTATCAACAATAATCGCTGGTTGTTTGCTCACTTTTTCTCCTTATTTTTCAAAAATAATTCGTTCCGCTGCCCTGCAGCTTTCTGTCTCAGTTCTCAGATGTAAAGAATAAAATCATCCTGTTTCTTCTTGAAGCAGAATAATCCAATCACCATTGCCACAACGGAAAAGATAAGTGCATATGCAAAATAATGAATATTCATTGCTTTTCCAAATACTGAACATCTGAAAATATCAATCACACAATACAATGGGTTATATTTCAGTATCCATGCCCATCCACTCTTCAAAAGCTTTTCAGGATAATAGAAAATCGCACATGTATACATAACCAGCATAAGTGCTACAGACCAGAGATATTCCATATCTCTGAAAAATACACCTATTGTTGCCAGGATCATTCCGCATCCATATGACATAATAAGAATCAGTATCAGTGCGATTGGTGCCTGAAGCAGATAGAACGTAGGCTTTACACCAAGTATCACACTCACCATTGCCAGTACGATCAGTGAGATCAGAAAGATCACATAGTTAAAAAAGCACACTGGACAGCGGATACAAATATTTGGGTACATATACCTTTTTGATCATTGCCGAGTTCTGACGTATAGATTTCAAAGCGGCCTTGGTGGACTGTGAAAAGAAACTGTACAGGAGTCGTCCGGTCAGGATATATACAGGAAAGGTCCTGTCTGTATTTCCATACAAAGTACCAAATACAATTGTAAGCACGATCATGGTAAGCAGCGGCTCCAACATAGACCATATCATTCCCAGATAAGAACGTCTGTATTTCAGCTTAATCCCTTTTTTTGACCAGTTCTGACAAAGAAACCGGTATTGCATAAAATTATCAACGTATTTTTTCATGTCCTCTCCATTATTTCTGTTTTTTATTTCATTTTATAATTCTTTTGTGCAGAAATCTGTTATCGTCAGGCGGATATTTGCAATCCGCTTCGCAGTTTATTTTCTTTTTTGCCGGACAACTGTCTCTACACAAAACAAACCACCTTGTACTGTATCATATTCTCTGATGTCTTGCAACCGGTATCCGTAATTTTGCGCAAAATAAAATCCCAATCTTTCCTGTCATTTTATGGTTATCCCATAAAATAATATAAAAGATCAGGATTTTTATATGTCATGCCAGTCAGTTAAAATGATCCACTGGAACCCCCATGCGTCTCACCCGAAGAACTTGTATGGGTACTGCTTCCACCGCCACCGGAACTCTCTTCCTTCGGCTTCGCCGTACGTGTGACCTGATGATACAGAAATATATCCCGGCTTCTGTTAATATGAAGACTTCCGTCTTTCATATAATCTGCTGCATCCGGCTTCATATGTACAGTCTTCATCCGGCTTCTCATTACTCCGGTTACGATCAGCGCGATCACAAATCCGACCACAAGCGAAATGAGAAATATCATATAAAAAGGGATGGTTTCCTCCGGCAGATTTTCTACATCGTACGGTTCTCCGCTCTGTGCCTGAATGATAAATTCTTCGCACAGATCAGCAAACTTCATAAAGCCCTCATAATACTCACCATCGGATAAATATGACACAAAGTTATCCGTCATATATTCCTGTCCTGCATCAGTAAAAATCTGAATAGCCTCTCCATGTGTGGAGATACACCGCTTACGTTCTGACATGGTTATCAAAAACAATATACCACTCTTGTCCTCTCCCATGCCATAGTCATTATAATCAAAGAAATCATCTGCATAATCCTGCGGAACTGCACCATCCAGAGTCTCCTCTGTGACAACCACAACATCACAGCCGTAGTCCTCGCTGACCTGATCCAGTTTCGCCTCCAGTTCTTCTTTCTGCCCATCATCTAACAGATCTGCAAAATCTGCCAGCCTTTCTGTATGCACTTCTTCTGCCGCATAAACATTTTCTGAAAATGCTTCCGTCACAAATCCTGTTGTACCTGATACAGTAAGAACAGAAGCCAGAAATACAGGTATGATCTTTTTCTTCAGCATATCTTTCGTCCTCCCCTAAAAAAATCAGCAGTCCGGCAAGGCACAAAACAACCGTAAATACAGCGGTCAGTCCGGCAAGCCATTTCAAATAAATTCCCCTGTCAATCGGAAGGTCTCCTGTCATTTTTCCGGTTTGTCCGTTCATTGCAAATATATATTTCTTATCTTTCCATGTTGTATTCAGAATCCATACCGGATACAGTGCATACTGTGCTTTTCCGCCTGAAATATTTACGTTTGTATTTTCGGGAACAACAGAAGCATAACCCTTCACTGTATCTGCCAGTACTTCCTCTGCGCTCTTTTTCATACGATCATGTGCCCTGTTGATGCTCTCTTTTTCACTGACATCATACTTATCTGCCAGATATCCGGAAAGATATGCGGTCTGAAAATCCACAGACTCTGAAATTTTAAATGGTTCAATGGATTCCATCAAATCATCTGCCATCTTTTCTGATCCATCTACAGGTACAGAAACGAATGTCATCTCTCCGCTTCGCTCCACAGAATAGTAGCTGGTCTCCGTATAATCATAATCATGGTCACTCCACATTCTTACCTTTGTCGCCTTATAACGCACATCAGCATCAACATCACCGTCAAAAAGCCAGAACGGAACATACAGCCCCTTAATCTCATCAATATGATTTTCCCTGCGAAATGCTTTTGGCAAAAATGTTCTTCCCTTAATATGCCTGTAATATGCTTCTTTTGCCGCTTTCTTATCCAATTTGAACGGAATCACCAGATCCGGCCTTAATGCACCTTTAAACTTCTCTGTCATAATTACAGGATTTCCACAATACGGACAATTTGATGCTCCTGTATTCTCATCTGCGATAATCTCACCACCACAGGACTGACAGGTATAGACATTCATTCCATCTGTCTCACCTTCCTGCCATTCTCCACCGGCATCTGTCTGCCATCCTGACAGATCATCCTGCTGTCCGGCTTCACGCTCCATCTGCTCATCCAGTTCTTTTAATGTATCCAGTTCAAATTCTGTATCACAGTATGGACACTTCATTTTCTGGGACTTACTGTCAAATTCTATTGCACCGCCACAGGCAGGGCATTTTATATTCTCTCAGATCAGACATAGCCATTCCTCCCCCTGCTGTATTTTACTGTCTTGGCTTTCCACACTCTGCACAGAACTTTCCTGTATTTACCGCACCACAACTGCATGTCCACTTTCCTGCCGGTCTTGGGCTTCCGCATTCAGAACAGAATTTTCCTGTATTTACTGCGCCGCAGCTACATATCCACTCTTCCTGCTGCGGTTTCGGTTTACCGCATTCAGAGCAAAATTTTCCTGTATTCTCTGCACCACATTCACATTTCCATGTTCCTGCCCCGGATGCCGGCTGCATATTCTGTGCTGCCTGCTGCTGTGCCCCCCATCTGATAGAGATTCTGCATATTCGCTCCACCTGCCTGACCTGCCATGCCCATTCCCATAAATCCGGTCATAGCACCTGCAGTGTTGGAGGCTGCTGATTTCATTGCATCTGCCTGAGCACCGGCAAGTGTCGCTGCTGCCATAGTCGGATCTCTGAGAATGGCATTCTTCTGTGCATCTTTGATAAGCTGTGCATCCTCTTCCGGAAGAGTCACAGGATTCATGGCAATGGAAACAACCGCAAGACCTCTGGTCTGCTGCCACTTTTTTCGTAAGGGCTTCATTCATGGCATCGCATAATTCCAGAACATGTCCCGGAATGGCACTTGGACGGATCTGAAGTTCTGAGATTTTTGCAAATGCAGGCTGAAGAGCACTTACAAATTCTGTCTTTAACTGAACTTCAATTTCTTCTCTGTCATACTGCTGTTCAACATTTCCGCACACATTTGTATAAAACAGGAGCGGATCGACAATCTTATAAGAATATACTCCATTACAGCGCACAGATACATCTATGTCAAGACCGATATTTCTGTCAACTACCCGGAATGGGATTGGATTTGCTGTTCCAAATTTATTATCTACCAGTTCTTTTGTATTAAAATAATAAACCCTCTGGTCTTTGCCTGTATCGCCGCCAAATGTAAAACGCTTCTTTACTGTATCAAAAGTCCTGTGGATCCCCTCTCCCAGACTTCCGGCAAAAATACTTGGTTCTGTGGATGCATCATAGGTAAACTGTCCGGGTTCTGCACAAACCTCCACAACCTTTCCCTGTTCTACGATGATCATACACTGACCATCTGCAACAGCAATTCCGGAACCGCTTGAAATAATATTATCACTGCCTTTTTTGTTGGAAGAACGTCCGCCTACTCTCTTCTCACCCTTTACAACCAGAACATCTTTATCTATTGCATCGCAGTTAAAAAAACTCCTTCCACTGATCTGCCATTGTTCCGCCAAATGCACCGGCTGCTGCTTTGATCAATCCCATAATTTATATCTCCTTCCTGATTACATATTATTTTATACATATTTCTTACAGATATTTTCTACCCATATTTCCTGTTAGTGTGCCGACAAGTTGATTTCTCGAACAATCTTGCGTCTAAATTTCTTATTTTGTGGGTAATTATGTGTGTTTTTTTACAATATAATATTTTTACAGTTACAAATTGATATTTATAAGTTCATCATATCATACATTTTCCGAATTGTCATGCGCAAAAACTCCTCTTTTCTGTCATTTTGCAACATATGAGCACATAAATCGCTGCTGTCCACTCTACAGTAACTATAATGCGACGCGCAGTTATTCAAAAGTTCATGAATAGCAATATACACTTACAATGTATGAAATCTATAAATTCTTTTTTAATTTCAATATATTTTTCCCGTCTGCATATTCATATGAAACCTCATCCATCATTTCCTTAACCAGAAAAATTCCAAGCCCCCCGATTTTCTTTTCTCTATATCCAGGGTAACATCCGGATCTTTATTTTCTAATGGATTATAAGGAATGCCTTTGTCTATAAACGTCAGTTCCAGTCTTTCAGGAAAATTCTTTATTTCAACCTGTACAGTTGCCTCTCCGGTTTTTGGCGTATAAGCATAATAGGCAATATTGCCAAATATCTCATCTATCGCAATATCTATCTCCATCTGTACTTTTGCAGAACATCCATTTGCTTCCAGTATGGAATTTACAAAATCTGTAATTACCGCTATATTCTCTATTTTTGCTTCTTCTGTAATACTTTTCAAATCCACTTCTCCTTCCTTCATTCAGTTCAGGTAAATAGAATCCTCCTTTTCGCTGTGCAGTTCTGTATCTTTACAGCCACAGTCATTCGATTGACAGTATGTCTGCAAATCCCGTAATATCGAATACATCCTGTATGATATCACTCACATGAATCAATTTCATAGTTCCTTTTACATTCATAAATTTCTGCATTTTCAGAATAACACGCAGGCCGGCTGATGAAATATATTCAAGCCCTGCAAAATCCAATACAAGTTCCTGAGTATTGATCAACTCTTTCTCGGCAAAAGTATCCAATTCAGGTGCAGTTGCTGTATCTAATCTCCCGGTCAAAAATACCATATCTTTGTCCTCATTTTCTTTCAATTTCAGACTCATTTTCTCTCTCCTTTTTCAGATAATGTCAAATTTCTGTTCTGTCAGCATCTTCTGCCTCCATCTGTATATTCACTCTATCCACCCTGATATCTGCAAATTGCTCCATTACTGAACAACTCCCATATTTATCATATTCATTGTAACATAAACAGGAGATGAATGCATCATCTCCTGTCTATTATTTACCTGTATTTTGTGGAATTGATTACTGTTCACTCCGTTCACAGCAACACGCTTCGCAAAGTATGTCTCGGGATTTTGGCATAGGCAAACTGTCAGTTCTGCTATTTATTTTTATTCTTTACTTCTTCCCACGCCTCATCATCAAATTTCTGTTTCTTAAAGTAATAGATTCTGTCTTCGTCTGTAATCTCGCGGATTACTTTACATGGATTTCCAGCTGCGATCGTATTATCCGGGATATCTTTGGATACTACACTTCCTGCACCGATCACTACATTACTTCCAACGGTAACACCCGGAAGAATCACTGTATTTCCGCCGATCCATACATTATCTCCCACTGTTACAGGAATTCCGTATTCATATCCTGAATTACGGCTGTCCGGATGAACCGGATGACCCGCTGTATAAATGGAGACATTTGGCGCAATCTGAACATTTTTTCCACATGTTACTTTTCCCACATCAAGGATTGTCAGATTATAATTGGAATAGAAATTCTCACCTACTTCAATGTTCCAGCCATAGTCACAGTGGAATGGTGCTTCCACCCAGACATTTTCGCCTGTTTTTCCAAAAATATTCTTGATCATCTGAGGCGCTTCCTTACTCTGTCTGGATGGTGGCAGCTGATTAAAATCATAGATTTTCTGCTTGCATGCCTGTCTGTCTTCCTCCAGACCATCTAGCCATGCTTTATATGGAAGTCCGCTTAACATTCTTTCTCTCTGATTCATTGTTGTATCTCCCTTATTTTATATTTTTTATAAAAAATCATTTCAGCCCAAACGCCGCCATCTCCGCCTGTACATTGCGACTGCCTGTAAATGTCTATAAAACTGAACTCACTATTAATAAATAGTATAATCCCCAAAACAGTTTCTGTAAATATTATCAACCGAAAAAAGAAGACTGCCGCATATTCATGCAGACAGTCTCCCGGTATTTCTTATCTTATCTATTCTGTTATACTAATGCAGCACCTAAAGCTTTGCAAGCATCTGTAGCTTCATCATCTGGCTCTTCCTGGCAGATCACGCTGTCGCATACAAGATTTGCACCTGCTTCTTTACAGGACTCTTCCCAGTTACGCATCCATTCGCCGTCTCCCCATCCATAAGAACCAAACAGAGCGATATTCTTGCCTTTCAGGGCATCTTTACATCCATCAAACATCGGCTCGAACTCTGTATCTTCCAGAACTTCATCTCCCATTGCCGGGCATCCAAAAGCAATTGCATCATATTCAGTTACTTTAGATCCGTCAAAATCCTCACAAGTATGAAGAACAGCCTCGCCGCCTTTTCCCTTAACTCCGTCTGCAACTGCATTTGCCATTGCTTCTGTGTTTCCTGTGCTGCTCCAATATACAACTGCTACTTTACTCATGATTAAAATCCTCCTTAAATTCGCTCTGCTTTTTCTTTGCCGCAAAGCCATGATTTATATTATAATAAAAAGTCATACGGCTTTTCTATTATACTGATTCTTAAACGAACTCTCCATCCCTGCTATATTACTGTATATAGCTTCTTCCTTACGCTGCCACCGTCAGCTGACGTACACTTCTTCCCTGATTCCAGAGACGTACATACACGCTGGTACATTTCTTAAATCTGGCAAAAGCCTTTATTGCCTCACATTCATTGCAGTAAACCTTCCAACAACCTACACATTTACAGTTCTGCCCTGCATTCTTGATAAATCCAATCACATCTCCCAGCGGATATCCCAGAAATAATCCGATTTCATGAGGAAAATCTTCTCTCTGGGCCAGGCGGCTTCTCAGTCTCTCAAGTGCATATGCAGGATCTGTACTCTCATACCCATACTTCTTTATGAAACTCGCAACACCAGGTTTCTTCAGATCTCTTTCAAGGCTTGAGAACCGGCAGACATAAATCAGCGCCTTTTTCTCACTCCTGCGAAGTACTGTGAGGGAAACGCCTTTTTCTCTTACACATTCATTAAAGCCTTCCACGCTTTCCCATAATTCTTCCTCAGATTCATATTTATATGTAAAAAGATTTCCGGTTTTAATAGATGCTAATGTAGGTGAACAATGTTCGATCACAGATTTCTCCAGCATGTTATGATTCCTTTCTCAATAACAAAATATCGGTTAGAATGCACTACCATTTATCAAAAAATAAGCTTTACGAAACATTTTATTGCTTTTGTTTGCTATAAGGCTTGAATTTACTGCTGCAAAAAGACCTTCAACAGATTGGTCAGTAGCTTAAGTTATTTGCATCTAACTCTATAGTTTAATATATACTATCTCTGATATTCTGTCAAGTTAATTTTATATAACTTTTTAGTAATTTTTTAAATCGCAAAAAATCAGAGGAATATACATACTGTATCCCCTCTGTTTTTCTACTCTATTTCTTATTGAGAATTGTGGGAGCCGCTTTGCAGCAGAGCAATTCCATAAAATCTCAGCCCTCTATGCAGATCGTACTTCCAGCTCCATCTTCTGTCCTTTTCTTGGTTACTATGATTTTCTTATCAATACGTTCTTTCAGTTCTGCCACATGGGAGACGATCCCAACCAGTCTGCTTCCCTGACTGAGATCCTTCAATGCACGGATTGCCTGATCAAGGGCATCTTCATCCAAAGATCCGAAACCTTCATCCACAAACATGGTATCAAGCTGGATCCCGCCCGAGCTTGACTGAATTTCATCAGAAAGTCCCAATGCCAGAGACAAAGATGCCTGAAATGTTTCTCCGCCGGATAAGGTCTTGACACTTCGGACAGTTCCATTGTAATGATCTACTACATCCAGTTCCAGACCGGTTTTCCCTACTCTGCTCTTGTTTTCCTTTCTGCGGACTAACTCATACTGACCGCTGCTCATGGTCATCAGACGGATATTGGCACGCGCAAGAATGCGGTCGAAGTACTGCATCTGGATGTAAGTTTCCAGCATGATCCTTGCCTTACCTGTGATCGTTCCATTGGCAGTGTCTGAGAGAGATTTCATCCACTTCCAGCGGGTTTCCGTTTTCAGAAGCTCTGTCTGCTGTCTGCGGATTTTTTCCATACATGTCACTGTTTATTTCCCAGACGGGCATGGATTTCATCACGATTTGCTGAAAGTGATTTCTTTGCTGTGCAAAGTTTTCTTCTGAGCATTCAGTTCCTCAGTTGAAATACTTATGGATTCTTTTAACTGTTCTGTCAGAGATGTGATTACAGAATTCAACTCTGTCATTTTCTTCTCTAATACTTCTTTCGCTTCTGTTACTGTCTTGTAATGTGTTTCAAGCTTCTTTTGTTCCTCAGTCTTAAGCCGGATCTGAGACAGAATTTCCTCTTTTGTTTTCTCACCCAGCTCCTTTTCCATATTCTCTCTCTGCTTCTGCAGCTGTTCATATCTGGATTTCTCTGCTGCTGTCTGCTGCTGATTCTGATTGATCTGGTCTGCGATCGTTGTGAGTTCTGTCTGAATCTTACCAATCTGCGCCTCCAGAAGTTTTCTCTGTTCCAGAAGTACTGTCAGATCCTTTTGTTTCTGTTCCAGAATATCCTGCTGCTGTTTCAACCATTCTGCTGCTTTCTTTCCCTGCAGCAAAGTCTGTGATACATCACAACTTTCCTGCGGATACATTGTTTCATTACTATGATCCTGTGACAGCTCCGAATCAGTTTTTATCCTCTGTCTTGTACTTTCTTCATAGATCCATGTCAGTACAGGTTCCTTCAATTGGTTCTGCAGCTGCTCCTGAATACTCTCCAGCTGGCTCTTCCTCTTTTCAAAACTGATCTGTAATTTCTGAAATTCTTTTGTATGCTGTTCTGACTGTGTGGTGAACTCTTCCTTTTTCTTCAGTAAATCCTGATGAGCTTTTTTCTGATTTTTTGAGTTCTTCTAATCCTGTCTGTACGATACTTTCCTGATTTTTTACAAACAAGCATAATTCATGATCAGGAAGTTCCTTTCGAAGTATTTTTTCTGCCTCCTCTTGTGACAGAAACTGTGCTGCATAGTCTTTAACTCCTTCTGTCGATTCTTCCCTGCAACGCTTCACCAGTCCTGCAGTCTCTCCTGCCTGCACACTTGCGTCAGATGCCGCTTTTTCCGCAGCTTCTGTTAACTTTTTCTGGTTTTTTCAGTTGTTCTTCTGTGGGAACTTCCTTCGGAGTCTGCGTAAGCTTTGGATGATGAACAGAACCACATACCGGACACGGCATTCCATCCTGAAGTCCTGCTGCCAATATCCCCGCCTGCCCATCCAGATAAGCCTGTTCCATTTTGTTCAGGATTTCTTTTATTTCTGCCCGTTTCTGAGAAGCGGTCAGATAAGCCTTCTTTTTGCTTTCTGCTTTCTTTTCCAGATCCTGATACCGTTTCTGCTGATCTTCTATTTTCTGTATCTGCTGCAAACGTACGACCAGGCTGTTCTCTTTGATTTCCAGATTCCCACCGGAAACAATTTTCTCTTCCAGATCAGTCAAATCCTTTTTTATCTGTTTCGCAAATTGTTCTTCCTGTTCAGACTGTATTTTCAGTTCACTGATTTTTGTCTGAAGAAACTCAAGATTTCCGCAGTTCTTATAAACCCCTGCATAAAGATTATCTATTTTCTCTTTCCGGAAATCTGTTTCTGCTTTTTCTTTCTCTGCACTGTCTGTTGTCTGATATTCTTTTTGTTTTTCTTCAAGAACAATTTTCTTTTCTTTCTGACGATTCTGCAGTGCAATACTGTCTGTTTCCAATTTTTCAATCTGTTTTGAGACATTTTCTATTTCTCTGAGCAGATTTTCCAGATTTGTATAACGCTTCAGATTCTCTTTTTCTTTCTGTATGGAAAGTATCAGGCGTTGGATCTCCTCTGGTTCCTTTGCCCCATTTTCTGCATCTTTTTGTGCCTGTTCCAACTGTGGAAGCAATACTTCTTTCTCTTGCAGAAGTTGTTCCTTCCTTGCCTTTGCATCTGCTTCTTTATGAGCCTTTCCCAAAAGCTGATTTACTTTTTCAAGTTCTGTATCATTCTCTTTGATCTGCTTATTTACAGCTTTCAAGTTATCCTTATCTGCCTTCAGAAACTGCTCCAGAATTTCCAGACCTTCTTCCAGATTTCCTTCAAAGCCATTCTTCTCCATCAATAACCACTGTTGTCCCAACTGATTTTCTGTAGAATATCTGACCTGTTCCGTATACTGACGGATACTTCTCAGCAGCTCTTTATATGCTTTGTCCAGACCGCCGGCTTCGAATTTTAAATTTTTCCTGAATTACCTTATAAATATCCGTATGGAAAAGCTTTCTGAAAATATTGCTGCGTTCCTCTGTATCAGCCAACAGTAATTTTCTGAAATCTCCCTGTGCGATCATGGCGATCTGTGTAAACTGCTTCATATCCAGTCCGATCAGCTCAGTAACCGCCTGATTCACTTCCTTTAGCTTTGTCACAGGAGCTCTTCCATCAGAAAAAGTAAGCAACGCCTCCCCCTTCTGGGTGGTCATTCCGGTACCTCTGGTCTTTGGACGCTCATAATCCGGGCTTCGCTTCACTGTATACACTGCATCTTTATATTCAAAAATATATTCCGCATACGTAGGTGTTTCCGGTTTTGCATACTTGCTTCTGAGCATGGATGCCTCCCGGACTCCTCCGCTTGTCTCCCCGTACAACGCAAATGTAATCCCATCAAAGATTGTCGTTTTTCCTGCCCCCGTATCTCCGGTCACCAGAAAAAGTCCCTGTCCTCCAAGCTGTGTAAAATCGATCACAGTCTCATCCGCATATGGACCAAATGCAGATAATGTCAGCTTCAATGGTTTCATACGCGCACCTCCTTCAGATCCTGGATCAGTTTCTCCACAAACTCTGTCTGTTCTTCTTTCATAGGTTCATTATTTAACAGTTCATAAAACTCCTCAAACAGCTGCAGCTCTGACTTCTGTTCCTGAGCCTCCACTGCCTGAACCTCACGGTTCTCACGTGTTCGTTTATTATCATATTCCAGACGCATCAGGTTGGGATAAACAGTACGCAGCTTCTGAAGTGCCCCCGGCACATCTTCCTCATCTGTCAGGGTAATCTGAAGATAATCCATCTTATTTTCAGCAGTATAATGATCCTTCGCCGTCACATCCATATAGGTTCCCCTCAGCTTACGCATATCCCGTCTGGGAATCAAGGGTACTGTACTGACCCTCACATTTCCCTTCTCCAGAAGCTCCACAATCGTTACCGACTTTTTATGATCTGCTTCCGAAAAAGAATACTTAAGCGGCGTCCCACTGTAACGCAAGGTCTCTCTCCCCATTTTCTGAGGTCTGTGGATGTGTCCCAGTGCCACATAGTCAAAATCCTTAAATACTTCCGCACTGACATTGTCAAGACCGCCAACCCATGTTTCTTCTGAGTCACTTCTGTCTGCTCCGGTCACAAACTGATGTGCCACCAGCACATTTCTCTGTGACGTATCGATCTCACACTCCTGCAGAGCAGCCATAACACCCTCTTCATAAGTATTAATGTCATCCCTCTGCAAAGCATGGCGTACTGCCGCAGGTTTCAGAAAGGGCAGAAGATATACAGATATTGGTCCATACTGATCTTTTAACACAATCCTTTTCATTTCACCATCATAGACCTGCGAAATATAAATATCACTGCTTTCAAACAGCTTCGCCCCAAAGGAAAGCCTCTCTGCTGAATCATGATTTCCACTGATCATGTACACAGGAATTTCAGCTTTAGCCAGTCCTGTAATAAACTCATCAAACAGCTGCACTGCCTCTGCCGACGGCACTGTCTTATCATAAACATCCCCTGCGATTAAAACTCCATCCACTTTCTGTTCCGTAAAGATTTTCATCATCTGATCCAGAATATACCTCTGATCCTCCAGCATGGAAAAATCATGCACCCTTTTTCCAATATGCAGATCTCCAATATGCGCAAACTTCATCCCACATCTCTCCAATCTAAATATCATTCCTGCCTACTCTACCTGCCGACGGCATTCTGATCAATTATTTATTCCACTTTCAGAATATTTTTGCTATCCTGATACTCCTCCGGAATCTCTTCTGTAAGAATTTTAGCATCTGTAAACCCGCCGAATGTCACAGAACTTACTTCTCCAAACTTTGACTTATCTGTCAGGATATATACATCTTTGCACTGCTTCATTGCAGTACTCTTTACAATTGCTTCACTGGTATCCGGTGTGGTAAAGCCTTCTCTTCTGGTGATTCCATTTGTTCCGAAGAAGCCCTTTGTAAAATGATACATCTGGATCATCTGCATTGCCTGACTGCCTACGACTGCTTCTGTGGAGCTCTTCAGTTCTCCTCCGATCAGGTAAACCCGGATTCCCATCTTTGCCAGAGTCTGGGCATGGGATACTGCATTAGTGACAAAGGCAGCTCTTACACCTGCCAGATATTCCAGCATCAGACCAGTGGTGGTTCCTGCGTCCAGATAAACAAAATCATCTGGTGTAATCAGGCTGGCAGCATATTTGCAATCTTCTTCTTTCTTCTTTATTTAATTCTGATTTCTGCGCCACAGTCGGTTCATAGGCAGTTACTTTATGATTTAATGCTACTGCGCCGCCGAAAACCTTGGTAAGTTTTCCCGCTTTGTCTAGTGCAGTGATGTCTCTGCGCACTGTGGACTCTGATGCATCCAGAAGTTCTCTTAGCTCTGTTACTGTAACACTCTTTTTTTCCTTCCAGGAGCTTCAGAATAATATCAAATCTCTGTTCTGTAAGCATATGCTTCTGCCTCCATTGTATATTTACTTTGATTGTTTACTTCTGATTATTTTCTCCGATATCTACGAATTGCTCCGCTGCTTCGTAGCTCCCGCAACTCTACAAACATTCGGAATCCGCAGATTTACTTCGTAAATCGCTACTTCCTCATGTTTGGCGGGTCCCAAGTTCAAAAGTCTTATCGTGCAAGCACGAACGACTTTCTGACCTTTTGACCCTGATATCTCATTATAACAGAAACAGGAGATGAATGCATCATCTCCTGTCTGTCAGTTTCTTATATTTAATTCTATGAATTACAGGTTCTCCTGCATGAATTTGCTTACTGCTTCATATGCTGCTTCTTCATCAGCGCCTTCGATTGTGAATGTTACTTCATGACCTTTCTTAACGCCAAGTCCCATCAGTGCAAGAAGTTTTCTGCAGTCTACTTTTTTACCTTCTTTTTCAATAGAGATTGTTGACTCAAATCCCTTTACCAGTTTTACAAGTTCTCCTGCAGGACGTGCGTGGATTCCTTCGTTGTCTGTAACTACATACTTAAATTCTTTCATTTTGATATCCTCCATATTCTTTATTTTAATTTTTTGTTATTGCTTTTTTATTTCGCTGCTTATGCTGCTTTCTTCTTTAACAGACCAAGAAGAACTGCAGAGATTACTGTTCCCGCAACCAGTGCGACCAGGTACATAACTGCGTTTCCAACCACAGGGAATACGAAAATTCCACCGTGTGGTGCCATCAGTGTACAGTCGAATGCCATGGAAATCGCTCCTGCCACCGCAGATCCTACGATACAGGAAGGAAGTACACGAAGGGGGTCAGATGCTGCGAATGGAATCGCACCTTCTGTGATAAATGCAAGACCCATGATAAAGTTGGTAGGACCTGCATCTCTCTCTTCTTTTGTGAACTTATCCTTAAACAGCAGTGTTGCCAGTGCAATTGCACAGGGAGGTGTCATACCGCCAATCATAACTGCTGCCATAATATCATAGTTACCTGCTGCAATTGCAGCTGTTCCGAATACATATGCTGCTTTGTTGAACGGACCACCCATATCAATAGCCATCATTCCGCCAAGCACAATGCCAAGTATTACTTTACTAGAACTTCCCATTCCTGTCAAGGCATTATTCAGACCTGTGTTGATACCGCCCATAACCGGCTCTACAATAAATGTCATCAGGAGTCCCATAACAAGGATTCCAACTACAGGATAGATTAAAACAGGAGCGATCTTTTCCAGGGCTTCCGGAAGTTTATCACATAATTTACGAAGTCCAAGAATAATATATCCGGCTGCAAAGCCTGCAAGCAAAGCTCCAAGGAAACCAGATTTACCGTTGGCTGCCATCATACCGCCTACCAGACCAAGTGCAAGTGCCGGTCTGTCACCGATTGCCATTGCAATAAATCCGGCAAGGATCGGAAGCATAAATCCGAATGCTGTACCACCGATGCCTTTAAACAGAGCCGCTACCGGAGTAATGGTACCGAAGTTTGCTCTCTGATCTGCCGGAAGCGCACTTAAATCTACACTTAATCCATCGATCAGGAACGCAATGGCGATCAGGATACCACCGCCTACAACCAACGGAAGCATATGAGATACGCCATTCATCAGCTGCATATAGATCTTATGTCCTACACTGCCGCCGGATTTGTTACCGGCAGAAGATGTCTGGGAACCGGCTGCTGCGTGGTAGACCGGTGCATCCCCATTGATTGCTCTGTCAATGAGCTGATCTGCTTTACTGATTCCGTCGGATACCTGACATTCGATCACTTTTTTTACCATCGAAACGTTCCATGGGAACTTTGGCATCTGCTGCGACAATAATACAGTCTGCATCAGCAATCTCCTGATCTGTCAGCACATTCTTTGCACCGCCGGATCCGCGGGTTTCGATCTTTATAAAACAGTTCTTTGCTTTTGCAGCTTTTTCAATTCCTTCTGCTGCCATGTACGTATGTGCGATACCGGTAGGACAAGAAGTAACAGCAAGGATCTTAGCCTGTGTTCCTTCTGTTGATCCGGTATCTGCCAGTCTCTCATCAATATCTTTCTTTTCACTGTCTGCCCTGTCAATAATATCCATAAACTCATCTACAGACGATGCATTGCGAAGAGATTCTGTAAACTCCTCATCCATCAGCATCACAGAGAGCTTGCTGAGTACATCCAGGTGAATGTTATCCTCTGTATTCGGCGCTGCGATCAGGAATAATAAGGTTACAGGTTCATCATCCAGTGCCTCAAACTCTACACCATTTTTGATGACCATTGCCGCAAGTCCCGGCTTCTTAACTGCATCACATTTACCATGAGGAATAGCAATTCCCTCGCCAATACCTGTTGTGCTCTCTTCTTCTCTTAAATATACCTGTTTACGATAAGCCTCACGATTGCTGATCTTCTCACTCTTTACCATCAGATCAACTGCCATATCCAGAGTTTCTGACTTTGTTTTCGGAGCAGCTGTTAACGATACGCTTCGTCTGTCAAGCAGGTCTGTTATTCTAATCTCTTCTTCCCCCCTTTATTATTTTTCGGTTATCTGACGATAAACCGCTTCTATTTCTTCCTTTGTTGCAAGATTTTCAGAAAATGCACTTGCACTTCCTGCTGCAATTCCCATGTAGAATGCATGTTCGTAATCCTTCTTCTCCATCCAGCCTGCAACGAATCCTGCTACCATGGAATCTCCTGCACCCACACCATTTACCAGCCTGCCTTTTGGTGCAGGTTCTTCAAATACCTGTCCATCCTCTGCTACCAGAACTGCACCTTCGCCGGCCATGGAGATCAGCACATTTCTTGCACCTTTTCCCTGAAGTTTCTTTCCATAAGGAATTACATCTTTTCTTGTTTTTAATTCTATACCGAAGATCTCGCCCAGTTCATGATTATTTGGTTTTACAAGGAACGGATGATATTTCAGGACATTGACCAGAAGATCCTTTGTGGCATCAACTATGATCATCACACCTTTTCCATCCAGCCTTGCCATGATCTGTTCATACATGTCATCTGGCATAGAAGATGGAATGCTGCCTGCCAGGAAAAGTACATCGCCTTCTCCAAGCTCTTCCAGTTTCTTCATCAGTTCCTCTACTTTATCCTTGCTGATCACCGGTCCTGCACCATTGATCTCGGTTCCGTCAATAGATTTCAGTTTCAGATTGATCCTTGAAACCCCTTCACTAATCTGAATGAACTCAGATTTCACTCCCATCTCATGTAATCTACGGATAATTTCTTTCCCTACAAACCCTGCAGTAAATCCAAGTGCAGTGTTCTCAATCCCAAGATTCATAAGGACTGTGGAAACATTAATTCCCATTTTCCCCCCCGGAAGCATCAGCTCTGAACTTGTTCTGTTTGTCAGCCCCAGTTTAAAATCATCTACCGAAACGATATAGTCCAGAGATGGATTAAAAGTCACTGTGTAAATCATCTCTTCTTGCCCTCCCGTTTTATATTGGTATCCTTTCGGAGTCTTTATTTCACTTTCACCAAAAGATTCCAAAAGTACATATTGTCATGTCTTTTCTGCATGTTCATGACTGCTTTTTTGTTTATGATCTTAGTATACTGTCATATTCATCCAAAGTCAATCAAACTAATTCATAAAAATAATGACTGATTTTGGTTTACTTTGCACAAAAAGTCATAATCAGTCAAATGCAAGCAGAAAAAATCCTCTGATCAGGATTGCTATAAATTCCATAATCAGAGGATTTACTGTTATTTTATTACTTTTGATTCCTTACATTTTATGCTTTTCTGCTGCAAAGAACGCTTTTGTTTCTTTTACGATCACTCCACTTAATGCGAACAATGCGATCATATTCGGAATCGCCATCAGTCCGTTGAAGATATCTGCGATTGTCCATACAGCACTTACTGTCATGTACGGTCCGATAAATACTGCCAGAATGTAAAGCCAGCGATATGTAAGGATTGTTTTCTTATGTCCGTTTGTCAGATATTCCAGACATCTTTCACTGTAATAATCCCATCCAAGAATTGTAGTAAATGCAAAGAATACCAGACAGATCATTAATACAAATGCAGAAATCTGTCCAGGGATCGGAAGTCCATGCTGGAATGCATAGGTTGTTACCTGAACACCTTCCAGACCTTCTACCTGCCATGCACCTGTCAGCACGATGGAAAGGCCTGTCATTGTACAGATCACGATTGTATCAATAAATGTACCAGTCATGCTTACAAGACCCTGACGTACAGGCTCTTTTGTCTGAGCTGCTGCCGCTGCGATAGGTGCGCTACCAAGACCTGCTTCATTTGAAAAGATACCACGAGCCACACCTTTCTGCATGGATACGATCATTGTTCCTACCACACCGCCTGTCACTGCTGACGGATTAAAGGCTCCCTTCACAACTGTTACGATAGCTGCCGGGATCTCTGTAATGTTTAAAAGAATCAGCGCTACACTGAAGATCAGATAGATCACCGCCATAAACGGTACAATAATCTGGCTGACTGTTGCAATTCGTTTCAGACCACCGATGAGGATTGCTGCAACACAGGCTGCAAGAATCAGGGAAGAAATTACAACTGCCCAGGAATACTCTCCAAGGAACGGAATATTTACGCAGTTTGATTTGTTCGGATCAAAGAAGTTCTGAACTGCACTGGAAATACCATTTACCTGACTGAATGTACCGATTCCGAAAAGACCTACACATACACCAAAGAATGCAAAGATCTTTGCAAGCCATTTCCATTTTGTTCCCATACCTTTCTCAATATAATAGAAAGGACCACCAAGGCTGTGACCGTCTTCTGCTACCACACGGTATTTCACTGCAAGAAGACCTTCGGAAAATTTTGTTGCCATTCCGAAGAATGCTGCCAGAATCATCCAGAATAAAGCTCCGGGACCTCCGGCACAGACAGCAGTTGCAACACCGACGATATTACCGGTTCCGATTGTGGCGCTCAGTGCTGTACATAAAGCTGCAAAGCTGGAAATCTCACCATCGCCTTCTTCTTCGTTCTTAAACATCCATTTCAATGCAAGAGGGAGTCTTCGCATCTGAAGAAGTCCAAGTCTGGCAGTTAACAGGATACCACCTGCCATGATCAGGACCATAAGGGGCACGCCCCAGACCAGATTGTCTACTGTTGTCAAAAAAGGAATTGATCGCTTCCCACATAATAATAAATCTCCATTTTTCCTTTTAAAAAGTGTAATATATTGTACAGCTGGGAAACAAAGTAATAACAGACCGTTTCAAAAATCAGAAGTTCAGAAAATACTGTTCATATAGTTCATATGAATCAGCGGGGATGATAAAGCATCCTCTGTCCTTTTGCCTGAGAGATTCAAGACACGAATCAGATAACCATTTGTGGGCAGCTATTGATAATTCGTGTTATTTGCACCTTCGGCCCCCGATCTAACGGGTGTCTCCAGAGAAACGATCCATTTGCAGTTCTTCCCTGCATCCAGGGAACCTGAGAGTTTTACTCCTTCGGCGGGTATAGCCTTTTGTGTGGCTTCCTCTTTCCTGCAAACTTCACCTCGTTAATTTGCTGTTACTGTGGTATACTATAGCTCTTAAATTTGAACTCGTCAATAGAAAATTAAACTTTTATAAAAAAAGTATAAAAATTCCAGAGATTTCCACCTTGTAAAATCCCTGGATATTTAAATAATTTTTATACATCAGCCATATCAGCCGCAAACAGTGCTGCGCCAAGTGCACCGCAAAGCTGAGCCTTGTCACTGATCACCAGCTTTGTTCCAAGCTTCTCTTCCAGTGTCTTTACCAGGCCCTTATTCTTAGAAACACCACCGGTCATCATATATTTCTCCTCACCGCCCACACGTCTGGTAAGGGCGGCAGTCTTTACGGCAACCGCCTTATTCAGGCCATGGACAATATCATCTGTTGCCTTATTCTGGGCGATCAGGGATACAACTTCTGATTCTGCAAATACTGTACACATACTGGAAATTGTAATATCTTCTTTGAATTCCAGCCCACATTCGCTCATCTGATCCAGATTCATTTCCATGGTACGTGCCATCATTTCCAGAAATCGTCCGGTTCCTGCCGCACATTTGTCATTCATAACAAAATTTGCAACTGCACCGTTCTCATCCAGTCGGATCACCTTGCTGTCCTGTCCGCCAATATCAATAACAGTACGGACTTCCGGATTCAGGAAATGCGCACCTCTTGCATGACAGGTGATCTCTGTGATACTCTTATCACCATTTTTAATAGCTGTACGTCCGTATCCAGTAGTAACCAGCGCATCAATATCTTCTCTCTGCAATCCGGCCTCCTTCAATGCCTCTGCAAGGGCACGGTCTGCTCCGATAGCAGCTCCTGCTCCTGTAGGCAAGATAATGCTGGTCACAATCTCATGATCTTTATTTAAAATCACCACATCTGTACTGGTAGAACCACTGTCAATCCCTGCGAAATAACCTTTTCCCATTTTTCTCTCTCCTTTTGTGTCTCCATCTATGGTCTGCTCCAGTGTTTCAGGCTGAATGCTCTCTGCAAAAGCTTCCAGTCTGGTAAGAAGCTGACCGCTGCTCTGAATAGTATAATCTGATTCGATTTTTAAAAGAGGTACATCTGTATGATTCTTGATCTCAGCATATTCGAAGCTGTAAAAATCACAAAACTTCACTGTATGATAAATAATCCCCGCAACAGACGGATCATTATAAAGCTTCTTACGACCTGTCGGGTCCATCATACGCATACATGGAATCTGCCCCAGAATCTCACCTGCATACCAGTCCATCAGCTCATCAAAAGAAGCACCCTCCGGTGGAAGTATATTTCCCACAGAACGGTTATGCACGCAGGTATCATTCTCTACAGGAAGAGGCATAGCTTTGCTGGTCATTTCAAATAATTCCTGCCCCATTCTGGCGCCAAGCACTGCAATATGGGACTTTGTGATTTTCTCCTGTGCATGGAAAGCAGCCCGGAATTTTCCGGCATCAAACTCTGTGCCTTTGTACTGTGCATAAGCCTTCGCCAGCCCTTTTAACTGTACAGCCATACGCTCTCTGCTACAGGCACTGTCACAGTGAAGCACATCCAAAATATAGAGAAAATCCAGCTTGCCGCTTTCAAGCAGAATGTCATAGACACTCCGGATAGTATCACAGCAGCTCACCAGGACAAGTTCCTTGATTTTCCCCTCCATGACTCCTTCCAGAAGTGTTTTTCCAAAACCGCAGATATTGGGATGTGAAACCTGATCGGCCAGGTCAAATCCCTCCGGCATATGATTAAAGTTCTCACATTCCCCGCCAAGAGATTCCAGAAGTTCAATTGGGGTATATTTACAGACATAGTAAGTTTTATTCATTCTCAGCACCTCCCAGCATTTCCAGAAAAGCTCCCAGCCTGGTGGAAGTCTGTCCTTCTCCTCCATGGCTTCGATCACACCCGTCACCGTCCAGGATCAAAAGGGGCAGACCGGCTTCCTCGAACTTCTTCTTTGCAAGCTGTGCCGCACCAAGCGTATGTTTACATCCCCAATGTCCAAACCACACAGCACCGTCTGCTCCTGCCTGTTTCGCATGGCGGATACCGGCTTCAATCCTTCTAAGGGCACTTCCGTTCAGTGAATGATATACCATTCTTTCTGCCATTGCTTCAAAGGGGTTCTCAGGATCAAAATCCGGCTCACAGGTTTCTGCAAGTTCACATCCTACGATCTGGGCTTTCTCACTGAAGCAAAGCTCCTGGCGCACTGCATCCGACCAGAATGGAATGGTATGCATCCAGTAAATGTGCTTCCCTTTCGCTGCCGGTGCTTTCTTAATATCTTCAAGAAGCATCTGTGTATACTTCTCTTCTTCTGCTGTTCCCAGAAGGATATTGTTTGTCATTCCTGCATACAAGGGTGTGACCAGATCAGAGGGCACATATCTGTCTGCACGCATCTGCTGATATTTTTTGTAATTCTCCAGAGTCCGCTTACTGCAGGCAAGACGTTCCTTTAATCTGTCCTCAGAGATTGTTTTTCCTGTATTTTTTTGCCAGAAATATTTTTAAATCCTTTAACTGATCTGCCACATACTGTACATTCTCTGTGGTCTGATTCCATGGTACATCAATGGCAAATACAGGTACCTGGTAAAAATCTGCCAGGGTACGGAAGGTGAGCAGGTTAGCATCGCAGGTCAGGTTGGTATAAACAATACATTTAGGCTTTGGCAGAAGTCCTTTCTGCGCTGCACCAAGAAATGTCTTGTGATAACTGCACAGTGTCTCTGCAATTCCCTGATTCTCTGCCTGCTGCAAAAATGCCCTCTCTGCTTTGCTTGCAGAAAGATAGCAGGAAAATCCTTCTACATTATAGGGATGTAATCCCACCTCCTGCATCATTTCGCAGGGTGTAAAAATACTTACAATAACAGAATCTTCCGGTTTCTGAAGGGGCCACAGCATGGTATCCATCATCAGGTTTGCAAGATGCCTGTCTGCAGGCATCAGTCTCTTGTCCTGCATGTAACGGAACTTCAGATTCTGCGCCCCCCAACCGGTTTTTAACAGCCGGCGGGCTGACTGAGGCTTTTTATCCGTCAGATTTTCCACATAATGACCAAATGTCTCAATAATCTCCATAGTCTGTCTCTTCCTCATTATGGTAATAATAATTTATCAATTGTCAGTGCACAAATAGTGCCACGGAATATTTTAATAATATCTTTTTTGGGAAGTCAAGTTGAATTTTCGTTACTGTTCACACACCACTATTCTGCGAGGTGTTTTGGCATGAATATGCCAAAATCCCGAGACATACAAGCCAAAATTCCATTGCCGCAGGCAATCTGGAATGAATTTTGGCTAAGTTACTGTGAACGGAGTGAACAGTAACGAATTTTCTCCAAAGTTCAGCTGTTTTTGCACATTCTTCTTGACAAAAAAGTCTCAAATGATACACTTTTGAATGTATTATTTTTCAAAAAAGGAAGAAATAATATAGGAAAGATTTTTACGAAAGGAAGGAATTTTTAAAATGCGTTCATTGGCAGTTTATTTAAAAAACTACAAAAAAGAAAGCATCCTGGCGCCATTTTTTAAATTTCTGGAGGTTGTATTTGACCTGATCGTGCCTATCGTCATTGCACAGATCATTGATGTAGGTATTGCAAACCATGACAACAAATACATTGTCCAGAGATTTTTTATTCTTATTTTAATGGCAGCTCTTGGTCTTGCCAGCAGCATTACAGCTCAGTTCTTTGCAGCCAAAGCCAGCGTGGGCTTTGCCACTAAATTAAGACAGGCAGTTTATGACCATGTACAGCATCTGTCTTTTACAGAGCTGGATACCCTGGGAACAGACACCCTGATCACAAGACTTACCGACGATATCAATCAGGTCCAGAACGGACTGAACATGGGGCTTCGTCTTCTTCTTCGAAGTCCGTTTATCGTACTTGGATCCATGGTCATGGCATTTACCATTGATTTTAAATGTGCTCTGGTTTTTGCTGTTGCGATCCCGTTTCTGTTTCTGGTTGTCTTTGTCATTATGTTTTTCAGTATTCCTCTGTTTAAAAAGGTACAGGGAAAACTGGACACAGTAACCGGACTGACCAGAGAAAACCTTACAGGCGTCCGCGTTATCCGTGCATTCTGCCGCGAAAAAGAGGCAGTTGCAGAATTTGATACCCGCAATCAGGAGCTGACAAAGTTAAATCTCTTTGTAGGAAAGCTTTCCGCTTTGTTAAATCCGGTCACTTATGTACTGATCAATATTGCTACTGTTATTCTGATCCAGAAAGCAGGAGTAGAAGTAAATCTTGGCGGTATGCAGCAGGGACAGGTTGTTGCCCTTTATAACTATATGGCTCAGATGATCGTGGAACTGATCAAGCTTGCCTCCCTGATCATCACCCTGAACAAATCTGCAGCCAGCGCAGGACGTGTGGCAGATATCCTGAAAGTGAAATCTACTATGGATTACCCCTCTTCCTCCACATATTCTGCTCAGATATCGAAGGACCTTGCAACAGCAACTGCTGATGCATCACTTTCTGAAAATGCCATCGTATTCAATGACGTAACCTTTGAGTACAGCAAAGCCGGTGCCCCCAGTCTTTCCCATATCAGTTTTTCTGTAAAAAAAGGGACAGACCGTAGGTATTATCGGTGGTACAGGAAGCGGAAAAACCACTCTGGTAAATCTGATCTCCAGATTCTATGATGCCAGCAAAGGAACTGTTCTGCTGGATGGTCAGAATATTGAAAATTACACCAGAAGTGATCTCCGCTCCAGAATCGGCGTTGTTCCACAGAAGGCAGCTCTTTTCAAAGGCTCTATCCGAGACAATCTGAAATGGGGCCGGGAAGATGCCTCTGACGAGGATCTATGGCAGGCACTTACCACAGCACAGGGAAAAGAGGTAGTAGAGGGTAAACCGGGACAGCTTGATTTTATGCTGGAACAGAACGGTAAAAACCTTTCCGCGGCCAGAAACAAAGACTTACCATTGCCCGTGCCCTGGTAAAAAAACCTGAAATCCTGATTCTGGATGACAGTGCCAGTGCCCTGGACTTTGCCACTGATGCAGCACTGCGTAAGTCTCTCAACAGACTTGACTGGAAAGTAACTACATTTCTGGTATCCCAGCGTTCCTCCAGCATTCAGCAGGCAGACTTGATCCTTGTCCTTGATAACGGTACTCTGGCAGGTAAGGGTACTCATGCTGAACTGCTGCGTACCTGTGATACTTACCGGGAAATCTACTTCTCTCAGTTTCCGGAAGAAAGAGCCAGATACTCCTCTGTATCTGCAGGTAATATAATGAAGGAGGTGACTGTATGAGCAGATCAACAATAAAAGATCCTGCTAAAAGCAAAAGCAGCGAAACTTTTTTTGAAAGTACTGCGTTTCATCGGAAGATACCGTTTTCTGCTGATCTTCAGTATCATACTGGCAGCAGTTTCCGTTATCCTTCAGCTGTATGTCCCAATCCTGTTCGGAAATGCCATTGATCAGGTCATTGCCCAACATCAGGTAAACTTCGAAATGATGTGGTATTACCTGTCACGTATCCTTGTAATGGTCATCCTCTCTTCTGCTGCCACGTGGCTTATGAATGTGATCAATAACCGCATGACCTACCAGACAGTAAAGGATATACGTGCCAAAGCCATCCGACACATTCAGGTACTTCCCCTCTCTTACCTTGACGGACACAGTACCGGAGATATCATCAGCCGTATTATCGCAGATACAGATATTCTATCCGATGGTATGCTGCTTGGATTTACCCAGCTTTTTTACCGGAATCGTAACGATCATCGGAACACTGATCTTCATGTTCTCCAAAAACTTCTGGATTACATTGATGGTCATTGTCTTGACTCCCGTAAGCTTTTTGGTGGCCAAATTTATTTCTTCCCATACCTTCCAGATGTTCCGGAAGCAAAGCGATACCAGAGGGCGTCAGACTGCTCTCATTGAAGAGATGATTGGAAACCAGAAGGTTGTTCAGGCTTTTGGATATGAGGAAAAATCTTCTGAACGCTTTGCAAAGGTTAACAAAGAATTACAGGAATGCAGTCTGAAGGCTGTTTTTTACAGCAGCCTGACAAACCCTTCCACCCGTTTTGTCAATAATGTTATTTATGCCTGTGTTGCACTGGTGGGTGCATTCATTATCCCTGGAGGCAGACTGACAGTCGGAGGACTTTCCGTACTTCTCTCCTATGCCAACCAGTATATGAAACCATTCAATGATATCAGTTCCGTTGTTACAGAACTTCAGAATGCTCTTGCCTGTGCAGGCAGAATCTTCGATCTGCTGGAGGAGGAACCGGAAGTTGCAGAGGTTTCTGAGACACTGAAAGATGTAAAGGGTGAAGTAGATATTAAGAATGTGTGCTTCCATTATGATGAATCAAAGAAACTGATTGAGGACTTTAATCTCCATGTAAAACCAGGTATGCGCGTTGCCATTGTAGGACCTACCGGATGCGGTAAGTCAACCTTTATCAACCTTCTGATGAGATTCTATGATGTAAATTCCGGATCTATTTCCGTTGACGGCAAACCGATCAGAGACATTACCCGCCATTCTCTCAGAAGCAGCTATGGTATGGTGCTTCAGGAAACATGGATCAAAAACGGAACTGTCCGCGACAATATCTCGATTGGAAAACCGGAAGCTACAGATACTGAAATCATCGAAGCAGCCAAGCTTACCCACAGTTGGGAATTTATCCGGAGGCTTCCTAAAGGACTGGACACCATGCTCAACGAAGACAGCTTAAGCCAGGGACAGAAACAGCTGCTGTGTATCACACGAGTTATGCTCTGTCTGCCTCCGATGCTGATCCTGGATGAAGCCACTTCCAGTATTGATACACGAACAGAATTACAAATTCAGGAAGCGTTTGAACGAATGATGGAGGGAAGAACAAGCTTTATCGTAGCTCACAGGCTTTCAACCATCCGAAATGCAGATCTGATTCTTGTTATGAAAGACGGAAGTATCATTGAGCAGGGTACTCATGATGAGCTGATTGCAAAAGGTGGATTTTACCATACTTTATATAACAGCCAGTTTGCAAAAGTTTCTGAATAAAACAAGCCAGATAATAAATCAAAAAGGAACAGCTGTCCATCACGGCTGTTCCTCTTTTTGATTTTGTAAAATGTTTTTTTATTTTTATCAGATTGCCCGGGTAGCATCTTTCAGCCATTCTTTTTCTTCTTCGTTCAAATACGGAGAAATCTTCTCATATACCTGCGCATGGTAATCATTGAGAAGGTTACGTTCCCGGACACTCATCAGTTCCGACACCACTCCATCCAGGTCAAAAGGTACCATAGTCAGAAATTCAAAGCACATAAACTGACCATACTCTGTTTTTTCAGCATTTTTTTACAGACCATCAGATTTTCATGACGGATTCCAAATTCATCCTCTCTGTAATATCCCGGCTCATCAGAGGTGATCATTCCCTCCTCCAGCACTGCATTTCCACCCGGAACAATTTTCCATCGGAAGCTATTGGGTCCTTCATGGACATTCAGAAGATATCCTACTCCATGACCGGTTCCATGTTTAAAATCCTCTCCCATTTCCCACAACGGCTGTCTCGCCAGAATATCCAGGTTTACACCGGTACAGCCATGAAGAAATCTGGCAGCTCCCAGATTCAGAGTTCCCCGCAAAACTGCTGTGAAGTACTTTTTCTCTTCCTCAGTAGTCGGCCCCATGACAACAGTACGGGTAATATCAGTAGTTCCCTCTTTATAATGTCCTCCTGTATCTGCCAGAAGAAAGCCGGATGGTTCCAGAGGAATATCCGTTTCGGGTGTTGCAAAATAATGTACAATAGCAGCATGCTTTCCATAGGCAATAATCGGATCAAAACTGTTATCTATGAAATCCTCCTGTTCCGAACGGAATTCATACAGCTTTTCTGCTGCACTTAATTCTGTGATTGGAATCCTTCCAACATTCTTCTTTAACCAGTATATGAACTTTGTAACTGCAACTCCGTCTCTGATATGCGCAATGCGTTCATTTTCCACCTCAACAGGATTCTTCGTTGCCTTGGGAAGAAGTGTAAGATTTTCTTCATCCAGAATCCGGGTGTCTGCCGGAATATTGCTAACCAGACGACTGTTGACTTTCTTTTTTGCAGAGAAGAACTTTTTTGTCCTTTTTAAATATTTTCACATACTCATAGATACTGTCATAGGGAAAAAGGGGTCACACCATCTTTTTCCAGCGCTTCCAGTACGTCTGTCTGAAAGGCTTTCTCATTTGCAAAAAGTCTGATCTCTGTTTTTGTCATTACAAGATAAGAAAGAACCACCGGACAACAGTGGATATCTCCCCCACGTATATTTAACAGCCAGGCAATATCATCCAGAGAAGTCAGTACAAATAAATCTGCACCCTTCTTCTCCATTGCTTTGCGGATTCTTGCGCATTTATCAGCTCTGGATTCTCCTGCCCATTTTATATCCAGCTCTGTAACCGGTTCACAGGAAAGTACCGGACGGTTTTCCCATATATCGCCTGCCAGATCGTGATCAACACTGAGAGACACACCGTTTTCATCCAGCATTTTCTCCAATTCTGCTGCCTCTTTTGCACTGACAGTACGTCCGTCAAATCCCAGACACCTTCCCTGTGTCAGATTTTTTTTCCAGAAATTCATGAACTGTGGGAACTTCCGGTTCACCCATTTTAAATAAAGTAATTCCTGTTCCCTCCAGCTGATCTGCAGCCTGGATAAAATAACGTCCATCCGTCCATAATCCTGCCATATCCTGCATGATCACCGCAGTGCCTGCAGAACCGGTAAATCCTGTGATATATTTTCTGCATTTGAAATATTCACCTACATATTCTGAACCATGAAAATCATCTGTAGGAATCAGATATGCATCAATTCCTGTTTCTTTCATGCGTGCACGAAGTGCTGCTATTCTCTCTTTTACTGTCATTCGTTTTTACCCTTAAGGCTGCTATCTGCAGTCGTTTTATCATTTTCGCCAAGTGTTTCGTTCATACTTCCCATACGATATCCCAGAATATCCATGGTCACATAAGTGAATCCATACTCCTTAAATTTCTTTGCAATATCCTCTCGGACATTTTTTTTCCAGAAGTTTCGGAAATTCCTCCGGCATGATCTCAATTCTTGCAAGTGAACCGTGAATACGGACACGTACCTGATGGAATCCATAGTCAAGTAAAAGCTGCTCTGCTTTCTCAACCATTCCAAGCTTTTCCTCACTGATGGTCTCTCCATAGACAAACCTGGAGGACAGACAGGCAAATGACTGTTTGTCCCAAGTCGGAAGCCCCAGTTCCTTTGAGTATTCTCTGATCTCCGCTTTCGTCAGCTTCGCCTCACGCAGCGGGCTCTTAACTCCAAGTTCTTTTACGGCGATCAGACCTGGTCTGTAATCGCCGTTATCATCCATATTTGATCCCTCTGCAATATATTCAATCCCATTCTTTTTTGCAATATCGCCAATCTTCTCAAACAGTTCTTTTTTACATAAATAACATCTGTTCGGAGGATTCTTTGAAAATCCTTCAATCTCCAATTCCTCAGACTGGCAGATCACATGCTGAATCCCCTCTTTCTCGCAGAATGCCTTCGCTTCATTCAGCTCTCTTTTCGGGAAAGAACAGGATTGAGCTGTAATCGCAATCGCCTTATCACCCAGCACATCATGAGCTACTTTTAATAAGAATGTAGAATCCACTCCACTTGAGAAAGCAACTGCTACACTGCCAAGTCCCTTCAGATATTCTTTTAAATGTTCCAGTTTATTTTCCATATCAGTCTGCCTCTTGTCCGTTTTTTATTGTACCTGTAGCACTCCTCGTAAATAATGTATATTGATCTGGCTCAACAAAGCGTGAAAGTTGAACTTTCTCAAATGTATTATTTAACAGGGTGCTATAGCTTCATTATAATATAGGCAATGACTGTTCAGCAACTTATTTTTCGCATTGCGAAATATGTTACTGAAAATAGAACGAACAATATTGATTTATGTTTCTTGTATCTTTTCTAACGCTTCCCCGACTTCTATTACTTCTTTAAATAGTTTCTAAAGTAACAGCCTCTCTTAACTTCTTTATTTACAGTTTGTCTACTTCTTTTTCTGAAGCAGTTCTCCGTTTGTTTCTTCTCCATTCATACATGACATAATAATTAACCACTACCCCATATTATAAATAACACCCAGAGATACTTATTTCAGACTGATAATCAGATTTTTATTGAATTTATTAATCTATATGTTATGACAACATATCTTTCAGACATGTACTCCGGTAGTCACTCGGTGATATTTTATATCTTTCTTTAAATACTCGGTTAAATGTTCTCTGACTTTCAAATCCACTATCCAGACAAATGTTTGTAATAGAATCACTCGTATTTTCCAAACGCTGGCATGCATAGTTCAGCCTTGCATCGTTAAGATATTGATTAAAGTTTCTATGGAATGTTTTGGAAAAGAGTCTGGATAAAACATATTTGCTCA
>ENA-OQES01000014-OQES01000014.1-human-gut-metagenome-genome-assembly--contig:-NODE-14-length-66625-cov-6.383861_pt1 | contig 66625 bp, 66 predicted proteins | sample MGYA00242798_ERZ504641 | MGnify/ENA primary metagenome ERZ504641 (study PRJEB26092, sample SAMD00036327) | human gut metagenome | host: Homo sapiens | study: EMG produced TPA metagenomics assembly of...
ATAAGAAACTGGCTCTGGTGACGGGTCGCGCGTACCCCGAGCAGGCTCAGGAAACCGCAAAATACCTGGGAACCGACGTACTTGAGACCACCGCATACGATTTCGCCAACGGCGAGATGTACGTGCGCTACACCGAGCCCGTCCGTGGCGCCGACGCCTTCGTGATGCAGGCGCACACCGAGCCGATCAACAAGTGGATCATGGAGCAGCTCATCATGGTGGACGCCATGAAGCGCGCCTCCGCACGTTCCATCACCGTGGTCGCGCCGTTCCTTGGCTACTCCCGTCAGGACAAGAAGCATCAGGGCCGCGAGCCCATCACCGCACGCCTCATGTTCGACCTGTTCCGTTCCGCCGGCGCCGACCGCATCATGACGGTCGACCTGCACGCAGCCCAGGAGCAGGGCTTCTTCGACGGCCCGGTCGACCATCTCACCGCCATGCCGATCCTGCTTGACTACGTGCGCAACAGCATGCCGCTGGAGAACACCACCATCGTGTCCCCGGACGCCGGCCGCATCAAGGTGTCCGAACAGTGGGCCGCGAAGCTCGGCGGCCTGCCGCTCGCCTTCATCCACAAGACCCGTGACACCACGCGCCCGAACCATGCCGAGGCGCACGGCATCATCGGTGACGTGAAGGGACGCGACTGCGTGGTCGTCGACGACATGATCGACACCGCCGGCACCATCTGCGAGGCCGTGCGCACGCTGAACAACGCCGGCGCGAAGTCCGTGACGCTCGTCGCCACCCACGGCCTGCTGTCCGGCCCGGCCGTGGAACGCCTGAAGAACTGCGGCGCCCGCGAAATCGTCCTCACCGACACCGTTCCGGTGCCCGAAGAGAAGCGCCTGCCGAACATGACCGTCCTGTCCGTGGCCCCGCTGCTGGCCGCCGGCATCCGCTCCGTGTTCGAATCCGGCTCCGTTTCGACGCTGCTCAACGGCCTGCCCGAAGACATGCGCCCGCGCAACATCTACGCCTGATATTTCGCGCGATTGCCATACGGCTCTCGCGATATTTCAGGATTTATTACGATTCTTTGCGATTAAGCCCCGCTTGCGAGCGGGGCTTTTTGCTTGCCTCTGCACGTGATTTCGCGCCCGGCAGACGCCGTTTCGATACGTCGCGGCGTCGGGGTAGCCTGTACAAGTTGCCATCAATCGTATCCATATGTTCATTGCGACTTATCGATGCCTGAAGGCAGCACGCATACACACTCCTGCCATGGAAGGTCCATGGCCGATAGTCCGAAGGAGGTGGGTGATGTCTGCGCATAAGTACGAACTGATGTTCATTGCTGATCCTGAGCTGGATGAGCGCGGTCTGAAGAAGCTGACCGAGCAGTATCTGGAAACTGTCACCAAGGAAGGCGGTGCCGTCGAGAACATCGACATCTGGGGCCGTCGCAAGCTTGCCTACGAAATCGCCGGCAAGACCGAAGGTAACTACGTCGTGGTCAACTACTCCGCTGAGCCGGCCACCAGCGACGAACTCGATCGTCTGCTGAACCTGAACGAATCCGTCATCCGTACGAAGATTCTTCGCAAGTAAGTAAACCAAGCTTTCTAAGCTGCAAAGTAAGTAGGTAACGACATGGCAGGTGAAACTGTAATCACCGTGGTGGGCAACCTCACGGCCGATCCGGAAATTCGTACCATTGGCAGCGGCGCCGCCGTCGCCAGCTTTACGATCGCCTCCACTCCGCGCACCTGGAACCGTAACTCGAACCAGTTCGAAGACGGTCAGGCCCTGTTCCTGCGCTGCTCCGCGTGGCGCGACATGGCCGAACATTGCGCGCAGAGTCTGTCCAAGGGCATGCGCGTCATCGCGCAAGGCCGTCTGCAGCAGCGTTCCTACCAGGCGCAGGACGGTTCCCAGCGAACCGTCATCGAGATGCAGGTCGACGAAATCGGCCCGTCCCTGCGCTACGCGACCGCCCAGGTGACCCGTCAAAGCTCGTCCGGCAACGGAGGCTTCAGCGGCAATCGCGGCGGCTACAACAACGCCAACAACAACGGCGGTTTCGGCGGCAACAACGGCGGATATCAGGGCGGCTCCAGCTATGCTGGCGGCGCCGGATATCAGGGTGGAGCCTCCGCTCCGGTCAACGCCGCTCCCGCACAGTCCGCTCCGGCCTCGGACCCGTGGTCAAGCTCGGATAACTCCGGCTCGTCCTTCGGTTCCTTCGGCGCGTCCCAGTCCTTCGGAGGTTCCTCCGAATTCGGCGGCGACAGCGACGAACCGGAATTCTGACGGACCGAACCCCGTCCGCAACATAGGCGAACAGCGAAACAAGCAGCTTAATCGCAGTATTTCCAGATTTTAAGGAGAACATCAAGATGTCACGCAAGAGGCCGCAGCCGCCGGTCAAGCCGTTTAAGAAGAAGCCGAATCCACTGAAGGCCGCTAAGGTCACCGAGATCGATTACAAGGACGTTGCCCTGCTGCGCAAGTTCATCTCCGATCGCGGCAAGATTCGTTCCCGTCGTATCACCGGTGTCACCGTGCAGGAGCAGCGCGAGATCTCCAAGGCTATCAAGAACGCCCGCGAGATGGCCCTGCTGCCGTACGCCACGTCCGGCCGCTGATCTTAGAGAGGTTTGAACAATGGCTGAAACTAAGGTTATTCTCACCAAGTCCGTCAACCACCTGGGTCACCCGGGTGACGTCGTGGCCGTCAAGTCCGGCTACGCCCGCAACTACCTGTTCCCGCAGGGCCTGGCTTTCGCTTGGTCCAAGGGTGCCGCCGCCCAGATCGAGGCCATGAAGCGCGCTCGTCTGGCCAAGGCCGTCGCCACCCGCGAAGAGGCTGTTGCCGCCAAGGAAATCATCGAGGGTTCCACCGTCGAAATCGCTGCCAAGGTCTCCGAGTCCGGCAAGCTGTTCGGCGGCATCTCCGCAGAGAAGATCGCCATCGCGCTCTCCTCCAAGGTTGAGGTCAACCCGAAGAACATCACCGTTGAGCCGATCAAGACCACCGGTGACTTCCCGGCAACCGTCGCCCTGCACCCGGAAATCACCGCCAACTTCTTCGTGAAGGTCGTCGCTGAGTGATTTCGCCCCATTCACCGCTCGACGTCCTTACGGACCGGCGGTGAATGACTTCAGGCTGAAACACGTCTGAGCTTAAGCATCGAAAATTCCCCCGTACCGATTGGTGCGGGGGATTTTCCTATATCCGCTCTTTAGCCGGCATCAGTCCTCATCGTCAATCGTGACGCTGAGCTTGCCATCCCTGATGCTGAAGCTGCCGTTGACGGTGAAGTGGGTGCTGTCGTCCTGAGACTCCCACGAATCGTCGAAATTCTTCTCTTCATACGTGCACTTCGCCTTGCCCTGCCGGGTGGAGAACGTGCCGTAATCGAGATCGATGTCGGACAGCTTCGGATAGACGCTGATGGACCACGCGAAGTTGCGGTAGTAGTCCTCGTCGTACAGGTCGAAGCCGAACGGGCAGCCTTCCGGCGCGTAGTCGGTGGACTTCGCGCATTCGTCCAGCTTGGCGTTCACGGCCTTGCTCAAGTCCTCCTTAAGCTTGGCCGTAGGCATGATCTTGAGATCGGCGGCATCGGAGTCCGCGTTCGTGCGCACCATGGTGATGCCGCTGGTGACATACCCCGACTTGCCGATCGACACCTTGTACGAACCCGGGTAGACGCGCAGCGTCCACGTGCCGCTGTCCGACTTCTCCGCATTCTTCGCGGTCACGTCAACACCGTTGACGGACAACGATTCCACGGCATTGGGCACCGACACGGTGATGGTCTTGAGCAGTGGGCTCGAGATCTTCCAATTCGGGAACAGCAGGAACTTCGACCCGTCCTTGTTGATGGTGAGCGAATCGTTGACGTTCTTGCCGTTCAGCGAATACGTCACGTTGACCTTGGCCACGCCTTCGACGGTTTTGACACTATCGATATGCGGGTTGGCGATCGTGGCGTTGTCGGTCTTCGCCACGGCGTCGGACAGCAGCTTGAGCTGGTCCTTGCCCACCTGCGGATCGGCGATGCCATTGGCTTTGCCATACTTGCCGTCGGCAATCGCCGTCAGATAGCTCTGCGCCACGGATTTCGCGCTGAAGACGGTCGAGTTGAGCACACCGTAGACAATGCCCAACACAATCAGGGCACCGATCACGATGCCACCGATAAGGATCGTCTTCTTAGTTTTTGGGTCGAGCGGCTGACCTGCCCCCGGAGCTGCGACCGGCATAGAAGCCGCGCCTGCTGGCGATTGCGGCAGCGGCACCGCACCCGTTGCCGTGTTGCCCGTTGTCGTATTGGGCATGGACGTCGGGGCGACCGGTTGTGGAACGGCCTGTGAAACAGGCGTTGCGGTAGGAGCGGTGGGCGCGGGCATCGGCGCAGCCGGCGTCGCGGGCTGGGGGACCGATGCGGCCGGAGCTGCCGGAGTAGTTGGATTGGCCGGCTGTGCGGCAGCCGAAGCCGTCGGCATGGTCGCTGTTGCGGTCGTGCCGCTCGCCGTGGCAGAGGTCTTCTTCATGCCGTAGGACGGATCGCAGGACTTGACGTAATCGACCACGTTCTGCGGGGTCTGCTGCACGGTGCCGCCGACGATGATCCGCCACATGCCCGGCAGGGACGCCACCAGCGTCGGACCGAACGTCATCGCGGCCACCTCGATCAGGAACGCCCAGATGCCGGCGACGAGGAAATACCACATCGGGGCCGTCATCGACATGCTGGACGAGGCGTATCCCGCCGCGAAATAAGTGAACAGGAACTCCGCGGCCAGCCAGAACGCCATCGCGGCCACCGGAGCCTTCCACGTATGCTGCCAGCCCGCGTAATACGGGTCGTACATATTGCGCGCGGTCTCACGCAGCGCGATATAGAACGTGGCAAGCAGGAACAGCACGAAGCAGATCCACAGAATCCAGCCATACTGGCTGAGGGAGGACACGTTGAACAACGTGATCGTATGGACGCTGTAGCTGGACGTCGAGAAGGCGATGCCGCCGAACGAGGACAGCGAAATCAGCATAAGCGGCAGAGCCGGGAACAGCAGCGGAACCAGCAGCAGACCGCCTGCGCCGAGATGGTTCGCGGCGGACATGGCGATCGTCGCCACCAGGCCAAGCACCAGGAACAGCACGCCGTAGATCGCAAACGATTCGACCAGCGTGCGCACGAAGCCACGAGCGCGGTGCGCCCAACGCCAAGCGGCGGAGAAGACGTTACCCGAATCGCCCGCATACTGTGCCAACGCGTAGCCGGCCAGCGCACCGGCCGCCGACAGCAGGAACGCCATGCAGAACGTGCGGAAGGACACGCCGGAAAGCGACGCGGAAGCGGAATAGTCGCTGTAGGAACCACCCACCGTCACCGGGAAGATGGCGGCGAAGACCAGCAGCACCAGGCCGGACAGCACGCCGACGATCAGCGAGCTGATGACGCCCGTCCACTTGAAACGAAGCGCGAACCTGCGTGCCAGCATGTATGCGCCGAACGCGGCGCCGATCGCCAATGCCACGCCGGGCAGTCCGACCGGCAGCGTCACGCTGACGTGCGAGGCGTCAATGCCGAGATTGCTCAGAGAGAAGCCCTGGGAGCTGGTTTTGAGATTCAGCGAACCGCCAACGCCGAGCGTCATCACGGTGAAGAGAATCTGGAAGAAATTCGGGCCGGAACCGGACACACCGTTGTTGCCCAGGAAGGAGGCGGTGTCGGAAAAGCCCGGAATGCCGGCAAGCCCGTTGCTGGCCGCGGCATTGCCCATGAAGAAGACGATCGATGCGAGCAGCGCGAACACCACGCTCGCGCCGAGACCGATGCCGAGGCTGGCGCCCATGGTCTTCATGGACTGCGGTGTGGTCAGCGCGGTGATGGTGGGATCGGCCGCCGGACGGGCGATTTGCTGGGTCGGCTGGCTTGGCTGCGGCGCTGCTGCCGGCTGCGGGGCCGGGGATGGCGCATACTGGAACTGCTGCGTCGGCGCGGCCTGTGGTGCCACCGTTTGCGTTGCCTGCGCCTGAGCGGTCGGCTGTGCTTGCGCCGCCGGTTGCGGTGTGGTGGGCTGCGGGACGGTGGTTTGCGGAGCTGCCGGTGCGGCGCTATTGGGCAGTGGGACGGCAGCGGTCGGCATCTGCGGGGCCGGTGCCATGTGCGGCGCGGAAGACAGCATGGTGCCGTCATCGGATTCCGGCGCGGCCGGCGCTTGCGGTGCCGCCGCGGTCGTTTGGGTGAGCGGTGAGCCGCACGAGGCGCAGAATTTAGCGCCTTCGATGGTCGGCTGACCGCAATTTGGGCATGCCATAGGTAAGCCTTTCTCCTTCTTGATGCGCGTCATATACTCCTGTGACGCGCCATGGCCCTTATTATAAAGGGCCTCTGGCGCGCCGACGGGCTCGACGATGATGCGTGCTATTCGGCTCGCCACGGTGGAAATGTGTGATGGAAAAGTTCGTGCCGTTGACTGTCGGAGTGGTTGCATTGCGGCAGAATGTGAAGAAAATGTGATTACTTGGATTTTAGGGCGCCATCGCGCCGCATTTTTCGTCGTATGACGCGATGTGCACCATAGATGGCGATTTGCTGAAAACGTTGGAAAATAGCGGTTTTATGATTGCGACACGCCGAGGGTTGCGTTCTTTCCGATTCTGAGTATATTTACTCCATGTGCTCAGCGAGAACAAAAACCTCGCCAAGACCAACGCCCCTTTAGCTCAGTTGGTTAGAGCAGCTGACTCTTAATCAGCGTGTCCAGGGTTCGAATCCCTGAGGGGGCACAGACAAGACCCAAGCCAATGGCTTGGGTCTTTTTCGTATTTCGGACATGTGTCCACCCAAAGCCGCGTTACTTCCTCCGTACGGAGTAAGGTAGTGCGCTGTTGTCCGCCCAGAGCGGAATCGCAATTCATCTCGAATCGCACGAATCGTAAGAATCGTTAGAGAAGAAGCAATAGAGGAAACTGCAGTGGAATACACACTCTTCACCAAGCTTGCCGCGGAATTCGTCGGCACCGCCGTGCTGATGGTCTTCGGCAACGGCGCTGTCGCCAACGCGGAACTGAAAAACACCAAGGGCTACCATGCCGGCTGGCTGAACATCGCCATGGGCTACGGCTTCGGCGTCATGTTCCCGGTCCTGATGTTCGGCGGCGTCTCCGGCGCCCACATCAACCCGGCCATGACCCTCGCGCAGGCCGTCAACGGCATGTTCCCATGGAACGAGGTCCTGCCGTACATCATCGCCCAGCTGCTCGGCGCAGTGGCGGGCCAGCTCATCGTGTACGTCACCTACCTGCCGCACTACAAGGACACCGACGATGCCGAAGCCATCCTCGGCACCTTCTGCACCACCGACGCGCACAACGACCGCGTGAACTACTTCCTCAACGAGTTCTTCGGCACCTTCATGCTGGTGCTCGGCGCCCTGTGCTGCCTGTCCCTGCCGTGGGGCAAGGCGAACCCGGCCGCCGCGTCCATCGTCGTCGGCTTCATCGTGTGGGGCCTCGTGACCTCCATGGGCGGCCCGACCGGCCCTGGTCTGAACCCTGCCCGCGACCTCATGCCGCGCCTCCTGCACGCCATCCTGCCGATTCCGAACAAGGGCGATTCCCGCTGGGGCGAGGCCTGGATTCCGGTCGTGGCCCCGATCGCAGGCGCGATCGTCGGCGCGTTCCTGTTCAAGGTGCTGTTCGCCTGAGCATTACTTTGACGATTGCCGGCATTCGTCTGGCATGCTGGTAAGGCCCGTGATTCCCTCCGGAACCACGGGCCTTACGCATAGGTGGTATGCATGGCGGTCGGCGGCTTCGGCATGTTGACTGAGACTGGTACTGTTGCCGAAGAGAGAAACATCACCATATCGGGAGGCTGGATTGAAGCGGATTCGTCGTATCATACGTGCGCTCGATCCGAAAGCCGACGCCACAATGGGCCAACGGGAACGGCTTGAGGCGTTTCGCATCCGCAGGGCCGCCGTGCTGGTGCTCGTGTTGTTCCTGCTGATCGCATCGATGACGTCCTGCAGCGTGCACGCACTGCTGGTCCGCATGACGCCGAACACGCAGACGACGGCGCAAGCCACGCATTCGACGTCGGCCAAGAAGCCAGCCAAGAAAACAGCCAAAACCAATCAGCATAAGACGGCCAAAAAAACCAAACCGGAAACCAAACAATCGCAGGAAGAGCAGGCCGTCGCCAAAGCGGTGAGCGCGCAATCGGCGGCACTGGGCGACGACGAGAAAACCGCGATTCTGAACAAAGCGCAGGAAACCGCGCAAAACAGCGGCAAACCGGTGACGCAATACCATTACTGCATCGCAACCAAAGGAAACGTCGGTTCGGCCGACGAATTCGGCAACGCGGCGTTCCGCATCCTCAACGACGAACACGGATGGCCACGCGCCGGAGCCATATTCGACCAATCCACGGACGGCAACTGCGATTTCAATCTCGTGCTGTCCCAAGCGTCGGAAATGACGTCGTTCTCGCCATCATGCTCGGTGGAATACAGCTGCAGGGTCGACAACAACGTGATCGTCAACGACGACCGTTGGAACGGTGGCACGCAACAATGGCTCGCCGCCGGCGGCAACCTGGCGCGATACCGCACGATGGTGATCAACCATGAGGTCGGACACCGGCTGGGGCACATTGACAACGAAACGACCTGCGCCGGCGAAGGCCAGTTGGCGCCGCTGATGCAGGAGCAATCCATGCATTTGGACGGCTGCAAGGTCAACGAATATCCGCTTGACTCGGAGCTGTGGATCGGCTGAACGTCGACTGCTTCCCGTTATTTTCTGCTGCTTTCTGCTGTTTCCCGGACTGACCGGGTCGTCTCGGCAATTCGGCGAGATCCGGCCAGCCGTTGTCACAAGCCGAAATACGCGTCGAAATCGTCTTGGCTGATACTGCGGTCGGCCGTATCGGCCCGTACCTTACCCCAATCGAACTCCTGCAACGCCTCGACGGCGCTCATCGGCTGCGGACTGGTATGCGCGGAATCGCCCTGCAAACCAAGCAGCCACGCACAATAGCCGACAACCTGCTCCGCGGTGACGCCATGCGCGCGCAGCGCCCCCATATCCAAAGAACGCTCGCGTTTGGCGAGCCTGCGGCCGGCCGCGTTGTCGATAAGCGGCAGATGCGCGTACCGTGGGTTTTCGGGGTTATATGGGGTGTATTGCGATTGTGGTGCGTGCTGCGATGGTGCAGAAGCCTGCGTTTTTGCCTTGCGGAATCCCGCCTTGATAAGCGCTCGGCGAATGGCGATTTGCAGGGCGTTCGACCGGAGCAGGTCGCGGCCGCGCACGATGTCGTCGACGCCCATGTCAAGATCGTCCACGACCACCACCAGCTGGTAGGAGAACAGGCCGTCGGCGCGGCGCACGATGGTGTCGCCGACGTCGTGCGCCAGATTGAATTCCTGATGGCCGAACACTGCGTCATCGAATTGGACGGTTGCGTGCGGGTTTGTGTCGGCGGGCATGGCGATGCGCAGCGAATGGCGGTCGCCGTTGGCCAGCCGCTGCCGGACGGTATCCGGATTGCTGGCGATAAGCCGGCGGCACGTGCCGGGATACACCATGAAACGGTCGCCTTCCTGCGGTGCGGAGGCTGCGCGGATGTCGGCGCGCGAGCAGAAGCAAGGGTAAATCAGCGGGGTTGTGCCAGCGATTGCGTTGTTGGCTGCGCTGCCGACTGCGGGGGTGTGGTTGTTGCGCTCGTCAAACGGCGAATCGTATGCGTCGTCAATCGTCAGGTTTTCCCAAGCAATGCAGCGCCTCACGGTACAGGTCGTGCCGAGCGGATTGGAACACCGGATCGCCGTCCCAATCCAAGCCAAGCCAATGCAGATCGTCCATCATCAGTTCGGCCGCGCCGGGCACCACGCGCGGTTCGTCGATGTCTTCGATGCGCAGCAGCATGCCGTCGCCGCGGCTGCGCGCGGACAGCCATGCTCCGAGCATCGCATAGATGTTGCCGATGTGCATGCGGCCTGATGGGGTGGGTGCGAAACGACCTGGCACGGGGTTCCTTCCTGTCGTTGGCGGGCGGTTCGGTGTTGCCGATGCGGAGACCGGTTGCGCCGATGCTTGCAACTGTACCTGCATCGGCGGCCGGAACGGCGGGTTTCGTGGGACGCGATTGTGGAATGCGTTGCTGGACGTGCCGTGACGTGCCATGCCGAGGTTGCAGCGTGCTCCGAAAACGTGCCGTCGCTGTGAGATATCTCACAGTGTGAGAAGGATATTTAGCGCATGGTGATACGGGCCGCGCGTTTCGTTTGGGGTGTGCGTAAGGTGGTGTGCGTCATCCGGTATTCTGGGTGGTGATTTCGGCAATTCGGTCTATGCGTTATCGGTATGGCCGGTCAAAAGGGGATTTACAAGGGGCGAATATGACGAAGCGACAGTTCAGTAGAGCGGAAATCGAATACCTGCGTACATTGCCGTCGATCGACGCGGTGACGGACAGCAGAATCACGTATGCGAGGGAATTCCAAATCGACTGCATGAGGCGGTATCTGCAAGGGGGAGAAGCCGACTGCGATCTTCATTTCCGCGGGATTGAGCCCATCGGTCATCGGGCACAAGCGCATCGAACGCAATATCGCACGCTGGAAGCGCGACGAGGACATCATGCGCAAGGCGGCCGAAGAGCCGGAACCGCATGATACGGCTGTGGACAACCACAATGCGATGTCGGAAGTGCCGTTGGGCAAGATTCAATCGCTGGTATGCCAGGTGATGGTGTTGAGCGATCGCGTCGATAAATTGGAGCGTTTGGTGGAGGGGCTGCGCAAGGGGGATAAAATCTGAAAAAAAGTTTTCAGATTTATTGGTTTTTTCCGGCGGTTCGCGCGCATTTATCTGATACATTAAATGCGTAGACGGAGTCTTTGAAGTCCCCCTTCTACTGCCGTCTGGTTTTATAGCCCGCGCGAATTTATGACCGCTTTATCGCTTCACTTCAGGTCATCGCGCGGGCTTCTTTATACGTTGTCGGCGGTTTTCTGGTAACACTGGTATCGAAATATCAGCCGACATGCCGGAAACGGTGGTGCCGGCCGCGGACCGGCGGTCGAATGAACTTGCGAGAGGTGGACGATGACTGCATACATGGATCACAAGAACCTCGCCAACGAGGTGATCGACGATGCGCGCGCACGTGAGATCACGGACGGCGTGCATCGTGTGCTCGACCGCATCGCGGCAGCTGAGGAACAAGCCGGACGCGAAGCCGGCTCCGTGCGCCTGCTGGCCGCCACGAAGACGCGCGACATCGGCGAAATCATGGTTGCGATTGATGCCGGCGTGCGCATGATCGGCGAGAACCGTCCGCAGGAAGTGACGGCGAAGGCCGAAGGGCTGGCACGGCGATGCGCGGAACGCGGGTTTTCGCTGGGCGTCGCAGGCGCCGCGCCGGATGCTGCGGCGGAGCATATTCCATTCCACCTGATCGGCCAGCTGCAAAGCAATAAAATCGGCAAAGTGCTGCCGGTGGTCGACACTATCGAATCGGTCGATTCAATCGATTTGGCAGAAAAAATTTCACGTAGAGCCGTGGCTCGCGGTATTACTGTCGGCGTGCTGCTGGAAGTCAACGAATCCGGCGAGGAATCGAAATCCGGTTGCGATCCGGCGCACGCCATCCGCATCGCGCAGAAAATCGGCACGTTGGACGGCATCGAATTGCGAGGACTGATGACGATCGGCGCGCATGTGCACGACGAAACGGTGATTCGCCGCGGTTTCTCGCACCTGCGCAAGACCCGCGACCTCATCCTCGCATCCGGCGAACCGGGCACGGACCGTTGCCGGGAACTGTCGATGGGCATGACCGGCGACATGGAACTGGCCATCGCCGAAGGTTCCACCATCGTGCGCGTCGGCACTGCGATTTTCGGTGAGCGTGCGTTCATCTGAGCGCTTTCTTTGACTTTTTCTGGTTTTTTTAAGGATTTGCGGGGCTCGTCCGCCTGGATTGCATTCGTCTGGCTTACATTCGTCTGACTTGCATTCCTCTGAAAAACGGCTTGTCTGAGCTGCGTTCCGCCGGTAGGTGGGGTGCTGCGCGGTTTGGTGCCATAATTGCCGGTTTCGTGCCTGAAACCGTTGTCTTTCTAGGGGTAAGCCCTCCTATAGGGGGCAAGGGCTTTCGTATGGCTGGTGTGAACATGGGTGTGTTCGAAGGAGAAACCCATGTTTTGGTCTGCCTCTCGATTGATGAGTAAACCCGTCCGTCTGCTCGCCCGCAGGACGGATTCCTACGTGCATGCGCATGCGGTGCTGCGTTCGCCCATGCGGCTGTTCGGTGCCGTGGCGGGCGCCTCGGCTGATTCCTATGATGCCGGTGATGATAACGATGGCATCGGCAATGGCGCCGGAGTCGGATCTGATGCCGGTGCAGCTGCCGACAGTGGTCATGCCGGAACTGTTGCGTTCGCTGGAACGTCTGCTGGAACGTTCGCTGGAACGCCGTCGTTTTACGAGGCGATTGACATTGCCGATGTGGTTCGCGCGCGCAGGCTGCGGCGGATTCGTTTCATATTGGTGCGGTGCGTGTCCGTGCTGCTGATCGTGGGCGCGGTGGTGGTCGCGTCGTTGCCGTTCGCCATGCAGGCGCATTCCGCGCGGCGCTTGGCCGAGACATCCGATTCGGCGGCTCGCACGGTTGCCGGATGGCCGTATCCGATGGCGATGGAGGAGTTGGAACGGGCGCGCGCATACAATCGGCGGCTTGCCGTGGAAGGACAGCCGGTATTGGGCGAGGCGGCCGATCCGTTCACTACCAGACCGGCTGGCACTGCCGGAGATGCTGATGTCGCCGACGATTCGGCGCCTTCCGGCGGTTCCGGGCTTTCCGCGGCGGACACGGACGCGAACTATCAGGGCCTGCTGGATTCCGGCGCAGGCATCATGGGCACGGTATTGGTGCCCAAAATCGGCGTGGAACTGCCGATTCGGCATGGTACGTCCGAACCGGTGCTCGCCGTCGGTGCCGGGCATCTGTACGGCACCAGCCTGCCGGTCGGCGGCACTGACTCGCATACGGTGGTCACCGGGCATCGCGGCCTGGTCAAATCGTTGATGTTCACACGGCTCGACGAACTGCACGACGGCGATTTCATGTACATCAAAGTGATGGACGAGACGCTGGGATACGAAGTGGACCGAATCAGCGTGATCGAACCGGACGACGTCTCACGGTTGAAAATCGTGCCCGGCGAAGACCGGCTGACGTTGATGACCTGCACGCCATACGGTATCAACACGCATCGGCTGCTAGTCTCCGGGCATCGCGTCGCAATACCGCTGCCCGCGCCAGATCCGGCCGACGTGCGCGACGAACGTGCGACCGAACTGGGCGCGCTCGCCATGACCATCGTTTGCACGATGGGCGGCATGCTGTTGTGCTGCATGGTCGTGCGGTCGATGCGGCCCCGACACCGAATCATGCGGCACGCTTCCGCCTGGCCGCGTAAAGGATAAGGGGGAAGGCCGCGATTTTCGCGGGTCCGTACGTTCCCCGAACCCATCAATGGAGGGGACGGGTTTCAAAACGTTCATCCATAAGGTTCAAGGCATGGAGGCGCATAGGCAATTCGCCGCAGCGCCATGAGAGATGGACATGTCATGAAGTGGATGAAGGACCCGCTTGCCGGCTTCATAAGCCGGTGTGGCGCGCGGATGGGAAAATTCACCGCATTGCTTGTCACGATTGCGATGCTGGCCGGCACCACGGGAGCCGGCGCGACCGCGTTCGCCGACGAAACGGTGACGGATGGCGGCAACGTGGCCGCCGAATCCGCAGCGAGCCAGCCGGAATCGACACAACAATCCGATGCTGAAAACGCAGTCGGATCGGACGTTGCCGACATTGCCGGGCAAGATGTTGCCGGACAGTCCGCAACGGACGATGACGACGCGCAATGCCTTATGGACGACGGCGAATCGCAGCAGCCATCGAACGAACAAGCGCAATCGCAACTGCAGTCGCAATCGCAACCGGAACAACCGTCGGAGACGATGCCGGAACAGCGGCAGCCGTGCGATAAGACGGAACAGCCGAATGAGCAGAAGGAGCAGGAACGGCAGGCGGTTAGGCAGCCGACGGCTGAGAACGCTGACGTACCTGCAAATGGTGCTGCACCGGCTCAAGACGGCGATCGAAACGACCATGCCGGCGAAAATCGCACGGATGCTGTGGCGAATGGCGATGCGGGCGCGACAGCCGATGACGGCAAAACCGGCGATGCGGACGATGCTGACAACGATGGCAACACTGCTGAAGATGCCGACGATGCCGACAAGAACGGTAAGAATGACGCCGACAAGGATGCCGCGTCGGCTCAAAACGGCAACGATAACGACAAGAATGATGCTGCCAAAGACGATGCCGACGCCGACGAACACATCATGCGCGATCGCTTCACCTTCAATCGCAAAACCGTGATGCGCGCCGCGCGTAACGTCGCCGTGCCGCAGCCGGACTGGCGCTCGTGCTGCGCTTCCGCGAATCCGATACGCCGATGGTGGTCTGAGCGGGCCAGCAGACAGGCAACGGGGCTTGTTCGGGCGGGTGAGTCGTTGAGCGATCAACGGTTCACCCGCTTTTGTTGTGACGAATACGGGCGATTTAGGGTTTAGTACCGCCTGAAATGGTTGGAAAAACGCCATTCGTACCGGTATGATGGAACACGAAGCGAACAACGAATCGGATTGCGGCCTTGCATCGCAAACACGTATCGCAAACACGTATCGCAAGCGCGCATCGCAAACCGAATCGCAAGCCGAACAGGGGAATGGCATGACGGAGGCCATTCGACTGCCGTGCGGTGGAAGGGAGCCGCCGCACGCCAAGCCGAAAGGGAACATCATGTGCAACGGTGGGGGAGCGTTCAGTCCGGAAGAAGTCGAATATCTGCGCTCGCTGCCGGTGGTGGCCGAAGCGACGTCGCGACGCATCACCTACACGGAATCGTTCAAACACAACTGCATGCGCCGGTACCATGCGGGCGAATCGCCGGTCGAACTGTTCCGCGAAGCCGGACTCGACCCATCGCTGATCGGCTATAAGCGCATCGAACGTTGTTTCGCGCGCTGGCGCAAGATTGCCTGCCGTATGGGCACGGACCGGCTGGTATCGGTTGATGGGAATGGTGGAGTGGTGCCATCGGCGTCGGCGGATGTGGCGCCGTCGGCGGAATCTGCGGAGGTTGCTCGATCTGCGGTATCGCAGCCGGTGCAGCCAACGCAAACGACGGAAACGCAAAGCAATGCGACGCTGCCCGCGCCGCGCAACGCAGCCGAAGTCCCGATTCTGTCGGGAGGTGACGTGCGCGACCTGCTCATCGCCCAGCAGGTGCGCCGCATCGACGAGCTGGAACGCGAGGTGGCGGCGTTGCGGGCGGAACTGCATCGCAAATAATCGCAAAATCGTAAAAATGCGAGCAATCGGCATCGTCCGCAAAGCGACGCATGTCGAGAACGGCGGGCGTGGCGAGCGGGTAGACTTGCGGGTATGAGAATCGCACGTTTTACGCATAATGATGTACCGCAGTACGCCTTCGTTCAGACCGACAAGAACGACGGCAAGGACTATCTCGTGGCCTTGAACGGCTATCCGCTGTCCGGCCAGGCCGTCGAGCCGACCGGCGAGCGCTATCCGGTGGATGGTGACGGCATTCGTCTGCTGGCTCCGGTGATTCCGTCGAAGGTGTACGGTTTGGCGAAGAATTATGAGGCGCATGCGCAGTTCATGCATGAGGCCGGTCATTCCGATATCAAGCATGCGCCGGAGGATATGGTGATTTTCACCAAGCCGAGCACGTCGGTGATTGGTCCGGATGATCCGATTGTGATTCCGCTGTGTTCGAATGATATGAATTTCGAGCCGGAGTTGGCTGTGGTGATGGGTCGTATCGCCAAGAATGTGCCGGTGGAGCAGGCCATGGATTATGTGCTGGGTTTCACGTGCGTGAATGATGTGACGTTGCGTGATCTGCAGGGTCTTGATCCGACGTGGACGCGTGCGAAGGGTTTTGATACGGCGTGCCCGTTGGGTCCGTGGATTGTGACGCGTGACGATGTGGATTGGAAGGATGCGAAGATTTCCTTCACGCTCAACGGTGAGGATGTGCCGATGGCGTCGGGTACCACGGCGAATCTGATTCACGGCATTCCTGAGCAGATCGCGGCGATTACGAGTTTCACCACGCTGCTGCCGGGCGATGTGATTATGACGGGTACGCCGAACGCGTCGGGTCATCTGGATCCGGGTGACGAGGCGATCGTGCACGTCGAGGGCATCGGCGATCTGCGCAACGTGGTGGTGCGCGGCTGATTTTCGGCTTGCTGGCGGACTTTGGATTAGGCGGGTTTGCAACGTTTCGTGATTTCGTTACGTTGCTGCCCGCCTTTTTCGTATGTATTGCGATTGCCGGTGAGCGCTGGTGATTGTCGGTGACTGCCGTCCTGTGTCGAAAGACGGTTTTGAGAAACGCAAAAAGTTGAGTGTGTGGGACTCAAGTTTTGGGAATATAATGGCGATGAAGTCGGTTGAGCATATCAGACAACGACATATGCGTCCGAACGCCGGCCCGGTAGCGAAGGCCGGGCGGCCGGGCGCGAACCATGGAGGATGATATGGAACAGAAGTTCACGCAGATGGCGCAGGAAGCGCTTTCGGACGCCGTTCAGAACGCGGCGGCGCTGGGCAATCCGCAGGTAGACACCCTGCACCTGCTGGACGCGATGCTGCGTCAGGAAAACAGCATGGCCCGCGCGCTCATCGAAGCGGCAGGCGGCAACGCGCAAAACGTGAGCGCCGAAGTGCATCAGGCGATGCAATCGCTGCCGAGCGCCAGCGGATCGACCACAACGCAGCCGGACGTCAGCAGGCAGCTGTCGGCGGTGCTATCGCAAGCCGAAAAAGAAATGCAACGGAGGGGAGACGAGTACGTCACCGTCGACCTCATGCTGGTCGCAATCGCGGCCGCGAAACCTAATCAAAGCGCGGACATCTTGGAAAAGAACGGTCTTACCGCGGATAAGCTGCGTAACGCCCTGACCGCCGCGCGCGGCAGCGACCGCAAGGTGACCAGCGCCGACGCGGAAGGCTCGTATAAAGCTTTGGAGAAGTACTCCACCGATTTGACGGCCGCCGCGAAGGAAGGCAAGCTCGACCCGGTGATCGGCCGCGACCAGGAAATCCGCCGCGTCATCCAGATCCTGTCCCGCCGCACCAAGAACAACCCGGTGCTGATCGGAGAGCCTGGAGTCGGCAAAACCGCCGTCGTCGAAGGCCTGGCGCAGCGCATCGTCGCCGGCGACGTGCCGACCACCCTGCAGAACAAGAGGCTTATCTCGCTTGACCTGGGCTCCATGGTGGCTGGTTCCAAGTACCGTGGCGAATTCGAGGAACGTCTGAAGAGCGTGCTTGAGGAGATCAAGAAGGCCGACGGGCAGATCATCACCTTCATCGACGAGATCCACACCATCGTCGGCGCGGGCGCGGCCGAAGGCTCCATGGACGCGGGCAATATGCTCAAGCCCATGCTGGCCCGTGGCGAACTGCGCCTGATCGGCGCCACCACACTGGACGAATACCGTGAGAACATCGAAAAGGATCCGGCGCTCGAACGTCGTTTCCAGCAGGTGTTCGTCGGCGAGCCGAGCGTGGAGGACACCGTCGCCATCCTGCGCGGCATCGCGCCGAAGTATGAGGCCCACCACAAGGTGACCATCGGCGACGACGCGCTGGTCGCGGCCGCAACCCTGTCAAACCGCTACATTTCCGGACGCCAGCTGCCGGACAAGGCCATCGATCTGGTGGACGAGGCCGCAGCGCACCTGCGCATGGAACTCGACTCCTCGCCTGAGGAAATCGACGAACTGCGCCGCCAGGTGGACCGTCTCAAGATGGAGAAGTCGTACCTGCTGGGCAATCCGAAGAACGACAAGGCCGCGGAAAAGGCCGAAGCGGAACTGGACGACAGCGCCAAGGACCGTCTCGCCGATTTGAACCAGGAAATCGCCGACAAAAGCGAAAAGCTCAACGGGCTGAAAGCGCGTTGGGACGCCGAAAAGAACGGCCACAACCGTATCGGCGACCTGCGCAAGAAGCTCGACGAGCTGCGTACGCAAGCCGAAAAGTACGAGCGCGAAGGCGACCTGGCGAAATCGTCAGCCATCAACTACGGCGAAATCCCGGCCATCCAGAAGGAAATCGCCCAAGCCGAGAAGAACGAGGCGGAATCGGGCGGAGCCGACAATGCCAACGCCGACGTGCCGATGGTCCCCGACCGCGTCGACGCCGACTCCATCGCCGAAATCGTCTCCGACTGGACCGGCATCCCCGTGGGCCGTCTTATGCAGGGCGAAAACGAGAAGCTCCTGCACATGGAGGAGTACCTCGGCAAGCGCGTGATCGGCCAGAAGGAAGCCATCCAAGCGGTTTCCGACGCCGTGCGTCGCTCGCGTGCCGGCATCTCCGACCCGAACCGTCCGACCGGCTCGTTCCTGTTCCTCGGCCCCACCGGCGTGGGCAAGACCGAACTCGCCAAGGCGCTCGCCGACTTCCTGTTCGATGACGAGAAGGCCATGGTGCGCATCGACATGAGCGAATACATGGAGAAGGCCTCCGTGTCCCGCCTGATCGGCGCCGCGCCGGGCTACATCGGCTACGAAGAGGGTGGCCAGCTTACCGAAGCCGTGCGTCGCCGTCCGTATTCGGTGGTGCTGTTCGACGAGGTGGAGAAGGCCAATCCGGAAGTCTTCGACGTGCTGCTGCAGGTGCTTGACGACGGTCGCCTGACCGACGGCCAGGGCAGGACCGTGGACTTCAAGAACACGATTCTGATCATGACCTCCAACCTGGGCTCGCAGTTCCTCGTCAATCCCGACATGGACGCGGACGCCAAGAAGAAGGCCGTGATGGACGCCGTGCACATGCAGTTCAAGCCGGAGTTCATCAACCGTCTGGACGAACTGGTCATGTTCCACCCGCTGACCCGCGAGGAGCTCGGCGGCATCGTGGACATTCAGGTCGCGCAGGTGTCCGCACGTCTGACCGACCGCCGCATCACGCTCGACGTGACCGATTCGGCGCGCGAATGGCTTGCCAACACCGGTTACGATCCGGCGTACGGCGCACGTCCGCTGCGTCGCCTGGTGCAGACCGAAGTCGGCGACCAGCTTGCCCGCATGCTGCTGGCCGGCGAAGTGCACGACGGCGACACCGTGCTGGTGGACCAGACCGGCGGCGACCACCTGGAGCTGTCCGCGTGGGCCGCGGACCAGCTGGAGGATATGGGCGAGGAGAAGACGGACGATTCCGCCGACGTCCCGAACCCGGCTGAGTGACGATTATCGATTGGTTACTTGTCGGTCGTAAGCCTGCAATACCAGGCCTGCGACCGACAGCACGGTCGAACCGAGCAGTATGGCGATCGCCAGCTTCGGTTGCATGCCGAACGCCAGCCACAACGCGCACGTCCACACCGCGACCACCATCGTCACCGACGTGGTGATCTGCAGCACGCGTGCGCGGATCGCATGACCTACCACAGCGCGGAAGAGCAATTCTTCCGCGCTTTTTTCTTGCGTTGGCTCAGGGGATTTCGCTTGAGATCGCGCCGATTCTGTTGATTCTGTCGACTGTGCCGATTGCGCCTTTTCTGTTTCTGCCGTCTGCTGCGCGGTCATCGCGTGTCGCCGGACAAGCGTGCCAGCCAGCGAAAGCGTCGCGACCACGCCGACGAACGCGAAATACGGATCGCGCGAGCCGGCCGGGAAAATCCACGACACCACGCACAGCAGCAGGCTGTACGCGTAAACAATCGCCATGCCAAGCGAAACCAGCGAATCGCCGTTCGGACGCCGCCGCTGCAATGCGGGCAGGCCGCGGTGGTGAATCGGCGCCGCGCAATAGAACATGACCGGCGTGATGACGATGGCGTGCGGCCACGGATTCGTCAGCCATCCCGGCATGGCGATTTTGGCCAGCGCCAGTAATGTGATGACGAACGTTGGAATGGTCAGGATAAGCGCGATGACGAGGCGCTTGCCGAGGTGGTCGGTGGGTTGTCCGTCGATGTCGGATGCCGATTCGCCGTCTGCCGTCACTTTGCCGTCTATCGTCACTCCACCGTCGGTTGTGTGGGATGGGTCGGCAAATCCGCCGTCCGTCCGCAGCGGAATCGCCTGGCGTGCGTCCGAGCTTGGAAACAGCCGCAACAACGCCCAGGTGGCGATGGATGCGGCCACAATCGACACGGCCGCCAAAAACAGATCGAATCCCATAATGTCCCTTCGTGTTGGGCTGATGCATTTCGCGTTCGGCTGATTTCAGCATAGTGCACGGTTGTGTGGCATGCGGTCGGTCTTGCGAATGAATGTGGATGCGTGGATTGATGTGTTCCTAACGACGTGATACCATCGAACGTATGTTCGATAATCCTGTGTTTGTAGTGATATTGCTGGTGATCGTGGCCGCGCTTGGAGCGGCTGCGGGCTTCTTCGCGGGCCGTGCCAAAGGGCAGGATATGGCCCGTGGCGCGAAGGAATCCGACCTGAACGAGGCGAAGGCGCAGATTGAGGCGGATCGTCAGGGTATCAGCGAACTTAACGCGGCGGTGGTGCAGTACCGTACGCAGGCGGAAGGGCTCGGCCAGCAGCTGACGTATCTCAAATCGCAATTGGCGCAAGCTCAACGTGCCGAGGAATTGCGTGTGGAACGTGAGCGGCGGCGAGCCGCCGAGGAGGCGGAACGTCGGCAGGCCGAAGGCGAGAAGAAGCTGCAGGAGCAAAGCAAAGTGCTGTCCGCGTTGGCTCCTGTGCAGAAGAACCTTGACGCGTTGCAGGCGAAGGTCGCGCAGATTGAAGAGGGGCGCAAGCATGAGATGGGTGCGCTCGGCGAGCAGCTCAAGGGCCTTGGTGAACAGCAGGCGCGATTGGACCGTGAGACGAGCGCCCTGTCGTCTGCTTTGCGCAACAACAAGGTGCGTGGCGCGTGGGGCGAAGCACAGTTGCGCAACATCGTGGAATCGGCCGGTCTGCTGGAACATGTCGATTTCGATACCCAAGTGGTGGTCACCGATGCCGAGGGGCGTACGCAGCGGCCGGACATGGTCATTCACATGCCGGGCGGCAAAACCATTCCGATCGACGCGAAAGCGCCATACGCCGACTACCAGCGCGCATGCGAGATTCCAGACACCGCCTCACCGGAGGAACTGGCCCGCAAGAACGAGCTGCTGCATTCCCATGCCAAAGCGGTACGAGACCATGTGAAGACCCTGGGAGACAAAGCCTACTGGAACGCGTTCAGCGATGCTCCGGATTTCGTGATCGCGTTCATCCCTAACGAATCGTTGCTGCAGGCCGCATTGGAAACCGACCCGACACTGATGGACGACGCATTCGCGCAGAAAGTCGCGCTGACCTCGCCGATCACCCTATGGGCGGTGCTCAAATCCGTGGCATACGCATGGCAGCAGCAAAGCCTGACCGATGACGCGAAAATGCTGTTCGACCTGTCTCGAGAGCTGTACGAACGGTTTGCAGTATTGGGGGAGCGGGCCACCAAACTGGGTTCCGCCATCACCAAAACGGTCGGCGCATACAACTCGTTCGCCGCGTCGCTCGAATCGCGCGTGCTGGTCACCGCGCGCAAACTGCAACGCGTCGACCAAAGCAAGGTCATCGGCACCGTCGACATGATCGCGCCCGAAAAAGGGGATATCCGCGAGTTGTCCGCTCCCGAGACCAACGCCGAATGACCATGTTTATCGCTCATAAATCACCCATACCGCACGGTGAATGACGAGCCGAAAGGATAGGCTGGAACCATGACCGAAGAGAACACTTTCCGCAAGACGACACCGGTTCCGACGCATGATTCCGCTGCGGGCCAGTCTGTTTCCGCTTCGACGGAATCCACCGTCGATTTCGCCATGCTCGAACCGCGCGACCAGCTCAAGGCGCTGCTGCAGGCCGAAATGAAGGACAAGCCGTTCTCGGAACTCTCCTCCGTGCTGTTCGACCATCGTGGAGCCTCCATCGTCGGTCATATCCTGCTCGACACGTTGGAGGAAGCCGGCTATTCCGTCGACGATTTCGACGCGGTCGGCGCATTGACCGCCGCGGCCGTGCCGCTGGTCTCCGCCATGATCCAGGCCGCCGCCTCCCGTGGCGAGGATTTGGACGGTTTCGTCATGGACTTCGTCTACCCGTCCATCAAGGGTCCGTCGATTGCCGGCAAACGCGTGGTGCTGATCGACTCCTGGCTGTCTGAAAAATCGTATGTGCAGACCTCATCGCTGGTCACCCTGCGCAACGGCAACGAGCTGAGCCTCGACTTCTCCGTGGTGGAGAACGAAGGCGCCAAAGTGCTGGCCGTTGCCTCGCTGATCGGCGGTGTCGACATGGTCGACCCGACCATCAAGGTCATCAACCCGGTCACTTCGGAGGAATCCGAACTGCCGTTCGTCGAAGTGTTCAAGGAATCCGAACTCCACTGAACACCGAGTTTCCCGCCGACCGACCGCAAACATATCTGCCGTTGACGTCGTCGAATGTGCGATGACAAGCATGATGATGCATACGGATGCGCGGGCCTTTGACATATTTGTATTGCTGTTCCTATGAAGGGGAGAACGTGCACGATCCCAATCCCATCGATGTTGCCGCACAGGCATCCGGCGAACCGACGTTCCGCGAGGTCGGCGTAGGACCGTGGTCGCAAACCCATCCAGGCGAACCACGCCCGGACGATGCGTCATTCCCCCCAATTACGACATCCGCTTCGACCCCACCCTGCTCGACGAAGGCGACCGCCGCAACGTGCTCGACCGCTACCGCTACTGGACGGTCGCGGCCATCAAAGCCGACCTGGACTCCCGCGGGCGCCACGATTTCGAAGTCGCCGTGGAGAACTGGACCCACGATTTCAACATCGGCTCCATGGTGCGCACCGCCAACGCGTTCCAAGCGCGCCGCGTGCACATCGTCGGCCCGCACAAATGGAATCGCAAGGGCGCGCTCATGACGGAGCTGTACCAGCACGTCGAAAACCATCCATCCATAACGGAACTCGTCGAATGTTGGAAACTGCGCATCGCCGGCGAAATCGCCGCCGCCCAATCGCAAGCCGCCGCCATCGCCTTCCATATGCGTGGCTCCGCAGCCGCGACGGATGGCACTTCCGGCACTGCCCCGAACACAGGCGAAACCATGGCCCAACTGGAAGCCTTGGACGCGAAAATAGCAGAACTGCAAGCCGCCCGCGTCATCGCGCTCGACATCATTCCCGGCGCGGTGCCCATGGAAACCTACCATTTCCCCGAACACTGCCTCATGCTTTTCGGCGCGGAAGGCCCGGGCCTGTCCGAAAAAGCGCTCGAACTGGCCGATGACGTGGTCTACATCTCCCAATTCGGCTCGGTCCGTTCCATCAACGCCGGCGCCGCCGCCGCGGTCTCCATGCACGCCTGGATCGCCCAGCACGCCGCGCCGCAAGCCTGATCGCGCCATCGGCACGCGGCAAGAAAAGCCGTTAAGCGTCGCTTTGCCGCAATAGCGGATGCGTGCTCGCCGACCAGGCGACGGAACGGCCGTCGAACGGATGGCGGCCAGTCGCGGCCGGGTTGCGAACGGGGCACGAAATAGGGCACACGCTCGTCACACAGACGCGTTAATGTTAGGGACATGCCTACTTTCACCAAAGAAGAAATCGTGCATTTGGGCGATCTGGCCCGAATCGCACTCACGGACGAGGAAATCACCCGTCTGCAGGGCGATCTGAACGTCATCGCCGAATCCATCAACAAGGTCCAGGAAGTCGCCACCGACGACGTGGAACCGACCGCGAACCCGGTCCCGCTGGAAGCCTACCTGCGTCCGGACGTACCCGAGACCCCGCTGACCCAGGCCGAAGCCACCGCAGGCGCCCCGGTCTCCGAGGCCGGCATGTTCGTCGCACCGCGCATTCTGGGACAGGAGTGATATGAGCACCACCGAACTCGTCAAGCTTTCCGCCGCCGAGATGGCGGCCAAGATCAAGGCCAAGGAAGTTTCCAGCCGTGAGCTGGTCGAAGCCCACCTTGCGGTCATCGAATCCGCCGAACCGAGCGTCAAGGCCTTCCTGAAGGTCTCCGCCGACCAGGCCCTCGAACAGGCCGACGCCTTCGACGCCAAATCCGATGAGGACAAGGCGCAGATGCCGGAACTCGCCGGCGTGCCAATCGCCATCAAGGACATGATCGTCACCAAGGGCATCGAAACCACCGCCGCATCCAAGATCCTCGAAGGCTGGGTGCCGCCGTACGACGCCACCGTCATCGAGAAGCTCAAGGCCGCGGGCATGCCGCTGTTGGGCAAGACCAACCTCGATGAATTCGCGCAAGGCTCCTCCACCGAGCACTCCGCCTACCAGACCACCCACAATCCGTGGGATACCGAGCGCGTGCCGGGCGGTTCCGGCGGCGGTTCCGCAGCCGCAGTGGCCGCATTCGAAGCTCCGCTCGCCCTGGGTACCGACACCGGCGGCTCCATCCGCCAGCCGGGTTCGCTGACCGGTACCGTCGGCGTCAAGCCGACCTACGGCGGCGTCTCCCGTTTCGGCGCTATCGCCATGGCCTCCTCGCTCGACCAGATCGGCCCGTGCTCCCGTACGGTGCTCGACTCCGCCCTGCTGCAGGAAGTGATCGGCGGACACGACAAGCGCGATTCCACCTCCATTCCGGAAGGCCCGCGTCCGATGGTCGCCGCAGCCCGCGAAGGCATGAAGCGCGATCTGAAGGGCCTCAAGGTCGGCCTGATCAAGGAGCTCGGCGGCGAAGGCTTCCAGCCGGGCGTCATGGCCCGCTTCAACGAAGGCGTCAAGAAGCTTGAGGAAATGGGCGCGGAGGTCACCGAAGTGTCCCTGCCGCACCTGCCGTACTCCCTCGGCGCCTACTACATCATCATGCCGTCCGAGGTCAGCTCCAACCTGGCCCGTTACGATGGCATGCGCTACGGCCTGCGCGTCATGCCGCCGGCAGGCGTTCCGCAGACCGCCGCCAACATGATGGCCTACACCCGTGAGGCCGGCTTCGGCGACGAAGTCAAGCGTCGTATCGTCCTCGGCACCTACGCCCTGTCCGCCGGCTACTACGATGCCTGGTACGGCTCCGCGCAGAAAGTCCGCACCCTGATCATCGACGACTTCAAGAAGGCCTTCGAAAAGGTCGACGTGCTCGTCGGCCCGACCAGCCCGGTCACCGCCTTCAAGTTCGGCGAGAAGACCGAGGACCCGATGGCCATGTACGCCATCGACATCACCACCATTCCGGCCAACCTCGCCGGCGTGCCGGCAATGAGCATCCCGGCCGGCCTGAGCGACGACGGCCTGCCGGTCGGCTTCCAGTTCCTCGCTCCGCAGCAGCGCGACGAGGTCATGTACAAGCCCGCCGCCGCTCTCGAAGCGGCCCTCGAGGAAAGCTGGAACGGCCCGATCTGGCAGTCCCTGAAGACCCCGTGGCTCGACGGACTGGACAAGTAGGAAGCATCGGAGGAAAGAAAACAAAATGGCTGAAAAGTTGATGAAGTACGCCGATGCCGTCAAGAAGTTCGACCCGGTCATCGGTCTGGAAACCCACGTGGAGCTGTCCACCACCACGAAGCTGTTCTGCCCGGCCGAAGTCCACTTCGGCGGCGAGCCGAACACCCAGCTCACCCCGGTGAGCCTCGGCCTGCCGGGCTCCCTGCCGGTGGTCAACAAGACCGCCGTCGATTACGCGATCAAGCTGGGTCTCGCCCTGCACTGCGAAATCGCCGAATGGAGCCAGTTCGCCCGTAAGAACTACTTCTACCCGGACATGCCGCGCGATTACCAGATCTCGCAGTATGACAAGCCGACCAACGGCAACGGCTACCTCGACGTGGAGCTTGAGGACGGCACCATCTTCCGTGTGCCGATCGAGCGCGCCCACATCGAAGACGACGCCGGCAAGAACACCCACGTCGGTGGCGCTGACGGCCGTATCGAAGGCGCCGACCACTCGCTGGTCGACTACAACCGCGCCGGCGTGCCGCTGATCGAAATCGTGACCAAGCCGATCGAAGGCGCAGGAGACCGCGCCCCCGAAATCGCAGGCGCCTACATGCGCGCCATCCGCGACATCGTGCGTGCGCTGAACATCTCCCATGCCCGCATGGAGCAGGGCAACATGCGCGCCGACGTGAACGTGTCGCTGCGCAACAGCCCGTCCGATCCGTTCGGCACCCGTTCCGAAACCAAGAACGTGAACTCGTTCCGTGGCATCGAGAAGACTATCCAGTACGAGATCCGCCGTCAGGCCGCCATCCTTTCCGAAGGCGGCGAGATCCTGCAGGAGACCCGCCACTGGGACGAGGCCTCGCAGACCACCGCCGGCGGCCGCGTGAAGTCCGACGCCGACGACTACCGCTACTTCCCGGATCCGGATCTGGTGATGCTGCACATCACCAAGGAGCACATCGAGGAGATGAAGGCCCAGATGCCGGAAATGCCTCGTGAGCGCCGCAACCGCCTGAAGGGCGAGTGGGGCTTCAACGATCTGGAGATGCGCGACGTGCTCAACGCCGACGCTCTGGACCTGCTCGAGGACACCGTCAAGGCCGGCGCTTCCGCCTCGGGCGCCAAGAAGTGGTGGCTGGGCGAGCTGTCCCGCGAAGCCAACAACAAGGGCGTGAGCCTTGAAGAGCTGCCGATCACCCCGGCCGACGTCGCCGAGGTCGAGAAGCTCATCGCCGACGGCAAGCTCAACGACAAGCTCGCCAAGCAGACCGTCGCAGGCGTGCTCGCCGGCGAAGGCACTCCGGACGAGGTCGTCAAGAAGCACGGCTTCCAGGTCGTCTCCGACGACGGCGCGCTCGAAAAGGCCGTCGACGAGGCACTCGCGGCCAACCCGGACATCGTCGAGAAGCTCAAGAGCGGCAACATGAAGCCGATGGGCGCGATCATCGGCGCCGTCATGCGCGCCACCCGCGGCCAGGCCGACGCGAAGGCCGTCACCAAGATCGTGATGGGCAAGATCAAGTGACGTTCCGGCGATTGCCGAACGTTGCCTGATTGATGGCATCGAAAGGCGTGCGTTTTTGCGATGAGAGGAATCGTAAAAAACGCACGCCTTTCTGCATTTTGTTGCTTTTTATCTGCTTTTACGTGCCTTTTCGTACGATTCACGCGTCGGCTGGGGGAGGTTTCACGGGGATTTTGCCTAACAAAACTCCCAGCTGGCGTTCAGTCGGGTACAATACCGTCGGTATGGGTGTGGCGAGGGACCGCGCCGAGAAACATAGGGAACGATAATCATGTCAGAGTACGCTGAAACCACAGCGAAGGAACAGACGACGGACCAGCGGGCGAGGGAGCTGCCGGAACGCATCGTCATTCCGCCCATCAAGGGCGAGATGGTGCACTTGCGCCCTGCCACCATCGACGACATCGCACGCATGGAGGTCATTGAGGCGTACGTCGGCGCATCCGGCATCACCGGCAAGGACCGCGTGGCCGAACGTGGCGCTGTGAACGCGTGGGTGCGTCGTTCCGTGGCATGGTCCAATGGCGGAAAAATCGAACGAATCCGGCGTGGGGGATCCGGAATCTCGTCGTACCATCGCATGGTCCATCGTCACCGAAGCCGACCATGACGGCGACGGCGAGCTTGACGCGGCCTCTTCCGACAACGTGATCGGCATGATCTTCCTCATCGACATCGACGGCTGGGCACGTTCCGCCCGCATCCAAGTGGTGCTCGGCAAGGACTACCGCGGCCGCGGCTACTCGCGAGACATCATGCCCCGCGTGATGACGTACGGCTTCGCGCCGGAACCGGCGGGCCTCGGCATGCACCGCATTTGGGTGGCCGTGCCGGAACAGAACACGCGTTCCGTATCCGTCTACCAGTCGCTCGGCTTCGTGCCGTCCGGCCGTTCGCGCGATGCCCTGTGGAACGCGTCGGAGAACCGTTACCAGGACCTCATCGTCATGGACACGCTCGTCGACGAATTCGACCCGATCCGCTCGCTCGACGCGTTCGGCATGCACGTGATCGAAGACAATCCGGGCGTCAAGGAGGCGTTGAGCGCCCGCGAACACTCGATCGCCATCCAACTCAACTCCGTACATAAGGGCGATGCGGACGATGCCGCAGCGGCAGGCCAGAGTGGAGACACGGCGCAGACCTCCGCCGACGAGACGTCTGCCGCGCCATCGCAGGAATCGCAGCCGAACGAAGCATCCGGAACGGCGAAGACGGACCAGAAGGCCGGCGATGCCGACAACAACTGGCCGTACAGCTCGGATGAGCGCAAAACCTCGAAGGATGCTTGGTGGCGCACGCTTGGACGTGGCCGCAAGCGCGACACGGAAGGCAGACGATGAGCGCCGAGGACCTCGACAACTACGAAACCGACGCCGAGCTGTCCCTATACAAGGAATACCGCGACGTCATCAAACTGTTCACCTACGTTGTGGAGACCGAGCGCCGCTTCTATCTGGCCAACAAGGTCGATTTCAACGTGCGTTCCGCCGGCCAGGACGTCTACTTCGACGTGCGGCTGACCGACGCGTGGGTGTGGGACGTCTACCGTTCCAGCCGTTTCGTCAAGAACGTGCGCATCGTCACGTTCAAGGACGTGAACGTCGAGGAAGTGCAGAAAACCGACATCGACATTCCCGACAGCATGTAGCGGACCTACGGAAAACCAGTCTTCGGCGGAAGCCGTACGGCTGGTTTTCCTTCTATCAGGGCGATTGCTGTCGGACTTGGCGGTGATTTTGTGTGTATGCGCACAGGTGCGCTGTGCGTTTCCCTACCTTCGGGTAGAATATCTTCGATTTTGTTTGTAAGGAGACTTCAAAGTGACGCAAAAGCAATCCGTGGTCATCATCGGTGGCGGCCCTGCCGGCCTGACTGCCGCTTGGGAGCTCGTCAAGGACGGTGGCTCCGAACAGTACGACGTGACCGTGCTGGAAGCCACCCGCGAATTCGGCGGCATCTCCCGCACCGTCAAGCATGACGGCAATCGTATGGATATCGGCGGCCACCGCTTCTTCTCGAAGGACGACCGCATCATGGACTGGTGGAAGGACGTTCTGCCGCTGCAGGGCGCACCCAGCTATGATGACAAGAAGCTCCACCGCGAGCATGATATGGAGCCGGGCGGCCCGGATCCGGAAATCGAAGACAAGGTGATGCTCAAGCGCCACCGCGTGTCCCGCATCTACTGGAACCGCCACTTCCTCGACTACCCGATTTCCCTGAGCGCCAACACCCTGAAGGCCATGGGCTTCAAGCTCACCATGGTCGCCGGCTTCAGCTACCTGAAGTCCATGGTGCACAAGCTGCCGGAAACCAACCTGGAGAACTTCTACATCAACCGTTTCGGCCGTAAGCTCTACTCCATGTTCTTCGAGGGCTACACCGAGAAGCTGTGGGGCCGTCACCCGTCCGAAATCTCCGCAGACTGGGGTGCGCAGCGCGTCAAGGGCCTGAGCATTATGGGCGTGCTGAAGAACGCCTTCCAGAAGCTCCTGCCGAAGAAGCGCGACAACTCCGAAGTCGAAACCTCCCTCATCGAGGAATTCTGGTATCCGAAGCTTGGCCCGGGCCAGCTGTGGGAAACCGTCGAATCCAACTGCGAAGCCGCCGGCGTGAAGGTCATCACCGACGCCAATGTGGTGGAAATTCGCCAGAAGGACGGCAAGATCGCATCCGTCGTGTACGAGGATTCCGAAGGCAACCGCACCGAAATGGCCGCGGACGACTTCATTTCCTCCATGCCGGTCAAGGACCTTGTCAACGCCGTGGACGCCTCCGACCAGCCGGCTCCGAAGGATATGACCGAAATCGCCAACGGCCTGCCGTACCGCGATTTCGTCACCGTCGGCCTGCTCGTCAAGCACCTGCGCCTGACCAACACCACCGACATTCCGACCCTCGGCAACCCGCCGATCGTGCCGGATTGTTGGATTTACGTGCAGGATCCGGGCTACAAGGTCGGCCGTCTGCAGATCTTCAACAACTGGAGCCCGTACCTGGTCAAGGACGTCGACAACACCGTGTGGATCGGTCTCGAATACTTCTGCGAGGAAGGCGACTCCTTCTGGAACATGACCGACGAGGAAGCCACCAAGTTCGCCATCCAGGAGCTCACCCGCATGCAGGTCATCAACGGCCCGCAGGACGTGCTCGACTCCCACCGCGAACGCGTCAAGAAGGCTTACCCGGCCTACTTCGACACCTACGACCGCATGCCCGAACTCGTCGACTACCTCGACTCCTTCGGCAACCTGTACTGCGTTGGCCGTAACGGACAGCACCGTTACAACAACATGGACCACTCCATGGCCACCGCCATCGAAGCCGTCAAGGACATCAAGAGCGGCGAAACGTCGAAAGACAACGTGTGGTCGGTCAACACTGACAAGTCCTACCACGAAGAAAAGTAGGAAAAATAAATAACGCGTGCGCATACGCCCTTTCTCCGGCGCTCGACGTACCTTTGTACGCCTTCGGCCTCAGACGGGCGTCTTCGCACGCGTTATTTAATTTTTCGCAGCGTAACTTTGATCAAGCCCATGCTTTTTGGCATGGGCCTTTTTCATTGCGATTTTCATTGCGATTGCGCGGTGCGCGGACCGCACGGGCGGACCGCGCGTGCCCGCTTCGCGTTGGTCTGGGTTGCGTTGTATGGTTAGGACAGTTCAAAAACCGCGATGTTTCGCGGCGGACTTTTCATTCGACGGAAATTTTCCGCAATTCTTTTTACAGCTGTCGCGGGCGCATGCCTGTGGAAGCCAAGGAAAGGCAACTACCAGTGGCAACAAGCCCTAATCTCGATGATATGAAACTGCCCGAGCTCAAGGAGCTCGCCAAGCAGATGGGACTTCGTGGTGTCTCCACCATGCGCAAGACCGAACTGATCGCAACACTTCAAGCCGCCCGTTCCGGCGGCCAGGCTCCGGCCGGCGTCACCGTGCGCGCGCCAAAGTCCGCTCCCGCCGCAGACGCTGAGGTCAAATCGGCAAAGGACAAGAAGGCCGATGAAGCCAAGCAGGAGGAACGCCCCGTCCGTGCCAAGCAGGCCAAGTCCGCGGAATCCTCCGAAGTCGCGGATGCCGTGGCAGCGGTGGACGCGTTGAAGCCGAACGATGAAGCGCCGAAGCGTCGTCGCCATCGTGACGCCGAAGCCGGCGCCGACCTGCTCGCCGAACTGGGCCTTGACGATGCCGCTCCGAAGCAGGATGACCGCCGTCGCCGTCGTGATGACGACCGTAGGGACGATTTCGAGCCGCGTCGCCGCCGTCGCGTGGCGGACGGGCCGAAGAGCGAAGACGTCGTGCGCGACCTTGATGACATCCTCGCCACGCTGCCGTCGCAGGAAGATGCCGACGATGATAAGCGTCGCGACGAGACCGAAGACAACGAATACCGTCACAGCCGTGGACGCAACGATCGCCGTGGCCGCCGTATGCGTGGCCGTGACCGCGATTACGACGAGCGTGACGAGCGTCGCGGCAGGGGCGATCGCAATGATCGCAACGACCGTAACGATCGCGCCGACCGCATGGACCGCAACGCCGACCGCGACCAGCGCAACGATCGTATGGATCGCGCCGACCGCGACCAGCATCGCGACGAGCCGAAGGAAGACCTCGTGCCGGTCGCCGGCATCGTCGACGTGCTCGACTCCTACGCGTTCGTGCGTACGTCCGGCTACCTGCCGGGACCGAACGACGTGTATGTCTCCATGGGCCAGGTCAAGAAGTACGGCCTGCGCAAGGGCGACGCCGTGCACGGCTCCATCCGCGCCCCGCGTGAAGGCGAACGTCGCAACCAGCGTCAGAAGTTCGTGCCGCTGCAGTCCATCGACTCCATCAACGGCATGAGCGTCGAGGAAGCGCAGCATCGTCCGCAGTTCAGCAAGCTCACCCCGCTGTATCCGCAGGAACGCCTGAAGCAGGAGACCACGCCGAACAAGCTCACCGGCCGCCTCATCGACATCGTGGCGCCGATCGGCAAGGGCCAGCGTGGCCTGATCGTGTCCCCGCCGAAGGCCGGCAAGACCATCACCCTGCAGAACATCGCCAACGCGATCGCCACCAACAATCCGGAAGTCCACCTGATGGTCGTCCTCGTGGACGAACGTCCGGAGGAAGTCACCGACATGGAACGCACGGTGCAGGGCGAGGTCATCTCCTCCACCTTCGACCGTCCGGCCTCCGACCACACCACCGTCGCCGAACTGGCCATCGAACGCGCCAAGCGTCTCGTGGAGCTCGGCCAGGACGTGGTGGTGCTGCTCGACTCCATGACCCGTCTGGCCCGCGCCTACAACATCGTCGCGCCGGCCTCCGGCCGCATCCTGTCCGGTGGTGTGGACGCGCAGGCGCTGTACCCGCCGAAGAAGTTCTTCGGCGCCGCCCGCAACATCGAAAACCGGCGGCTCCCTGACCATCATCTCCTCCGCTCTGGTGGAAACCGGTTCCAAGATGGACGAGGTGATCTTCGAGGAATTCAAGGCACCGGCAACATGGAACTGCGCCTGAGCCGTGAGCTCGCCGACAAGCGCCTGTTCCCGGCCATCGACGTGAAACGCCTCCGGCACCCGCCGCGAGGAGCTCATCACCGATCCGCAGGAACTGCCGATCATCTACCGTCTGCGTCGCCTGCTGGGCGGCCTCGAGCCGGAACAGGCCTACCAGACGCTCGTGCCACGCCTGAAGAAGACAGCGACCAACCGCGATTTCATGGCGTCGCTCATCCAGCAGAGCGGCAACGCCACCAACGGCAACTGAGTCGTCGGCTGCAAGCGAATCTGAAGGTTTGAGGGGCTGCATGGCAATCGCCGTGTAGCCCCTTTCCTATGCGTACGTTTCGACGAATTTCGTGAAATTGGCCACTTTTTGGACAACGTTGTCAATTAAAAAATAGGTAAAAATACGACGAGAAAAGATAAATGGGAAAAAGTATATATGGTCGATATGGGGGTATGAGCTAAATAAAACAAAGATATTTCATGACAGCGTTGCGCCGTCCGGATAAACTGCGGCGATTCCGCGACGGTATGTGCGCGGTAGTGGGTATGGTAAGGAAGAAAAAGAACATGGAACTGCAGTGGGGACGGTCGATTGCGGCCGGTGCAGTGGATTGTTGGAAAAGGGGTATGAATGACCAACAGTGACAATGGTCCGGTAGACGCACGTACGGTTGCGAGCCAGCTCGACGCGACCGATGGCGTAATCCTCGACATGCTTGAAAAGGATGGCCGAGCCACGCTGTCCCACCTTTCCGAGGCGACAGGCCTGTCCGTGTCCGCCGTGCAGTCGCGCGTGCAGAAGCTTGAGCGTCGCGGCGTGATCCGCGGCTACAAGGCGGTTATCGACGACGAGCGCCGCGGCCTTGCGGTGAACGCCTACATCGCGGTCACGCCCATCGATTACTCCCAGGAAGCCGAGATTCCAGACAAGCTCAAAAACATCGACGGCATCATGTCCTGCGATTCCGTCGCCGGTTCGCCCAGCTTCATGCTCACCGTTCGCGTCGAATCGCCCAGCAAGCTCGAAGAGCTGTTGAACCTCATCCATCGCACGGTGTCGGTCAGCACCGAAACCACCATCGTGCTGCAGCGTTACTTCGCGAAGTGACCGCTGTTCGGCAGATGCCGCGGTAGGGTGCGCGGTAGGCTTATACCCATGAGCGACAGCGAACATGACTGGCTTCGGCCAGAAGAAGAAACCGAATCCGAAACCATCATCGACGCGCGCACCGCGCAGAACAACCCCGAAGTGGCCGATGTGGTGGCTAAAATCGCCTCGCTGCGCCAATCGATAGACAACGTCGACACCGCCATCGTCTCGCTGCTGGCGGAACGGTTCAAATACACGTCGCAGGTGGGTGTGCTCAAGGCGCGTGCGGGCTTCGCGCCGGCCGATTACCAGCGTGAACATGCCCAGATCGAGCGTCTGCATCGCATTGCCGACGAAGCCGGACTGGATCCGGAAATCGCCGAAATGTACCGCGAATTCGTGGTGACCGAGGCCAAGCGCCGCCACAAGCGCATCGCCGAAAACGGGGGAGACCCGGGCGTACTCGACGTTTTCGCCTGAGCCGTCCGTTTTCCGCGCGCCCCGCGCGAACGTCCATTGCCGACGGGCATGCCGGGCACTACATTAAATGCCTTGGAAAGTTGTTTCGATTGCGATTGAGAGGTCCGGCATGCGCCACGCCACCGCGAACCGTCCATCCGGTGCCCGACGCCCGCTTGCCGCGGCGATCGCGGTCGCCGTCATCACCGCCGCTCCCGTCGCGGCAGTCGGCGTGAACGACGCGATATCGGCCTTGCAACAGAATGGGCAGTACGCGGCCGATGCATCGCATGATGACGTGATGAGCGCCTACACCTCCATCGACAAACCAGGCAGCCTTTTCCTGACCAACAGCGGATCCTCCACGTCGAAACGCGTTCCCAAAGGCGTTGTCGCATTGCCGTGGAAAATATCCGCCTCCTTCACCCTCAACGGGCCCGACGTAAGCGTTTCCGACGTTTCCGGCGCTTCCGGCATGATCGGCATACGCATCGCCCTGCATGCCACGAAACCCGACGTGACCGCCAATCTGACGCCAATCGTCGCCTTCACCATTCCCGGACGCGTCGGCAGTGACGTGACCGCCGATGACGGCGTGCTCGTCTCATCCGACAACACCTCGACCCTGGTGGCTGCGGTCGGCAAATCGGGCGAGGACCTGACCTTCAACGCCTACGTGACGGCGAAGCACTTCACCATGAGCTCACTGTCCATCGCCGCGGTGGAAGGCAACGTTCAGCAATCACTGCCTGACCTGACCAAGCGCGCAACCACCTTGGTGGACGGTCTGACCAACGTCGGCTCGCAACGCAACCGCAAGCTCATCGCCCAACTGGAACAGCTCAGAGACAACGAGAAAGCGCTTGCCAAACAGACCATCGCCGTACGTTCCAAAGCGCACGATCAGGCGTTCGACGGCTACATCGACGCGTACGTGGGCTCATACACCACGCATCTGTCCGGTTCGATCGGCAACGCCACACAGCTTCCCGCCATTCTCGGCACCGCGTCCGAACTGAACGGCGATACCCCCGGTAGCTAAATCCGTGGCAGACCTGGCCAACGCCGTCAACGACGTGAGCGCCGCATACCGGCATATCGGCGCGGCCGACGCCGTCGACGAGGTGATTCGCACCATCGAACAGCGTGGCACATCCGGCTTGGTGAACGAGCTCACCAAGCGCGCCGGCGAGGAACAACAGCGCGGCTCCAAAGACTACAGTGCCAGCCAATCGCAGCTGTCCGCGGCCATGATCCCGTATTCGATGGATTTCACCGACGCATATACGGCTCGGCTTAAGGAACTGGGCGCCACCGCAGGCACGGCTGGCAGCTACGAAACCCAGGCGATCGCCGACGTGCGTGTCGGCATCAAAGACAATGAGAAGCTCAAAACCGCGTCCGACAAGGTGTCCGCGGCGATGACCGCGTTGGCGGACGCCAGCGAGCACACCGGACAGGCCAGCGCATTCCACCAGATCGTGCTGCGATTCGCCGCCCAGCTGGATTCGGATGACGACACGTCCGAATCGGGCGCTGCCGATGACGCTTCTGTGCTGGACACGTTGCGTTCCGCCTCCGCCAGCCAATCGTTGTGCGCGAAAGCCGAGAAACGGCGGTCCCGTGCGCAACGCAAGGCCGAACGCGCGCAGGCGAAGAACAACACCGCCGATTCGACCAGCTTGGTCGATGACAAGAACGCCATCAGCATGGATGATGTGATGAGCTACGCGGGCGGACTACGTCCGTCGTTCGGCGCCGCAGCGGACACCACGTCGAAGAATGTGGCGAAAGTCGGGGGAGTGGACGGCTCTTCGAAGAACAGCGGTGGCGATTCGTCCGACGGTTCGGCGGATTCGTCCGCCAGCTCGCTACCAATTACCGGCTATGGCTTGGCGAAAACCGGTTTCACGCCGGATAATGGCGATTTGATTGACGAGACGGTCGAATTGGCCGCCGCTGCGGAAGTTTTCGACGATGCGCTGCAGGCTGGATTGGGTGGGAACGGTTCCGGAAATTCGTCCGCTGGCCCGCAGTACCTCCTGTCCGTTCCGGTGCTGTAGAGCACGCGGTTTGTGCGATGCGCTAAATCCGATAGTGCTCCGTCGCTTACGTGGTACGTTTCGGGGTTTTGATTGCGATTTCCGCCTTCGCTTGTGCATTCGTTGAGATTACGCCCATAAAACCCATTTTTTCCGCGTACGGGTTTGTGCGCAGGGGCAGGAATGTACGCTGAGAACAGCCGAGAACGGGATAAGGACGGTTCTATGCGCGCACGTCTTGCGATTTAGGGCGATTCTGCACGGACGTGAGCAAAAGGGGATATGATTTCGACCGTTTTGCCTGCGATTTATACCCCTTTTCGCTCACGAAAGCATTTTTCCCGCGATTTTGACTGAATATGAGCAAAAGGGGGCACGGTTAGTTGCAGACAGTGACGGGATATACGAGGGGCCTCTCCTTCATGCAAAGGAAAGGCCCCTCGTATGTGGGTGAAGTGAGCGGCTGCGCTACAAAAGCCGCTGGCGGCTCACCTCAGAGACTCACTTCTTCGGTTTCTTGGCCGGCGGTTCGCCTAGCTCGCTTTCGGCGACCGTCACATCGGCGGCCTCGTTCTCACCCTCGGCGGCAGCCGGTGCGGTGAAGGCGATCGGTCCGGTCACGCGACCAGCTTCGGCGATATCGCCCAGCGCGGCCTCGATGGACTCGCGCACATCGTCGGCAACGGCAAGCGTCACAGACAGGATCGGGGTCTTCATCGAAACCTTGGCCTTCGACTTGATGCCACGCAGCGCGGCCAGAGCCTCACCGGCATGAGCAAGCAGATCGGCGGATGCGTCGCCGGCGGCGGCCGCGTACACGTCGGCCGCAGGCCATGCTGCGCGGTGCACGGAGCCTTCGCCCTCATGCATCCAGCTCCACACCTCTTCGGTGGCATACGGCAGGTACGGGGCCAGCAGGCGCGCGAACGCATCAAGACCCAGGCCCAGCGTGGTGCGTGCGGACTTCACCGCGGCCTCGCTCGGCACGTTGCCGGTGGAATCGGCGGTGCCATAAGCACGGTTCTTGACCAGCTCGATGTAGTCGTCGCAGAACTGCCAGAAGTAGTTCTCGATGACTTCCAGAGCCTTGGAATGCTCGTAGTTGTTGAGATCGTCGGTGGCTTCGCGGACCACGGCGGCCATCTTGGACATCGCGGAACGGTCGATCGGCTCGGTCACGTCGGCCGGGTTCCATGCGGCGACTGCCGGAGCGCCCACGTGATGGTTCTCGTCCTCACGTCCGATGGCCAGAGCGAACTTGGTGGCGTTGAGCAGCTTGATGGCAAGACGGCGGCCGATCTTCATCTGGCCTTCGTCGTACGTGGCATCCAGACCCAGACGGGCGGCGGCGGCCCAGTAACGCACCGCGTCGGCGCCGAACTGCTTGATCGGCTTGTCCGGCACGACCACGTTGCCCTTGGACTTCGACATCTTCTTGTGGTCCGGATCGAGGATCCAGCCAGACAGCGTGGTGTTGGCCCACGGCAGGCACTTGTTCTCCAAGTGCGCACGGTCCATGGTGGAGAACAGCCAGGTGCGGATGATGTCCTGACCCTGCGGACGCAGGTCCATCGGGAAGGTGGCGTTGAAAATGGCCTGGTTCTCTTCGCCCGGCTCCTCCCAGCGGGTCACGATCTGCGGAGTGAGGGAGGAAGTGGCCCAGGTATCCATGATGTCCGGCTCGGCGGTGAAGCCGCCCGGCACGTCACGCTGGTCCTCGGTGTAGCCTTCCGGCACATCGTCGGTCGGGTCGATCGGCAGACGGTCCTCGCTCGGGTGATCGGATGGTCGTAATCGGCGGTGCCATCCTCCTTCACCGGGTACCACAGCGGGAACGGAACGCCGAAGAAGCGCTGACGGGAGATCAGCCAATCGCCGTTGAGGCCATGCACCCAATTCTCGTAACGTACACGCATGAAGTCCGGGTGGAAGTTCAGTTCCTTGCCGCGTGCGATGAGTTCGGCGTTTAGCTTCTCGTCGGTGCCGCCATTTTTCAGGTACCACTGGCGGGAGGTGACGATTTCGAGCGGCTTGTCGCCCTTCTCGTAGAAGTTCGTCATACGCTTGGTCGGGGTCGGTTCGCCGTCCAGATCGCCGGCAGCGCGCAGCTCGTCGACGATGATCTTACGTGCGGAGAACGTGGTCTTGCCCGCGGTCTCCTGGAAGACACGCTTGCCTTCCTCGTCTTCGATCCAATCCGGGGTGTCCATGACGATGCGTCCGTTGCGCTGGATGATGGAACGCAGCGGCAGGTTCAGGTCGCGCCACCATTCGACGTCGGTGACGTCGCCGAACGTACAGCACATGGCGATGCCGGCGCCCTTGTCCATTTCCGCGGCCTTGTGCGCCAGAATCGGCACCTTCACGTGGAACAGCGGGGAGTAGACGTACTGGCCGAAATACTGCTTGTAACGCTCGTCGTCCGGGTGCGCGATCAGCGCGCCGCAGGCGGCCAGTAGTTCCGGACGGGTGGTCTCGATGTAGATCGGGGTGCCGTCTTCGAAACGGAACGCCACCTTGTGGTAGAAGCCCGGATATTCGCGCGATTCCAGTTCGGCCTGGGCCACTGCGGTCTGGAACGTCACGTCCCACAGACCCGGAGCGTCCTTCTGATACGCTTCGCCACGGGCCAGGTTGCGCAGGAACGCCTTCTGGGCCACGCGCTGCGGATGCTCGCCGATGGTGTGGTAGGTCTGCGACCAGTCGATGGACAGGCCGAGGGAGCGCCACAGCGCCTCGAACTGCTTCTCGTCCTGGGCGGTGAGCTTCTCGCACAGCTCGATGAAGTTCTTACGGGAGATCGGCACCTGGTCCTTGGCGTCGATCTTCTTGCCATCGGTGCCTTCGAACGGCGGCACGAAATTCGGATCGTACTTCAGGGAAGTGTCCACGCGCACGCCGTAATAGTTCTGCACACGGCGTTCGGTCGGCAGGCCGTTGTCGTCCCAGCCCATCGGGTAGAACACGTCGTAGCCGTTCATGCGCTTGAAACGCGCGATCACATCGGTATGCGTGTAGGAGAACACGTGGCCCACATGCAGGTGGCCCGAAACGGTGGGCGGCGGGGTATCGATGGAATAGACGGCCTTGCGGTCGCGGGTGCCCTGGAACTTGTAGACTCCGCTCTCGTCCCAGACGCCACGCCACTTGTCTTCGAGACCGTCCACGCCGACCCTGTCGGGCAGCGGCGTGAGGTTCGCGTTGATGGTGTTATCTTGGCTTTCAGTCATAGTCGCTAGTCTAGAAAGCGAATGTGACAACTGCCGTCGTATCAGCGCCTATCGAACCGAATGCCGGAATCGCAGGCAAATCGCGGAAAATCCACATAAAAAACCGTGGAAAAATCAGTGCAGCGTCAATCTGTTCAACGGCAGCAGACGGTCGGTCAGATTCTTCGGATACCCCTGCAGCCCATCGGAAACGGCAAGGAAGTTCTTACGTGTGTACAGCCAGTCGCTGGCCGCGTTTTCGCTGACGGCGCGCGCGTAATCGCGCATGCGGGCCTGATAATCGTTGTCGTTGGTCGCGGCCATGGCATTGGCGTAAGCCTGCTGCGCGTCGCCGTTCTCGAAATGGAACACGGACTGGCCGTTGTCGAAGACGCTTGCGTCACCTTCGTCGCTCATGGTGGTCAGCGCGATGTTATAGGTGCCGGCGTTCATGCGTTCCGTCACGTCCGCGGCGGAATCGAGCACTTCCAGATTGGTGTTGATATTGAGGTTTTCGATGGCGGTTTTCACGTCGTTGCCGATGCTTTCGTATTCCTTCGGCACCAGAATGTCGATTGGCGCGATGTAGTTCACTCCGAAATACGTGCGCATCCGTTGCCCCTGTTCGAGGTTGTAGGGGTACAGGCCGCTCAGGTCCTCATACCCGTCTTCCAGCGGGCTGATCGGCCCTCCTAGCGGCGCGTACGCGTCGGGCGCGTTCTTGGCGATGGTCTTCGCATCGATGGCGTATCGCGTCATCTTGCGGATCTGCTCGTCGGAGAAGGGGCTGTTGTTGTCGTTGTTGAACGCGAGCATCACCTTGTCGAAGCTGATGCCGCTGTCCGCGGTAATACCGTTGGTCTTGCCCAGTTCCGAGGCGGTTGAAGCGCTCAGCGGCAGCGCCATGCTGATTTTGCCGGCTTTCATGGCATCGGCCATGGATTCCTCGTTGGCGTAGTAGTAGAGCGTCACTTGCGATGATGCGGCTTTTTTGCCCCAATACGAGTCGTTGCGTTGCAGCACGATTTGCGATTGGTCCGCGGTTGACACGGTGAATGGTCCCGATCCGACCGCCGATTTCGCATAGTTGGTTTTGCTTTCCGCGTCGTACACGACGCCTGCACGGCCGGCCAGCGCGCGCAACAGCCGCGGATTCGGCTTGGCGAGCGTGATGACCACCGTATTCGCATTGGGATTGGTGATTTCCTTCAGATCACCAAGCTGGTCGGCTCCCACGTAATGGTTGTTGACGGCGTTCTGCAGCGACCAGACCACGTCGGACGAGTCGAGTTTGTGCCCATTGGCGAACGTCATGCCGCCGTTCAACGTGAACGTGTACGTGAGACCGTCGTCGGAAGCCTGCCAGGAGCTGGCGATTCCCGGCTGCAGTTTGTTGGTTTCGCTGCGTGACACCAGCGTTTCGTATACGTTGCCGAGCAGCGCTTGCTCCACGGCGGTGCCTTGTTCGGTGCGGATGTCAAGCGATTTCGGCGCATTGCCTTCGATGCCGACGGTCACCGACGAGTCGGAGACGAGCGTGCCGAAGGATGTGATGGGATTCTTGCGGCCTGTCAGCGACAGTCCCAGCCACAGCAGCACACTGAGCACGATCGCGACGCCGAAGAAGATCAGCCAGCGCGTCGCCTCGGCTTTCAGATTACGTTTCCGCCCGTTTTCATCCATGCACCCGAGTCTAGTTGACGCGTGCTACACGCCCGATGGCCGGGTGCGATTCGACGGAGTGCCGGCGCGGCGGCTGGCATGCGTCGGAATCACGCGGCGAACGCGCTCGGACACGTGTCGTTGAGGGGGCAGTCGGCGCAATCCGGTTTTCGCGCATGGCAGATGGCGCGGCCATGCAATATCAAACGGTGAGACAGATCGGTCCATTCTTCGGGAGGGAAGCAGGCGGTGACCTCACGTTCGATGGCCACCGGGTCAGGGGAGGGGCTCGCCCAGTCGGACCGCCACCGCAATCGCCCAGTCACACGAATCACATGCGTGTCCACAGGAAAACCGGGCACGCCGAACGCGTTGCCCAACACCACGTTCGCGGTTTTGCGGCCCACGCCCGGCAGACTGACCAGCGAAGCCATATCGGCTGGCACCTCGCCCCCGAATCGCACGCACAACTCATGCGACAGCCCGATGATATTGCGCGCTTTCGTACGGAAGAAGCCGATGGTGCGGATGATGTCCTCGACGTGCTCGGGATTCGCGGCGGCAAGCTCCGCCGGACCGGGATATTCGCCGAACAGTTCCGGCGTGACCATGTTCACGCGCTTGTCGGTGGTCTGCGCGCTCAACACCGTAGCCACCAGCAGTTCGAAAGGAGAATTGAAGTTCAACGCGCATTTCGGATCGGGGATCTCCACGCACAACTGCTCGTATTCCTGATGCATGCGCGCGATCCGCGCCTTCTTCGATTCCCGAGGCATGCCTCCAGCCTACCCCTCGCATGCGGACGAACGCGGAAAACCTATGGAAACGTCGCAATCGGCAAAAACAGCGAAAATCCATCGGAAAAAACGACAGAAAATCAGCGAAAAAACAACAGGAAATCAGCGAAAGGCCAACGAAAACAAACGAAACCCGTCGAACATCAACGGAATGATCGCAAGAAAAAAGTCAGCTTTCGCCGGACTCGCCGTGAGCCGCATCCTTGGCCGCGGCCTCATGCTCATCCTCTTCCGGCGGATCGAAACGATAGCCGACGTTGCGCACGGTGCCGATGAGATGCTCGTACTCGCCGCCCAGCTTGGCGCGAAGACGACGGATATGCACGTCCACAGTGCGGGTGCCGCCGTAATAGTCGTAGCCCCACACCTCCTGCAGCAGCTGCGCACGCGTGAACACGCGGCCCGGATGCTGCACCAGATACTTGAGCAGCTCGAACTCCTTGTACGCCAAGTCGATCGGATGGCCATGCAGGCTGGCCGTATAACCGTTGGTATCCACCACCAGATCGCCGGAACGGATCAGGCCATCCTCGTTCTGCACGCCCTGCTCGCCGGTGCTAGCGGCCGTGCTGGCCGGCGCATTGTCCCGTTCGGACACCAGACGCAGACGCCCCTCCACTTCGGCGGGGGAAGCGGAGGCCACCACCACATCGGCGATGCCCACTGCGAATTGACCACGGTGAAGCCGCCCTCGGTGAGAATGAGCACGATCGGCGTGGACAGTCCCGACGCGTGAATCAGCCGGCACAGCGATTTTCGCGGTGGCCAAATCGTCACGCGCATCAAGGAAAAGAATGGTGTTCTCCGGCATCTTCACCAAGCTCGCCGCATCCATCGGCAGAACGCGCACGCGGTGGGACAGCAACGCCAGCGAGGGAAGAACGGTGGCCGGGTCGCTAGCGAACGTCATAAGCGTAAGATCCGTCACGTCAGCTCCCTCATGTTCCCTATAACTGATGCCGCGATTGTACACTCGGTATGTGTTATCGGCGTTTCCTCGATTGTAACCGAAGTATGTGGACACTTACGGCTACATTTATTCATATTGCATACGGAATGACCACAATATGAAAAGGGGGTCCGAGATGACCGCTGAGAAGGCCACCGCCCAGGAAGCCACGCGGAAAGTCGCTTTTGCCAAGGTCCTGGCGATTCAGATCATCGCATATGTGGTGCTGGTGGCGCTCGCATTGGTTCCCGGCATGATGTACGGCGACGCCGCCAAACCGGCCGCGGTTCCGTTCACGATCATCGCCTCGCTGGCGATGGTCGTGCTGCTGGTGGTGTTCAGTCCGTTCCGCGACGGCGTCGCCGGCCATGTGATCGCCGCGATCGCAGGCCTGCTGTCGGCGATCTGCGCCACGACCGTGATGCTGGGCAATGTGATCTTCCCCGCCGGCCTGGATGGCGGCAAAAGCTTCTCCATGGAGGAAGCGTGGATCGCCGGCGTGGGCGGACTGCTGATCGTGCTGATCATCGTATCCTTCGGCCGGCAGATGGCCCGCGAAAACCGCACGCACCTGATCCGCTCGCTGTCGCACAGCGTGGTCGAAGGCGTCGCCATGATCGCCAGCGCGGGCTGGTGCTTCCTGCCGGTGCTCCTGCCGACAACGCATTCCAGGGCCGCCGCCATGTCCGCTGCCTCCGGAGCCACGGTGGACATGTTCAGCAACGTGACCACGACATGGGTCGTCGCCGCGATCGTGACGGTATTGGTGGCCGTGGCGCTCACCGTGTGCTCGTACTTCTGGCACCGCGACGCCGACCCCGAGCCGGATGCGCGTTCGCCGTGGATCGGCCTCGCACTGCTGCCGGTCATGCTGACCGGTCTCGCAGTCGGTCTGGCGGCGCTCGCCATCGTCGTGCTGTAAACGGCTGTTCTAATGACAAAGCCCGTAATCGCAATGATTACGGGCTTTTATTATGTTGGATTGGCAGTCAACCGAGGAATCCGAGATGCTCGAACAGCACCTTCACGCCGATAAGAATCAGCACGATGCCGCCGGCGATCTGCGCGGGCTTCTGCCACCGCGAGCCGAACGCGCGGCCGATATACAGGCCGGCCGCGGAGAACAGGCCGGTGGTGACGCCGATGATGACCACCGAAAGCCAGATGTTGAGCGTCATGAATGCGAAGCTCACGCCGACGGCGAAGGCGTCGATGCTGCAGGCCACGGCGAGCGGCAGCATGTGCTTCCAATCGAATTCAGGGGTTTCCTTGGCGTTCTCCTCGTCTTCTTCGAAGGCTTCGCGCATCATATTGCCGCCGATTAGGGCGAGTAGGCCGAAAATGATCCAATGGTCCACGGCGGTCACGTATTTGCTGAACGTGCTGGCCGCGAAATAGCCGAGCAGAGGGAAAAGCGCCTGGAATCCGCCGAACCACAGGGCGGTTTTGAACGCATCGACGCCGCGAAGCTTCTTGACGGTCAGGCCTTTGCCAATGGAGACAGCGAACGCGTCCATGGACACGGACACGCCAATAAGCAGAATCTGAATGAGCATAGCTGGTGAAAAGGTTCATCCCGCCGGTCTCCCCACGGGATGGGCCTCGACGGATTGCGTTCCGCCTACGCCTAGGAGTACCGACACAGAACTGCCGCACGCGGATGTGATATGTGACGTCCAGCGGGCTTTGAATTCAGCGAATACTGTTCGCATGCCGAAAATTACAAGAGACCACTATACCGCGGTACGAAGAAATCGGACGCTTTGGTCCGTTGGACTCCCCGCAACGGCACCTGGCCTCCACTGGCTGGAAAAGAGGAAAAGCCCACTGCCGGGGCAGTGGGCTTTGACATAAAAAGGGGAGAAGCGATCACTTCTCGCTATCAGCGAGGCGCTTGCGGGCTGCGACGATTTCCTCCTCGGCCTTGGCGGCGCCAGTCCAGTAATCGCCCGGCAGGACTTCCTTGCCCGGCTCCAGAGCCTTGTACTGCTCGAAGAAGTGCTTGATTTCAGCCTTGTGGTACTCGGAAACATCTTCGACATCCTTGATGTCGTCGAAACGCACATCAGCCGGAACGCAGAGCACCTTGTCGTCTCCGCCAGCCTCGTCGACCATGTGGTACAGGCCAACGGCGCGGCATTCCACCACGCAGCCCGGGAACACGGAGTTCGGAATCATGACGAGTGCGTCGAGCGGATCGCCGTCCTCGCCCAGGGTGCCGTCGATGTAGCCGTAGTCATCCGGGTAGCCCATGGAGGTGAACAGGGTGCGGTCCAGGAACACGCGACCGGTCTCGTGGTCCACTTCGTACTTGTTCTTGGAACCGCGCGGGATCTCCACCACGACGTTGAAGGTTTCTGCCATTGTTTTCTCCTTGATCGATATGATCAGCAGTAGTTCGTTACTTAGGATACCCGCTTTCACGCCATGTCGGCACCATTTTCCGGATACCTATATGAATGGTGCTCAGTGCTGGGGAGATAAGGCGTGATGCGCTCGCTGGTCAACATCTTTTTGGCCGATTGTGATTGACTATCCTGCCTTGGAACGTTGGAAGAACAATTCCGTAGGTGGTTTTGCTCTTCCGTAGGTGGTTGGCTCTGGTATCCCTGCGGCAAAAAGGGCTTGATTTCAGCCATTCTGTTTGCGTGGATTGACCGGAGAGCACCTACGGAATCAAAAAAATCCACCTACGGAGTGCACAAAGCCGGGTTGAAAACGTGAGAAACGTCTTCAACCCGCCCTTGATCTATGTGTTTTGTGCTGGCTGGGTGCTAGGCAGAGTGCCTAGCACCCAAACTCACTCAGTCCTCGACCACCGTCAGCACGTGCGCCACGTCGGCCCACGGTGCCAGTGAGACGTAGTTGTCCCAGCCCCAATCGAACTCGCGTCCGGTCAGCTCGTCGCGCACCTTGAGCGGCTTGTCGGTGGCGAAACCGAAGTCGGGCAGTTCGATGTGCACGATGGACTGGTGCGTGTTGTGGCCGTCGAGGTTCACCACCACGATCACCGTATCCGGCTTGCCGGTACCGGTAAGCTCGGCCGGGGTCTGGCGCAGGAACGCCACCACGCCCGCATCGTCGCTCGGCAGGACGTGCAGGTTGTGGTAGCTGCGGCATGCCGGATGCTCGGAACGGATTTTGTTGAGCGAGGTGAGCAGCTCGGAGATGCCGTACTTGTCGGCCTCGTCCCAATCGCGCACCTTGACTTCGTACTTCTCGTTGTCGATCTGCTCTTCGAATCCCGGACGCTGCTTGTTCTCGATGAGCTCATAGCCGTTGTAGATGCCCCAGCTCGGAGAGCCCATCGCGGCGAGCACCGCGCGCACCGCGTGACCGGCGATACCGTTGTCGCGCAGGTAGGCGGTCATGATGTCCGGCGTGGACGGCCAGAAGGTGTTGTGCTGGTAGAAACCACCGTCGCCGTTGGTCTCCTCCAAATACTCCTCAAGCTCCTCCTTGGTGTTGCGCCACGGGAAGTAGCAGTGCGACTGCGTGAAGCCGGCATAGCTCAGCGCGCGCATCATGCCCGGGCGGGTGAACGCCTCGGCCAGGAACAGCGTCTCCGGATGCTTCTTCGTCACGGCGGCGATCACGTCCTGCCAGAAACGCACCGGCTTGGTATGCGGGTTGTCCACGCGGAAGATCGTCACGCCGGCCTTGATCCACAGGTCCATGATGCGTTCGGTTTCCGCTTCGATGCCTTCCATGTCGGCGTTGAAATCGATCGGATAGATGTCCTGGTACTTCTTCGGCGGATTCTCGGCGAATGCGATCGTTCCGTCCGGCTTGGTGCGGAACCAGTTCGGATGCTGTTTGACCCACGGGTGGTCAGGCGAGCACTGCAGCGCGAAGTCGAGCGCCACTTCGATACCCAGCTTGTGCGCGTGCGCGCAGAACGCCTTGAAATCGTCCATGGTGCCAAGCTGCGGGTCAACGGTGTCGTGGCCACCCAGTTCGGAGCCGATGCCGAACGGGGAGCCCGGATCGTGCGGTCCGGCGATCAGCGTGTTGTTGCGGCCCTTGCGGTTGGTCACGCCAATCGGGAAGATCGGCGGCAGGTACACGATGTCGAAGCCTTCGGCCTTCGCGCGGTCGAGGCCGGACAGCGCCGTCTTCAGCGTGCCCTGCACGATCTTGCCGTCGGCGTCGAAATACGCGCCTTCGGAACGCGGGAAGAACTGGTACCATGCGGCGAAGCTCGACTTCGGACGCTCCACGCGGAAGCGCTGCGGATTCGACGCGCTCAGGCCGTCGCGCAGCGGATTGGTTTCGTGCAGGCTTGCGATTGCGTCGGTGGTCGCTGCGGCAAGACGCGCGGTCGCGTCGAGCGACTTGTCGGCAACGGCCTTCGCCGCTTCGCGCAGCGTCTTCTTGTCGTCGGCGGTCAGCTTGGAATCGCGTGCGCCAGCCCAACGTTCCAGCAGCTGCGCGCCGGATTCCAGCGCGTTCTCCGCATCGTCGCCGACCTCGACCTTGATTTGCGCGTCGTGCAGCCAGGAAGCGTACGTATCCTCCCAGCCTTCGACCACGATGCGCCATTCGCCGAGCTGCTTCTTGACGTCGGCATAGCCATCTTCCCACGGCTTCAGGTCGCTGTGGTCGCCGATCTTGACCATCGCTTCCCAGCGGTCCAGGCCGGGGTTGGTGCAGGTCATGGGGAAGCGGGCCTTCTCGGTGCCGCGCGTGTTGCGTACGGACACGGTGGCACCGGCCTTGGTGCGGCCTTCGATGAACACCTGCGCGGTGACCTTGAATGCCTCGCCAAGCTCCACGCGAGCCGGGTACAGGCCGTTTTCGGCGGACGGAGTGATGTCAAGAACGTTTACGCGGCCGAACTGTTCCGGGCTGGTGCGGTTGATGATAGGTGCTGGAGTTTCGCCGACGGTTCGCTTCGTTGCGGTTTTCGGCTTGGAAGTGCGCTTGGTGGTTGGATTTTTTGGTTGTCGTCTTTGCGGTTGATTTCGCGGCTGTCCTCGTTGTCTTTGTGGCCGCTGCCTTGGCTGTTGTCTTTGCTGTTGCCTTTGTGCGCGGTGTCGCGCTTGATGATGTTGCTTCATTCATATAGCCGATTATAGAGGTAGTTGTGTTCTTTTTGTGATTTCCCTTTTTCGTAACGATTACGGCGATGCGGCTACAAGTACTTTCTTCAAATACTTTTGGTAAAGCGTTTTAATACATGATTTGCGATTATGTTCGATTATGAAGGCTGCGGCGGCATGACCATACGTTGTGTGTGCCGGTTGCGTTCGATATGTATGGGGACTTTATATAAAAGGAGCGAAACGTCCTGGGGAAAACAAAAAAGCCGGAAACCAAAAGGTTTCCGGTTTCAATTGGTAGCGGGGCATGGATTTGAACCTTGGACCTCTGGGGACACCAGAGGTCCAAGGTTCAAATCCATGGGGCTTCTGAGCTTATCCAAGCTCAGTTTAGTCGCTTAAAGCTAGGGGTGCATGATGAATCATGAGAAACAAGATCAGCGCACCGGTCCCATGGCGCAAAAGCATCAACGGGTGGACTGACACCCTTAGGGCGGCCGGCCTATCAGCACAGACAATCAAAAGCCGTCGATACAAGATGGTGCATCTCGCGACATTGCTCATGCCATCAGGTCCCGAAGACGTGACCACGGAGCAGATCGTGCAGGCGTTCGCACGGCAGCAATGGAAACCCGAGACGCGCAAAGCGTACAGGAACACCATATCGTCGTTCTTCCGATGGCTGCATAAAAGCGGCAGACGGTCGGATGATCCGAGTCTGGACGTGCCAAGGGTGAAGAAGCCGCACGCGCATCCCAGACCATGCCCGGACCGTTACATCGCTGCGGCGATGAAGATGGCCACGACGTCGGAAAGACTCATGATCCGGCTGGGCGCGGAGTGCGGACTGCGGCGTGGCGAGATTGCGCGGGTTCACAGCGATGACGTGGTGGCAGACAGCGCCGGCCGGTCATTGATCGTGCGCGGCAAAGGCGACAAGCAGCGCATAGTGCCGTTGCCGGACGATCTGGCCGGCATCATCATGGACGCGCGGGGCTACCTGTTCCCTGGCCGGTTCGGCGGCCACGTCGAGGAGTCCTATATCGGGGACCACATCAGCCGCCTGCTGCCGGACGGGTACGCCGCGCACACGTTGCGGCACCGTTTTGCCACCACGGCATACGCCGCCACACACGACCTGTTCGTGGTCGCGGAACTGCTCGGCCATGAATCGGTTGAGACCACGGAGCATTACGTGGCGATGCCGGACGGCCGTCTGAGAGAAGCCATGGCGGCCGTCCGTCTTATTTAGGCCGCGTGACGTGCCGATAGCCTCGCCTTTTTGACGCGAGCCTTCGTGGTCACGTCGTTGTCCTTCCAGTAGCACCAGATGGCGCTGCCGGCTGTCCATGCGAGGCTCACGAGCTGCGTGATGGTCGTGTCATCGATGTTGAGCACCGGATGGCCGAACATGGTCAGTGCCTGGTTGACAAGCGCAAGGAGCAGCACGAGGAATCTGGATATTGTGCCGCCGTCGATTCTCGGCGTCGATGCCTCGGCGTCGTCATCGGTGGCGGCCATGATCTGCGCCGAGACTGGCATTGCGTCATATTCCGTTGTGTTGGCCGTCGGTAGTCGGTTTTCCGTTGTGTCGGTCATTTCGTGGTCCCTTCCAGCTTGCTGATTTTTTCGGACAGTTCGCTGATCTGCTGCTGCTGCGTCTCGATGGTTTTGGTGAGCTGTTTCAGCATTCCTGGGATCTCGAAGCAGATTGTGTTGTAGATGTTGCCGCCCGGTGCTGAGCCCTTGTAGCTGTATTGCATGATGCTGTCACGGACACGCTGCGGCAGCTCGTAGGCGAGCAGGTTGTACATGTTGCCGCCCGGTGTGGCGTTCTTCCCGTTGGGCTTGTAGGCCCAGTTCCATACTTCGTCTCCTGCGTTTGACATGGAGCCTCCTTCGAGTATCTGATTTGCTTTGTCGATGATCTGCTTGTATGGCAGGCCGTTGGGTGCGAGGTCGGGGCAGGCGAGGTGGTCTGTGCCTGGGATCTCCCGGTGTAGCCATACGTTGCCTTTCAGCCCGTCGTGCCACAGTTTCGTCCACCCGTACCTGAGCGCGATGTCGGCGCAGAGGCGCGCGCTTGCGTCGATGCACGCCTGGGTGCAGACCGCGCCGTTGGACATTCCTCCCTCATGCTCGATGCTGATGGTCGAATTGTTAGACGCGTAGTTCGCGTCGGAATAACTGCCGTCGAGCTCCGACACGTATTGGTGGATCTCTCCGGTCGCGCCAATGCCGTAGTGGGCCGAGGCGCGGCTTGACTGGTTGGCGAACGTGGCATCGGTGCCGGCTAGGTATCCGACCATGATGTGCAAAGTGATGTGGGTGACGCCGTAGCCGTTGCGTCCCACGTAGTGGTTCGGGCTTCCTTTCCAGATGATGTCGCTCATGTTGGCTCCGTTCTTAGTTGAAAAGGTCTTCAGGTGGTTCCGGCGGTGGTGGTGGGGCGCGGCGGTAGATGTGGTCGATGAGTTGCCGGTTCCATTGCCAGAGGCGTTGGTTGTCGGCCTGCATCTTCTGTGCGAGCCTGTAGGCTTCCATCTTGTTCTTGGCGGCGGCCGAGAGGGTGGAGACCAGTGCGCCGACGACCGCGCCGACCGCGCCGACGATGGCGATGATGAGATCCGTCATGCGGCCGGCCACATCATGGTTGCATAACGACTGTCGGAGATTTGCCCGCCTCCGCGACGCGAGTAGACGATGACTCCGGTGGGTTTGACGATGAATACACCGATTGAATTGTTGTTGGAGCACATCGGTGCGAAATTCAGTTCGAGCGGCGGTCGTGCTTCCTCGGGGAGCGTGCCTGGCATTTGGCTTTCGCTCCATCCTTTGGTGCCACTGTCCGAAAGATTAACCGTGACGTAGATGAATCCATGTTTCATCATGTATTCGCATTTCCAGCCTGATTTGTTGACGAGCGTTGTTTTGGCTTTGTCATCGGCGGTGTACCAGTGTGCGTGATGCCAGCTGGTCCCGTCCCAGATGTACGGGCCGGTGTTGTCGCCGTCCGAGGTGACGAAGCCGGTCTGGCCGACCGTGGCCGTCTGTGCCTTCAGCGATTCGAGCGTGGTGGCGATCACAGGTGTCGCACCGGCTGGGGTGGAGCGTCTGTCGACGGTGTCCAGCGCGGTCTCGAAGGTGTCGGCCATGGCCTTGAACGACCCCGCCGCAGATGACACGAGGTCGGAGCCTTCCGGATATGAGAGCCCGTAGATGGGTGTTGTTGCTGTCATTGTGTTCCTTCCTTTTCGGCGGTGGGCGAAGAAGTGTCGATGATCTGGATCATCGAGAGGTCGCAGATGTGCAGGTCGATCTGCTGCCAGCTGAGGGTGGGCAGGTCGGCCCATGTGATCCGTTCCGTCAGCAGCGGCCGGAGCGCGGCCAGCGTCGCTTCCTGGGTGAGTGTGGGCTTGCCCGAACGCCACCGGTATGAGAGCGTCCCGCCGATGGTCGTGATGGGGCCGGTGAAGGACGGTCGGCCGTCTGAGCCGGTCAGAGCCGACGATTTGGCCTTGACGATGATGAATGGGCCGGATGGGCTTGCCTTGTACAGCCATGGCCGGCGTGCCGGGTCGATTCGCGTGCTGTTGAACGTCACTGTCTCCGGTACCATGCGCAGGTCGTGCGATTCGAGCCATTGCGCGATGTTGGCGCGGTCCGTGACGCTGACGTTCGAGGTGCCGCCGCTGTTCCATACGCCGCCCGAGTCGTCCACGGCGAGCATGTCGGAATCGACGGTGAGGCTCTTCTGCATGACGGTCAATTGTGGTGGCAGACGGTCCTGGTCTCCCATCGTGATCTCCACGTCGTCGAAAGAGAGCTTGCCGTTGTCCGATTTGACGCGTTTCGCGTTGATGACGACCTGTGTCAAAGGTTCGGTGATGCTCAGATCCGTCGATGCCTCGATGTCGGCCGCCGAGAGTGCGTATCGTGTCTCTCCGTCGGTGAGGACGTTGAGTCGGCCATCGGTTGACAGATGCACGGCGATTGGGTCGGCGAGGAACAGCGGCCTGATGGTGGATGCCGCGCCGTCGTAGACTTCGTGCCATTGAGGGAGTCGTGGCCCGACGGTGAGCCGGTGCAGCAGGTCGAGCTGCGATGGGTGGTCGGATGGCGTGTATGGTGCGACGCTTGACGGCAGGGCGAGCCCGTCCAGTTGGGCTTCCGGCGCTCCCTGCGCCGAGGCCCTGCGGTTCATCTCCTTGAGGCGTGCGGATGGCGTGCCTATCCAGTGCGCGCCGTTCCATTTCGCGGCCGTGTCTGTCGGTCCTTGGGATTGCAGGCGTTTCCATATGGCCATCCTCGATGTGGCGGAGAGTTTGAGCAGCCATCCGCCGTCGCTGGCCGGTTCGATGCTGCCGCCGGTGGACACGCTGCCGGCGAACATTGTTTCGGATGGCGAGTCTGGCGAGTCTGGCGAGTCTGGCGAATACATCTTGTGGAGCGAGTCGATGGGGATGCGCAGATCGCGCCAGCAGCCCATCGCTGGCGTCAGGTCCATCCATCGAGGCTGGTTGGAGAATTGGACGACCACTTTCATGCCGGCCAGTGTCAATGCCTGGCCTGCGAGCCGTCCGGTGCGGTCGCGGAGGGTGAATGACATGACGGCCGGCTCGGGTTGTTCGTCGATGCCGTCACTTCCCCAATCGATGGTGAAAGAGTCCAGGGCCGCTACATCCTTGGTGGAATCGTTCACCGGTGTCCAGCCGGTGCCGTTGCCTGTGTCGATGAACATGAAGCATTGCTGCATCTATCTCATGACCTCCTTGCGTCGTAGTCGGCCAGGAGCCGTTTGATGGCCTTGGCGGTGCCGTCCTTGTCGATGACCTCGCCGTTGATTTCCACGTTCCAGGTGTTGATCACGGCTGGCGTGGCCGTGTTGCCTTGGGCGGAGAGGTTGAGTGGCATGGCCGCTAGTCTGCGGTTGGCGCGGCCGATGGCGGTTTCGACGTTGCTGTCGAACCCGGTGTTGAGGCCCTGGGCGAAGCCGGTCATGATGGCCTGGCCGGCGGGGATGAGCAGGCGACGGTCGTAGCTGATCGGGCCTTTGTGGGCCTTGATCCAGTCGCCGATGCCGCTGATCCAGCCGGTCACGTTGTTCCAGGCGCCTTTGAGGCCGTCCCAGAAGCCGTTGATGATGCTTGCGCCTGCGTTGACGAGGATGCTGCCGGCGTTGGAGAAGAAACCGCCAATGGTGCCCGGCAGGCCTCGGAACCAGCCGACCACGCCGTTCCACGCGTTCCTGGCACCGTTCGCCGCCGAGCTGAAGATGCCGACGATGGTGGAGCCGAGGCCGGAGAAGAAACCGGTGATGCCCTGCACGCAGGAGCCCAGGAAACTCGTGAAGCTCGACCACACGGCCCGGCCGGTGTTGGTGCAGGTAAAGAAGTAGGTGAGTACGGCCGTGAGCGCGGCGATGAGCGTGATGACCAGCATGATCGGGTTCGCGGCCATGACCGCGTTGAGCACCGCCTGAGCGACGGCGGCGACCTGCATTGCGGTGGTCACGGCGGTGACGGCTGCCACTGCGCCGCCGATCGCGGCGACGAGCGGGGTCACAAGATCCAGATTCTGGCTGATCCAGTTGCCTGCGGTCTTCAGCCAGCCGCCGACCGTCTGCGCGGCGGTTGCGACGGTGTTGAGTGCGTTGCCGAACGCGGTTCCGGCGGGCTGTCCTCCGGTCATCGCGTTCACGACGGCCATGATGCCGGTCCACAGTGATTGGAGTCCACCGCCGACCGACTGCGCGGCCGACTGCAGCGAGGTGAACGCTCCGGTGTCCTTGACCTGGCCGAAGAACGTCTGCAATCCCTGGACACCGGTGGTAGCGAGGCTGGTCACGGCGGCCGATGCGGCGTTGATGCCGCCCGTCACGGCCGGTTTGAACAGGTTGAACGCGTCGGTCAGACCGCCGGTCACGGCGGCTTCGAGGTTTCCCATGGCTCCCTCGATGGTGCTGGTCGATGTCGCGGCCTGTTTCGCCACGTCGGTCATGCCGAGGTCCATGAGCGCCTTGTTGAACTCGTCTGCGGTGATCTCGCCCTTGGACATGGCGTCGCGGAAGTTGCCCGTATACGCGCCGTTCTTCAGCAGCGCCTCCTGGAGTTTGCCGGACGCGCCCGGAATGGCGTCGGCAAGCTGGTTCCAGTTCTCCGTGGTCAATTTTCCCGCGCCGGCCGTCTGGGTGAGCATCATCGCGACGCTCTTGAAACTGTCGGCGTTGCCTCCGGCCACCGCGTTGAGGTTGCCGGCCGCCTCGGTCAGTTCCATGTAGTTGCCGATGCCGTTTGCCGCGAGCTGCGCGGTGGTGTTCTGGATGTCATCGAGCCCGTACACGGTGTCGTCGGCGTATTTGCGGGTTTCCTTCGCGGCTGCCTGCACGGCTTTGGTGTCGATGCCGGCGAAGCTCATGGTGTTCATGAACTTGTCGGTGCTGTCCGACATGTTCACCACATCGCCGGCGAAGCCCTTTACCGTGTCCCACAGCGCGGTCACGCCCTTGACGGCCAATCCGCCGATGGCGCTGCCGAAAGCGGCCGCCTTCGTAGTGGTCTTCTCGAACGCCTTGACGGCATCATCGGCGTTGCCGGTGATGCGCACGCTCATGATCGCGCTGTGCGCCACGTTTCACTCCTTCCGTGATTCGGCTTCTTTGAGCAGTTCGGCCAGTCCGGTGCCCCAATCCAATTCGTCGGCCTCGTTCCTCCACTGCCATGGCGTGCCGCCGAAACGGCTCGCCAGGAGGAACGAGAGACGGCCAAGCGAGTCTTGGGGCCACGCGGCTAGTCCGTAGGGTTTCCCTCTTCCGGTTCCTCCTTCGCGGCAGCGAGGTCGAATGAGGCCACGGTGTCCAGCCAATGCTCGAAGTCTGGCAGATTGCGGCCGGCCATGCGCAGGGCCGCGTAGGCCGCGTATGCGCCGGAACGGACGGGTGACTGGGTGATTGGCCCCCCAGCCCACGTCGATGGCGTGCGCCTCGGCCTTGCATGTCGCGCGCATCGTGATCGGCACGGTCTCGCTGGTACCGTCCGTGTAGGTGATTCTCGTGGTTGCCATTATTTTCCTTTCACTTGCTCCAGTGTCTCGTCGATGAAGTCCTTGTAGACCTTTTGCCATTGGCTCTCGGTGGAGGCGACGCCGTTGTTGACGAAGAGACGTGGCTTGATGTGGCGGGCGGGCCACCCGTAGTTGACTGGTCCTGCGTAGGGCACGGCCTTGCGGCCGGCGCGGATGACGCCGGCGCGTTTCGTCGCTCCGACACGCAGGCTGCCGGCCAGCCGGCCGGTTTTGCCTCGTGGGGCGAGGTTGCGGACGGCGGGCAGTGCGATCTGCGCTGCCGCGCGGTTCACTTCCTTCAGGTCGTCCATGTCCGCGCCGGCCTTGCGCATCGTCTGAACGAAGCGTTTCTGGCCGACGACCATCAATGCCTTGTCAGCCATCACTCATCACTTGCCCGTGTACGGTGCGTGGGCGACGTTCGTGACGGCGAAGCTCAGATCGTTCGTGTTCTTCGATTTGACGTCGCCGCCGATGGCGATTGGCGCGATGGTGACGTTGAAGGTCCACTGGATCTTGCCGGTATTGTTCGGGACGAACTGGGCCGGCAGCGTCTCGCCCTTGTGGTCGAAGAGCCAGACGGCCAGACCGTCCTCGCTGAAGTCGTCGCCCACGGTGCCCTCGAACGTCCATGTTGTCGTGGTGTTCGTCTCCTCTGATCCGTCGAGGTAGGTGGTCGGGTCGTCGCTGCTGTTCGACGGGTTTAGCTGCGCCTTGGTCAGGTCGGCGCTGAAGTCCCTGCCGTTTTCGGTGTCGGTGATTTTGAAGATGCCTGGTCCGAGCGTGCGGATCTTTCCAGCCATGAGTTTTTTCCTTTCCTTGTCTTATTCGGTTTCCAGAGCGTTCAGCACGACCTGGTAGGCCGCCAGCGTGCCGGCTCCTGCGAGGTTCCAAGTCGCGGGCGTGGCCTTCTGGATGTTCAGGCCACGTTCGGCGAGCCGGTCGAGCGCTGTGAGGATGTCATCGACTGCGGATGGCTGCGTGGCCGGCGTGCCGGCGATGACGTCCAACGTCCAGACCGGTTCCGGCGGGCCCCATGATGGCCATTCCACGGTTGGCGGTTCGATGAACACCGCGACTTTGCCGGCCGCCGGGCGGATCAGTTGGGCGTCGATGCTGACGCTGCTGACCAGTCCATCGAGCATGTCGGTGAGCGTGTTCATCAGCGCGGCTCGTTGTTCCTGGATGTTCATGCAATCACCATGCCCCCGGTGAGCACGCCGGCGGCGCGGAGTTTCGGCCAGACCGAGCGGAGCGGGTCGGTGGAGATCCTGAACGGTTCCACAGTCGAATCGCCCACGTCCATCACGCCCAGGCGCGCGTCACGCATGTTGAACAGGTCCGCCGCGCAGGAGACGATGCAATCGGCCAGCAGATCGTCATCGACGGTGGCGGTGCCGACCGCGTGCGCGACGTATCGCTTCGCCGCCGCGAGTTTGACCGTGAGCCGTTCGTCCTCTCCGGCCGGCACTCCAACCTCGTCGCGGAGCCGTTGCAGCAGGATGTTGTCATCGATCATCATGCCGCGGCGAACTTCACCGGAATCAGGCCGTCCGCATGGGTCGTGGCCACCGCCATATACCCGTAGACGCTGTAGCTGTTGGTCAGGCCGGTCACGTTCCCGTCGGTCAACTGCGCCGGGCCGCCGGACTCCCAGACGGTCACGGCGGCGGGATCGATGAAACTGGCCAATCCGGCATCGGCGTTCGGCAGCAGCACGACAGGGACGCGCATGAACGTGCCGGCCACGCCGGTCAGGTCGAAACTTCCGATGGTGTCCGACCCGTCGCCGCTGAGGTTGAAGAACCGGTCACCGGTATCCTTGAGTTTCACCAGTGCCTTGAGCACGTCCTTGGAGACCGCGAGGCGCGTCAGCGACACGTTGCGGTCGTCGGCCAGTTCGGACGCGTCGATGATGAGCGACACCCAATCGTCGATGGTCATGTTGGCCAACTGTGGCGCGTCGATCTTGTTGGCGTCAGAGGATGCGTCGCGCTGCGCCTTGATCTCCGCGTACAGGTGGTCGCGCACTGCCTTCTCGGTGGCCTTCGCGTAGGCGTTCTGCAATGCGGTGATCGCGGTGTTGAGCATCGGCGTGGTGCTGCGTTCGATGGTCTGGCGGCTCAAAGAAGTGTAGCCGCCGTAGGTGTTGATGTCGGCGGTCTTGGTGCCGAAGGCGACTTTTCCGAAGGAAAGCTCTGAGCCTTCCGTCTCCTGTTTGCCGACGGCTGTGGTGTCGGAGGTCACGACATGGTATTCCATGCTCATGCCGGTCGCCGGGAGCGTGTCATGGGTCAGGAGCTGTGAGACCTTGCGGCGGTCCTCGATCAGTTTGAGGTCGTCGGCGATCCAGGTGGCGGTGTTGCCGGTGTCCTTGGTGGAAATCAGGTCGCGGCATTCCTTCATCACGGTCATGGCCTGTTCGTCGCCTCGCGCGAGGGCCTGCATGTATTCGCCGTGGCTCCGGTACGCCGCGCCGATGGCAGCCGGTGCCGGTTTCGCGCCCATCTTGCTGATCTCGGCCTTGATGCCGCGCTGCTCCTCCTGCATGGACTGGATCAGGTCCATCAGTTCGTTGTTGTTCTCCATGGTTTCCTTCCTTTGTTCCACGGCTGGTGCCGCTGATTTGGTCATTTTCGCGTTCTGGTAGGCCGGCCAGCTCACGATGCTGGTCTCAAGCAGACGGACCTTGCGGCGGTGGGTGATGCCGTCGCGGTCCTTCTGCGATTCGATCGGAATGAAACCGACCGAGAAGCTGTCGAGCACGCCGTCACGTATCAGGGTCATGGCGTCGCGGCCGCGTGCCGTGTCGCTGATCCGCGCGGTGATGTGCAGTCCGTCGTCCGTGCTTTCCGCTTTGGTGATGCGGCCGATGGTCTCGCCGTGCTCGAAGCACAGTTTCGCCTCGTCAAGTCCCTCGAAAGAGCAATCACGGTCGAAGGTCTCCGCACCGTCCCATGTGTCGATGATGTCGCCGAACGGCACGGCGACGCCTTCCACGGTCGAGGTGCCGGAGTCATCGGCCGAGCGGAGCGTCAGGCCCTTCCATGCGATTTCGCGTTTCTCGATGTTCATTGGTCTTCTCCTTTCGTGAGTTCCGGCAGTCCTTCCTTGCGTCTCACGTCATCGACGGTGAGGAAACCGGCCTCGATGGCTGTCTTGTAGGCCGTGTATCGGTCGCTCATGTTCGCGCGCTGCGAGCTGTCCCAGTCGAATTTCGCGGTACGGCCGCGCGGCAGGAGCCGGTTGAAGATTTCCTCGATTTCGCCGGTATAGGCGGCCAGCGTGTAGTCGGCGAATTCGATCCAGCTTTGTTCGATGTTCGAGTATGTGAGGTTCGAGCCATCGACGGCGGCGAGCATGATGCTTGCCGGGATGCCGAGCAGACGGGCGATCTGCGTGGTGTCGAACTTCTGGGTCTCAAGGAATTGCAGGTCGGCGGGTTTCATGTCGAGTGGCACATATTCCAGGGCTTTGCCGACCACCTTGATGTCTCCGGCTGTGCCGTCGCTCTTCCATGCGTCCTTCGCTATCTGCGCGGTTTCCTTCGTGACGTTCTCGGTGGTGCGCAGATAGCCCTTGAGGTTCGAGCCGTCCGTGAAGAACCTCGCCTTGTAGTCGCGGGCGAGCTGCGCGGCATCGATCTCCTCGCGTGCCGCCGAGATGGGGCCGAGCCCGCGCAGTCGGCCGGGCACGTTGAGGAATTTGCTGTGCACGACGTCATCGGCGGTGTAGGCATGGCCGAGATAGGAGAACCGCAGGTCGGGGCGTGCCGGGTCGTCGCTTTCGTCGGTGACGGTCACGTATTGCGGCGGCAGCATCTCGCAGGTGACGATCTCGCCTTTCCAATCGCGCACGATGCGCGTGAAGGCGTTGCCGTCGAGCACGAGAGAGGCCACGATGTCGGCGATGAAATCACGGCGTGATCGGCTCACGTCCGGCTGCAACACCATGGGGCTCACGTCCGGCAGGTCACGGCCGCCGCGCTGTTCCACGATCGGCAGGCCGGTGATGGCGGTCTGAAGCACCTGCACGCCACGGAACACGGTTGAGAGTTGCAACGGTTCGGTGGCCGGCCCCCGTTTCGGCGGCTTGATGCCGTCCGGCATGTCCGTGCCGTCCGCGCCGCGCGTGAGCACGCGTCCTGCGAGCTTCATTCGTTCCCAAAGATTCATGACGCCGAGGATATGGCCGTGGTTCCGTCACTGCCAAAAAAAACGGTGACAAACGGTGACAAACGGTGACAAATGGTGACAAACGGTGACACGTCAGAAGATTTGCAACGTGCCGTCAGATGGCAGGTGATGCGCGCCCCACGCGGCCAGCATGCATGATTCGATCGGTGAGGTCAGCCCGGTGCTGCCGCGCCGTGTGACGCGCCATGCGTCGCCGCTCCACGTCCTCGCGCAGTTGGCCGCGCTTGCGTCGAGCTCGGTATCGGCGGCGTGGCGGATCAGCTTGTTCCGCAGGCCGCTGACGAATGCCTGGCCGACCGCGAGGTAGTCGGATGATTGCATGGCGATGAAGTCGATAAGCGGATCACCGGCTTCGTCGGTCATGGATGCGAGCCGGTCGTGCAGGTCGGCGTTTGGTCCCTTGCAGTCCATGACCAGGGGAGCGTGGTAGGTGTCGCAGATTCTCGTGATCTCGGCGGGTGCCATGCCGGTGCCGTCCAGGACTTCGAGCAGTTGCACGGTCACGGTGCCGTCCGTGTTGACGATCGCGGCGGAGACTGACGTGTTCGTGGCGTCCACGTCCACGGCGGCGGCGATCACCACGGGTCGGCCGTCGATCCGGTCCGGCGTGATCGGCGTGGCCAACGTGGATTGCCATAGCTGGTCGGGGATGACGCGCTCGGCCACTCCGTTGTCTCGCCGGTTGCCGAAGGCGCGCGCCCAACCGGCCTCGTTGCCGGCGAACTGCTCGCGGAAGTCGCGCAATTGGCGGATGTCCCAGAGCAGGCCGGCGGCGGGATGCCATTTCAGGATCGTCTGGAAGTCCTCGGGGTCGGCGTCGTCGGGGATGCCGAAATCGAACCAGCAGGTGCGTTTCGGCACGTTACCGGCGCGGAAGGAGTCGAGCAGGCCGTTGAGGAACGTGGAATCTGCCGTGCCTTCGGTCGAGGTTATCCAGATCTGGGGCTGGACGCCGGTGAAGTGCAGTCTCGTGTTCATGGTCGGTGCCATGCCGTCGAGGATCAGTTTGCCGGTCTCGTCGTCCAAGCTGAATGCCTCGTCGATGGTGAATTTGTCCATCTGCGTGCCATGGCCGGCCACTTTGGTCACGGCCAATGGGCAGATGAAGCTGCCGTTGCGGAAACGCTGCTCCATCCCGCCGTTGGAAAGCCTCGGCTTGAGGGCGAACGGCGCGAGCTTCGATTTTGAGAGCTGCTGCACGAAGTCCTTGAAATGCTTCTCGGCGTCCTTGCCGGTCTGCGCGAGGTAATAGATCTTCCGGTTTGGGCCGAGCAGAGCGTTGCGTGTGTCCTCGGTATCGATCAGCGTGCTCTTGCCGCACTGGCGCGGAGTGGAAAGCACCACACGGTCGTAATAGTACGTTCCGGTGGCAGGGTCGATTTCCCCGGCGACGTCGGCCACGTATCGCTGCCATGGCAGCAGCGGCTTGCCGAGCATCTCGGCAGTCCGTGCGACGATCGCGCCGTCGGTCAGCCGCGTTTCGTCGCGTTTCGTGCCGCCGCGCATGAGCATGGTCACAGTCCGGCCTTCGCGTCGGAGATGAAGTCGGTCAGCGTCGGGTCGAGCTGCGGCTGTTCCGGATACATCGCCTTGAGTTCCTGGAACCATGTGAGCAGTGATGTCATGTTGCGGCTGATCTCGCGTCCCTTGCTGTTCTGGATGTCGATGTTCCTGGCTATCGAGAGCATCGACTTGCAGATGTAGGTTGCTTCCGGCGTCAACGTCTTGCCATCCACGAAGCTTTTGATGAGATTCATGGTCGCCTGCTCCTGAAGGCCGCTGATGCCGTAGGGATGCGTGTATTCCTCGAAACCTTCCAACGTTCCTTGATTCATGATGTGTTTTCCTTGGTTTTCCAACGTTTTCATGCTTTTTTGCATGGTTCTGGGGGGAGAAAAGACTTGGCGCGGGGTCTTTTGGGCGTCGACTGTTTAAAAAAGCGGGTCACCATCGCGGCCGAGCGGCCGGAGAGTCGCGGCGGAGTCCGAGAGCGGCGAGGCGTTGTCGTCTGGCGGCGAGGCGGGCGTCCACGGCCTGCTGTGTGAGATGCAGCGCGTACCACTGCTGCGCCGTCCGATACTCCTGCGGCGTGAGGTCGAGAGCGAACGTGGAATCGGCCGGTGTCTCGATGACGTGCACATCGTAGTCCAATGCCAGCCATTCGGCCAGCATGTCGGGATGGCGGCGGGAGCGTGGCAGCGTGCGCACCAGCCACACGTCCAACGGCTCCGAGCTCTTGGCCAGCGTGCGGGCCGCGCCGTCCCATGCCATCGCGGCGGCGAGGCGCAGCCCGTCGGTCGCTTTGGATTGCGTCGGGCACAGGTCGCGCAGCAGACTGTCGAAGCTGACCACGATGCTGTCACGGCGGAGCATGGACTGCATGGCCATGCCGAAGTCTGCGCGTGGAGGTCCGATGACCGCGTGCAGGGTCGCGCCGTATCCGGACAGCACGCGGTCCTGGCGCATCGCGTTGCAATGCTTGCATGCGCGGCGCAGGTTGGCCACGGTGTCCCTGCCTCCGTGGCTGTACGGTACGATGTGGTCGTCCTCGGTCGCGGTGATGGAGCAGCCCGGCATGCCGAGCCAGCACCGGTTGCCGTATGTGGCGATGACCTTCGCTCTGATGCGTGGATCTACGGTCTGTCTTCTCATGCTTTGCCTTTCTCTCGTTGGGTGAGTATCCAGCCGTTCACGTCCTGTTCGGCGTACATGATCGAGTTGCCGATGCGGATTGGCGGCGGTCCGATGATCGGGATGGACTGCCGCCACCGGATCAGCGTGCGTTTGCTGACGTTTAGTCTGGTCGCGGCCTCGGTGGTGGTCAGCATGCTGATGCGGGTCATGCCGTGGCCTTGTCCCTGAGCAGCAGCGCGATCTGTTCCAGCTTCGCGGCGACAATCGGCCAGTCGGCCTTCGAGATGTCCGACCAGACCATGCGCGGCCCGTCCGGGCAGATGATGTTCTGGCCTATCTCCACATCGCCGGGCTGCGGCAGGTCGTGGTCCTCGACGTCAAGCGAGATGTGAATCTGCGGTTTCAAAACAGTGGCTCACCTTCATATGCGGTTTGTGGTTTCGTCTGCGGCCGGTATGGCGTGTAGGCGGTTGCCCATTTGCGGAAACTGCGGCAGTCGATGCGCCATGCGCCGGCCTTGTACGCCGGTAGGCCGTCATCGCACAGACTGAGCAGGGCCGGTACGTTCGGCTCCCCGAGCGCCCGGCAGACCTGGAACAGTTCGATGTCGGTGCGCCGGTTGTTCGCCGCGATGCGGTCCACAGCGTCGGAGAAGCCCTGCATGAGCATCCTGCGCGATTCCTCCGGGTAGTTCAGCACCTCGTGCAACGACGGCTTAATCCTCGATGACATAGGCCCACATCCCGCACCATTTGGCCAGCGTCAACAGCAGAGACTCGGAATCGTACATCTTGCCGGCGGCGGGAGAACGGTAGACGGGAGCTGGCACGCCCTGCTCTCCGTAGGCCATTTTCAGAGCGGCCTGGAGCTGGTTGTCGTTCAATCCGGACGCCTTCATCAACGACTGTCGTGAGGTGTTCGCCCTGCATCTGATGTTCTTGTCGATCATCGGGAGTGTCATCCTCATCTGCGTCCTGAGTTTGTCGGGGAATGTTGCCTTGCTCAATTTCAATCCTTCCTGTAGCTTTCGGTTGGTGAGCGCTTGAGAGGTCAAGACCTAGAATCTGCTGATGAAAACGCTCGGCCGAGATTCCCCGGCCGGGCCGTCAACAGATTCCAAAGGTCTCGCAGAACGTTTCGGTCGGAGCCGCGCCGTCGATAACAAGAGCGGCCGAAGCCGCCGGGAATGGTCCCCAATCAGGCCACGGCCGAAGCCGTCTATGGTCGCCCGATTCCGCCTTAATCGACGGCCTGAGAGGGTCGGGAGCTAAATTTCGTCTCGCAAATGGCGCGATAGCCACGCGCCTGGCGTTGCCGGTCGCTAACCCGGCTCAGCGGTGGCAGGGGTACGCCATACGCCCCATATGCCGTTCGGTTTTGTCAGTCGTCGTCGGTGAGGAAATCACCCAGACGGACGATCGAGAGCACCAGCCCCAGCATGAACAACACGAAGGGGCTGAGCAGAATCAGAAGAACGAACTTGATGAAACGTTTCACGGTCAATCCTCCTCGTTGAAGCAGCGGTCGATCTGTTTCTCAAGATCGTCAAGCTCGTAGCCGTTGAACGGGACGCGCACGGTGACTTCTGCCGTCTCAACGATCAGCTCGTAAAAAACGTTGACTGCTTTTCCTGTCCACACGTTTGACTGTGACGCTCATCACTGGGCTCCTTCCCATTCACGGCGAGCTCGACGCGCGTGCGTCATCGCCTTGTTGATCGCGCCCTTCATCGCCTGAAGGTCGCCCATGTCCAAGCCATCGAACCCGAACGTGCTTCCGGCCACCTTGATGCGGCAGGCGAAGCGGTAGGGATTGCCGCCGGTGCATTCCGACGGGGCGAGGTCCAGCACCTGGAAGTAATTGCTGGCGCATTCCGGATTGAAAACGCTCATTTCACTGCTCCTTGATTCATGGATGGACGGTTAGGCTCCTTCCTCCGCAGCGATAGGCTTGTAATCGCACAAACCAAACCTTTCAAACAACGAAGGAAGGAAGAACAATGAGTGACGAAAACACGTTCGACTTCGCCCTTTACCTGGGAACGACCACGCCGCTTACCATCACCGGTGCGACGGCCTCCACGGTCAGTGAACTCTCCGAACGTCTGAAGTCCGGCACCAGCTTCATCCAGACCGTCAGGTTTCCCGACATGAGCATCCATGCCATCACCATCAACCCCAAGGCAGTCCCGTGGTGGCAGATCGATGCCGGTGACGTCGTGCTTCCCATGCAGATCTTCTAACGCCGTTGGATCTTCGAGCGTGGCCATGACACCACGCTTGACAATCGCGGCCTGCTCTGACGTCAACGCCTGATTATGGATGTACACGGCGCGGGCGTTAAGGACAATGCAGCCCTCGCCCGCCATCTTCACGGATTCAGCCGAGACCACGACAATGGAGCCGGCGGCATCATGGATCATCATCGCTTGTTTCCTTTCTGCTCGTTTGAACGGCCGACGAGGTAATCAAGGCTCACGTCGAAAAAGTCGGCTATGCGCGACACGTCACGCAACGTGAAATTTGAGCGGCCATGGAATTTGTCGCTGATGGCCTGCTCGGAGACGCCCAACTCATGCGCCAGATCGCGCTGTGTGACGTGATTGTCTCTCATGAGTTTTCTTATCTGACTAATCATTTAAAAACTTTCAGACTAAAGATTTGATGAAGTTCTAGACCAAAGATTAACCATATGACGTAGCCAACACGCCGAGTACTACGCTAAAACCGTAGTAAAATGAATTTCATGACAATGCTAGATATTCAGCCGAGCGCTACATTGCGCAGGCAGGACGTTGTTGCGATGAATACGAACATGATCTTGTCCAACAGCGGTTTAATGAAGAAGGACCTTGCTAAGGCAATGGGGCTCTCGCCGCAATCGATGGCGTCGAGGCTTCAGAGCAAGGCCGATTGGACCATTGACGAAACTTGCGCGGCGGCCGATTTCTTCGGCGTCCCGTTGATGGCTTTGCTGGATGAGAACTTAACGCCAGCAAAAGCCATGGAATATATAAAAAAGCCGCCGTTCCGATAATGGGAACGACGGTCAATTGGTAGCGGGGCATGGATTTGAACCATGGACCTCTGGGTTATGAGCCCAGCGAGCTACCGAGCTGCTCCACCCCGCGTCGGCTTGCCTTCATTGAGGCAGCTCTAACTACTTTACGGATGTTGGCTAATAAGTCAAATCGGCGTGTCGCATATTGCGTTGCTAGTGAAATCGCATATCCGATAACGCGTTATCCGTTTTTCGTATAACGCTGCGGCCCGTCGATGAAAACCGCCGAATACGCCATATCCGGGTCCGCACCATAATAGGAAACATGCCTATCAAGATTCCCAGCGGCCTTCCGGCCAGAGACATTCTCGACTCCGAGCGCATCTTCGCGCTTGAAAAGCCCGAAGCGGAGCGCCAGCGTGTGCGTCCGCTCAAGCTGGTGATCCTGAACCTCATGCCGAAGAAGATCGAGACCGAAACGCAGCTGCTGCGTCTGATCTCCAAGAGCCCGCTGCAGGTCGAGGTCGACTTCATGAAGACCTCCACCCACGAGGCCACGCACGTGAGCGCCGACCATCTGGTGAAGTTCTACGAGACGCTCGACGCGTTCAAAGACAACTATTACGACGGTCTTGTGGTGACGGGAGCGCCCGTCGAACACCTCGATTTCGAGCAGGTCGACTACTGGGACGAGTTCAAGCAGATTCTCGACTGGGCATCCACCCACGTCTTCTCCACCATGTACCTGTGCTGGGGCGCGATGGGCGCGCTCAACTATCGGTACGGCGTGCGCAAGGAGTTGCTGCCGGAGAAGCTCTTTGGAGTGTTCCCCCAGTATCTGCAGGACGAATACTGCTTCCTCACCAACGGTTTCGACGAGATCTGCCTGCAACCGCATTCCCGCCTGGCGGGGGTCAACGAGGGTGATATCGCCCATAATCCCGAGCTGCAGGTGCTCACGTGGGGTCCGAAGTCCGGCCCGGGGCTCATCGCCACGCGTGACTTCTCCGAAGTGTTCGCGCTCGGCCATTGGGAATACGGCAAGTACACGCTCGCCGAGGAATACGAGAGGGATATGAAGAAGGGCATGACCAACGTGCCGTTCCCCGAAAACTATTTCCCGCACGACGATCCGAAGCTCGAACCGCTGTTCGCCTGGCGCGCCCACGCCAACCTGCTGTGGCGCAACTGGCTCAACTGGGTCTATCAGACCACGCCTTACGATTTGAGCGAAGTACCGCAGCTGCGCGAGGAGAAGCGCCTCGGCACCGACCGTTCGATCCGGCACGAGCCCGGTTCGCCGCGTGTCGACGCGTTCACGCCATTCTCGCACGATGGATACGGTGTCATTCGCGGCTGATTTCACGAAGATCGGCGAGTACTGACAAGTATTGGCGATTGTCCCACGATTGCCGCTTTTACGCGGTGTCGTGGGCTTTTTGCGCGGTTTTTGTTGCCTGCTGCGACATCGTTTCATTTTCGCTGTCATATATTATGGTGCGATATGTTAAGTAAAACGTTTTATCAAGCAGTGTTGCAAACGATGTCTATTTTGGTGTGAATGGGGGTTGAAATAGGCCGAATCGACAACGGCCGTGGTTGTGTCTAATAGTCCCCGCAACGTGCGAAACGCCGGTTTTCGCTATACGGTAGTAGGGGAAAATGCTCCCGGTGCGGAATGTTGTCTAGCCACGGGCTGATAATCCTTTGCAGCCATTCGGGGCCTGGTATGCGAACGCGTTTATGGGCGCGGTTAACATAGAACCCGAAGGATGTTCTGGTTTGGTAACCGGAATGTCACATTCGACTCAGCTTGTTGGGCTAGACTAACAGCTGACACAAGAGCAGGAGGCGTGAATGATTAGTGCATTGGGAGAGGGCATCATGACCATCGCCGATGGTCCAGAGATGCCGAGCATCAATGACTTCCTTCCCGAT
>ENA-OQES01000015-OQES01000015.1-human-gut-metagenome-genome-assembly--contig:-NODE-15-length-66381-cov-10.669243_pt1 | contig 66381 bp, 67 predicted proteins | sample MGYA00242798_ERZ504641 | MGnify/ENA primary metagenome ERZ504641 (study PRJEB26092, sample SAMD00036327) | human gut metagenome | host: Homo sapiens | study: EMG produced TPA metagenomics assembly of...
AATCTTTTTCCATATTAAATAAGCTCCATGTTCTGATTGCGAATATCAGTTGAAGTATGTTACTATGAGAAAAAACATAGCTATATCATATGATTTTTGACGAAGTAAATCAGATGGCTGGTGACACAGAAACATGATAAGAAAGGCAAAAAACATGGCATCAGAAAGAACAGAAGAACTATACAGGGTTTTGCTCAGCAAGGGCTATCCGAAGGAGCTTTGTGCTGAAATCGCATATAAAAACATGAATACAGATTATACCGCAACCAGAATGCTGGGTTATTTATATCGGTATACAAATCCTAAAATCGAAGATCTGGTAGATGAGATGCTGGCGATTTTTAAGTGACCGGGCACAGATAATAGAGAAAAAAGGAATCTGAACATGCGCAGGCAGTGATCAGTGAAATGTACAGGAAGGGATTATAAGTGACGAAGAACTTGGAGATAAGATAACAATGGAGCAATATTATTACAACCATATGAATAAGGCGCAGCAGGCTGCATATCACAGCATTCTTAGCGGTGTGAAAAACCTGGCGGATGAATTTCAGATTCCGGCATTAGAGGGAGAAGAACTTTATAATGTTTTTTTTACAGATGCGTCTGGATCATCCGGAGATATTTTGGGTGAGCAGTTATAAATACCGGTATTATAAAAACTCTCCGAATCTGATTTTTATTCCGGAGTATCTTTTGATAAAAAGAAGATTTGCGAACATCAAAAGGCTATGACTGCCAGAGTTGAGAAGCTGATTCGCCCGGCTCAGAAGCTGTCTGAATGGGAGAAAGAGAAGTATGTGCATGATTTTATCTGTGAAAATATCCGCTATGACAAACTGAAAAAATCATATTCCCATGAAATTATCGGACCGTTGGGGCAAGGCGTTGGTGTTTGTGAGGGAATCGCAAAAGCAGTAAAGGTTTTGTTAGATGCACTGGGAGTCTGGTGTGTGATTGCAATCTGTGGAAATAATCCTGAGAAGGGGATTAAGTATCGCCACACATGGAATATCGTAAAAATAGGAGGTACATATTATCATCTGGATGCGACCTTTGATAATACTCTGGGGAAAGATCGTGAGACTTCTGAAATCCGCTATGATTATTTCAATCTGGATGATTCACAGATTTTCAGGGATCATGAGCCTCTTATTGCGCCGGCGCCTCACTGCGGTGATCATGAGCACTTTTACTATAAGGAGAAGAAGCTTTCTTTTACTAAGAAAGAGGATGTGTATAAACGTTCTTTGCAGGCGGCGAAGAAAGGCAGGGTACTTATTTTTCACTGGAGAGGCGGTTATCTGACAAAGGAAGTACTGAAGGAATTGCTGGAGCTTATCCGGAAAGCAGGAGATGAGAAAGACAAAACAGCAATGGTCAGCATAAACTGGCCGCAGGCAGTTATTCGTGTTCAGTATACGGATATGCAGGTACAGGAGAGTGTGACAATAGAGGAAGCGAATGAAGGGGAAAAATAGATGTAATAAACAGCTTGACTTTTTCCGTGTGAGGATAGGGCTTTTTAAAAGAATGTGATCAGAGTGAGAAAACAGCCGAGATGCGGGACAGGGAATTAAAAGAAATCAGGAAGCAGGAACAGTATAGGAAAGCTATATCATGTATGGAAGAGGAACAGTATGATAAGGCAATAATTTTGTTTGAGGGACTTCCAAGAGATTATGAAGATGCCAGAAATAATTTCAGGGAATAAGGGTGAAATAAATGAATCAAAATTGCATGATTACACGAGAAGCAGCGTTGGAATTCGGTTTATCATTTCAGAATACATATACGGAAAGACCTTTCCGTGATCAGAACTGGCAAGTGGTAAGAGCGAGGGAAAACGAAAAAAATTTTTTTATGGATCTATGAACGAAACGGTTATGTTAATCTGAATGTAAAAGCAGATCCGGAGTGGCGTGATTTTTGGCGAAGTGCCTATGAATCTGTACAGGCTGGTTATCATCAGAATAAGGAACATTGGAATACCATTATTCTAAATGGGATGGTACCGGATAAAGATATTAAAAGAATGATATCCGAAAGCTATGATCTCATAACATACAGCCCGACAAAGAAGATTTATGAGGCAGTGAAGCAAATTCCGAAAGGATGCGTTGCAACTTATGGTCAGGTTGCCGAAATGGCAGGGAATCCGAGAATGTCGAGAGCGGTAGGGAATGCCCTCCATAAGAATCCGGATCCGGAGCATATTCCCTGTTATCGGGTAGTGAATTTCAGAGGAGAACTGTCAGGGGCTTTTGCCTTCGGCGGTAAAGATGTACAGAAAAAGCTACTGGAAGCAGATGGAATTGAGGTTGTCAATGGAACGGTGGATTTAAAAAAATATGGATTGACGCAAAGAGATGATAAACTGTGAGAAAACAGATACGGATGATTACCTTATTAACATTTGGGGGCGGGCAAATCTTTCCGGATCTGCCTGGCAGTGGAAGAAATTGCAGGAAACATTGTAGAACATGGATTTACAGGTAAAAAGGAAAACATTTTATTGATCTTCGGCTGACATTGGAAAAAGATGGAAGCGGGTGCCTGTCACTGCGTGACAATGGGGTGAAATTTAATCCCCTGGAATACAGAAACAGGGATACACAATATGGACTTGCTATTATCAGGGGGATTTCAGAGAAAATAGATTACCATTATGTGGCATCCATGAATTGTCTGAATTTGATGATCAGGTGAAGAATCATATATGAGGAATATGAAATGAATTACAGGAATGTAAAAATATCACAAGATGCGAGGATTGCGAAACAGTCAGTAATTGTGGGAGATGTAACAATTGGTCGTGACAGTTGTGTTTTATATTATGCTGTGATCCGGGGCGATGATGCACCGGTTGTGATCGGTGAGGAGTCAAATATTCAGGAGAATTGTACGATTCATGTAAACCATAACAGACCGGTATATATTGGAAATAATGTGACTATAGGGCATAATGCTGTGATCCATGGCTGTACCATCGGTGACAGAACTTTGATCGGAATGGGAGCGGTAATCCTTGACGGAGTAAAGATCGGAAAGGACTGTATTATAGGTGCAGGAAGCCTGGTTACCAAGAATACTGTGATACCGGATGGCTCACTGGTAATGGGCAGTCCGGCCAGGATCAAACGAAATCTCACCTGGGAAGAAAAGCTTGGTATTATGGAGAACAGTAAGGAATATGTAACGGTATCTCTGGAAATGAAAGAACAGGGCGTGTTATAGAAAAAAGAAAGTCCGGCAGAAAAAAACAAGTAATATGTTGATGGAGAATAATTCAAATGATAGTTAACAAGTGTTCGGAAAATTTACTTACAAAATCAAAAAAATTATATGAGAATTACAGGGATAACTGTATAGTGGTCCAGAGAATGCTGGAGAAGTATAAAAAGATATATTCCAATATTTCTGATTATTCTATTATGCATTTTATAGATATTGCAGAATTTTGCGATTTAATAATGGACAGACAGAAGCTGGAAGATTTGAATGGAGATGAATGCTACTGCCTTTTGATGGCGGCTCTGTTTGCTCATACCGGATTTGGTTTAAATCAGGAAAGCATGAATAAATATATAAGCAAGCTGGGGATCCAAAAGCAGACGCAGCCGCTTTCATTCCTGCAGATCATGAACAAATATCATGTTTTGTTCAGTGCGTGTCTGATAGAAGAATACGGAGATATATTTGAATTTCCGTCAGAGATATATAAGCATGCCATAATCAGTATGCTGTATTTTATTGGCGGAAATAGTGATGATATAAATCAACTGGAAGAAGTTTTGCTGTCAGACAATCAAAATTCTGTCAGATTAAAAGATCTGGCAGCAGTTCTTGCTGTTGGAAATCAGCTTGCAGAATTGAAGAATACAAATCTTGATCTGAATTATGAGGATTTTGATAAGTATAATTCTGAAGAGATTGTTGGATTTGTTGAAAGAAACGTTGTAAGAAGCATTGCTGTTAAATATGGCAAACTTGTGATAGAAGCAGGCGGATCGGATTCGGCATATGCACTGATTGAAAGAAAAGTAAATTTGATCATTAATAATTTCGAGAAGCTCCTCAGCAGTCTGACTCATGGATCAGGTGACAATGCCGGCCTTTTTGGCATTGATTCGATAGAACTCAAATGTGTTCTGTCCGCTGAAAATTCAAAAAAGATCTACCTTAATAAGGAAATCGAAGAATCATGGACAGAAGAGGACATTGAACTTTTTAATAAACTTTCTTTTGAGGAAAGAGTATTTTATGCGGATTATCTGTCTACAGAGTTTGAAATAACCAAATTTCTTGTGGATTTTGCAAAAACAAATAAAGCAGTACTTGCGGGATTAGAGTATAGAGTAAAATCACCGAAGTCCTTATATAATAAGCTTTATCAGAGAGTAGAGAAGTCATTTTTTTGATTCAATAGCAGATATTATTCGTTATACAGTGATATTGGAACCGAAAGAATATGTTGAACAAATACGATCTGTGACAGATGCCTTGTATGAGAAGAACTGGAAGATATATTCATTGAAAAATTACTGGGTCAATGACAGTTTTCCATATAATGGCGTAAATGCCAAGTTTAAAAACTCACGCAACTATCGTATTGAAATCCAATTCCATACTCAGGAAAGCTTTGATGTGAAAATGAGTGAGGAAGATCATAAACTCTATGAACAAAGAAGAGTGTTAGAACCCGGATGCGATGAGTATAACAGAATATTACAGTTACAGCTGAAATTATATTCTGATATGGAATATCCTGAAAATATTGCGGATTTAGAAAAAATCTGACGCACATCAAGGATATCTGACGCAGGATTTCACGCTCTGATGAGCAGTAACCTGACCGAATTAATAGTTACTGTTCACACACCACTATCCCGCGAGGTGTTTTGGCATGAATATGCCAAAATCCCGAGACATACAAGCCAAAATTCCATTGCCGCAGGCAATCTGGAATGAATTTTGGCTACGTTACTGTGAACGGAGTGAACAGTAACGATTAATATGCATTATTTATATCATACACCTGCTTTACGATAAACAGATTTCATGTTATGATTATTTCAGCTGAATTTGAGATATTCTATTAATGAAAAGGGCAACTATTCAACAGCTTCTGACTGTGAAAGTATTGAACAGTTACGAAGAAAAATAAAAGGAGGATCAATGTTATGCTTACAACATGGACTCCGGCACATATGCCGGAAAAAGAGGAAATCAAAACCCGTCTGCAGACAGCGAGAAGTCAGCTCTATGATTTTCAGATGAAAATCAAGGAACATAAGATCCCGGTAATTGTACTCTTTGAAGGCTGGGGATCTTCCGGCAAGGGAAGTACGATCGGAAAAGTCATTAAGAATATTGATCCGCGTTTCTTTAAGGTTGCCACTATGTCAGCTCCCACAGCAGAAGAACTGAGATATCCATTTCTGTATCGCTATTTTAAACAGATTCCGGAAGCCGGAAAATTTACATTTCTGGATTCCGGCTGGATGGAGCAGACTTGTAAAGACTGTCTGTCGGGCGAGATTGAGGGCGAAGGTTATACACAGCGGATTGACAGCATCCGCCGTTTTGAGCGGCAGCTTACAGATAATGGTTATCTGGTGCTGAAATTCTTTATGCAGATTGACAGGGATGAACAGAAGCGGCGTGAAAAATTACTTCTGGATCATAAAGACACCAGATGGCGTGTGTCAGACTTTGATAAATGGCAGAATGAACATTACAAAAAATGTGCAAAAATATTTTCTCAGTATCTGTCTGACACGAATGCTTCCTCTGCACCATGGTACATCATAGATGCCAGTGACAGAAAATGGGCGGAACTTCAGGTGCTGGAGACTATGGTAAGCAATATTGAAGTTGCCATGCAGAATCAGGCACATTCCGTTCCGATTTTGCAGAATGTATTTCCTCTGGAGCAGATTCCCCGTCTGTCGGATATTGATCTGAGAGATAAAACAATGGATGACGAGGAGTACAGGGGAGAACTGAAACAGCTCCAGAGTAAACTGGGGGAACTCCATAATAAACTGTATAGGAGACGTATTCCTGTGATCATCACGTATGAAGGCTGGGATGCGGCAGGCAAAGGAGGTAATATCAAACGTATTACAGAAGCTCTGGATCCCCGGGGCTATGAAGTACATCCAATCGCAAGTCCGGAACCGCATGAGAAGGCCAGACATTATTTATGGCGTTTCTGGACAAGACTTCCGAAAAATGGGCATATCGCTATTTTTGACAGAACCTGGTATGGCAGAGTTATGGTAGAACGTCTGGAGGGATTTTGCAGTGAAAATGACTGGAAACGTGCCTACAACGAAATGAATGAGTTTGAGAAAGAACTTAAAGACTGGGGTGCAGTCATTATTAAATTCTGGGTACAGATCGATAAGGATACACAGCTGGAGCGTTTTCAGGAGAGACAGAATAATCCGGAGAAACAATGGAAGATCACAGATGAGGACTGGAGAAACAGAGAGAAATGGGATGCCTATGAAGTGGCCGTAAATGAGATGCTTCAGAAGACAAACACTTCCTTTGCGCCATGGCATGTACTGGAATCTGTTGACAAGAAATATGCCCGTATCAAAGCACTCAGAATTGTGATCTCTGAAATAGAAAAAGCATTAAAAGAAAATTAAATTTTGCGGGAAATGTGTAAATGAATGATAAGATAACAGTCTGCCTGGGTAAGGGCGGGCAAAGAGAAATGGCAGAATCTTTTGCCAGAAAGAACAATGTTCCGATTATGGACAAACCGGGAGAACATCTGACAGTAATGTTTGACTCCCGGGGCGTATCACTTACCGGTTATGGCCTGACATATCAGGGAGATTTTGAAGGAATGCTGCACAGAGTCACAAACGGAAGACTTTCCCATGAAATGCTGGTACGTGCGGTCAAAACTGAGGGAGAACATCTGAAAGCAATTGATGCCACTGCAGGTATGGGGGAGGATGGTTTCCTTCTTGCAGCATATGGCTATGAGGTGACATTATATGAACAGAATCCGGTGATCGCCGCACTTTTGAAGGATGCGCTCCGGCGTGCCAGAAAGCATCCCGTATTAAAAGACATTGCTTCCAGAATGAAACTGGTAGAGGGTGACAGTGTGTCATGTATGGAGAAACTTATGGATCCAGTAGATGTGATCTATCTTGATCCCATGTTCCCGAAGAGACAGAAATCCGGTCTGATAAATAAAAAACTTCAGCTGATCCAGAAACTTGAACCTCCATGTTCTGAGGAAAAAGATCTTTTTGATGCAGCTATCAAAGCCGGACCTTCCAGAATTATCGTAAAACGTCCTCTTAAGAGCGTCTGTCTTGATGGAAGAGAGCCTTCTTATATATTAAAAGGAAAAGCAATACGATATGACTGTTATGTGATGTAGAAGGTTTATCAGCACATTGCAGCAGCCCTTTATTTTTGAGGGCTGCTGCAATGTATTTTTTTGCCATTCCCGGATAAATTCCATTTGTTCCTGATCGGAGATTTCCTGGGAGGCAGCGTCATTTCCGGCAGCTACACAGCAGAGCAGGACGAAGGTCTGAAAAAGTAAAAATACCAGTATCAATAATAATGCAGTCATAATTTGTCTCCTTAATATTATGCAGATGGTTACAGTTATTTTATGAAATTGCTATAAGGATATTTTTCGGGATTTCTGTAACAGATTCTGTATATGCCTGTTGTTTTGCATATCAGAAGTATCTGCATATCATGGAAGCTTTATACATTTTATTTACAGAAAAACGGAGATATGACAGGAGAAACTGTCGGACACACAAATATAATCTTCCGAATAATTTAAAGTAAGACGCAGATGTTCATTGTCTTTGCAGCGACCTGATGAACAGTTGCGGTAAGATTTCATTATCCAGATGATTCGGAGGATTTTTTATGAAGAATTCAGATGATTCCGGATATACAGGAAAGCACGTGGGTGTGTGTGTTCTGGATACCGGGATTTTTCCTCATATAGATTTTACAGGGAGAATACTTGCGTTTCAAGATTTCATCGGACATCGTATCAGACCTTATGATGATAATTCTCATGGAACCCATGTATGTGGGATCATTGGCGGTGACGGAAGGGCTTCGGAAGGACGGATCAGAGGAATTGCCCCCGGGTGTAGCCTGATAGTTCTGAAGGTGCTCGACAGAACGGGAAATGGCAGGAAAGAAGATGTTTTGCAGGCTTTTCGCTGGATCCTGGAGAATAAGAGATATTATGGGATACGTGTAGTGAATATCTCGGTGGGAACAACCTGCAGGAGAGCAGAAGATCACAGAGTTCTGATCGTGGGTGTGGAACAACTTTGGGATGCAGGTCTGGTGGTAGTGGCTGCGGCAGGAAATCAGGGACCGAGGGCAGGAAGTGTGACAGCACCGGGAAGCAGCCGAAAGATTATCACAGTAGGCTCCAGCGATCTGCTTACAGGACGGACTGCCATATCCGGCAGGGGACCTACATTTGAGTGTGTTTGTAAACCGGATCTGGTTGCACCCGGGAATCATGTTCTTGCCTGTGCACCGGGGGCAGATAACGGATATGGAGTGAAGAGTGGTACTTCTATGTCTACACCTCTGGTTGCAGGGGCAGCAGCATTGATGCTTGAGAAGAATCCAGAGCTGACTAATGTTCAGATCAAGATGAAATTGAAAGAAAGTGCCAGGGATATGGGATTGCCAAAGAATCAGCAGGGATGGGGAGAACTGGATCTGGAACGCTTTATGGAACTGTGATCAGTAATCTTTTATTTCACAAAATTATTGCTTTAGAGCGTGTCTGAAAAAGGCTTTCTGCAAGATGTGCGTCACAATTTGTGGGATATTTTGCCCGGATGAGGGCGCCGTAGCGGGCTACGGCAACTGAATGCGGGTGAAATATCCCGCAAAGTGGGGCGTACAGATTGCGGGAATGATTTTTCAGACACACTCTAGTGTATAAAAGCATTGACGAACGGTCTGTTTTCGGCTATCATGATAGTTAACTGGATGAGAGCCAAAGAGGAGGATTAACATGTAAAAAAATTCAGATGCAGACACCACTTGTGGAGATGGATGGAGATGAGATGACCAGAATTCTCTGGAAAATAATCAAAGATGAACTTCTTCTTCCGTATATTGATTTGAACACTGAGTATTATGACCTTGGTCTGGAATACAGAAATGAAACGGATGATCAGGTAACTGTTGATGCAGCAGAGGCTACAAAGAAGTACGGCGTAGCAGTGAAATGTGCAACTATCACTCCTAATAAGGCAAGAATGGAAGAGTATACCTTAAAGAAAATGTACAAGAGTCCTAACGGAACGATTCGTGCAATTCTCGACGGAACTGTTTTTCGTGCTCCAATCGTAGTGAAGGGTATTGAACCATGTGTTAAGAACTGGAAGAAACCGATCACCATCGCACGTCATGCCTATGGTGATGTGTATAAGAACACAGAGATGTATATTGACGGCCCCGGAGATGCTTATCTGGTATTTGAAGGCGCAGACGGACAGCAGAGAAAAGAACTGATCCATCATTATGAGGGACCGGGTGTGCTTCAGGGTATGCACAATCTGGATGATTCTATCACAAGTTTTGCAAGATGCTGTTTTAATTATGCACTGGATACAAGACAGAACCTGTGGCTTGGCGGCAAGGATACGATCTCCAAGATTTATGACGGACGTTTTAAGGAAATCTTTGCAACTATTTATGAAGATGAGTTTAAGGAGAAATTCGAGGCAGCAGGCATTGAATATTTCTACAGCCTGATCGATGATATCGTAGCTCGTGTCATGAAGGCTGAAGGCGGATTTATCTGGGCCTGCAAGAACTATGATGGAGATGTTATGAGCGATATGGTTTCTTCAGCATTTGGTTCTCTGGCTATGATGACATCTGTACTGGTATCTCCACAGGGATATTACGAATATGAAGCTGCTCATGGAACTGTACAGAGACATTATTATCGCTATCTGAAAGGTGAGGAGACATCTACTAACTCTGTAGCAACTATTTTTGCATGGACCGGAGCTCTGAGAAAAAGAGGTGAGCTGGACGACAATAAAGAATTGATGGAATTTGCTGATAAACTGGAGAAGGCGACTCTGGAGACGATTGAAAGCGGTAAGATGACAAAAGACCTTGCGCTGATCACTTCTCTTGAGGATGTGACAGTACTGAACAGCAAAGATTTCATCCTTGCCATCAGAGAGAGACTGGATGAAATTTTATAATGTCAGAAATTATCCGGTAATGTTTCTATAACATTATAAAGTTCTCCGGGCAGGATCACACTGCAGCGGAGAAACCTGTAAAAAGTTATAAACTGCGAAAATGGGAAGAACCTGCATTATGCAAGTTCTTCCCATTTTTCATATAATCCTTCTAATTCTTCGGTAATGGTGGCTTTCTCTTTGCTGAGTTTCGCACATTCTGCCACATTTGTGCAGATATCCGGGAGAATCATGGTTTCGTCGATCTCTTTATCTCTGGTCTCAAGTTCTTCAATGCGGGCTTCTACTTTTTTTAGTTCATTCTCTCGTTTTCGCTGGCGGGCCTGTTCTTCTTTCTGCTGCTGCCAGGAAAGCTTGTTATCAGAAGCCTGCTTTGCTTCTGTCACAGCCTGAGCGGCAGCCGGAGCATATTTTTCCGTCAGCTCTTCTTTTTTCTCCAGATAATAGTCGTAATCTCCGATATAATTTACAATTGCCTGATTGGTCAGATCCAGGATCCGGGTAGCTGTCTGGTTGATGAAGTAACGGTCGTGGGAAACATAGAATATTGTTCCTGTGTAACTGTTCAATGCCTCTTCAAGAATCTCTTTTGAAGCGATATCCAGATGGTTGGTGGGCTCATCGAGGATCAGAAAGTTTGCTTCGGACAGCATCAGCTTGGCGAGGGAAACACGACCTCTTTCTCCGCCGGACAGAGCGGAGATCAGTTTGAATACGTCATCCCCTGTGAAAAGGAATGCTGCCAGCATATTTCGAATTTCTGTTTCCGTAAGTGTGGGATAAGCATCTGAGATTTCCTCAAAAATAGTTTTCTCCATATGAAGAACATGGTGTTCCTGGTCATAGTAGCCAATCTGTACCTTGGAACCAAGAGTAAATCTGCCGCTGTCTGCATCGATCAGCCCATTGATGATCTTTAACATGGTGGTTTTGCCTGTGCCGTTATTGCCAATCAGGGCTACACGTTCTCCACGTTTGATCTCAAAGGAGATGTCACTGAAAAGTGTCTGTCCGGGAAAAGATTTGGAAAGACTTTCCACAGTAAGGACATCATTTCCGCTGACAAATCTTGGTTCCAGGGAAATGCGCATCTGATTCTGAATCTCCTGTGGTTTATCAATGCGCTGGACTTTATCCAGCATTTTCTCGCGGCTTTCCGCACGTTTGATGGATTTCTCGCGGTTAAAGGATTTCAGCTTGGCAATGACTGCTTCCTGATGTTTGATATCCCGCTGCTGGTTCAGGTAGGCTTTGTACTGGGCGTCACGCAGCTGGGCTTTTTTCCAGGGCATAGGCAGAATAGTTGCCACTGTACATACGCATATTTCCTGCTTCGATTTCCACAACTTTTGTTACGACTTTGTCAAGAAAGTAACGGTCGTGGGATACGATAAATACAGCACCCGGGTAATTCAGAAGATAGGTTTCCAGCCAGGAAATACTCTCCATATCCAGATGGTTGGTAGGCTCATCCAGAAGAAGAATGTCAGGGCTGGCAAGAAGCAGTTTACCCAGAGCTACGCGGGTTTTCTGGCCGCCTGAAAGAGTTTCTATCTGGCGTTCGAAATCTTCTTCTGTGAAACCCAGACCTTTTAATACACCCATGATCTCACTTTTGTAAGCGTAACCATTTTCCAGTTCAAACTGGTGACTCAGTCTTGTGTAAGTATTCATCAGGCTGTCCAGAGCATCTCCGGTGGTGGTTTTCATTTCCTGTTCCAGAGAGCGCAGACGGTTCTCCATATCAATAATGTGCTGTTTGGTGGAAATCAGTTCTTCGTAAATGGTATGATGGCCATGAATGTCCTGATACTGGGCAAGGTAGCCGATATTTTTATCTTTGGCAAGTACCACGTTTCCTGAATCCGGGGAGAGCTCATGCATAATGATTCGCAGCAGAGTCGTCTTGCCTGCACCGTTATTGCCGATGAGAGCTGCCTTTTCGCGGTCTTCTATATGGAAACTGGCATCCTTGAGAATGATTTTTTCGCCAAAGGATTTACAGATATTCTGACATGATAAAATCATAGGAATTCCTCCGTTTGTAATTTGTCCGCGTACTATTATAATCGAAAATGCCTGTTTTTGAAAGCATTTTAAGAGATTTTGTCCAGAGAAAAGAAAGCACCGGATGGATGCATGGAAGAAAATATGATATTCCGGGGAATTTTTCAGAATGAAATTGATAAAAAAATACAGAAATATTTGGTCAAAAAGTACAAATTTAATTTGACAATAAAATAACATCTGGGTATAATTGACATAGATAAGCTAAGGAGGGAAAATTTGTGGAAGCTAAGGAAATTTCGAAAGCGGTAATCAAGCGTTTGCCGCGGTACTACCGCTACCTCGGTGAATTGATGGAGGAGAATGTAGAGCGTATATCTTCAAATGATCTTAGCAAGAAGATGCATGTGACGGCTTCCCAGATTCGTCAGGACTTAAATAATTTCGGTGGTTTTGGTCAGCAGGGTTACGGCTATAATGTACGCTATTTGTATACAGAAATCGGTAAGATCCTTGGGCTGGATACTGTACATCCGATGATTATTCTGGGTGCCGGTAATCTGGGACAGGCATTGGCCAATTATGTGGATTTTGAAAAGCGCGGATTTAAGCTGGTTGGTATTTTTGACGTCAATCCTGTACTTGAGGGGATTGCAGTTCGTGGAATTGAGATTCAGATGTTGAGCGATCTTCCTTTGTTTCTGAAGGAGAATGAGGTTGAGATCGCGATCCTGACTCTTCCTAAAAATAAAGCCAAAGAGATGGCAAAGATTTTAATTGATAATGGAATTAAGGCAATCTGGAATTTTGCACATATTGATCTGGATGCCCCGGAGGATGTAATGGTAGAGAACGTACATCTTTCAGAGAGTCTTATGACTTTGTCCTATAACCTGAGTGAGTACAGAAAGGAACATGAAGGGATGTAAGGGATAACTGTGAAACACAAGGCTGTGGTCATCTGATCACAGCTTTTCTCTTGTATGTAAATGTGTTATTGTAAACAGGAGGTGAACAGATGAGAGAGATTGTAACTGCTGTTGAGATGAAAGAACTGGATCATAATACGATTCAGAAAGCCGGGATATCGTCTCCGGTACTTATGGAGAGGGCGGCATTAAAGACGGTTGAGGAGATTGTACAGAGATTAAAGAATAAAGAAAAAGAGAAAATCCTTGTGGTCTGCGGAACCGGCAACAATGGCGGAGACGGATTGGCGATTGCCAGACTGCTTCAGTTGAGAGGAGTCAGAACCTGGTATTATATTGCGGGTAAGGAAGAGAAAATGACTGCTGAAACTGCCGGACAGCTTAAAACAGCAGAATATTATCAGGTGCCCCGGGTGCATAACCTGGATCTGGATGAATATACTACTATAGTAGATGCCATCTTTGGGGTTGGACTGAGCAGACCTGTAGAGGGAAAATATGCAGAGCTTATCAGTACAATGAACCGGGCATCTGCGTATAAAGTAGCTGTGGATATTCCATCCGGGATTGACTCAGATACCGGATTTGAGAAGGGGATTGCATTCCGGGCAGATCTTACGGTTACCTTTGCTTTTCGCAAAAGAGGGCTGTGTTTTTATCCCGGACGCATGTATGGCGGTGAGATCGTTGTTACGGATATCGGAATCTATTCCATACCCGGAAAGAAAATCTGTATGCATCATCTGGAACGTGAAGATTTGAAAATGCTTCCAGAGAGAGTTCCCTATGGAAATAAAGGAACCTTCGGTAAGGTTCTTCTTATAGCTGGCAGCGAAGGAATGTGCGGAGCTGCATATCTGAGTGCAGCAGCTGCTCTGAAAAGCTCTGCGGGAATGGTGAGAATTCAGACCGTGGAGGCCAACAGGATTCCGTTGCAGACACTGTTGCCGGAAGCCATGATCACCTGTGATTTTGATGAGAAAAAAAACCAGGCAATGCTTGACTGGTGTGATGTGCTTGTGATAGGACCGGGTCTTGGAACCGGAGCGCAGAGCAGGGAAAGAGCTCAGTGGTTCCTGGCGAAGGCAGCTGAGTGTTAAAAAAACAGTAATTCTGGATGCAGATGGCCTGAATCTTCTGTCAGTCCATGACAACTGGAAGTGTTTTATCGGGGAACATGTGATCCTGACACCTCATATTGGTGAGATGAGTCGTCTGTGCGGAAAAGAAATCGGTAAGATCCAGGATTGTCTGGCACAGACTGCAGCTGATTATGCAAAGGAGTCTGGAGCGGTTTGCGTTCTGAAGGATGCCTGTACTGTGGTGGCAGATGCTTTTGGAGATATGTATTTGAACATTTCGGGTAATGCAGGAATGGCTACAGCGGGAAGTGGAGATGTGTTAAGCGGTGTGCTTGCCGGTATACAGTGTATGTACCTGGCAGCAGAAAAGAAATTTTCTCCTGTTATGCTGGCTGCACTTGGTGTATATGTGCATGGGCTGGCAGGTGATCTGGCTGCTGAAACAGTAGGGCAGCGGGGGATGACCGCAGGAGATATCATCTGTTTTCTGCCGGAAATATTAAGATAGAATATTCATTTTGAGGCAGTAAATCTGTGAAACAATTTGCAGATATTAACATGAAAAAATAACAGAGGAAAATTATTATGAAGAAAGATAGCAGAGTAAAAGCAGTCATTTCACTGGATGCAGTAGAACATAATTTCCGGGAAATGAGAAAAAATATTGCAGAAGAGACAAAGATGATCGCAGTCATAAAGGCTGACGCTTATGGACATGGCGCGGTGCCGGTTGCACATCTCATTGAGGATTATGATTATATCTGGGGATTTGCGGCTGCAACTGCGGAAGAAGCGATTCATCTGCGAGAAGCCGGGATTACAAAACCAATCCTGATTCTTGGAATTGTTTTTGATGAATATTTTCCGGAACTTGTCCGTTATGAGATCCGTCCTGCAGTGTGCGAATATGAGGAGGCAAGGAAACTTTCAGACGAAGCGGTTCTGCAGAAAAAAACTGTACATATTCATATTGCTCTGGACACAGGAATGACCAGGATCGGTTTTGCGGATGCACAGGAAAATGTAGAGGAAATTAAAAAAATTTCAGAACTTCCAAATCTTGAGATTGAGGGTATGTTTACTCATTTTGCAAGAGCAGATGAGTATGACAGAAGTCCGGCTATGGTACAATTGGAGCGGTATCTGGATTTTTCAAGACGCGTAGAAGAGGCAGGAGTGGAAATTCCTCTGCATCACTGCTCTAACAGTGCGGGCATCATACGTATGCCGGAAGCAAATCTGAATATTGTCCGCGCCGGAATCACAATTTATGGAATTTATCCTTCTTCTGAGGTGGAGAGAGATATTGTAAAGCTTGAGCCGGTTATGGAACTTAAGAGTCATGTGACTTATGTGAAGGACGTTCCTGCCGGAGCAGCGATCAGCTACGGCGGTACTTATGTGGCTGACAGGAAGCTTCGTGTGGCAACTGTTCCGGTGGGCTATGCAGATGGCTATTCCAGGCAGCTTTCCAATAAAGGCTGGGTTCTGATACATGGACAAAAGGCTCCGATCCTTGGCAGAGTCTGTATGGACCAGTTTATGGTAGATGTGACTGAGATTGGTGATGTGAAGAAGGGCGATGAGGTAACACTGATCGGCAGAGACGGGGATGAGTTTATCGGTATTGAGGAGATTGGTGATCTCTGTGGCAGATTTTCCTATGAGTTTGCCTGTGATATCAGCCCGCGTGTGCCGAGAGTCTATATTAAAAACGGGAAAGAAATATAATGTTACTGTTTGCTGAATAGAGACGAAGTGAGCGATAACTGATTTTTATATACCACGCATGTATACACAAGAAAAAGGTGGAAATACTTTATCTTAACCGGACAGGAAATATCCGGCTTATAACAAGGTTTCTTCTTATGGCAATGTTGTAAATTGAAACCGGAAAGAATCGGAGTGTGAATTGTGTGGTAATTAAAAGAGGGGATATATTTTATGCTGATCTTCGCCCTGTAGTGGGGAGTGAACAGGGTGGAATCCGGCCGGTTCTGATCATTCAGAATAACGTAGGTAATCGGCACAGCCCTACAGTGATCTGTGCTGCTATTACATCAAAAATGAACAAGGCTAAGCTTCCTACACATATTGAGATCAATGCGGAACTCTATGGGATTGAAAAAGATTCTGTGATTTTGCTGGAACAGCTTCGTACTATAGATAAAAGAAGATTAAAAGATAAAGTCTGTCATCTGGATGATGCGATGCTGGATAAGGTGAATCATGCACTTGAGATCAGCCTGGAGCTTACGTTCTGATTTTACTTTTTAAGGAATATATCATCTGATCCGGTATTGCGATTTTGGGGCTTGCATGTCTCGGATAGTAGTGCGTGAACAATAAATGAACAGTAATTTTTGGTATCTCTGTCCGGTCAGTATCTTGACGATTAATGGAGAAAGTGATATATTTTACCAGTAATTACGCATATTCAATAAGGAGGAGACTGAATAATATAATGGAAGATGGCAGTAGTATGCCCCTCTGGGGCTTATTTGTTTTACTGTTACTGTTGTGGCTGAATGGAATCTTTTACGGGTTTGCCGCAGCGCTGAGAAACATAAGTGAGAATGATACACAGAAGAAAGCAGAGGAAGGCGATAAAAAATGCACAGATGCTGATGGCACTGATCGACAAACCGGCGCAGTTTGTCAATGCAATTCCGCTGATCGTAATGGCATGTGGTATTTGTTTTGGTACTTTTCTGGTCCCATATGCTGTGGATGCATTTTATCCATACATAAAGCATGTGCCTGCACTGATCCTGGTAATGGCATTGTGCGTGATTTTTCTTGCTGCAATCGGTATTCTGGCTTTTCGGCGGGTTGGTACTTATCATCCTGAAGCTTATGCATATAAGTATCTGAACCTGGTACATTTCTGGCTGAATCTGTTAAAGCCTTTTACTGTATCTGTCACCTGGATCGCCAGACTGGCAGCAGTGCCTTTTGGTGTGGAGATAAACCGTACAGAAAAGTCTGTCACAGAAGAGGAAATCATTTCCATTGTAGATGAAGCTCATGAACAGGGCGTCATCCAGGAGAATGAGGCGGAAATGATCCAGAATATCATATCTTTTAATGAGACAGAAGCCCATGATATCATGACTCACAGAAAGAATGTAGTGGCCTTTGACGAGGAGATATTGCTCAAGAACATGATTGACACTATGCTGGAAGAGGGGAATTCCCGTTATCCGGTATATGAGGAGAATATTGACAATATCAAAGGAATTGTCCATTATAAAGATGCGCTTAAGTTTATGACACAGAATCCCTGGGCGAAGTTCAAACCGTTGAAGGAACTGCCCGGAATTATCCGCCAGGCATCCCTGATTCCTGAAACAAGGGGGATTGGAGATCTTTTTCATACTATGCAGGCCAGAAAGATCCATATGGCAATTGTTGTGGATGAATATGGCCAGACAGCCGGGATCGTTACCATGGAGGATATTCTGGAGGAGATTGTCGGAGATATTCTGGATGAATATGATGAGGATGAAATTACGATCCGCGCACAGAAAGATAACAGTCTGATCATTGACGGGCTTGCTTATCTGGAGGATGTGGAAGAAGAGTTGGATGCAGATTTTGGGGATACAGAGTTTGAAACACTGAACGGTTATCTGACCAATATTCTGGGACATATTCCTACAGATAAGGATGTTGATACAAGCATAAAAGCGATTGGATACTGCTTTACGATCTTGTCTATTGGTAATAAAACCATTGGCAAGGTTAAGGTGGAGCGGGATAATAATGTTGCTGTATAAACAGCAGCAGATAAAAATAATTAACAAAAGGAGAAAGAAAGATGTCAGGACATTCAAAATTTGCAAACATTAAGCATAAGAAAGAGAAAAACGATGCAAAAAAAGGGTAAGATTTTTACAGTAATCGGACGTGAGCTGGTTATGGCTGTCAAAGCAGGCGGTCCGGATCCGAATAATAACAGCAAACTTCGTGATGTAATTGCCAAAGCGAAAGCAAACAACATGCCAAACGATACAATTGAACGTGGTATCAAAAAAGCAGCAGGTGCTGATTCTGCAGACAACTACGAGAAAGCTGTATATGAAGGCTATGGTCCGAACGGTGTTGCTATCATTGTTGAGACTCTGACAGACAACAAGAACCGTACAGCAGGTAATGTACGTAATGCATTTACAAAGGGTAACGGAAGCATCGGAACTCAGGGATGTGTATCCTATATGTTTGATCAGAAAGGTCAGATCATTATTGACAAAGAAGAGTGTGAGATGGATGCAGACGAGATTATGATGCTTGCTCTGGATGCCGGTGCTGAGGACTTCAGCGAGGAAGAGGACAGTTATGAGATTCTCACTGCTCCGGATGATTTCAGTGCAGTTCGCGAAGCTCTGGAAAAAGCAGGTCTGCCTATTGCAGAAGCACAGGTTGCCATGATTCCTCAGACTTATGTGGAGCTTACAGATGAGCAGGCACTCAAGGATCTTCAGAGAACTCTGGATCTTCTGGATGATGACGATGATGTCACAGATTACTGGACAAACTGGGATGAGCAGTAAAATACCGCAGGTATATTGAGACTGCCTGTTTTGGGTTATTGCTGTCGGACATGTATAGTTTATAAAAGAAACACACATAATACCTCCATAGAGAAAATGGAGGTATTTTTATGTCTGAAAACAGATATGGAGAAAAAAGAGAAGAGTCTGAAACAGGGATGAAGCTGCAAAACTGTGAGACACAGGAGTCAGAAAATAAAGTTCAGGAAAGTACCAATGAGCAGATCAAAGATATGGGACAGGTGGTTTTAAACAGCAATTCCCGAAAACACAAGGTAGAGCTTCTGACCATCATTGGTGAGGTGGAAGGTCATGAGTCGGCACCCTCCCATTCCAAAACTACAAAATATGAGCATGTACTTCCAAAGCTTGCCATCATTGAGGATGATGAAGAAATAGAAGGCTTGCTGATCCTTTTGAACACAGTGGGAGGAGATGTGGAGGCTGGGCTTGCCATTGCAGAGATGATTGCCTCATTAAGTATACCAACAGTGTCACTGGTTCTGGGTGGCGGACATTCTATCGGAGTTCCGATGGCCGTATCTGCGGACTATTCTTTCGCAGTACCAAGTGCTACGATGGTGATCCATCCGGTACGTTCCAATGGTATGTTTATCGGAGTGGCTCAGACTTACCGGAATATGGAGAAAATTCAGGACCGTATCACTACATTTATTTCCGAACACTCCAGAGCATCTCAGAAACGTCTGGAAGAGCTGATGCTTGATACTTCTCAGCTGGTAAAAGATGTAGGAACCATGCTGGAAGGAAAAGAGGCGGTAAAAGAAGGGCTGATCGATGAGGTTGGCGGTATTAAGGAAGCGTTGGCAAAATTATATGAAATGATAGAAAAAGAGTGTTGAAAGTGAAAAAACTGTTACGGTTCACATACCACTATCCCGCGAGGTGTTTTGGCATGAATATGCCAAAATCCCGAGACATACAAGCCAAAATTCCATTGCCGCAGGCAATCTGGAATGAATTTTGGCTGCGTTACTGAGAACGGAGTGAGCAGTAACAAAAAAATCTTATATATGCTACAAATCAACCCTTGCCATATGTCAGATTTTGGCGTATTATTAATAGAGGTTTATTATTTGCGAGGAGGAAAACCATGTATAAGATTTTAAAAGCTGAAACACTGGCAGCTAAGATCCATCTTATGGTTGTACACGCACCGCGTGTTGCAAGCCATTGTCAGCCAGGACAATTTATTATCGTTAAGTTAGATGAGAAGGGTGAGAGAATCCCTCTTACTATCTGTGATTATGATCGTGAAGAAGGTACGGTCACAATCGTATTCCAGGAGATTGGTGTATCTACCATCAAGATGGCAGAATTAAAAGCAGGAGATGCATTCCGCGATTTCGTAGGACCTCTTGGATGTCCTTCTGAATTTGTTGAGGAAGATATCGAAGAATTAAAGAAAAAGAAAATGGTATTTGTTGCCGGCGGTGTTGGTACAGCCCCTGTTTACCCACAGGTAAAATGGCTCCATGAACATGGAATCACAGCAGATGTTATTCTTGGTGCAAAAACTAAGGATATGGTTATCCTTGAGAAAGAACTGGGAGAAGTTTCCAATCTTTATGTTACTACAGATGACGGTTCCTATGGCCGTGCAGGTATGGTTACCAAGACTCTTGAGGATCTGGTAACAAACGAAGGCAAACATTACGATGTCTGTGTAGCGATCGGACCGATGATCATGATGAAATTTGTCTGTCTTCTTACCAAGAAGCTTGGCATTCATACAATTGTCAGCATGAACCCGATCATGGTTGACGGAACAGGTATGTGTGGCGCATGCCGTCTTCAGGTTGGCGATGAGATTAAGTTTGCATGTGTAGACGGACCGGAATTCGACGGACATCTCGTTGATTTCGACCAGGCTATGAAGAGAAGCCAGATGTATAAGACTGAAGAGGGACGTGCATTACTGAAACTTCAGGAAGGTGATACCCATCATGGCGGATGTGGACATTGTGGAGGTGACAAGTAATGGCAGATGCAAAGATGTTAAAGAAAGTTCCTGTAAGAGAACAGGATCCAAAGGTGCGTGCAACAAACTTTGAAGAAGTTTGTCTTGGATACAATCAGGAAGAAGCAATGGAAGAAGCACAGAGATGCTTAGGCTGTAAGAAACCGAAATGTGTGGAAGGCTGTCCTGTATCCATTAATATTCCTGGATTTATTGAAGAGATTAAAGAGGGAAAGATCGAAGAAGCATACAAAGTGATCGGATTATCCTCCGCACTTCCGGCTATCTGTGGACGTGTATGTCCTCAGGAATCCCAGTGTGAGGGTAAATGTATCCGCGGAGTCAAAGGTGAAGCTGTTTCTATCGGTAAGCTGGAGAGATTTGTTGCTGACTATGCTCTGGAACATGATATCAAACCTGTTGGAGCAGAAGTTAAGAACGGACATAAAGTTGCAGTGATCGGTTCCGGTCCTTCCGGACTTACCTGTGCAGGTGATCTTGCAAAAGCTGGTTATGATGTAACTGTATTTGAAGCTCTTCATGAACTTGGCGGTGTTCTTGTTTACGGTATTCCGGAGTTCCGTCTTCCGAAACAGAAAGTTGTTAAGAAAGAAATTGAAAAAGTTAAAGAATTAGGTGTTAAATTCGAGACTAATGTTGTTATCGGTAAATCCACAACAATCGATCAGCTGATCGAGGACGAAGGATTTGAAGCTGTATTTATCGGATCAGGTGCCGGACTTCCAATGTTCATGGGTATCCCGGGTGAGAATGCAAGCGGTGTATTCTCTGCCAACGAATATCTTACAAGAAGCAATCTGATGAAAGCTTTTGATGATTCTTATGATACACCGATCGCAGCAGGAAAGAAAGTAGCAGTTGTAGGCGGTGGTAATGTTGCTATGGATGCTGCCAGAACAGCTTTAAGACTTGGTGCTGAAGTACATATCGTATACAGAAGAAGTGAAGCAGAGCTTCCTGCACGAGCAGAGGAAGTTCATCACGCAAAAGAAGAGGGAATCATCTTTGATCTTCTTACTAACCCGAAGGAAATCCTTGTAGATGAGAACGGTCATGTAAAAGGTATGAAGGTTGTCAAGATGGAACTTGGTGAGCCGGATGCTTCCGGAAGACGTCGTCCGGTTGAAATTCCGGGATCTGAATATGACATGGATGTAGATACAGTTATCATGTCTCTTGGTACTTCCCCGAACCCTCTTATTTCTTCTACAACAAAAGGTCTTGAAGTCAATAAGAGAAGATGTATCATTGCTGAAGAAGAAACAGGTAAGACATCTAAAGATGGTGTATATGCCGGCGGTGATGCTGTTACAGGTGCAGCTACTGTTATCCTTGCCATGGGTGCAGGTAAAGCTGGTGCCAAAGGTATCGATGAATATCTTAAAAATAAATAATGTAAATGGTACTTGACAGATTTTGACGTCTGTGGCATGATTACTAGTGTTGATAATCATGAAAAGCTTAGAAGGTGTTTACAGGGATTTATTTTCCGTCAGAGAGAGGAAGCCATCGGCTGGAAGCTGCCTCAGGTTCAGATATTTCCTGAATTTCCCACCGGAGCCGCATTTCTGAATGACAGTATTTACTGAGTAGGAAATGACGTTACTGCGCGTTAAGCAGACCGAGAGCCTGTAGAAAATGCAGGAAGCAGGGTGGTACCGCGGATATTTTACTCCGTCCCTTTAGTGGGACGGAGTTTTTTGTTTGCCAATTCTGCTATTATAACATGAATTGCGAGAACTGCTTTTGCAACGGAGCGATTTGTGGCTATCAAGTCAGAGTCAGATTTTACGTTACTGTTCATTCTGTTCTCAGTAACGATTTTTCTTCTCTGACATTATGACATAAAGGAGAAAGAGAACATGGATATGAAAGAAAGACTTCAGGAACTGGCTGAAGCAGCCGGAAAACGGATCAGTGAATCCGAAGGTCTGGAAAAACTGAACGAAGTACGTGTGGCATACCTTGGTAAAAAAGGTGAATTGACTGCAATTTTAAAGAGTATGAAAGATGTTGCGCCGGAAGAGCGCCCGAAGGTTGGACAGCTTGTAAACGAAACAAGAAGCAAGATAGAAGCACTTCTTGATGAATCTAAACAGAAACTGGAAGAAGCAGCACGTGAAGAGAAGATGAAACAGGAAGTGATTGATGTGACTTTACCTGCAAAGAAAGCTAAAATCGGTCACCGTCACCCGAACACCATCGCCCTGGAAGAAGTAGAGCGTATCTTTATTGGTATGGGTTATGAAGTAGTAGAGGGACCGGAGGTAGAGTATGCGGATTACAACTTTACTAAACTGAATATTCCGGAAAATCATCCGGCACGTGATGAACAGGATACTTTCTTTATCAACGATTCTATCCTTCTTCGTTCCCAGACTTCACCGGTTCAGGCACGTACTATGGAGAAAGGAAAGCTGCCGATCCGTATGATCGCACCTGGTCGTGTATTCCGTTCAGATGAAGTAGATGCAACACATTCTCCTTCTTTCCATCAGATCGAAGGTCTTGTTATTGACAAGAACATCACTTTTGCAGATCTTAAGGGAACTTTGCAGGAGTTTGCACAGGAATTATTCGGACCTGAGACAAAAACTAAGTTCAGACCACATCACTTCCCGTTCACAGAGCCAAGCGCAGAGGTGGATGTATCCTGTTTCAAGTGTGGTGGTAAAGGCTGCCGTTTCTGTAAAGGTTCCGGCTGGATTGAAATCCTTGGCTGCGGTATGGTTCATCCGAATGTATTAAGCATGTGCGGAATTGATCCGGAAGAATACACAGGATTCGCATTTGGCGTAGGTCTTGAACGTATTGCACTTCTGAAATATGAGATTGATGACATGAGACTGCTCTATGAGAATGATATCCGTTTCCTGAAACAGTTCTGATGAAATGACTGTCTGAAACAACAGAGCTATGCAGCCAAGAGGAAATTTCTGTCCGGGAAAGCTGCTATAAGTCTGAGCTATAATATAGAAAGAGGATTAACAAAATGAATACTTCATTATCTTGGATTAAAATGTATGTGCCGGATCTTGATGTGACAGCACAGGAATATACAGATGCCATGACACTGACAGGAACAAAAGTGGAAGGCTTTGAAAAACTGGACGCAGATCTGGATAAGATCGTGATCGGTCAGATTGAAAAAATTGAGAAACATCCGGATGCAGATAAACTGATCATCTGCCAGGTGAATATCGGAACAGAGACTGTACAGATTGTTACAGGCGCTCCTAATGTAAAAGAGGGAGATAAGGTTCCTGTTGTTCTTGACGGCGGACGTGTTGCCGGTGGACATGACGGAAAGAAAACACCGGGTGGAATTGAAATCCAAAAAAGGAAAACTTCGCGGAATCGATTCCTATGGTATGATGTGTTCCATCGAAGAGCTGGGAAGCACAAGAGAAATGTATCCGGAAGCACCGGAATACGGAATCTATATTTTCCCTGAAGACGCTGTTGTAGGCGAGAGTGCTATCAAGGCACTGGGCCTGGATGATGTTGTCTTTGAATATGAAATCACATCCAATCGTGTTGACTGCTACGGCGTACTGGGAATTGCAAGAGAAGCGGCAGCTACGTTTAATGAGAAATTCTGTCCTCCTGTTGTAGAGTGTAAGGGAAATGATGAAAAAGCTTCTGACTATGTAAAAGTAACGGTAGAAGATCCGAAACTTTGTCCACGTTACTGCGCAAGAGTCGTAAAGAATGTTAAGATCGGACCATCTCCGAAATGGATGCAGAGATGTCTGGCTTCCAATGGAATCCGTCCGATCAATAATCTGGTAGATATTACAAACTATGTAATGGAAGAATTTGGTCAGCCAATGCACGCATATGATCTGGACAGGATTGCAGGAAAAGAAATCGTTGTACGTCGTGCAGAGAATGATGAAAAATTTGTAACGCTGGATGGACAGGAACGTACCATGGATGATCAGGTACTGATGATTTGTGACGGTGAGAAAGCAGTTGGTATTGCCGGTATCATGGGTGGAGAGAATTCTATGATCACAGACGATGTAAAAACTGTTCTTTTCGAGGCTGCATGTTTTGATGGAACAAATATCCGCCTTTCTTCCAAGAGAATCGGTCTGAGAACAGATGCTTCCGGTAAATTCGAAAAAGGTCTTGACCCGAACAATGCGCAGGCAGCTATCGACAGAGCATGCCAGCTGATGGAGGAACTTGGGGCAGGTGAAGTCGTAGGTGGAATGGTAGATATCTGCAATGAAGTAAGAGAACCATCCAGAGTTCCTTTCAAACCGGAGAAGATTAATGCTCTTCTTGGAACTGACCTGACACCGGAAGAAATGCTTGCTTATCTGGCAAAAGTAGAACTGACCTATGACGAAAAAACCAAATGAGATCGTAGCTCCTACTTTCCGTCAGGATATCCATTATGTAGCTGATGTTGCAGAAGAAGTTGCAAGATTTTTCGGATATGATAAGATTCCGACTACTCTGCCTACAGGTGAAGCTACAACAGGTAAGCTTCCGTTTAAACTTCGTATTGAAGCAGTGGCACGTGATATTGCGGAATATTGTGGTTTCTCTGAAGGAATGACCTATTCTTTCGAAAGTCCGAAGGTATTTGACAAATTAAGACTTCCGGCTGACAGTAAGCTCCGTCAGGGAATCGTGATCAACAATCCTCTGGGAGAAGACTACAGTGTCATGAGAACAACTACTTTAAACGGTATGCTCAGTTCTCTGGCTACGAACTATAACAGAAGAAATAAAGATGTACGTCTCTATGAACTTGGTAATGTATATCGTCCGAAAGCACTTCCTCTTACAGAACTTCCGGATGAGCGTATGCACTTTACACTTGGTATGTATGGAAACGGCGATTTCTTTGACATGAAAGGTGTATGTGAAGAGTTCTTTGAGAAAGTAGGAATGAGAGATAAAGTAGATTATGATCCAAACAGCGGAAAGACTTACCTTCATCCCGGAAGACAGGCAAATATGGTTTATGATGGTAAGGTTGTAGGCTATCTGGGAGAGGTTCATCCTCTGGTTGCAGATACTTATGGAATCGGTGATAAGGCATATGTGGCAGTGATTGATATCCTTACGGTTCTTGAATTTGCAAGCTTCAACCATAAATACACAGGAATTGCAAAATATCCTGCAGTAACCCGCGATTTAAGTATGGTCGTTCCGAAAACCGTTCTTGCAGGACAGATTGAACATATTTTGACTCAGAGAGGCGGAAAGATTCTGGAGAGTTATCAGTTATTTGACATTTATGAAGGAAACCAGATTAAAGGAGGATATAAATCCATGGCTTATTCTCTGGTATTCCGTCACCATGACAAGACTCTGGAAGAGAGCGAGATTACAGCTGCAATGAAGAAAATCCTGAATGGTCTGACAGATCTTGGAATCGAGTTGAGAAGTTAATGCTGATTTATGTATTAAGACATGGGATAACTCAGTGGAATAAACTGAAAAAAGTGCAAGGGGGCAATGGATATTCCCCTTGCACCGGAAGGGATTGAACTGGCGAAAAGAACAGGAGAAGCATTAAAAGATGTTCCGTTTGATATCTGTTTTACCAGTCCTCTGGCAAGAGCGAGACAGACAGCACATTATGTGCTGGGAAACAGGCAGATTCCTGTTATTGAGGATAAAAGAATCCAGGAAATTGATTTCGGAGTTCTTGAAGGAAGCCGGTTTAAGGATGAACAAGGGAAGATCATCAGCCATGAAATGGAAATTTTCTTTGAAGAGCCACAGAAATTTGAACGTCCTCAAAACGGCGAAAACATTTCTGATATCCTGAAACGCACCAGAGAATTCTGGGTGGAGAAAACGACAGATCCTGCTCTGGCAGACAAAACAATTCTTGTTTCTTCTCATGGATGTGCAGTTCGTGCACTGCTTCAGAATGTTTATCAGGATCCGGAACATTTCTGGCATGGATGTGTGCCTCCAAACTGCAGTATCAATCTGCTTGAAGTGAAAGATGGAAAAGCCAGATTTCTGGAAGAAGATAAAGTTTATTCTGAAATATAACAATTCTGTAAAATAATCCGGTGGAAAACTGTGCTCTGAGTACAGCTTTTCTGCCGGACTTTTAATATATTTTGTTACTGTTTACACACCACTATCCCGAGACATACAAGCCAAAATTCCATTGCCGCAGGCAATCTGGAATGAATTTTGGCTACGTTACTGTGAAAAGTAACTATATTTTTACTTGTGACAGATATGACGTTGTGATATGATATACGAAAAAGGAAATTGTCTGTAATTTTGTGCAGAATCTGCAAATAATCACAGGAGGTGTATTATGGGCAAAAAAATTATGAATACGGTTCTTTTTCTGGTGGTGCTTGGCGGATGTGTTGCCATGACGCTGCTGACCGGGAATGGTTCATCAGGCACGATGATTTATAACTTTGCATTCCTCGCTGTTATGGCTGTGATCTATCTGGCCGGATTGTTTGGTGGTATGTTTCGGGTAGACAGCATTGGAGAGGCTCTTGCAAGAGGAACGCAGGAGCTTTCCAGTATATTCAAAATACCCGGAAAAGCCAAAAGCGAAGATCTTTCCTGCCTGAAGGGGATGTTTGAACATAAATATCTGGATGACAGAATGGACAGCTTTGTAGATGCCATGGAGAAAAACCAGGAAGGAATCGGAGATGTTGAAGATTACATAAATGAGGACGAGATTGATCTTCATGTACATAAGAAGATTCTGGAAATGGCACCGGATATTTTTACCAGCCTTGGTATTCTTGGTACTTTTATTGGTCTGGTATGGGGGCTTAAGAGTTTTGAGCCATCCAGCTATGAGACAATGACTACCTCTGTATCTGCCCTGGTAGATGGTATCAAAGTAGCATTCCTTACTTCTATCTATGGAATTGCATTTGCACTGATCTACAGTTCCGGAATGAAAAGCGTTTATTCCGGAATGGATGCGAAGCTTCAGGGGTTCCTGGAGAGATTTCATCTTTATGTACTTCCGGCGGCTGAGAGCGAGTCAAGAAACCTGATGCTTGCAAGTCAGAAGGTTCAGACAAAAGCCATGAAACAGATGGCAGAGCAGCTTACCTCACAGATGGCAGAGAGTTTTGAGAAAGCAATCAATCCTACTTTCCAAAAGATGACAGAATCTCTGGAGATTCTGACAGAATCTGTAACAAAATGTCAGGAGGATGTGGTTCAGGATATCCTGCGTACTTTTTTGCGGGAGATGAACGGTTCATTTAAAATGCAGTTCACAGATTTCAATGAAGCTCTTGTACAGCTGAAGGAAGCGCAGAAAGAAAATATTGATTATACTACAAGGCTCTATCAGACGATGAGTAATCAGCTGAATACCTCTTATGCAAAACAGAGCGAAGCTATGAAAGACCTTGTAAATGAACTGGGACAGGTTCAGGGCCGTTATATGTCTACGGCAACAAGAATCACACAGGATAATCAGGAAATCCAGAAGCTTCAGCAGCAGGATTATCAGCGCATTGCGGATTATCTGCATGAATCCGAGAAATCTTCTGCCAAATTCTGGGTTGCCTGCAATCAGACAATGCAGAAGTATGTGGAAGCTGCTGCACAGGGAATGGAAAAGGTTTCTGCCGCAAATCAGGCAGGAAAAGATGTGCTTGAAGCGAACCGCAGACTGGTGGAACAACTGGATGCAAAAATGAAGGACTTTGTATCTTATCAGAAGATGACCTATGAAACAATGGAAGAGGTGCGCAAACTTTTTGCAGACATTTCTGTTCAGAAAGAGGATAACAATATTTATCTTTCCGGCGGAAAGGCGGCTCAGAGTGCGGCGCAGAAAGAATCCGCAGAAGAAATACGCAGGCTTCTGGAAGAACAGAGCGAACGTCAGGAGGCACTTCTGGAGGAAATGAACAAAAATATGAAAAATATTTCCAAAAACCAGAAAGGTAAATTCAGCTTATTTAAATAGAAAAAGGAGAAAAATATGCGCAAAAGAAAGAAATCAGAAGATAGCGGATTTAATGTCTGGCGATCTTATTCTGATATGATGGCCGGTGTGCTGCTCCTTTTTATACTGATCATGTGTGTAACTCTTTTTCAGGCTCAGAAAAGCTATAATGAGAGCATAAAAGAGAGAGATGATAAAATAGCTCTTCAGGAGCAGTACACAGCAGAGATTCTGGCACAGCAGAGCGAGCTGGACGAGAAGGACAGTAAGTTGAGTTCCCAGGATGAACAGCTTGACAAGCAGAAAAAGCTTCTTGCAGAACTGGCAGCACAGTTAAAGGAACAGCAGGCCAGCCTTGATGAAAAAACATCTCTTCTTGCCACACAGCAGAAGAAAATTGATAATATCATCGGTGTCAAGGCAGATGTTATTGAAGCATTGCAGAAGGAGTTTTCCAAAAACAATGTAAGTGTTGATATTGATGCTCAGACAGGTGCTCTTACCCTCAATGCAAATGTATTATTTGACTATGATAAGTCAGAACTGACAGATGAGGGCAAACAGGAACTTGCAGATATCCTTCCGATTTACTGTAAGGTGCTTCTTCAGAAAGATTATAAGAAGTATCTGGCTGAGATCATCATTGACGGTTATACAGACACAGACGGAGACTATGATTACAATCTGGAGCTTTCTCAGAAACGTTCTCTCGCAGTTGCACAGTATCTGACGGAAATCAGGGAGAACTTCCTGAGTTCTGATGAGATTTCAGAACTTCAGAATTATCTGACTGTAAATGGTCATGGTTCAGCCAATCCGGTTCTGGATTCTGATGGGAATGTAGATAAGGATGCATCCAGACGAGTGGAAGTAAAGTTTCGTCTGAAAGATGATGAGATGATAAATGAGCTTAATCAGATTATGAATACAGATAAGACTTCTGATTCTGAAAAATCCGGCAGCAATTAAACTGCCGGATTTTTCAATTCCGGAGTGTGTTCGAAAAATGCTTTGATGCAGATGCTTTATCTTACAATTCACGAAAGATAACGAGTAATTTTACCAATAACAGTTCACATTTCCGAGAGAAAATGTGGTATGATAAAACAGTACACAGTTTCCTGTAATGGTGATGATGCGCTGTACCCTACATAAGAAAAAATGAAAGAGGAATTATCATGTCTTTGAAAATTGGAAGAAACGATCCATGTTGGTGTGGAAGCGGAAAAAAAGTATAAAAAATGCCATGAGGCATTTGATGAAAAAATGGAAATAATGAAGCAGAAAGGATATGCAGTGATCGATCATGATCTGATCAAAACACCCGAACAGATTGCGAAAATAAAAGAAAGCTGCAAAATCAATATCGCAGTTCTTGATTATGTGGAAGAGCATATTAAACCAGGTGTATCCACTGAAGAGATTGACAGATGGGTACATGAAGAGACTGTACGGCATGGGGGAATCCCGGCACCGTTAAATTACGAAGGATTTCCAAAGAGCGTGTGTACTTCTGTAAATGAAGTGGTATGCCATGGAATCCCGGATGAAGAGCAGATTCTGAAAGAGGGAGATATTATCAATGTTGATGTATCTACAATATATAATGGTTATTATTCTGACTCGTCCAGAATGTTCTGCATCGGTAAAGTGAGTCCGGAGAAAGAAAAACTTGTCAAGGTCACAAAAGAATGTGTTGAGATTGGTATTTCCCAGGTGAAACCATGGACTCCGATCGGAAATATGGGAAGTGCAGTTCATAAACATGCAGTAGAAAACGGATATTCTGTAGTCAGAGAAATCGGTGGACATGGTGTGGGAGTTGAGTTCCATGAAGATCCATGGGTAAGCTTTGTTTCTGAAGAGAATACAGGTGTCCTGATGGTTCCGGGTATGATGTTTACCATAGAGCCGATGGTAAATATGGGAAGCGATGAAATTTATACGGATGAGATTGACGAGTGGACAGTCCGTACAGAGGACGGACTTCCTTCAGCCCAGTGGGAAGTAACTGTTCTGGTTACGGAAACAGGATGTGAAGTAATCTGCTGGTCAAAAAATTTGCAAAAAGTATTGCAATACATCAGGCTATATAGTATAATCACAACTGTTGTGAAAAAAGATGGTCCTCTGTTACAGGATATGTATTAAGAACATCCATATAAGAATAGGAGAAAAATACAATGAACGAAATTATCAAAAACATCGAAGCAGCTCAGTTAAAAGCTGAAGTACCGGCATTCAACACAGGTGATACTGTAAGAGTACACGCACTGATCAAAGAAGGAAATCGTGAACGTGTTCAGGTTTTTGAAGGAACAGTTCTCAAGAAACAGGGCGGAAGCAACAGAGCTACATTTACTGTAAGAAAGAGCTCTAACGGAGTAGGCGTTGAGAAAACATGGCCGCTTCATTCCCCACATGTAGTAAAAGTAGAAGTTATCCGTCGTGGTAAAGTACGTCGTGCGAAACTGAACTACTTAAGAGATCGTGTAGGTAAAGCAGCTAAGGTTAAAGAGCTTGTTAAATAATTTCATGAATTAGCAGAAGAAGGGACAATAACTTGTGTATTGTCCCTCTTTTTCCATCTGTCAGGAGATTTGGATGAATATCAGAAAATGGAAAGATAGTCCGGCACTGAAAGAGACCCGAGATATGCTGGAAACAAAACTTGAAGATAAAAAATGTCCGGGGAATCCTTAACTGGATATTTCAGATAGCGGTAGTGCTTATTTTTGGCATTTTGGCGGGAATTGCGCTGTTTCAATCAGTGACTGTACAGGAGAGTGCCATGGAGCCCACACTGCAGGTTGGAGAACGCATTTTTTGTAAACAGGGCTGTTTATAAAGTATCTTCACCTGAACGGGGAGATATCATTGTATATAAAACCAGTGGAAGTGATGATGCGGCTCTGCATATCGGTCGTGTGATCGGTCTGCCTGGTGAGACTGTACAGATATCCAACGGAGCAGTATTGATCAACGGAGAAGTATATAATGAAAATAAGAATTTTCCTGAAATCAGTAATGCGGGATTGGCATCCGACGGAGTGTCTCTGGAAAGCGGTGAGTATTTTGTACTTGGCGATAACAGAAATAACAGTGAGGACAGCCGGTATGGTGATATCGGAAATATCAATAAGAAATATATTGTGGGAAAGGTATGGTTTGTCATTTCCCCGAAAGATAAATTTGGATTTTTGAAAGGTTAGGTGTATATGAACGTACAGTGGTACCCTGGTCATATGACCAAGGCAAAGAGACAGATGCAGGAGGACATTAAGCTGATCGATCTGATCATTGAACTTGTGGATGCCCGCGTACCTCTTTCGAGCAGAAACCCGGATATCGATGAACTGGGAAAAAATAAATCCAGACTGATTCTTCTTAATAAATCAGATCTGGCTGACGAGCGCCAGAATGAAGCCTGGAAAACTTATTTTCAGGCAAAGGGATTTTATGTTGTAAAAGTAGATTCCAGAAATGGTTCCGGAATGAAGGCAATCAATAATGTGATCCAGGAAGCATGTAAGGAAAAGATAGAAAGAGACAGACGCCGCGGTATTAAAAACCGTCCGATCCGCGCTATGGTAGTGGGAATCCCGAATGTAGGAAAATCTACATTTATCAATACCTTTGCAGGACGGGCCTGTGCAAAGACCGGAAACAAGCCGGGAGTTACGAAAGGAAAACAGTGGATCCGTCTGAATAAGGGAGTAGAACTTTTGGACACTCCTGGTATTTTGTGGCCGAAATTTGAAGACCAGCAGGTGGGAATCCGTCTGGCATGTGTAGGTTCTATCAAAGATGACATTCTGAATATGGAGGAACTGGCACTCTGGCTGATCGATTATCTGCGCGAAAATTATAAAGGGATTCTGGCAGAGAGATATCAGATCACAGAGGAGGGAACTTCTGTGGAAGTTCTGGAGGCGATTGCCAGAGCCAGAGGGTGTCTGAAAAAGCAGGAAGAGCTGGACTATGCCAAAGCTTCGCTGATACTGTTTGATGATTTTCGTTCTGGAAAAATGGGGCGGATCACATTGGAGTGGGCGCCATTATGAAAACAATAGCTGAGATTAAAGCCGAGTTTGCTGCAGCAGATATGAGCAGCTACCCGGCTTTATATGAAATTTATAAAGAAGATACAAGAAGTGGTGTGCAAAAGCTGATCGCACAGTGCCGCAAAAAGGAAGCAGCTCTGGAAGCGGAGAAGCAGCGTATTGAAAATATGAAGGTATATGAGCATAAATATGAACATCTTGGTTATTTATGCGGAATTGATGAAGTGGGAAGAGGCCCCCTTGCAGGCCCAGTTGTGGCATGTGCAGTAATTCTGCCACAGGACAGCCGGATCCTTTATCTGAACGATTCCAAGAAACTCAGTGCTTCCAAAAGAGAAGAACTGTATGATGTGATTATGAGGGAAGCGGTTTCAGTAGGAATCGGTATGCGCAGCCCGGAGCGTATTGATGAGATCAATATCCTTCAGGCTACTTATGAGGCAATGCGGGAGGCGGTAAGTAAACTGGAAGTGGTTCCTCAGCTTCTTCTCAATGATGCAGTCACGATTCCTCAGATCACCATTCCGCAGGTTCCCATTATTAAGGGAGATGCAAAGAGTGTTTCCATTGCAGCAGCAAGTATTGTTGCAAAAGTGACAAGGGACAGAATGATGGAAGAATATGATAAAGTGTTCCCGGAATATGGCTTTGCATCAAATAAGGGATATGGTTCTGCCGATCATATTGCGGCACTGAAAAAATACGGAGAAACCCTGATCCACAGAAAGACCTTTATTACACATTTCATATAAACAGTCGCAAAAGGGTTACTATCCTTCAGTACACAGCAATACACTGAGTGATGCACAGTAACAACAAAAGATGCCTACATATAATATAAAAAGAAATGGATGGAAGAATTTGCATAAAAATACCCGGTCTACCGGAAGCTGTTACGAACGAAAAGCTGCTGATTATCTGAAACAGCAGGGATTATTTATTCTGAGATATAATTACAGATGCAGATTTGGAGAAATCGATCTGATTGCCAGAGATGGAGAATATCTTGTTTTTGTTGAGGTAAAATACAGGAAAGACAATAGTTCCGGTTATTCGCTGGCTGCAGTAAATCCTGCTAAACAGAAAACCATATGTAAGGTGGCAAGGTATTTTCTTACAGTGGAATATCACAATGTGGATATCCCATGCCGTTTCGATGTGGCAGGAATTGACGGGGATGAAATACACTGGGTTAAGAATGCGTTTGAATATATTGCAATCCTCTAATAATTATAGAAACTGCTTTGATGAATAATCTGCCATACAGCAGGAAGGGAATAATGAAATATGAAGATAAAATGGAATAGTGAACAGATTCCAAAGATGAATGTAAAAAACAATAAAGATGTTACATTTCTTACATATCCCGCATATGAAGAAATGAACTGGCTTGTTCATGGATTCAGCACCCGCTTTGGTGGAGTGAGCAGAGGAATCTACAGTTCTATGAACCTGAGTTTTACAAGAGGTGATGAGGAGTCCTGCGTGAAAGAAAATTACAGAAGGATTTCTGATGCTATGGGATTTGATATGAACAGCATCGTTACATCTGATCAGACTCATACCAACAATGTGCGGAAAGTAACAGAGAAAGACCGCGGAAAGGGAATTGTGATCCCGCGTGATTATGCAGATACAGATGGAATGATCACAAATGTTCCGGGGCTGGTTCTCGCAACCTTTTATGCGGATTGCGTTCCACTGTATTTTGCTGATCCGGCGAATCATGCGATCGGACTGTCTCATTCGGGATGGAGAGGTACGGTTCAGAAAATCGGTGCAGTTACCATAGAAAAGATGTCTGAAGAGTATGGAAGTAATCCGAAAGATCTGAAAGTGGCCATCGGACCGTCTATCTGTCAGGAGTGTTATGAAGTCAGCGAAGATGTGATTGAAGAATTTGAAAAGGTTTTTGATAAGAAATACCGGAACAGGCTGTTTTACAGAAAAGAAAACGGAAAATATCAGTTAAATCTGTGGATGGCAAACAAGATTATTTTTCTGGAAGCGGGAATCCCGGAAGAAAACATTTCCATGCCAAATCTCTGTACCTGCTGTAATCCTGAGTTTCTCTTTTCTCACAGGGCTTCCCATGGAAAAAGGGGAAATCTTGGGGCTTTTCTTGGCATACGTTCATAAAACCTGAAATTGTTATAAGCACAACAGTGCGAAGTGAGTAATCCTGAATTTGCAGATTAACTGTACAATACGAAAAAGGGGGGGAGCTGGTTAACAGCTCCCCCTTTTCGTATTCATCTGCCGGAAAAACTATCTGGAATTTACTTTTTCCATAAGAGACATGATCTTTTCGTTGCTGGAACGAACCTTCTCAACGGAAACATCATGATTGATGATATCAATGATGCTCGCAAGATATTTGCTCATATTTGCTTCTACATAATATGGTCTTTCGAGAAGTTCCGGAATGCGGTAATTCAGGTTGGTTGTGATCACTCTGTCAAGCCAGCCTTTCTCGTAATATTCATCAAATTTATCCAGACCGTCTGTGAACAGACCGTAGGTAGTGCATACAAATACTCTCTTTGCGTTGCGTTCCTTTAACTGTTTGGCAACATCCAGCATACTTCCGCCGGAGGAAATCATGTCATCGATAACTACAACATCTTTGCCTTCTACGGAATCTCCGAGGAATTCATGCGCAACAATAGGATTCTTTCCATTGACGATTGTAGAGTAATCACGACGTTTGTAGAACATACCCATATCTACTCCAAGGATATTGGAGAAATATACAGCTCTTGACATGGCACCTTCATCAGGGCTGATGATCATCAGATGGTCATTGTCAACACGAAGATCCGGCACACTCTTGATCAAAGCTTTTAAAAACTGATAAGTAGGGAAAAAGTTATCAAAACCATTCAGCGGAATAGAGTTCTGGACACGTGGATCATGGGCATCAAAGGTAATGATATTGGAAACTCCCATATCGCTTAACTCCCTCAGTGCCAGTGCACAGTCCAGAGATTCTCTTTTAGTACGTCTGTGCTGGCGGCCTTCATAAAGGAACGGCATAATTACACTTGGTACCGGTGTGCCTTGCCTGTTGCAGCGGAAATAATTCGTTTAAGATCCTGGAAATGGTTGTCAGGAGACATATGGTTCTCGTGTCCACATACAGTATAAGATTCACTGTAATTGGTCACATCAACCATAATATAAAGGTCAGTGCCACGAACGGATTCTTTAATATAACCTTTACCCTCACCGGTTCCGAAACGGGGGCATTCACATTCTACAATAAATGATTCTTCGCTGTATCCCTGGGGAATAGCACTGAGCTGTTTGCGTTCAACCAGCTCTTTACGGAATTTAACAAGTTTTCTGTCAACTTCTTCTGCAAGTTCTCTGCATCCAAGAGCTGCAATACGGATAGGTGCAACCGGCATGGATTTTTCCAACAATTCTATGTTTGGCATAATACTCCTCCTAAGTAGTGATTTTATACTCCAAAAAATAGATTTCAATATAATATATAACATTTGCCCTAAAATACGTCAAGGAATTTATTGAATTTTTTCTTTTACAATTGTTATGATATAAAAGATAGTGGATTCTGGGCGCAGGTATATTTTGTCCGGAATTACTGTCATATGATATCAGGAGTAAATGTCAGAAAGTTACTGTGCCTGCACAGTAAATAAATCAGCGGCTCCTGAATGATCGAGAAACAAAATGTGCCGGAAAAGTTTATCCCACACACAATTTCCGGTTACATTCCAATGGAGTAAAATTCATGGAAAAAAAAATTTACACATAATATCCAGAGTTCTTCCTGACGGTATCGGAGAAGAACTGGAACTAGAACCGGGGGATGCACTGCTTTCCATTAATGGCCAGCCGGTAGAGGATGTGTTTGACTATCGTTATCTGATGAATGACGAATTTGTCACGCTCCTTATCCGGAAGAAGAATGGCGAGGAATGGGAACTGGAAGTGGAAAAAGAATACGAGGATGATCTTGGAGTTGAATTTGAGAACAGTCTTATGGACGAATATCGTTCCTGCTCTAATCATTGTATTTTCTGCTTTATCGATCAGATGCCTCCCGGGATGAGAGAAACTTTGTATTTTAAAGATGACGATTCCAGACTTTCGTTTCTTCAGGGAAACTATGTTACCCTCACGAATATGAGCGATTATGATCTGGATCGTATTATCAAGTTTCATCTTTCACCTATTAATGTATCATTTCAGACCATGAATCCCGAGCTTCGCTGTAAAATGCTTCATAATCGTTTTGCCGGGGATGCTCTTGCAAAGGTTGATAAGCTTTATAAAGGCGATGTAACCATGAATGGGCAGATTGTTCTGTGCAAGGGGATAAACGACAGAGGCGAATTGGAATACAGCCTGGAAAAGCTGGCAGAATATGCACCTGTGTTACAGAGTGTTTCGATTGTTCCGGTAGGACTTTCGAAATATCGTGACGGCTTGTATCCGCTGGAATCTTTTGACAAAGAGGATGCGAGATATCTGATCAGTCAGGTGGAACGCTGGCAGAGAATTATGGTAGAAAAGCATGGCATACATTTTGTACATGCCTCAGATGAATGGTACATTCTTGCAGGTTATGAACTTCCTGAAGAAGGAAGATATGACGGATATCTGCAGCTTGAAAATGGCGTTGGTATGATGCGCCTGCTTGAAACAGAGGTAAAAGAGAGACTTGAACAGCTTGAAGGCGATGACAGAAGAGTAGACGCTACTGTTGCGACAGGGCGGCTTGCAGCGCCCTATATAGGTAAAATGATAAAACTGGTACAGGAGAAATTTCCTAATGTGCATGCAGAAGTATATGCGGTGAAGAATAATTTCTTTGGAGAGAAGATTACCGTTTCGGGTCTGATCACAGGTACTGATCTTAAAGATCAGCTCGCCAGGAGAGAATTGGGCGAGAAGCTTCTGATTCCCTGCAATATGCTTAGAAGTGGAGAGGATGTTTTTCTGGATGACCTTACGGTGGAGGATATCAGACAGGCTCTTAACACAGAAATCGTTGTGGTTGACGAACCGGGAGCGGACCTTGTAAATTGTCTGATCGAAGCACCCGACCATAAAAAGATAAGAAGGAGACAGATATATGAGCAAACCGGTAGTAGCGATAGTGGGCAGACCTAATGTAGGCAAATCCACATTGTTTAATGCGCTGGCAGGTGAGAAGATTTCTATTGTAAAAGATACACCTGGCGTTACAAGAGATAGAATTTATGCAGATGTGACATGGCTTGATAAGACATTTACCATGATTGATACAGGTGGTATTGAACCGGACAGCAGTGATATTATCCTTTCTCAGATGAGAGAACAGGCTCAGATCGCAATTGATACAGCTGATGTTATTATCTTTATCACAGATGTTCATCAGGGGCTGGTTGATTCCGATGCAAAAGTAGCAGATATGCTTCGACGTAGCGGTAAGCCGGTTGTCCTTGTTGTTAATAAAGTAGACAGCATTCAGAAATTTATGATGGATGTCTATGAATTTTATAATCTTGGTATCGGAGAACCGATTCCGATCTCTGCGGCAAACCGTATGGGACTGGGAGATATGCTTGATGAAGTAGCGAAACATTTTCCTGAGGATGCTGATACCGATGAAGAGGATGAGATTCCGAGAATCGCTATTGTAGGTAAACCAAACGTAGGTAAATCTTCTCTGGTAAATAAGCTTCTTGGAGAAGACCGTGTGATCGTTTCTGATATTGCCGGAACTACAAGAGATGCGGTAGATACCAGAGTAAAATGGCAGGGTAAGGATTATATCTTTATTGATACAGCCGGACTTCGCCGCAAGGGTAAAGTAAAAGAAGAAATCGAGAGATACAGTGTGATCCGTACAGTGACTGCTGTGGAGCGTGCAGATGTCGTTATTGTTATGATCGATGCGTCAGAGGGAGTTACAGAACAGGATGCCAAGATCGCAGGTATTGCCCATGAAAGAGGAAAGGGCGTTATCATTGCCGTCAACAAATGGGATGCGATTGAGAAGAACGATAAGACAATCTACAAACATACAAACAGAATCCGTGAGGTTCTGGCATATATGCCGTATGCAGAACTGGTATTTATCTCTGCAAAGACAGGCCTTAGAATCTCAAGAATGTTTGAGACGATTGATGCGGTTATCGAAAACCAGACACTGCGTATCCAGACAGGTGTCCTGAATGAAATCCTTTCTGAGGCAGTAGCAATGCAGCAGCCTCCGTCTGACAAGGGAAAACGTCTGAAGATTTACTATATGACACAGGTGGCTGTCAAACCGCCTACATTTGTTATCTTTGTAAATGACAAAGAGCTGATGCATTTCTCTTATACCAGATATCTGGAGAATAAGATCAGAGATGCCTTTGGATTTGCGGGAACATCACTGAAATTCATTATTCGTGAACGAGGTGAAAAAGAATAATCATGGAACGACTGATTTGTATTGCAATTGGATATGCATGCGGACTTTTTCAGACCGCATACATTTTAGGAAAAATTTATCATATTGATATCCGCAAACAGGGAAGTGGAAATCTGGGCTCTACAAATGTACTGCGTACACTTGGCAAAAAGGCCGGAGCATTGAATCTGTTATGTGACTGTCTGAAGTGTATTGCAGCCATCCTGATCGTAAGAGCAATATTTGGAAATTCTTATGGAGATATCCTGCCGTTGCTGAGCCTTTATGCAGCAGCGGGGTGTATTCTGGGGCATAATTTTCCGTTTTATCTTAATTTTAAAGGCGGGAAGGGTGTAGCTGCATCTGTAGGACTTGTGATTGCCTTTGACTGGCGGATTTTTATAATCTGCGCAATTGTATTCTTTGGATTGTTTTTCCTGACACACTATGTTTCACTGTGTTCGGTAAGTGCATATCTGGCTGCATTTATCAGTATGATCGTATTTGGACAGATGGGTTCTTATCATATGGATTCTTATCATATGATCGAGCTTTATATTGTTATGGGACTCTTGACAGTACTGGCATTTTACAGACATAAAAAGAACATAAAACGGCTTCTTGACGGGACAGAAAGTAAAATTTTATTTAAGCAAAAAAAAGTAAATAAAAATGAGGTATTTATATGGCAAAGATAAGTGTGCTTGGTGCGGGAAGCTGGGGAACTGCCCTGTCTATCCTTCTTTACAATAATGGACACGAGGTGATTCTCTGGTCGGCGCTTGGGGAGGAGATAACAACATTAAGAGAAAAGCGGGAACACGTGAGCAAACTTCCGGGAGTAAAGATTCCTGAACCGATTGATATCACAATAGATCTTGAGAGAAGCCTGCGGGATACAGATGTGGCAATTCTGGCAGTTCCTTCGCCTTATACCAGAAGTACCTGCAAGCGTATGGCGCCTTTTGTAAAAAACGGACAGAAAATTGTAAATGTTGCCAAAGGTGTGGAGGAAAAAACTCTTCTTACTTTAAGCGAGATCATTGAACAGGAACTTCCACAGGCAAATGTGTCTGTGCTTTCCGGTCCAAGCCATGCAGAAGAGGTTGGAAAAGGACTTCCGACTACTTGTGTGGTAAGTTCTCACCAGAGAGAGACAGCAGAATATCTGCAGGGAATCTTTATGAGCCCTGTTTTCAGAGTTTATACCACGCCGGATATGCTGGGAGTGGAGCTTGGCGCAGCGTTAAAGAATGTGATCGCACTGGCGGCCGGAACCGCAGATGGTCTGGGATACGGCGATAATACCAAAGCAGCCCTGATCACAAGAGGAATTGCAGAAATTTCACGTCTGGGTGTTAAAATGGGAGCACGTATGGAAACCTTTTATGGTCTGTCCGGAATCGGAGATCTGATCGTTACCTGTGCCAGTGTCCACAGCCGTAACCGGAAAGCCGGATATCTGATGGGAAAAGGATATACCATGGAGCAGGCGATGGCTGAAGTGAAAATGATCGTGGAAGGTGTCTATTCCGCAAAAGCAGCAAAAGAACTGGCTGAGAAATATGATGTGGAAATGCCGATCATCACAGAAATAAACAAAGTCCTGTTCGAAGGAAAAAGTGCAGCGGAAGCGGTGATCGATCTTATGGTAAGAGATAAGAAAGTGGAGACGCCGATGCTTCCATGGGAAGACGGACAGTAAACCATAGCAATTCCATAAAATAATGCAATCAAGACAGTTCAGCAGAGCGCGAAGGACAAGGAAGATACCTGCAGGCGTGCTGACGCACGGCAAAGATATCTGACGCAGGACTTCACGCTCTGATGGACTGGATTGTTTGCAGTAATTTATGGAATTGCTATGACTGAGATGTTATAGAAAAAGCTGTAACTGTTCAGTACCTCGCGGGATAGCTGACTGCTGAATGATTACGAAAAAGCTTTCGAATGCATCATTTACGGGAAATTCTATAGACAGAGATGATAAATATGCAAAAAGCAGATGTTATATAAATACATCTGCTTTTTAGCATTTGCATGATAAAATATTTTTTAACTACTCTTTATCAGAATGCAATGTCTCTTAAATCCTCGGGAATATGTGAACTGTGAAAATTCTCATTCAGAGTATCGATCAGATCCATGTCTTCCTGTTCGATTGTGAAATCAAAAATATTGCCATTGCTTCTGATGCGGTCAGGATGTACGGATTTGGGAATTACGGAAATTCCTTTCTGAGTAGCCCAGCGCAGACCGATCTGAGCGGGAGTATGGGCGTATTTGGTTCCAAGTACACACATTACATCGTTATCAAGATATGCGCCTCTGGCAAGCGGGGCATATGCCTGTACCTGAATTCCTTTATTCTGGCAATAATCAATCAGCTCTTTTGGATAGCAGAGAGGATGGCATTCAATCTGATTTACAGCAGGTATGATTCCGGAATTGGCTTCCAGTTCTTCCAGATGACGGATTTCAAAATTACTGACACCAATAGAAAGAGCCCGCCCGGATTTCTGGATTTCCTCCAGTACTTTCCAGGTGCTGAGATAACATCCCGGAACCGGCCAGTGGATCAGATACAAATCCACATAATCCAGTTTGAGCCGGTCCAGGCTTCTTTCAAAAGCACCCTGAATGTCTCCCAGTCGCTGTGCGGTATTCCATACTTTTGTAGTAATAAAAAGGTTCATTTCGCGGTATTCCACAGCTAGCGATTCCCCGTCCTACATTTTCTTCGTTTTTATATACGGAGGCTGTATCAATCAGACGGTATCCTGATTCAACAGCAGAAATAATAGCATTTTCGGCCTCATTTTCCCCGGTGGCTTTGTATACTCCCAGTCCGAGTAAAGGCATCTCTCTGTTTGTATTCAGAAAAACAGTATTATCCAAAACAATTCCTCCAATTCATATATACACTTTGGGCAAGCTGCTTTGCCCGATAATCTTGTCCAAGTATAACATAAAAATTGTGTCAGAAGTACATAAAAATTATTAAGTTTTTGCAAGAATACATTGTTAACAATATAACATAAGGGTTAAAGTATTAACAGTTCTTGTGAAAAAAGCTATTTCAAAGCATATATTTCAAAATTTTTTTCAGTGATTATTTATGCTAAATGGCTTGCGAAAACGAAAAAAAATGATGTATAATATCAGTAAATTGATAATTTATTGTCATAAAAAAACGACTGAATTTTATAAATTCAGTGTATTTTTCAATAGAAGGGAGTATTTAACCATGCATTTAATCAAAGATGAAAATGGGAATCTTGTCCAGCATGGGCATGGACACACCCATGAACATACCCATGAAGATGGTATGACTCATACTCATGAGCATACTCATGGCGAAGGTCATGATCATGGACATTCTCATGCAGATCATGCCTGTGATACTGCTCATTGCGGATCCTGCAGTGAAGGTGACTGTAAGAATGAGACACTGGCTCTTCTGACATATATGCTTCAGCATAATGAGCATCATGCTCAGGAACTGGATCAGATGGCTGATAACCTTGCCAAGATGGGAATGGATGCAGCATGTAAGACTATTAAGGAAGCTGTTGCAGATTTTCAGAAAGGCAATATGAGACTTGGACTTGCCTTAACACTTGTTAAAGAAGAGATGAAATAGGAGGCGACATCACATGTGTCTGGCAACTGTATATAAAGAAAGTGACGATTCTGTTATTTTTAAAAATGTTTCCCGTATAGATGTGGATGGGAATAAATTGATTCTCCGTGATATTATGGGAGATGAGAGAGTAGTCGAGGGAACTATTTTAATGGTTGACCTTGCCAACAGTATTGTGAAACTGAAATGTGACTGATATTAAGATAGGGACAAAACACCTTTTGACCTTAACATCATTTTTTCATTTATAGAAAGAATACTAAGACAGATTTAGGAGGCACCTGGTTTTATGGCACACGTAATTGCTGTCGCAGGAAAAGGCGGCGTGGGAAAAACAACATTATGCGGAATGCTGATCCAGTACCTGTGTGAAAAGGGTAAAGGGCCGATTCTTGCAGTAGATGCTGATGCAAACTCAAACCTCAATGAGGTTCTTGGCGTAAAGGTAGAGACAACTCTTGGCGATGTGCGTGAAGAAATTGCACGTGCAGAGCTTGCAAAAGAGAATCCAATTCCTACCGGAATGTCTAAGGCTGATTATGCGGAAATGCGTTTTGAAGATGCGCTTGTAGAAGATGATGATTTTGATCTTCTTGTCATGGGCAGAACTCAGGGAAAAGGCTGTTACTGTTATGTTAATGGTCTTCTTCAGACTCAGCTTGCAAAATACCAGAATAATTATCCGTATATTGTTGTAGATAATGAAGCCGGAATGGAACATATCAGCAGAGGTGTTCTTCCGAGCATGCAGACTGCCATTCTGGTCAGCGACTGCTCCAGAAGAGGCGTACAGGCAGTAGGCAGGATTGCAGAACTCATTAAAGAATGTGATATGCATCCTGATACAGTTGGTCTGATCATTAACCGAGCTCCGAAAGGAGAATTGAATAAGGGAATTCAGGAAGAGATTGCAAATCAGGGACTGACACTTCTTGGTGTTGTTCCACAGGATGAAACAGTATATGAATATGACTGTGAGGGACGTCCTACAAGCACACTTCCGGAAGACAACCCTGTCAAGACTGCACTTCGTGCAATCGTTGATAATTTAAAATTATAAGATACACCCCTTGTCGGATGAGAATCCGATGAGGGATGTTTGTGCGCATAGGAAATCTATATATGCAGAGATAAATACAAGTTTACATCTTTATTTTTAAGTTAAATAACCCATGGAGGGATGGGATGGGTTATCACAGTTATCTTTAACGGAGCCAATTCTTCAGATATAGATAACCGGGATTTCCTGCCTGTGGGATTATTAATAAAATAAAAATGTGTATCTTAAAGGAATACACAAACCAGAATTAAAGGAGGTCTATAATGAGTGAATTCAAATTAACTACAGTGGAAGAGTTTGAAGAGGCTACTGCCAGACTTTTGGAGACAGGTGCAAAGGTTGGAGCTGACGCATGGCAGTTCCGTGTGAAAAAACCAGACTCCACATTGTAAATTCGGTGAGCAGGGTGTCTGCTGTCGTATCTGTGCTATGGGACCATGTCGTATTACCCCTAAAGCGCCAAGAGGTATCTGTGGATGTGACGTCCATGGTATCGTAGGAAGAAACTTCCTGAAATTTACAGCAGCTGGTGCAGCTACTCACTCTGATCACGGTCGTGAAATCTGCCACACATTATATTGTGCAAAAGACGGCGGAAACTATCAGGTAAAAGATCCTGAGAAACTGATCCGTATCGCAAAAGAATGGGGCGTAGAGACAGAAGGAAAAGATATCTATGATCTGGCTCATGAAATGGCTGAGACAGGATTGATGGAATATGGTAAACCATTTGGATATCAGAGATTCCTTGACAGAATGCCTGCAGGACAGAAAGAGAAACTGATTGAAAATGAAATTGCACCACGTGCGATCGACCGTGAAGTTTCCACTTCTTTACATATGGCTCATATGGGATGTTCTTCTCTTCCGGAAGCACTGGTAAAACAGTCTCTTCGCTGCGGTATGGCTGATGGATGGGGCGGTTCCATGATGGGAACAGAGTTCTCTGATGTTTTATTCGGAACTCCGAAGCCAATTGACACAGAAGCTAACCTTGGTGTTATGGTTGAGGAAAACGTAAACATTGTTGTACACGGACATGATCCGAGCCTTTCTGAGATGATCTGTGAATATGCAGACAGCAAAGAAATGATCGATTATGCAAAATCTGTAGGAGCAAAAGGAATCACTGTTTCCGGTGTATGCTGTACTTCAAACGAAGTAGCTATGCGTCGCGGTGTTCCGATGGCCGGTAACTTCCTGCAGCAGGAGAATGTAGTACTGACAGGTGCCTGCGAAGCAATCGTAGTAGATGTTCAGTGTATCTTCCCTGCATTAGGACCTTTAAGCAAATGCTTCCATACTAAATTTATCACAACTTCTCCGATCGCTCAGATGCCTGATGCTGAATTTATCAGATTCAATGCTGAGACAGCAGGAGAGAATGCAAAAGCAATCGTCAAGATGGCTATTGACAACTTCAAGAACAGAAAACCTGAACTTGTACATATCCCACAGCTGAAACAGAAAGCTACAGTTGGTTATTCCGTAGAAGCAATCGTTAAGGTTCTTGACGGTGTTACAAACTCTCAGGTTGATGAGACAGGAACAACCAAACCATTACTTGAATGTATCACTTCCGGTGTTATCCGTGGTGCTGTTGCTATGGTTGGATGTAACAATCCTAAGATCCGTCCTGACTATGCACATATTGAACTGATGAAGAAATGTATCGCCAATGATATCGTTGTCATTGCTTCCGGATGTTCTGCACAGGCAGCTGCAAAAGCAGGTCTTATGGACAAATCTGCAAAAGATCTCTGCGGCGCAGGTCTGAAACGTGTCTGTGAACTGGCTGATATCCCACCGGTACTCCACATGGGATCATGCGTAGATATTTCCCGTATGATGATCCTTGCTGCTGAACTTGCAAAAGATGCAGGTCTTCAGATCAATCAGCTTCCTGTAGTTGGATGTGCTCCTGAGTGGATGTCTGAAAAAGCTGTATCTATCGGTAACTATGTAGTAGGTACCGGTATTGATACATTCCTTGGTGTTGATCCATATGTTTCCGGTTCTTCAGAAATGGGAGAGCTTCTTACAGAGGGAACAAGAAAATGGACAGGAGCTGCTTATACAGTAGAAACAGATATTGAGAAATTAGTTGATCTGATGATCGAAAGAATCGAAGAGAAGAGAACAGCATTAGGAATCTAATCTGCTGTGATCTTAAAAATGTAATAAAAGGTGGATGACGTAAAATGAAAATAGCAGTTACAGGAAAAGGCGGCGTAGGCAAAACTACTTTTGCAGCAACGCTGGCCAGGTTGTATGCAGCAGAGGGAAGACCGGTACTTGCAGCAGATGTGGATCCGGATGCGAATCTTGGTCTTGCATTAGGCTTTGATGAAGAAACACTGGATTCTATTGTACCAATTTCCAAAATGCGTAAGCTTGTGGAAGAACGTACAGGTGCCACTGCGGGAAATCAGTTCTATCATCTGAATCCGAAAGTAGACGATATCCCGGAGAAATATGGTAAGGTCTGTAATGGCGTGCGTCTCCTTGTCCTGGGAACTGTCGAGACAGGCGGCGGCGGATGTGTATGTCCGGAGCATGTAATGCTGAAACGTATTATTAACAATCTGGTACTGAGAAGAGAAGATGTGGTAATTCTTGATATGGAAGCCGGCCTGGAACATCTCGGCAGAGGAACCACAGAAGGAGTTGACGCATTTGTCGTAGTGATCGAACCGGGTGCAAGAAGCGTTCAGACATACAAGAATGTAAAACGTCTGGCAAAGGATCTGGGAGTAGCTCAGGTAAAGGTTGTTGCAAACAAAGTACGCAACGAGGATGACGAAAACTTTATCAGAGAACGGATTCCACAGGAAGATCTTTTAGGAATGATCCATTACAACACAGAAGTAATTGATGCGGACAGACAGGGAAAATCCCCTTATGATTTCAGCAAAACAGTTACTGATGAGATCATTAAGATAAAAGAAAAGATAGATCGTCAATAATCTCATATATTTAGGAGGTAAACAAAGTGACTTTATTTGAAAGTGTTTTTGCGGGAAATGACGCGGTTTATGGACTTACAGAGGGTGCCATCAACCAGGCAATTGAAAAATACGGCGCTGACAAAGCAGTCAGCTTCCCTGATACAGCATATTCTTTACCATGCTACTATGCAGTAACAGGAACAAAGGTTGGAACTCTTGCAGAGTTAAAAGATGCTCTTGCAGTAGTAAAAACTCTTATGACAAGAGAGAAAAGAACAAATGACGTATTTATGTCAGGTGTTGCTACAGCTCTCTGCGCAGAATTTATCGAAGTTCTGAAATATATTGACGGAGCAGTTCCTTATGAAGCTCCTTGCTACGGACATCTTGCAGATGCAGTGATCCGTGAACTTGGTGTACCGCTTGTAACAGGCGATATCCCAGGTGTAGCAGTTATCCTTGGAAAAGCTCCTTCCGCTCAGGAAGCAGCAGACCTTGTTAAATCCTATCAGTCTCAGGGTATCCTGATCACTCTGGTTGGTGACGTTATTGACCAGTTAGAGGAAGTTGGATACAAGACAGGTGCTAACGTACGTGTGATCCCGCTTGGAAAAGACGTTACAGCAGTTATCCATGTAGTATCTGTAGCACTTCGTGCAGCTCTTATCTTCGGTAACGTAAAACCAGGTGATGCTGCAACTCTGATGGATTACACAATGAAACGTGTACCTGCATTTGTTAATGCATTTGCACCGTTAAATGATGTGATCGTAGCTTGTGGTGCAGGAGCTATCGCTCTTGGATTCCCGGTTATCACAAACCAGGAAGATGTTGCAAGAGTACCGAAGAGCCTGATCTGCCAGAAAGACATCTCCAAATGGAATGCAACTTCTCTGGAAGCACGTGACATCAAGATCAAAATTACAAACATCGATATCCCGGTTGCTTTCGCATCTGCATTCGAAGGTGAGATTATCCGTCGTAAAGACATGCAGGTTGAATTCGATGGTTCCCGTGTAGACTGTGCAGAGCTTGTACATACATGTGATGCAAGTGAAGTAGAAGACCATAAGATTACAGTTGTTGGTCCGGAAGTAGACGACATGGAACTTGGCAGCAAGAACAGCATTGCATATGTTGTTAAAGTTGCAGGTAAAAACATGCAGCCTGACTTTGAACCTGTTATCGAGCGTAAGTTCCATAACTACATCAACTGTATCGAAGGTGTATACCATACAGGACAGAGAGATATGCAGAGAATCCGTATCAGCAAAGATGCATTTGCTGCAGGCTTCAAGATCAAACATATCGGTGAAGTTCTCTATACACAGGTTAAGAATGAATTTGACGCAGTTGTTGATAAATGTGAAGTTACTATTTATACAGATCCTGCTGAGTGTACAAGAATCCGTCATGAAGTTGCTATCCCGATCTTCGAGAAACGTGATGACCGTCTGAATACTCTGACAGACGAATCTGTAGATGTATATTACAGCTGTATCCTCTGCCAGGCATTCTCCCCGTCTCACGTATGTGTTGTTACACCTGAGAGACTTGGACTTTGCGGTGCCGTTTCATGGCTGGATGCAAAAGCTACCAACGAGCTGGATCCAAACGGACCTTGCCAGGTAATTACAAAAGAAAGACCTATTGATGAGAACCTTGGTTCTTATGAAGATGTAGATGAAGCTGTTAAGAAATTATCCCAGGGTGCATTAGAGCACGTTACACTGTACTCTATCATGCAGGATCCTATGACATCATGCGGATGCTTCGAGTGTATCTGCGGTATCGAGCCATTCTCCAATGGTGTTGTTATCGCTAACCGTGAGTATGCAGGCATGACACCTCTTGGAATGACATTCTCAGAAATGGCATCCATGACAGGTGGTGGTGTTCAGACACCTGGTTTCATGGGACATGGTAAACATTTCATCAGCTCCAAGAAGTTCATGAAGGCAGAAGGCGGTATTGAACGTATCGTATGGATGCCAAAAGAACTGAAAGAGTTTGTTGCTGAGCGTCTTAACAACACAGCAAAAGAACTCTACGGAATTGAAAACTTTACAGATATGATCGGTGATGAAACAATCGCTACTGATCCGGAAACACTGGTTGGATTCCTTACAGAAAAAGGCCATCCGGCATTAGCCCTTGATCCGATGATGTAAAGATGGTGGTTTTCCCGGAGGTATTATGTGAGTCATGCGGAGGCTTTTAATAAGCCTCCGGGTTTAAACGCTCAAAAGCGTATAGATAAAAACCATAGTATATTATATTTCAAGGACATACAGAATGTGATCGTGTGAAAGTACAATCGTTCTGTTTCGTAAGGACGGAATGTGGCTGCCGTAATGATTTGCTGATAAAAAATATATGCGGAGTGTATGAAGAATCAGCAAAGTTCAGATATGGCAATTTGCCGAATTTTTTCACTTTGTTATGGAAAATAAAGGAAAGCTGTGAAATTGTTGCTTTTTTTAACAAAATATGACAGACTGTACTTGTCAACGGGCAGGATAATGTTGTATACTACACATGACATAGTGTGTAAGTCTGCGAAAAGATACATACACACAGTAAATTTTTTTAAAGGAGGCCCAAAAAAATGCCGTTTAATCAGAAACTTCAGAAATTCAATGCAAAGATTAATACAGTCACCATTGGCAGCGGAGATAAGACTGTAACAATCGGCGGAGACTCTACTTATCCATTTTATTCTTTTGATGCACCATCAGAAAACACACCTAAGATCGGTGTGGAGATCTCTGATATGGGTCTTGAGAATGTTGTATCCGAAGGTATCAAAGCATACTATGACGGAGCTTCCACAATTGGAGAAATGGCTAAAAAATGCAGCAGCTATGGAAGGTGCTGATTTTGTAGCGCTTATCCTTGAAGGCGGAGATCCGAACGGTGTAAACAAATCTGTTGATGAACTTATTGCAGTTGTAAAAGACGTTGCAGATTCCATTGATACACCATTAGTAGTAGAAGGATGCAAAAACGTAGAAAAAGACGCTGAACTTCTTCCAAAAGTAGCTGAAGCTCTTCAGGGAAGAAATGTATTGATCCTTTCTGAAAAAGAAGAAAACTACAAAGCAATCGGTGCTGCAGCAGGACTTGCTTACGATCAGATCGTAGGTGCAGAATCTGCCGTAGATATCAACCTTGCTAAACAGCTTAACGTTGTAACTACTCAGTTAGGCGTTAACGCACAGAAGATCGTTATGAATATCGGCAGTGCTGCTGCCGGATATGGATATGAGTACGTTGTATCTACAATGGACCGTATCAAAGGTGCAGCTTTATCTCAGAATGATAACATGCTGCAGATGCCTATCATTACACCGGTATCCGCTGAGACATGGGGCGTAAAAGAAGCTACAGCTTCTGAAGCTGACATGCCTGAATGGGGACCGGAAGAAGAGCGTGGAATCGATATGGAAGTTATGACAGCTGCTGCTGACCTTGCAGCCGGATCTGACGCAGTCATCTTAAGACATCCGGAAGCTGTTGCAACTATTTCCAAAATGATCAAAGCACTTGCGTAATTGAATAGGAGGAACAAATAAAATGGCACTGAATGGTATTCAGATCTTTAAATTAACACCAAAGAAAAACTGTAAGGAATGCGGATGCCCAACATGTATGGCTTTCTCTATGAAAGTTGCTCAGGGCGCTATGAAAATCGAACAATGTCCGCATATGTCTGAGGAAGCTTTAGCATCTCTTTCCGAGGCAACTGCTCCGCCAATGAAGACAATCAAAATTGGTACTGGTGCAGAAGAGCACACTCTGGGTGGAGAAACAGTATTATTCAGACATGAAAAAACATTTGTAAGCAAGCCAAGATATGCAGTAGCTCTGTGCACAGATATGGATGATGCTGCAGTAGAGGCAAAGCTTGCAGAAATCCCGAAGGTAGATTATGACCGTATCGGTGAAAGAATGTACGCTGAACTTGTATATGTAAACTGTGGCGAAGGCGCAGATGCAGCTAAATATACTGCACTTGTAGAAAAAGCTGCAGGTCTTGGCAGAACTTTAGTTCTTGGATGTAAAGATCCTGAAATCGCAAAAGCAGCTCTTGCAGTATGCAAAGACAGTAAACCGGTCTTAAACGGTGCTGATGCTTCCAACTATGAAGCAATGAACGCAGTTGCTACAGAAGCAGGTGTTGTTCTCGGTGTATCCGGTAAAGACTTAAATGAATTATATGATACAACAGCAGCTCTTGAAAAACTTGGAAACAAGAACCTTGTTCTTGATACAACAGGTGCTGACATCAAAGAAACCTTTGCAAACACTGTACAGGTTCGTCGTGCAGCTCTGAAAGATCAGGACAGAACATTTGGTTATCCATCTATCGTAAACCTTGTTAAGATTGCAAAAGGTGACCTTCACTTACAGGCAGCTTTAGCATCTATGTTTACAATGAAATATGGTTCTATCATCGTTATGGAGCAGATGACATATGCAGAAGCTCTTCCATTATATGGTCTGCGTCAGAACGTTTTCACTGACCCGCAGAAACCAATGAAAGTTGAGCCAGGCATCTATCCATTAAATGGTGCTGATGAGAATGCAGTAGTAGTTACTACTGTAGACTTCGCTCTTACATATTTCGTAGTATCCGGCGAGCTGGAGCGTTCCGGTGTTCCGCTTAATCTGGTAATCAATGATGCAGGCGGACTTTCCGTACTGACATCCTGGGCAGCTGGTAAATTCTCCGGTAACAGCATTTCCGCTTACATCAAAGAAAATGTTGAGCCTAAGGTAAAATCCAGAAAGCTTATTATCCCAGGTAAGGTAGCAGTTCTTAAGGGTGACCTTGAAGCAAAACTTCCTGGATGGGAAATCATCGTTGGACCAAGAGAAGCTGTACAGCTTGTTAAATTCTTAAAAGATATGCAGGCTGACGGTCAGATCTGATCGGAATGACATGCCGGACCGGTTATCTGACCGGTCTGGCTCTTAATAAGAAGCATACAGGTTTTATTCCTGTGTAAATAAATAAAAAGGAGAACACGGTTATGGCAAAATTTGTAACAATCGGAGAAAGACTTTCCACTACTGCACCTGCAGTAAACAAAGCATTTACAGAAAGAGATCCAGAGCCGATCATCAAAAGAGCAAAACAGCAGCTTGACGCTGGTGCTACTTACCTTGATGTAAACATCGGACCTGCTGAGAACGATGGAGAAGATCTGATGAAATGGGCAGTACAGCTCCTTCAGTCAGAGTTTGACAATGTTCCGCTTGCACTGGATACAACAAACAAGAAAGCTATTGAAGCTGGTATCTCTGTATATAACAGAGCAAAAGGAAAACCGATCGTTAACTCTGCTGATGCTGGTGACAGAATCACAAACATCGACCTTGCAGCAGCAAACGATGCCATCTGTATCGCACTTTGCTCTTCCGGTATGGTAGCAGCAGACAATGATGAACGTATGATGCACTGCCAGAACATGCTTGAAAGAGGTATGTCTCTTGGTATGGAAGCTGAAGATCTGTGGTTTGACCCGTTATTCCTGGTTGTAAAGGGAATGCAGGACAAACAGATGGAAGTTCTTGAAGCAATCAAAATGTTCTCTGAAATGGGACTGAACTCCACAGGTGGTCTTTCTAACAACAGTAACGGTATGCCAAAACATATCCGTCCAATCATGGACTCTGCTCTTGTAGCAATGGCTATGATGAACGGTCTTACATCTGCGATTGTTAACCCTAACGACCTTCGTCTGATGGAAACTATTAAATCCTGTGATGTATTCAAAGGCAATACACTGTATGCAGATTCCTATCTGGAAATCTAATCAGTATTTCTGATAAAGCGTATTTGAATAAATTGAATACATAATTATGGGGGCTGAAGGCTTCGGTCTTCAGCCCTCGTTTTATTACAGGCTATTAACGACTATGAGAAAGGTGGTTGCCGAATGTTTAAGGTAACATTTTCATTCGAAGATGGCAGTGTGGTAGAAGCTTATGCCAATGCGGGGGATAATTTACTCGAGGTTGCACGGGGAGCCAATGTGGCGATCGATGCACCATGTTCCGGAAACGGAGCCTGCGGAAAATGCCGTGTCCAGTTAAAAAGCGGAGAACTGGAGAGCAAAAAGACATTACACATTTCTGATGAGGAATATCAGGAAGGATGGCGCCTTGCATGCTGCAGCAAGATCAGTGCAGATGTAAATGTGCTGGTACCTGATATTGCATCTGCCTATAAGAGCAGAATGAAAGTAGCTGATTTAAGCTCTAAAGAGGAAATAGCCATTTTTGAAAATGCCAAACGAGATGTGGAACTTGCTGGCATAGAACTGAAAAACCAGTCTTGAGGTAGTGGATGTTGTCATGACTCCGCCATCTTTAGACGATACAATGCCGGATAATGAGAGACTGACACGTGCCCTGCGCAAATATTTAAATATCAGCAGAGTCCGGATTCCTTATGCAGTTTTAAAGAAACTTCCGGATGTACTGCGAGAGAATAATTTTGCAGTGAAGTGTGTGATTCGTGCTACATCTGATGATATGTTTGTATATGATATTTTCGGTAAAGATGAAGATGTAGTGATCGGTGGTCTTGCAGTAGATATCGGTACAACAACCGTTTCAGCTGTACTGATTAATATGGAGAATGGTGATATTCTTGCAAAGAGTTCTGCCGGAAACGGACAGATTCGTTTCGGTGCGGATGTAATTAACCGAATCGTGGAATCACAGAAACCTGGCGGACAGAAAAAACTGCAGGATGCTGTCATCAAGGAAACAATCAATCCTATGATCCATGAGATGTGCAGAAGTGCAAATTTCCCGGCAAACCGTATATACAGGATGTGTGTAGCATCCAACACAACTATGAATCATCTGTTTGCAGGAATCAATTCTGATCCATTACGTACAGAACCGTATATCCCTGCATTCTTTAAGACCAATTCCCTTTTTGCTTCCGATGTGGGAATTGAGATTAATAAAGATGCCCATATTATTATGGCACCAAATATCGGAAGCTATGTAGGCGGTGATATCACAGCCGGTACAATGGTCAGCCAGATCTGGAACAGACCAGAGTTCTCACTTTTTATCGACCTTGGTACAAACGGAGAGCTTGTATTTGGTAACTCAGACTTTATGATGAGCTGTGCATGTTCTGCAGGCCCTGCCTTTGAGGGTGGTGACATCAGCTGTGGTATGCGTGCAACAGATGGCGCGATTGAAGCATGTACCATTGATAAAGAGACGATGGAGCCGACCTACAAGATCGTAGGTGATCAGGGAACCAAACCTGTAGGTTTGTGTGGTTCCGGTATCATCGACGTAATCAGTGAACTTTATATCTGCGGAATCATTAACCCGAAAGGTAAATTTATCCGCGAAGGTAAGAGAATCAAACATGATAAATATGGAATGGGAAGCTATATCCTTGCTTTTGAAGAAGAGGCAGGATCAGTAAAAGATGTCGAGATCACAGAAGTTGATATTGATAACTTTATCCGTGCAAAAGGCGCGATCTTCTCAGCTATCCGTACCATGCTGACTTCTCTGGACTTTGATGTGAGCATGATTGATGAAGTCTATGTTGCAGGTGGTATCGGAAGTGGTATCAATATGCAGAATGCAGTCAACATCGGTATGTTCCCGGATATTCCAATCGAAAAATTCCACTATATCGGTAACTCTTCCCTGACAGGTGCATATCTTATGCTTCTGTCAACGCCGGCGGAGAAGAAGACATACGAACTGGCTTCTAACATGACATATATGGAACTTTCCACAGTTCCGATCTATATGGACGAATTTGTAGGAGCATGTTTCATTCCTCATACAGATACCAGTATGTTCCCGACAGTAATGGAAGAGGTTCAGAACCGCTGATATTTATACGGCATACGGCAGGTTACCGGGAGTGAACCGTAACGATTGCTGCGCCTGAATGAATAAAAAGTAACAGGGCAGGCAAGTATATTTTGTCTGTCCTGTCTGTGGAGACTTAGAATGGCTTTTAGCTTAAATGATTTAAATTATGAAAAAGACAGCAAGGAAAGAATGCCATGGGAGCATTATACACAGGAGTTTGCAGCGGCAGATCCCAAAGAAATAGCTTCAAGGCTGTCCATTCCTTACGATGAAGAAACAAAAACACTGACATTAACTTTTCTTGGAACACAGTATCAGATTACATGGCCGGATTTTACAGTAACACATACTCAGGATGATAAAGGTTTTTATCCGCTGGAAGATATGATCTATGCCAGAATCCTGACCATTCGTTTTCTCTTAAATGGAGTGAAATCTGAAAGTTCCGGAAAATTTAAAACATATCGTGAGATGCCATGGGGCGAGGTATATTTAAGACAGTTTGACGGCAGATGCATCAAACGTCTGGCATTTTCCTATGGAAATCGTCTGGGAGATTTCAAAGCAATTATGGAGCATATCAAGGCAGTTGCTGTAAAGCATGGTGATATTGCTTATGAAGTGGAGATTTTCCCGGAATACAAAGTGCAGATGATCCTCTGGGAAGGCGATGATGAATTTCCACCGTCTTCACAGATTCTCTTTTCTGACAACTTCCCTGTTTCTTTTCAGGCAGAGGATATGGCTGTTATGGGAGATGTGATCATCGGTTCACTGAAAGCATACCTGAAATGCGTTCAGAAATGACAAATGATATCAGGATTATAGAGGTTGCAGGATAATCCGCAGATATCAGAGTCAAATAAGTAAATATAAACAGAAAGAAAGAGGGAGAAAAAATGGGATTTTCAACAAGTACATGTACAGAATTCGTTGAAGTTCTGGCATCCAAGGCTCCGGTTCCGGGCGGCGGCGGTGCGTCTGCATTAGTTGGTGCAGTAGGAACTGCTCTTGGAAATATGGTAGGAAGCCTTACTGTAGGAAAAAAGAAATATGCGGATGTTGAAGACGAAATGTACGAATTAAAAGCAAAATGCGATCAGTTACAGAAGGATTTCCTTCGTCTGATTGAGCGTGATGCAGAAGTATTCGAGCCATTATCAAAGGCATATGGAATGCCAAAGGAAACAGAAGAAGAGAAAGCTGAGAAAGCCAGAGTTATGGAGATCGTATTAAAAGATGCCTGCTCTGTACCAATGGAGATCATGGAGAAATGCTGTGAAGCAATTGAACTGATCGTAGAATTCGGTGCAAAAGGCTCTAAGCTTGCCATCAGTGATGCAGGCGTTGGTGCAGCTTTCTGTAAAGCAGCATTACAGGGTGCCAGCCTGAACGTATACATTAACACAAAATCCATGGCTGACAGAGAGTATGCAGAAGAATTAAACAGAAAAGCAGATGCGATGCTTGAGAAATATACAAAGATCGCAGATGACACATTCAACAGCGTACTTGGCAGACTGAAATAATAGTAAATAAAATAGAAATTTCTGTATTGTTTTCCGTCTCTTTTAACAAAGTGTAAAGTTATTTATTAGATGTAATTTTTACAGAGTGCATATGATTTATGAGGCGATTATGCTGAAATCATTCAGATACAGTATAGAATAATAACGTATAATTTCGGAGGGAACGACAAATGGCTAAGCAGTTATTAGGTAAAGAAGTAACAGCAGCATTAAACGAGAAAATCAAAGCAAACGTAGCAGAGCTTCAGGGAAAAGGAGTAAATCCTACCCTCTGCATTATTCGTGTTGGTGAAAACCCAAGCGATATATCCTATGAAAGAGGAGCAACAAAACGTTGCGAAACTTTAGGTGTTGCATGTGAAAAGATTTTACTTCCGGAGGACGTTGCTCAGGAAGAGCTTCTTGCAACTATCGATAAAGTAAACAAAGATGACAGTATTCACGGCGTATTATTATTCCGTCCGCTTCCAAAACATCTGGATCAGGCAGTGATCGAAAACGCACTTGCTCCTGAAAAAGACGTTGACTGTATGACAGACCTTTCCATGTCCGGTGTATTCACAGGTAAGAAAATCGGTTTCCCGCCATGTACACCACAGGCTTGTATGGAAATCCTTGATCATTATGGAATCGACTGCACAGGCAAAAAGGCAGTAGTGATCGGAAGAAGCCTTGTTGTTGGTAAACCTGCAGCAATGATGCTGGTTAAAAAGAACGCAACTGTTACAATCTGCCACACAAGAACTGTAGATATGCCGTCTGTAGCACGTGAAGCAGATATCATTATTGTAGCAGCAGGCCGCGCCGGTGTTGTTGGTGCCGAATATGTAAAAGAAGGTCAGACAATCATCGATGTAGGTATCAACGTAAATGCAGAAGGTAAACTCTGCGGTGATGTTGATTACGCAGCGGTAGAGCCTATCGTAGATGCTATTACACCTGTACCTGGCGGTGTTGGAAGTGTAACAACTTCTGTACTGGTTGGTCATGTGGTAGAAGCTGCAATGAGAAAGGTAAACGCATAAGATGAAAAAAGTGCTGGGAAAAAATTTCTGGCTGCTTATGACAATGACAGGTGCCCTGATGTTCGGGGCACCTGCTTTAGTAAGTGCCAGTGAAGGGACAGCGTCCACTGATACAGAAAACAGCGCGGCAGACGATGCTGCAAATACCCCAGATGACGATACAATAGCTAAAACAACTGATAGTACAGAAAAAAACAGTCAGGAAACTGACCATTCAGGAGAGGGACAGATCTCCAAACCCAAATATCTCGAAAATGCAGAAAATAGCGGAGAAGAAGTTATCTCCGATGAAGACCCGACAGATAATACCTATGGATACTACACGATTATGGGCGGAACAACTGTTTCCGTTGATGAAATGTGTTCATTATACAACAATCAGGGATGCACTTACCCATCTGAAGAACTCAGTGGCGGCGGAGCATCTGATATAGATACCTTTTGCAATATTATTGTAGAGGAGGCAAATGCCGAGAATGTACGTGGCGAAGTAGTCTTTGCGCAGGCAATGCTGGAAACCGGATGGTTGAGTTTCGGCGGTGATGCGGGAATCGACCAGTTTAATTTCGCAGGTCTTGGAACAACCGGAGGTGGGGTCAAAGGAATCGCATTTCCTGATGTAAGAACAGGAATCCGTGCTCAGGTTCAGCATCTCAAAGCCTACGCCTCCACAGATTCCCTGAATCAGGAATGTGTAGATGAACGCTTCGATTACGTGACAAGAGAGACTGCACCTTACGTGGAATGGCTGGGAATCCAGGAAAATCCTTATGGCGGCGGCTGGGCTGCAGGAAAGGATTATGGAAGTAAATTAAGAAAAATACTGACAGATTTGAAATCCGGGACATAAAAACGGAACTTGGCGTCTTATTTACATTGTTTTTCTGAACTGCTGTAAATGATTTTTAAATTCTTAAATAAAGAAAGGATGTTGAGTAAAATGAAAAGAAAATTGATGATCTGTGCAATGGCTTTGTGTATATGTGCAGGATTGGCCGGTAACACTGGAGAGGTCAGTGTATGGGCATCCGAAGGATCATCTTCGGATGCTGTCCGGATAGGCGCCCTGAAAGGTCCGACAGCAATGGGAATGGCGCAGCTTCTTGATGAAGACGGATACGATTTTACGATTGCTGCATCTCCGGATGAGATTGTTCCGATGGTAGTACAGGACAAGCTTGATATTGCAGCTGTTCCGGCAAATCTGGCAGCAACGTTGTATCAGAAGACAGATAAGGATGTCAGTGTCCTGGCGGTCAATACGTTGGGTGTTCTCTATCTTGTAGAGAATGGAGACAGTGTAAAATCTGTGGAGGATCTTAAGGGAAAGACCATTTATGCCAGTGGAAAGGGTGCAACTCCGGAATATGCCCTGAACTCTGTTCTTAAAGCGAATGGAATCGACCCTGAAAAAGATGCGACTGTTGAATTTAAATCTGAGCACGCAGAGGTAGTCTCCGCACTTGTGCAGGATCAGACAGCAGTCGGACTTCTTCCGCAGCCTTTTGTAACTACAGCGCTGATGAAAAACGATAAGCTGAAGGTTGCCCTGGATCTGAACAAACTGTGGGAAGATTCCATGGATGACGGAAGTAAACTTGTGACAGGAGTTGTGATCGCAAACAATGAGTTTGTTCAGGATCATGCAGATAAAGTAAATGATTTTATGGATGCTTATAAAGAATCTGTAGATTTTGTCAACAGTGACACAGAAGCTGCGGCCCAGATCATAGGAGATCATGATATTATTGCAAAAGAAGTTGCACAGAAAGCAATCCCTGACTGCAGTATTGTGTTTATTGAAGGCGATGAGATGAAAACCATGCTTTCAGGATATCTGGCAACTCTGGATGATCAGAATCCTGAGATTATAGGAGGACAGTTGCCGGATGATGCATTCTATTACAAACGATAGAGTAAAAACTGACAATGGAACGAAATATACAGGAATTCGTATATTAGCAGTGCTTTTCTGGATTGCAATCTGGCAGTTTGCGAGTATGTATCTGAAACAGGAGATCCTTCTGGCGTCTCCTGTTTCTGTTGTCCAAAAGCTTTTTGAACTGATTTTCAGCAGAAATTTCTGGTATTCTGTTGGATTTAGTTTTGTACGCATTGTGACAGGATTTCTTCTGGCTGTGTTTCTGGGAATCTTTCTGGCAATATTGGCATATTGGTCAAAAACAGTGGAAATCCTGATAGCACCTGTGATCGCAGTGGTCAAATCTACACCTGTGGCATCCTTTATTATTTTGTGCCTGATATGGATTCCTTCGAGAAATCTGTCAGTTTTTATTTCCTTTCTTATGGTTCTGCCGGTGATATATACAAATATCCTTGAAGGAATACGACAGACGGACAGGAAGATACTGGAAATGGCAAAAGTATTTCGTGTGAATCTCAGAAGACAGATCAGGTATATTTATGTATCGCAGGTACTGCCTTATTTTCTCTCTGCATGCAGACTTTCACTTGGGATGTGCTGGAAAGCAGGAGTGGCAGCAGAGGTTATCGGAGTACCCTCAGGTTCTATTGGAGAGAAGCTGTATAATGCAAAAATATACCTGAATACTCCTGATCTTTTTGCGTGGACGATTGTGATCATTGTGATCAGTTTTGTATTTGAAAAGTGTTTTCTTGGAATTGTAAGCAGGATAGTTTATATGATAGAACATAGATAATAGAAATTTTGATTTATGATAATCCTCTTAAATGTATTATTTACGAGGTATGTTACAGGCGGAGAAAAGATATGGATATAAAGGTAGATCATGTCAGTAAAGCATACGGAGAGCAGCAGGTACTGCGAGACTTGTCCTGTGTTTTTCCGGAAGGGAAAACCACTTGTATCAGAGGAAGATCCGGCTCTGGAAAAACAACACTGATCCAGCTTCTTCTGAGACTGGATGTTCCTGATAAGGGGAAAATAGAAGGGATAAGTGACAGGAAGCTCAGTGCAGTATTTCAGGAAGATCGTCTGTGTGAAAATCTGAGCGCTGCTTCCAATATAAGACTGGTATGCACAAAAACAATATCAGACAGAGAACTGGAGGAGGCATATAAAGCAGTTGCGCTTACTGAGGTATGGCAGAAACCGGTTCGCGAACTGAGTGGGGGAATGCGCAGGAGAGTATCTATCCTGAGGGCATTGCTGGCAGAATCAGATTGTGTGATCATGGATGAACCTCTCAGAGGTCTTGATGAAAAAACCAGAGCAAAAACAATTGATTATATTTTGAAAAAGACGAGGGAAAAACGTTGATCTTTGTTACTCATGAAGAAAAAGAAGCAGTTTGGTTAAAGGCTGACAGAACAGTAGATATATTGACAAAGCATTAAAATTAATGAAAAACTAAATTTCGGTTATAGATTATAGCGTGCTTGAAAAATCATTTCCACAATCTTCAAACACGCTCTAACTCCAAAAGAGGAAAAACTTATGATTACATTAAATGATTACCTGTATTCAGGAGATACAGTTTTAAAAATTTTACAGAAATATACCCGGGATCTGAGAAAAGAAGCGAAACTCACTCATAATGAGATTGATCTGATGCATGTGAATTTCCTGATCCAGATCACAGAGCTTTTAGAGCACAATGATTTCCTTACGGCCCAGTCCCAGAAGATCCGGGAATTTTATAAATATATGGCTCATGAATATCCGTTTCTTGCGTTTACATTTAAAGGAAGGATCAAATCGCTGATCCGGGCAGAAGAGAAATTTAACGGCTATATTGTGGAATATATTTATAATTATTATACAAAACATGGAACCTACCCTCCTGTGTCGGAACTGAAAAATAAACTCAGCTGTTTTCGGGATTTTATTGCATACAGAATTGTGTTGTGTATGCCCAAATGTCATTTGAAACCAGGAGAAGATCAGGAAACGGCGTCGATACGCTATCTTTATGAGATCGCCAATGTTCTTCCAGGGTTCCTGGAAGAGCGAGGGTTTACGGTAGAGTCTGCCTATGGAGTGAAGAAAAGTACGTCGCCGCTTCTTAATGAAGATGTGAAGATGTATTACCGGGATTATATCTGTGGAACCAGCGGGGAAGGGTATCAGTCATTACATATCACAGTTTATGATAACAGTTCCCGTTCTTTCATGGAAGTGCAGCTGCGTACCCAGAAAATGGATGACATTGCGGAAATTGGTCCGGCAAATCACCTGGGATATGAGAAGAAACAGCAGGATGAGCGAGCAAGACGCGATGCTATTCCAGAAGGTGAGTGTGTTTATTTTGATGAAGCCTACGAACGGGGCATACGTCTTTTGCAGCTGGAACTGGCAGATCTGGATGTAAATATGTTTTCCGCAGTCGATAACAGTCTGATCAATGATGGGTGCGGACTGTTTAGAGGAAGACTGATCTTACCTTATGAACATTTATCAAGATTTCAGAATGATGTGATCGACTGAATTAAATAAAAGGTTGTTTTTATGGCATGGAGCGTTACTTTTTTTGCATTACCAGAGCCAAATCCTATTTTTTGATGTATAAAATACAGTAAATGACAAAAATTGATAAAATATGTAAATTTTTAGTTATATTTTAAGCATTCTATGGTACACTGGTATAGTATATCAAAAATGGGAGGAAAACTCGAAATGAGCAAAAAGGAAAAGGGTTAAAGTCTTTTAACAAGGGATTTCAAGTGCCTGACACCTACATTATTATCTTTTTAGTAGTTGTTGTCGCTGCACTTCTGACTTTCCTTGTACCAAAGGGATTTTACGAAACACAGGATATTTCGTATATGATCAATGGTGTTGAGAAAACCCGTACAGTAATCAAAGACGGAAGTTTCCAGTATCTGACAGATGATGCAGGAAATGTAGTAACAGAAGGAGTAGCACTCTTTAGTGGAGATGGTGGAACAGGATTCTTCAACTATATGTATAACGGAATCGTAAGCAGTTCTGCAATCGAGATTATCGCATTCCTTATGGTAGTAGGTGGTGCATTTGGTATCATGATCCGTACAGGTGCGATTGAATCCGGATTGATTGGATTGATCCGTAAGGCAAAGGGAGCAGAAAAACTGCTGATTCCGATACTTTTCGTACTGTTTTCTCTTGGTGGAGCAGTTTTTCGGAATGGGAGAAGAAGCACTTCCGTTTACTATGATTCTTTGTCCGTTGTTTGTAGCAGTTGGATATGATTCAGTTATCGCAGTTCTTGTTACTTATGTTGCAACACAGATTGGTTTCGGTTCATCCTGGATGAATCCATTCTCTGTAGGTATTGCACAGGGTATTGCAGGTATTGATGTATTCTCCGGAGCAGGATTCCGTATGGTAATGTGGGTAGTATTTACAGTTCTTGGCTGTGGAATGACTATGTTCTATGCATCAAAGATCAAAAAGACTCCGACAATTTCAATCGCATATAAGACGGATTCATATTTCCGTGAGCAGAATGAAAAAACAGGAATTGACGAAGGACATTCATTTGGTCTTGGACACATTTTAGTTCTTCTGACACTGGCTGCTACAGTAGTATGGGTAGTTTGGGGAGTTATGACTCAAGGATACTACATGCCAGAGATTGCTACTCAGTTCTTCATTATGGGAATTGTTTCCGGTGTGATTGGAGTTATCTTTAAACTGAACGATATGAAACTGAATGATATCGCAACATCATTCAAAGATGGAGCAAAAGACCTGATCGGTGCTGCACTTGTTGTTGCTATGGCACAGGGCATCATGCAGGTTCTTGGTGGATCTGATCCGACAACACCTACGGTTATTAATACAATTATGTATAATATTTCAAATGCACTGTCTGGAGTTTCCGGAGCAGTTGCAGCAGTACTTATGTATCTGTTCCAGTCCGTATTCAACTTCTTCGTTGTATCCGGAACAGGACAGGCTGCGATTACAATGCCAATCATGGCTCCACTGTCAGACCTGTTAGGTGTTTCACGTCAGACAGCTGTAGTTGCATTCCAGCTTGGTGATGCATTTACAAACCTGATTGTTCCTACATCAGGATGCCTGATCGGATCTCTTGCAATTGCAAAGATTGAGTGGTCTAACTGGATTAAATTCATGTGGAAATTCCTTGGTGTATTAATGATTGGTGCAATTATTACAATTCTTATTGCAGTTGGAACTGGATTCTAAAACATACATTTGATAATTGAGAGTGATTTATGATGAAATTAATTCAGAATATTGATGTCTATGCCCCACAGCATCTGGGGCAAAAAAGATGTACTTATAATCAATGATAAGATTGTCAAGATTAAAGATGCAGGCTCTATATGCGCAGACGGATTTCTTTCTGAGGCAGAAATGATCAATGGAGAGGGGTTACTTTTAACTCCGGGATTCATTGACAGTCATGTTCATGTACTCGGAGGCGGTGGCGAAGGTGGATTCGCCAATCGTACTCCGGAAGCAACTATGGAAGGACTTACGAAGTTTGGAGTAACAACAGTTGTTGGCTGCCTTGGAACAGATGGAATCGGTCGTGATATGTGTGCACTGGTTGCAAAGACAAAAGGATTGAATGAGCAGGGAATGTCTGCATACTGTTATACAGGCAGTTATCAGATTCCGGTTCACACGTTGACTGACAGTATTGTAAAAGATATTATGATGATTCAGGAAATCATTGGAACCGGAGAAATCGCGATCTCTGATCATCGTTCTTCACAGCCGACTTTTGAGGAATTTGCACGTGTTGTTGCGGATACAAGACTTGGCGGTGTTCTTTCCGGGAAAGCTGGTATTGTAAATGTTCATCTTGGCGACAGTCCAAGATGCTTAGATCTTATTGAACGAGTGGTAGATGAGACAGAGATACCTGCTTCTCAAATACTGCCAACACATATCAATCGAAATGAGATGCTTTTTGGCAAGTCGATTGAGTATGCGCTGAAAGGCGGAGCAGTAGACTTTACAGGAAATGAAGATATTGACTATTGGGAAACTATCTGTGATGAGGTACGTGTATGTAATGGTATCAAACGGATGTTGGATGCAGGAGTAAATCCTGACCGTATGACAATTTCTTCTGATGGACAGGGAAGCCTTCCGATGTACAGTAGTGATGGCGAATTCCTTGGAATGGGCGTTGGACAGTCCAGCTGCCTTCTGAAGGAAGTAAAAGAATGTGTATTTAAAACAGAAATTCCTTTAGAAATAGCTATTTCTACAATTACATCTAATCCGGCAGATATTCTTCGCCTCAAAGGAAAAGGTAAGGTTAAAGAAGGCTATGATGCGGATCTTTGTATTCTTGACCAGGAACTTCAGCTTGTTGAAGTAATTGCAAAAGGGAATACAGTTTATACAAAATAAAGTATATTGATGTTAAAAGCACCAGTCATTCAGTTGGCTGGTGCTTTTTGTAATATTAAATTCACTTTAATAAGCACTTTATGATATAATGGGCTCGTAGTCTTTTACAGACATAAGAACGGGTATAAGGAGAATATAGTATTGATTAATCAGACAGCGAAGAAGATTTTGAAAGCTCTGTCTTTTGATGGTGTGGAAGTAGAAGCATTTCGTCATATGGCGGATTTAAAACGATTGGATCCGATGAAGATTTTTTATAAAAAATAGATGAGAAAATATATAACGGGAGTCATGCAGTCCCGATTCGTATTTTCTTTCCAACTGAAAAAAGTTTTCGTGAGAGTGAAGAAAAGAAACATAATATTCAAGATAAAAAGATGCTTTTGTTTATACATGGCGGCGGCTGGGTTACAGAGAGTATCGATAATTATGAAAGAATTTGTGCCCGGCTTGCTAATGCAACCGGACAATATGTAGTTGCAGTTGAATACCGACTGGCACCGGAAGATAAATTCCCGGTAGGTCTGGAAGATTGTTATGCCGTTGCGAAAACATTATATTCCGGAGATTTTATGCTCAACATAAAACCCGAAAATATTACATTGATCGGAGATAGTGCCGGAGGGAATCTTTGTGCAGCATTATCTTTGATGGCTAGAGATTGTGGAGAATTTATGCCAAAAAGACAGATACTGATCTATCCGGCTACATATAATGATTATACAGAAAATTCACCATTTCCATCTGTTAAGGAAAATGGAACAGATTATCTTTTGACAGCTGGGAAGATGCAGGATTATATTGATCTTTATGCGAGAAATAAAGAGGATAAGAAGAATCCTTATTTTGCACCATACATAGCAGAAGATTTAGCGAATCAACCTGATACATTGATTCTTACATGTGAATTTGATCCACTTCGAGATGAAGGGGAAGCATATGGGAAGCGCTTAAAAGAGGCTGGAAATCATGTGGAGATACATCGGATCAAAGATGCATTACATGGATATTTTGCGTTGGGGATCAAGCAGCTTCATGTACAGGAAAGTTTCACCTATATCAATGAATTTCTGAAAGAGGAAATACTGTGAGTAAGAAAAAAGCACGTTGGAGAAAACTAGATAATGCAGCAAAATTATATTCTGCTGCCAGTAATAAAAAAAGATACGAGAGTGTTTCGTTTTTACTGCGAATTGAAAGAAGAAGTAAATCCTGACGTTTTGCAGGAAGCATTGAATCAGACAATAGAAATATTTCCTACGTTTTTAATGGTGCTTCGCAAAGGATTATTCTGGCATTATCTTGAGCCATGTAATTTACGACCGATTGTAAAGGAAGAGTACAAAGAGCCTTGTAGTAGACTCTATATAAAGGATAAGAAGACACTGCTTTTTGAAGTAACCTATTATAAAAAACGAATCAACTTCGAAGTATTCCATGTATTGACAGATGGCACAGGAGCGACAGAATTTTTAAAAGAACTGGTAAAAAAAGTTATCTCTATCTTATTCACAAAGTAAATGGATTAGAACCAGTTTCATTGTTACCAGAAGATATGACGGTACAAGATCAAGAAGTTGATAGTTTTTTCGAAATATTATTCAAAAGATCAGAAACGACCGAAAAAAAGGAAAACTACATGCTTTCCAGATACGGAGAAAAAAGGAAAGATGGAAATCATCTGCACGTCCATGAATCTGTTGTTTCAGTTCAGGCAGTATTGAAGCGGAGCAGGGAACTCGAGTATCTATGACAGTCTTTTT